>CEQE01050686.1_pt1 | contig 14763 bp, 12 predicted proteins | sample 356201 | NCBI WGS metagenome assembly CEQE01 (sample SAMEA2619970, study PRJEB7988) | marine metagenome | biome: marine biome (ENVO:00000447); feature: mesopelagic zone (ENVO:00000213) & marine oxygen minimum zone (ENVO:01000065); material: "saline water (ENVO:00002010), including plankton...
AACGCCTGAGTTCACCAAAGCCGCCGCCATAACCATGGCGTGTACCGGGCCGCAGCAGAAAGCTTTTACATCCGATCCGGAGGCATTGCTGCAGCCGCACATCTCGGCAATCCCCTTGGCCAGATTACCGCCACCCCGTTGGTATCTCTCGCCAACAGCCTCTTCACCACAATTGATAACGTACGGTATATCGTTGGGGTCGGTGCCAAGCTGTGACATCAATGTGCGGAAAGCCATTGCGGCGCTGACCTTGCAAGACAGGTTTTCCAGAAGCACGTCGGGAGTCAGAGTGGCGTCTTGGTCATGGGCTCCAACTACACATCCAACAATCCGTCCGTCACCGAGTTGCAGCGGTAACCTCTCCGCCGATTCAGTGAGCATTTCTTTTATCTTTGAATAGGGGTGGCCCTGACCCAGTTTTTCCAGGTCATCCTCTGAAATCAATGGGTGGTCGGCAACGGTGGCCGATATATTTTTTATGAAATCCTCATCCAGCCAGACAAGGTCAAAGGAGTCGCCGATCTTCAGCAGACCGTAGAATTCCTCTTCGGGCATTATCTCGCCGTGGGGGTTCCACCTGGGGGATTTGCCGTTCAACCCGTACCACGGCTTTGGAGTTTTCAGCAGTTCATCCGGGTATATGCCACCGAGAAACGCGCGGTTGGGAAGATAGGCAGCGGCCTCTGAAAAAGAGCGGAGATGAGAAGCTAAATCGGTCACCAGTCCTGGATCCAGCATCAAGTCCCGGGAGGGCTTGGAGCCATGTTGAACCAGACCAGGTGTGTGGGCCAGGAAGTAGCGGACGCCCTGAATCACCGGCGCTTTTGAGGCAGTTTCAGTTTGCATGTTGGTCGGTCGAGTATAGCAGTGGGTTTTGGGCAGTTCAAACATGTTGGACCAGCCACGGGAGAGGGTTGCCAAAACACTGTATGGGCCGCATCATAAACACGATTTTCGAAGAATCCAAACTAAGCAGAGGACAATATGCGTCTGACGCTGGCCATCCACGATATTGGTTCAATCATCCTTGGCGCCGTGACGAGATTGGAAGGCAACAAGTTGGAAGTGGACCCGGTCGAACTGCGGCAACTTCTATTGGAAGACAGCAGATTGCAGTCTGTTGACATTGAGACCGTAAGCCCCGGTGAAGAATGCCGAATCGGGGTCGTCTACGACATAATTGAACCACGAGCCAAAGAGCCCGGTTCGGGATCAGATTTTCCTGGCATCCTGAACCCCATTGAGATGGCGGGCCAAGGAACCACTCATGTTTTGCGCGGCGCAGCGGTTACGATTGTTGATGATGGCGCCACCCTGGAGAACGCCAAAATACTCGAGATGACAGGGCCTGCGGGCGAAGCTTCTCCATACACGTCACTGCATCACCTGGTCATCACCCCGCACCCGGCTCAAGGATTAGAACGCCACACTGGGCTCGCTGTAACCCGCCTGGCATCTGTGACGACAGCGGTTTATCTGGCCAAATGCACTCTGGGAATCACACCGGACTCCTCGGAGGTTTTCGACTCGGAAGGACCCTTTGTGAAAGGCAGGGAGGGTCTTCCGCGCCTCGCTTACATTGGACAGATCCACTCCAGGCAGAGAGTGGCCGAGATAGACGAAAAGATTCTCTACGGTGACAATACAGCGGGCATGGTGCCGGTCTTACTCCACCCCAATGAATGGCTCGACGGCGCGGTTGTCACTTGCAATCGAGCAATGGGAGCAGAAACCTATTTTTACCAGAATCACCCGGTGATCACCGAACTGTACCGCCGGCATCAGCAAGATGAGATCACCCTCGTTGGGACAATAGCCACAGTGGCCGCATCTGATAACGAAGAGAGGGACCGTATTTGCATGTTTGCCGCAGAGCAAGCCAAGTGGAACTTGTCCGCAGATGGCGCCGTCCTCACGAAATACGGGGGAGGAGCTCCCCATGCCGACATGTCCCAGACGGCACTCCGATGCGAGGAACTTGGTATACGGACAACCGTCCAAGTGTCTGATATGTCCTGGGACCGTCGCGCGGAGTCGGCGTTGCTCTTCAACTATCCAGAGGTCGACGCTATAGTGTACGTTGGCGGCCGAGACACCGATTGGCAGGTACCGGCGTCAGGCAGGGTTATCGCTGGCAACGGAGAGATTGCCGAAAACTTGGGTGCGCCCCGAACATTGTTTTCTACCAACGTCTGTGGAGTAGCCAGCCAGCAGGGTATTTCTCGCCTGCGAGCCTTAGTCTACTAAACGTAATCCAAATCCCTAACAAAAGTTGAAGTTACTCACCCGGCCGGGGAGGTCTACCTTATGCGAATTGTCCATTATCTGAACCAGTTTTTCGGCGGTATCGGCGGAGAAGAACACGCCGACACAGAACCCCAAGTCCATGATGAACCAGTGGGTCCGGGCCGGCTGTTGGAACAGGTATTGGGAGAAGACGCTCAAATAGTTCGCACCATCGTCTGTGGGGATAACTACGCAACAGAGAATATGGACTCTCTGACAGCATTCGTGATTGAGAAGACCAAAGAGGCCCAGGCAGACCTTTTCGTTGCCGGGCCTTGTTTTGAGGCGGGCCGCTACGGCGTGGCCGCAGCGGGATTGTGCGTTGCTGTGTCATCCGAGTTGGTTATTCCTGTTGTAACCGGGATGGCCGCGGAGAATCCAGGCGTTGACCTCTACCGCCAATCTTTATTCATAGTGGACTCAGGTCAAAACACCGCAGCCATGCGTGATGTCCTGACCAAAATGTCGGAAATGGCCCACAAACTGGCTGAGGGCTGTCAGATCGGGTCGCCAGAAGAAGAAGGGTATATCGCCAGGGGCATACTTAAAGACGCTTTCGTCGAAGATACCGCCGCCGAGCGTTTGGTCGCCATGTTAAGCGCCAAGGTGAAGGGTGAGGACTTCGCATCTGAACTTCCGGCGCCCAGTTTTCCCGCGATTAACGCTCCTGCTCCGGTTGTCGATATGTCTAAGGCAAAAGTGGCCATCATCACTGATGGAGGCCTGGTTCCAGTAGGAAACCCAGATAACATATCTGCCTGGGCGGCCACCAATTGGGGTGCGTACGATATCTCCGGCAAGAATGGTCTCCGGGGTGATGATTACGAAGTGAGTCACCGTGGTTACGACACGCGTTACGTTGAGCAGGCCCCAGATCGGCTGGTCCCGGTGGACGCACTCCGTGAGTTGGAAGAGACCAACGTCATTGGCGAACTACACGACAAGTTTTTCTCCACATCGGGCTTGGTAAATCCCATTGCCAACAGCCGCCGTCTGGGCCGTGAGATCGCTGAGCAATTAAAGGAATCCGAAGTCAACGCCGTGATCCTAACATCCACTTGAGGCACCAGCACTCGCAGCGGCGCTGCGATAGCTACCGAGTTGGAAAAAGCCGGCATTCCGGTGTGTCACGTAACCTCGGTCGTCCCCGTGGCCAAGATGGTAGGCTCAAACCGAATCGTTCAGGGTCAAGGCATTATCCATGTGATGGGCGACGCAGGTCTGCCCGCCGAAGAAGAGAAAGAATTGCGGCGCAAGACCGTCCTGCAGGCGATTGAGGCCCTGAAGAACGAAGCTCCTTCCACTTAATCCATCCTGGGATAGAACTAGCTGATATGTTTCGTTTTTCCGTGCGTCCAAATCGCGCTCACCTTATTGACTGGCGGGAGTGGGGCGAGGACGCTTTCGAAGAGGCCCGCCAGCAAGACAAACCGGTAGTTCTGTTCATAACCGCTTTTTGGTGCGGTTTCTGCCAGCGGATGGATGAGAACGCACTCTCCGACAACGAGACCATTGCCCTGCTTAACGCATTCTTCATTCCTATCAGGGTTGAAGAATCGCAACGGCCCGATGTTGACCTTCGCTACAACCAGAACGGCTGGCCGTCAATCGCAATCCTGACTCCCGATGGTGGGCATCTGTTCACCGTTAACTACATGGGCACCGACCCTTTCGTTGATCTTCTGGTCAGGACGGTGACCCAGTTCCGGTCAGACAAAGATAGCCTATTGCAATCGGCAACTCACCCTCAATTAGCGGATTCCCCACAGGAGAACGACTCCCAGCCGCTGGCGGCGGCGTTAGTTGGGGAGATCGCCGGTATGGTCGAGGGATTGGGAGATAGGGAAAATGGCGGCTATGGCTCCTATTTCAAATTCATCCACGCCGAGGCCAACGAGCTGTTGCTGTACCTTTACGAGACCAGTGGCGAAACCGCCTATTTGGACCATGTTACCTTTACCCTAGGCAAGATGCTCCAAAGCGAGACGTTTCATTCCGAAGACGGTGGTTTTTTCCGTTACTCCTCTAAGCCAGATTGGAACGAGCCACACCCCGAGAAGCTTTTAGAAGACCAAGCCTCTCTTATCGGAAATTTCCTGCACGTATATTTGCTTACCGGAGGCGAGGCATACAGAAAATCCGCCGAAGAACTTTTAGAATTCCTTGACTCCACACTTCTCGACACTGACGGCGGCGCGTTCTTCGGATGCCAGGATTATATGCGCACAGAAGACCGCGTTGAGTCGTCCCCCATGATCTCGGTGATCGACAATTACATCTACTGCGACGCCAACGCACGTACCGCCATAGCTCTCCTGGACGCTTGGTGGATCTTGGGCCGGGAAGATTGCCGAAAGCGGGCACGACTGGTCCTAGAAGTTCTATGGAAGTCACTTAGGGCCTCGGATGGGGGAATGTATCACTATTCAGACGGAGAACCCCACGCTCCCGGACTTTTAGCCGATACGGCGGCAGCGGGTGGAGCGTTTCTGAAAGCCTACTCTGTGCTTCAGGACGAGAAATACCTAGACCGGGCCAAGTTACTAGCGGCCGACCTGGTTTCCATGCACCGGAGCGCTGATGGGGGTTTCTTCGATATCAGTCGAAAAGGCCCCGCCAACTTGCAGGTCCCCATCGCGGAACTTCCGCAAAATGCTGCTGTTGCGTCTTTCTTTGTTCGCCTGTCAGATATGACCGGCGAACTGACCTACCGAGAAGAAGCCGTCTCGGCCTTAAAGCGATTCGCTGGCGCCCACCGCCAGTTCGGCGCTTTCGCCGCGGGGTTCGGTCAAGCCCTTGCCAGGCTACTCACTTTACCGCTGGTTGTTACGATTAACGGTTCCCCCGGCAGTCCAGATGTTCGAGATTTAACGCTGGCCGCCACAACACAACTGGGACACGGAGACGTGCTCATCAATTTTCAGGAAGTGTCGCAGGGAACTGACGCCTGGGCCGACATCCAAATGAGGGGTCGCCTACTCGGTTCCATATCCGACCCTGCACATTTTAAACCCAACAGAATCAGAGAATTAGCGGGCAATTAGAACTTCAATTTAGCGTAAAGCTAACGATCTGGAGGCAGTCCAATGGCAGAGATTTATGGATCTGACCACGTTGGCAGCCTACTACGACCTGAACCCCTCAAGAGTCTGCAGTTGATTCCTATGCATATCTAAGTTGACGATAGAACTTCCAAACAACCCGGTAGAAATCGAAATATTGGCACGCGGTCGCGCTCGTTCTATTGCATCTCATCTAATATCGGGTACCCTTCCGAGTCTAACGGGAACCCCATATAGCTATACCACGGCCGTATGTCTTTCATGACGATCGTAGGAATTTCCCCGAACACGTCTGATTGTTCCTTCCTGGTCATAACTTCCTGAGAAAGCGTGTGATCAAGGCTCTCTTTTAATTGTGAACGTTCTTTCTCTCGTTGTTTGAATTCAGGCATTACTTCTTTAGCAAACAATTCCAGAGTCGCACAAATTTCCTCGTGCGAAATATTTCCCGCCTCTATTGAGAAGACTATTTGATCTAACCCTGCCCGCTCATATTCACGTAATGTGGCCGAGATTTTTTCTGGTGTACCTATGGTGCCGGTATCCCACTCGAATTTATAATCAGATTTACTATAATTATCCCACAGGCTAGTCACCCCTGGCTTGTGGCTCCCATAACCAAAATAATGAACGAAACTGTACCACCAGAAATGAACTTTATCTTCGATCCGCTTTGCTTCGGAATCTGAAGGACAACAGATAAGTCGACTAAGTACACTCAGATTAGGATTGATCGAGTAGCCTATAGGAACTGCTTCTCTTCGGAAGGTGTTATGGTAGGCCTCCACCCATTGTTTAGTAGTATCAAAATTGGTAAACCCAAACGATAATGCTCCTATTCCTAGGCGTGCTGCTTTTAATATACTCTCTCGATGAGAACAAGCCAGCCACAAGGGAGGATGGGGTTGTTGTTGTGGTTTCGGAAGAACGTTCCTTGCAGCAAATGAAAAATGGACACCGTCATAGCCACGATAAGGTTCCTCAACCATCATTCTAGCCACCTGCCCGAGGACCTCTTCAGTCATTTCTTGGCGCTTGTCCCAATCAACCCCCCAGGCTGTGGTACCGAGGCGGTCGCTAGAGGAGCCAACTCCGAATTCGACTCTACCTTTTGCTAAGAGGTCTAATGCCGCTACTTTTTCCGCTGAACGAACCGGATTGTTGATCATAGGAGGAAGCAACATCACACCAAATCCGAGGCGGATCTGGGTTGTACGCTGTGTGCAAGCAGCCAGGAAAACCTCAGGACTTGAAAGATGACAATATTCTTCCAAGAAATGGTGTTCCTCTACCCAAAGAGAATCAAACCCTAATTGGTCCGCCAATTCCGCAATTGTTAGCCGACTTTCATAGTTTAAATCTCGCACCAAGGGAAATGTTTAGCTTATTTGTGTGTAAGCCTAGAGTATCACCGGGGTTCAAAAGATCCAGGGAATAGCGATCAATCTTGACGGGTGTACCGGCCAGTCGGAATCTACCTAGTGAAATCCGGGGATTCGGGTACTTTTAGACCCAGGATACTCGCCGCGGCGATGGCCGCGAGCAAGCACGCTACTCCAACCATGGAAAATCCGCCAAGGGCCAGCGCCAGTCCTCCGATGGCAGAACCTCCGATCGCCCCCAGTTGATTGCTAGTGGCCCAGAAGCCGAGAGCTGTAGCGGTTGACGACTCCGCGAGTTCGGTCAATCGGGTGGTCAGGATCGGCCAACCAACGCTGAAAAAACAAGCGACACCTAAGGCCAACGCTATTACGAGCCACTCGGATAACCCTGCGGAGAACAGTATGACCGAAGCAATCCCCCCTCCCAAGAAACAGAACATTGTCGTGCCAAGCCGGCTAGGGCGCCCAGCCACTATCCCTCCGGCGAACGCACCGGCGATAGCGCCTATCCCGACCAACACCAAGGGCAGAACAGTTTCCTCGGTGCTCAGCCCATATTCCTCCGTGAGATAGGCTGCTAGATAACTAAACATAGCGAAATACACCATGCGTTGGGCCACATTGGTTGAGAATAGGAACCACAGGGTTGGTTTGGAAGCTACCTGCTTATAGCGCCCGATCAGGCTTATCGAATCACTACTACTCGACCGGGTTCCGGGGTACCATTTCCACGCCAGTATCCAGACGACAGCCGCCAATATTCCGAAGGCTAAAAACGATCCTTGCCATCCACCTATTTGCACTAACGCGGCCGCCACGGGAGCACCCAACGCAGCGCCGATGATGCCGGTGCCGATCAGCCTTCCGAAGTATTTGCCGCGGTTTCTTGGCGGCACCAGATCAGCTACGACTCCCCCGCTGTTGGGCGGGAGCATACCTGACCCTAAGCCTGTTACCATGCGGAAGGCAAACATCATCTCGTAATTTACTGATACGGCAGATACCATGAGGCCCAGAGTCATGATTCCAAGCCCTGTAAGGGCTATGGGTCGTCTTCCGTAGGAATCTGATATCGGACCAACAAGTGGTGCGATGATTGCCCAGCCAATGAAATTCGCGGATGCGAACTGGCCTGCAGCAGCCAGAGACGTATCGAATTCATCGGCCAGATCGACTAACAATGGCCCCAACATCAAAGAGACAGCCATCACTAAGAAGAAACAAGCGGATAGCACTATAAGCACCATCGTAGGTAGGCTGCCTTGGGTGGAAGCGGGGGTCATTCGGGCATAGTAACATAGGGTCACCGTATCCCCGACGAGCCTGAAGACCGACTCCATCTAGCAAGAAAAACCCTCTAGTTTAGTTCTAGAGGGTTTTTTGCCGTTCACCAAAGCTCGGATGTTACCAATTTGTTATCAAAAAGTGATGCCAAAGGTTAGAGTCAAACTGACACGGGGTCACCTTCGCCGCTAGGATTTTCTACCGGTAGCCCACTCTTCTCCCATTCAGAATAAGAACCATCAAATAATTTGACGTCAAACCCCAGCCGCTTAAGAGTTTGATACCCGACCGCGGCCCTAGCCCCAACTTTACAATAGGTCACAATAGTATTAGAACCGTCGATTTCGGCGTCTTCAATTATTCGCCGTGCTTCATCTTCGCCACAGAGCAATTTACCATCTCGGCCTACTAAGGCCTGCCAAGCAACGTTGATTGCGCCAGGAATATGTCCAGGGATTTGGTCAGCATCACTCCGCCCTTCAAATTCTTCAAGAGTACGTGTGTCAACTAACGTTAAACCCTCGGCATTGGAAACGTAATCGAGGCTAGCTCTAACGGCGGGATTTATGTGAGACGTGAACTGCCTTTCTGTCCGAGGGACTGGCCGATAGAAGACCTCCCTGTTTTGTGCCTTCCATTCATCGTAAACTATATCCATTATGTGGGTATCGTTTCGGCCTAAATACTCCAAGATCCATGCAACAAACGCGGAGTTCCTTCCGTCGTAACCGTCATACAAGATGGGCGTAATACAATCACCCAACCCAGCAGCCCCGAATAAGCCTGAGAATTCGTGTGGTGAAAGCAATTGGCCCTGCGGGTTGCGCACCTTCGGGGGCGGCACATTTACTGCACTTTGCAGGTGTCCCATCAGATGCCGCATCGAGTAACGAGTGTCTATGATCAGGAAGTTGGGATCACTTATACACGAGGCAACCCAATCGGCCGAGACATATTTAGTCATCTATACCTCTATCCCGTTTGTGTCAGTCGCTTAAATATCCACTGGAGTGTCTGCGCCTTCGCGCCGATCAGTAAATCGGGTAAAGAATCTGTTCCTATCCGTGCCTTTAATCGTCAGAATCGACTTGAAAACGATAGAGCTATTTGCGAATGATCACAGCATATGTTTCTCAAAGCGCCGTAACGAACATTTAATCCTTAATGACAAGTAGCCCAGAGTCCGCTAACCGATAATCTCTAGCTCTGTTGCCACTTCGTTGGCATGCTGAACTGTCTGGGTAACCGGGGAGCCCTCTACAGCAAGTCGAAAGATGTCTCGTAGTGTTTCTTCATCAGCATCAGCCCGAACGAAGGCCTTTGCGCTGATTCTGCCGTATCCTGGATTTCCTTCTTCTTCTACACCCGCCCACTTCCGGATGTTATCGAAATAACCGTCTACCGCTATTTCTAAGTCGTGGACCCTGACGCCACGTTTGGTAGCGTTAACGATATAGCCTACGGTGATACAACTACCCATAGCCGATAACAGTTGTTCGTGAGCGCTCGCGGCTACATCGGTTGCTGTCAGGTCACCGGGTTCATCCATTTCGGCAACGTGATTTCGCATGTAGGCTTTAGCTCTCATTCCGCCCTGCCACACTACTCTGGATTTCCACGGTCCTGTAACGGCGTTGAACACCTCTGGATCTCTGAACGATTCGAGAACTGCAGTAAGCTTCTCTTTGGGTAAGCCATTGAGGTTTTCTTCCTGAGCCATAATATCCTCCTTGTGAATTGTTTTGCCATCGGCCGTGAGTGAACAGGTCAAGTATTATCCGAATTCGGCTCGTAGTATAACTGCCGCTTCAGACATGGCTTGAAGCTTCTTTTCTGCGATTTCAGGAGTATTAACATTACGCTCGGCGAAAGTACCAAACCCACAATCGGGGTTCAAATACACTTTGTCGGGACTGAAATATTGGAGGATATCTCGTACTCTCGCAACGATGTCTTCCACAGGCTCAATTTCATCCGTCCTGGGATTGACGACGCCTAAGCCGATCTCTTTTTCGTTAGTATATTCCTTGAAAACTTCCATCTCACCAGCACGGGGAGTAGCGCACTCTAATACCAGTTGATCGATGTTCATCTGCATCAGATGGGGTAACATAGGGCCATAGTTACCCACCAACAATACATCCTCTTTTCGGCTCCAGTTCCCTCTGCAGACATGAACTCCAGTCCTGATTCCAGATATACCCTCCATGGTTTCGTTCATTAATCTCACCGCAAACTCTAGTTCTTCCGTCGGATCCCTTCTTTGTGGTAGAGCGGCGCACATAAACGTCTCGGTTGATTCTTCTCCAAATACAGTCTGACTCAGAATCGGCTCGTCAAATTGAATGAAGTCACAGCCCATGTCTCGAAGAGCAAGCACTTCTTCTCGGAGAATGGCCACCACATCTTTACTCAATTCTTCCGCTGATTCGTAGACCTTATCGGATAAACCTTCGAACCAACTAGAACGTGTGAGCATGTACGGACCTGGAATCGGTATCTTAATCTGCCTGTCTGTCTGTTCTTTCATGAATGCCAATTCGGCGAGTGACAGACCTTCTTTTTTTCCGAGTTTACCGACCACAATCGGACTTTTTATGGCGAAAGCAGGCACGTCCAAGGCTCGTAAGACTTCTTCCATCCTTGCCCGGTCGTTCGCATAGTCTAATAGGTCCGAGACCTTCATTAATTGCATACCCGCGAGCTTGTCTACTACATATGAATAGAAATTGTCTCGCCGTTGTTCACCGTCCGTCACAATATCTACGCCAGCTTCTTCCTGTGATCGGATACATGAAATCACTTCTTGATCTGCCAAGCGATTGAATTCGCTATCTGACATTTCGCCGTTTTGCTTGGCTCTCAATGCCCGGATGAGCGATGTCGACCTTGGCCAACTGCCAACGGTAGTTACCGGGAACAAAGGTGTATCAGCCACAAGTAACCCTCCCCATTAAACTAGTTATCCCTAGACTTGCCGCGAAACATCATACCGTACTTCTACAACCTTAATCTTGAATATGATCCAATGCCTCAGTTGGGCAGGCTCGAGTCTACTTCCATCTTGCTACAACACCTCGGAATTTGCAAAATGATGAGCCATAATCTGGTAACTTTCAAGAAAGCTGGATCCACCGGTGACTTTTGGCCATTCCCCACCTGAACAGCCGACCTGAGGGAACCGATCAGTTAGCCACGGTCCCCGGTAAATTTATTGTTCTTTTCGTAGTCATCGGCGCTAAGCTTATGGGCTCAACCGTTGCACCAAATGCGCCCAGTACCTTCGCTATTTTAGCGTTAGAGAAGAACATTTAACCGAATATTGTGTCGGAAGGATTGGGCCAACCCAGCGTCACCATCACCCTTGACCTGTATTCCCACGGTTTGTTGAATATGCGAGGCGAGTTGGCGGGGACGGTGACGGTAGCTAACATTCTGAAGCGGTAACTCAACTTTCAGGAACCCTCTTGTCCGAGGATTGTCCATAGCGGGTAATAACAGACAAAAAGACGCCCCCGAGATTTCGGTCTGGAGGTCATTTTGTACCAATCCTGGAGAAGGGAGTGGGATTCAAACCCATGATAGTGTTACCCCTGTAATGGTTTTCGAGTGTGTCGCTGTGCATACAATTAGGTTCCACCTGACCCTCTATATTCCACAATCGTACCTGGAACGTATCGATGCGCTCCATAACCTGCGAGTGTCCCGCGGCAGATGATCTTGTTGAGACAGTGTTCGAAGGCCACGCAAGTCGAGCATTGACGCTAATTAATTATGACACTACACTTCGACTGCCAAAACCGGGCCAATTAACGGCTTGGCCCGCTTAAGGCGAATGACGGCCAACGGCAGACTCGCCGAGGTAACAGCAATGGATTTTTCCTTCATCCAAATGTCGGATCCCCAGTTCGGCATGTTCGCTCGCCTAAGTAGCTTGGATGAAGACCGTATCGCGGAGCTCCACCGGAGTCACGGGTGGAACATTATTCCCACTGCCAAAACTGCGGGATTCGCCCAAGAGACCGCACTTTACCAAAAGGCCATAGAGGCAGCCAACCGTCTCAACCCGGCATTTGTCGTCATATCCGGAGATATGGTGGAGGACCAGAACGACCCGAATCAATTGGCCGAGTTACGCCGCATAACCGCCAAGCTACACCCACATATTCCAGTCCACTGGGTGCCTGGGAATTGGGATGTAGGCATTACCCCCACCCCGCATACTCTGGAACAATACCGGGACAATTTCGGCGCCGATTATTACTCCTTCCAGTATGGCGGGTCCAGCTTCATCGTCCTCAACAGTTGCGTCGGCTACGACGACTCTCAGGCTCCCGGCGAGTGGGAACGACAGGTCGACTTTCTCCGTGCATCTCTAGTTGAGGCCCACGATAACCATAGCGCCCACATCGTCATATTTCTCCACCATCCCCTGTACAGTTATGACCCTGGTGAAGATGACAGTTGGGCGGTCATTCCCCTGAACAAACGCTCGGTATTGCTTGACTTATTTGAGACCCACCGAGTCTCAGCAGTGTTTTCCGGCCATTGGCACAAGTGCCACTTTCTAAATCATAAAGACATCCAGATGGTTACCACGGGGCCGGTAGGGTATCCATTGGGTGACGATCCATCAGGATTTAGGATAATCAAGATTTCTCAGAACAGGATCGAACATCAGTATTATGGGCTGGACCAAATCCCAGGACCGGAAGAACTAGCCCTCCCTGGCAGTTATTAGAATAGCCCAAGATTTTGCGGTCAAACTTCTTACCACGTGGCACCGCCCGTTAGTACTATAGGCATAAACAGCCAAATCTGCTGGACGATAAGTTCTAAGAACGTATCTGGTGACATAGGACAACATACTGGGTAAGAGGCTTTGGATCCACGGGGCGCTGAATGCAAATTCTTGATAACGAACTTGTGGTCATCAAACCGTAGTAGGCAATATTCAGGCATAAATTTGGAATCGATAAAATTGCACTAAACAAGCGTAATCATGCCTGATTGCATTAGATAAGACCGATTGCACTATCCTCGAAAACCAGTAGAAGTGACCCTGTGTCAGTTCGACTCTGACCTTTGGACCACAATTTTAGGCACGAAGAAGCCCCGTAGACCGAAATCTGCGGGGCTTCTTGTTTGGTCAGATTGCCAAACGTCGACCAAAGGTTTTAGGATCCGTTGACTAACTACGCTTTAATAGTGAAGAAAGATTTAAGAGAGGGCAATGAGTGTCCTTATCGAATCAAGGTCTATCTGAACTTGTCGTTGAAGGTAGTTCTCCGTTGGCACGACTACAAAGTATACCCTTAACCCCAAGCTTTAAGTCTGTCTGGGGCCTCGGGTGACGAGTCTAATCTCATCCACTACTACGGCTCAAGCGAGTAACTTATTTGCGCCTGAAAGTACGAATGAGTATCCTTGAACACGAAAAGAACAAGATCAAATACGAGATAAAAACGATGTAGCGCGACCATTTAACAAGGTGGATACCTATGTCTGAGTGGGCCGCTAATCCATCATTGTCGATGCAAACGGGGCCGATGCAGACCAGATAGCCGGAAAAACCGTCGTTTTAACCAAACTGTTTATGAGGCGAAAATGACTCAGAAAGATCCAGCCCCAAGATTTCCATCCATTCCGGACATCAGCGAACGGGACTCCGTAGACCAGTTTCACAGAGAAGAACTCCAACTCGCTCTGCGCAACCGGGGCATGCCCCTGGAGGCCATGCGCTATCCCATCACACCGTCCGGGATCCATTACCTTTTAACCCACTTCGATATCCCTGACGTAGATGCCGGCCAATACAGGCTTAATGTAGGCGGTCTGGTCTCCAACCCGCTTAGCTTAAACCTGAACGACATCAAAGCGCGTCCGTCGCGTACCATGGCGGTCACCATGGAATGCGCCGGCAATGGCAGGTCTTTGCTGAATCCTCGCGTCATCAGCCAGCCATGGTTCACCGAAGGAATCGGCAACGCCGAATGGACCGGCACTCCGCTCAAGGGAATCCTGGATGAAGCCGGTCTCAAAAACGAAGCTGTGAATATCGTTTTTTCCGGCGCTGACCAAGGGATCCAAGGAGATGAGGTTCAGGTCTACCAGCGCAGCTTGAACTTGGAAGAAGCCAACCGCGAAGAGATGATGTTGGTCTATGAGATGAACGGGCAGGCGTTGCAACCCCAGCATGGCTACCCCCTTAGGCTTCTCTTGCCAGGCTGGTATGGGATGGCCAGCGTCAAATGGCTCGATTCGATCCAGGTTATTGGCGAAGAGTTTCAGGGATTTCAAATGACAACCTCCTACCGCTACACCCAGGTCAAAGGCGAACCCGGCGAGCCTGTCACGTTAATTCGTGTCCGCGCATTGATGGTGCCTCCTGGCATCCCAGATACGGTAACCAGGAATCGTTTGGCCACCACGGGAACACATCTGCTCACGGGCAGGGCCTGGGCCGGCCGTCTGGGAATATCTCGAGTGGAAGTCAGCGTCGACGGTGGCTTAGGTTGGTCTGATGCTACGCTGGGCGAGCAGGCCTCAACCTTTGCCTGGCGACCCTGGTCGTTTGAGTGGAACGCTGTCCCCGGATGGCATACCCTTTCCGTGAGGGCCACCGACACCGACGAAAACGTCCAGCCCGTCGAACAGTTCTGGAACGCCCAAGGGATGGGCAACAACATGGCCCAACAGGTACGGGTATTGGTGGAGTAAGACGAGCCTCCAAGATAAATTGGGGCTAA
>CEQE01014906.1_pt1 | contig 14754 bp, 18 predicted proteins | sample 356201 | NCBI WGS metagenome assembly CEQE01 (sample SAMEA2619970, study PRJEB7988) | marine metagenome | biome: marine biome (ENVO:00000447); feature: mesopelagic zone (ENVO:00000213) & marine oxygen minimum zone (ENVO:01000065); material: "saline water (ENVO:00002010), including plankton...
ATGGATGAAAAACACATGATTCAGTTATTAAAATTAGTAGAAAATAAAAAAATAACAGATAATGTTGCTCAGAAATTACTTGAGAAGTTGATTGAGAAGCCTTTTGATGTTGGCGAATATGTCAAGAAAAGGGGCTTAGAGGCTGTTTCTGGAGTCAAGGAGCTGGAAAAATATTGCAAAGAGGCTATTAGCGATAATCCTAATGCTGTTGAAGACTACAAGAAAGGAGAGAAGAAAGCTTTGAATTTCATTGTTGGGGCTGTTATGAGGAAAACAAAAGGAAAGGCGAGTCCTAAAGAGGTTAATCTCATTTTAAAGAAGTTGGTTGGGTAATTTTTTGGTGATAAAATGAATCCGAAAACAACTGTAGGCTGCATAATAGAAAAAGACAACAAGATTTTACTGGCCTTGAGGAACCATGAGCCTTTTAAGGATTATTGGTGTTTGCCGGGAGGCCATATAGAGTTTAATGAAAAGGCAATAGATGCAGTTAAGAGAGAGGTCAAGGAAGAAACTGGACTTGACATTAATCCAAAATTTTTCTGTTATGATGATGAGATTTTTAAAAGCATAAAGTGGCATGCAGTTGTAATAATTTTTACTTCAAAACCAATTGGAAAGATAAAAAGACAAAAAAAAGAAATCAAAGATATAAAACAGTTTGACAAAAAAGGGTTAGTTGAGCTTCCAATGGCATTTAACCATAAGAGGATATTAAAAGACTATTTCAAAATAAAAAATGGTTAAAAACCTAGGCAATATAATCTCATTGCTAAAAAAAGAGATAAGGCAGTTTGATATGCCCATGGCAACAGAGATGGGTGAAAAAACAAAAGAACCGTTCTTGGTTTTGATTTCCTGCATCATGAGCTTAAGAACAAAAGATACAACTACAAGCCCGGCATCAAAAAGACTGTTTGAGCTGGCTGATAATCCAAAGGACATGCTTAAGCTGACAAAAAAGCAGATAGAGAAAGCAATCTTTCCTGTCGGGTTTTATCCGACAAAGGCAAGATACATCATAAAGACGTGCAAAAAATTAATTGATGATTATGGGGGCGGGGTTCCTGACAAGGAAGAGGAATTATTGAAACTTCCGGGAATAGGAAGGAAGTGCATGGGGATTACTATGTGCTATGGTTTTGGCAAAAATTCACATATACCTGTGGATACGCATGTGCATAAGGTTGTAAATAGATTAGGATGGGTCAAAACAAAGGCTCCGGAAAAAACAGAGCAGGGTTTGATGCAAATGATCCCAAAAAAATACTGGCATGATTTAAATAATTTATTGGTTACTCATGGACAGAATGTATGCGTTCCAGTAAGCCCTTTTTGTTCTAAATGCTATGTAAGAGGATACTGTCCGAAAATAGGAGTAAAACGTAGTAGGTAATCATAAACTATACTGTTTCTTGAAGTATTTGCTTATTCAACTTTATTAATAATCTTCTTTGCTAAAAAGCCATCAATATTCTCCAAGGTAGTGTCTAAAATCCTCTGGAGGGCCTCAACAGAATTAAAGGCATTATGCGGAGTAATTATCACATTGTCTTTTTTTGCCAATAGGTGGTTTTCAAGAATAATCCTCATATCACATTTCTTTGGAAATTTTTTTGACATTACCTGGGTGTCTTCCTTGATATAGCATTCATCCTCCAAGACATCAAGCCCAGCGCCCTTTAATATTCTTGATTTCAAGGCCTTGACCAAGGCGTCTGTCTCTATCAATCCACCACGAGCGGTGTTAATCAATAAAGCCCCTTTCTTTATTTTTTTTATATTATCTTTATTGATCAAATGATGAGTTTTTTTATTGTAGGGGCAATGTAAAGTGATAATGTCGGAATTTTTAAGCACATGATCAAAACTGGCATGCCTGAAATTCAATTCTTTTTCCAGCTTTTTATGCTTATGGGGCTCAAAAGCGATTACATCCATCTCAAAGCCATTTGCTATCCTGACAACATGCTTTCCGATACTGCCAACTCCAATCACCCCCAATGTCTTTCCCCTTAAATCAGTCCCCCTTAAACCCTGTATGGAAAAATCCAAGCGTCTAGTCCTTTCCCATGCCTTGTGTATTTTTCTTGTTAGGCTGAGGATTAGGGCAAATGTATGCTCTGCTACTGTATTTTCACCATAATTGGGAACGTTGCAAACAACAATCTTTCTTTTTCTGCATTCCTTTAGATCAACATGATCAAAGCCAGTGCTTCTTGTCACTATTAACTTCAAATTTTTTAATTTGTTTAGAATCTCTTTATTTATGCTGGAATAAATGAATATGGAGAGAATTTCAACGCCCCTTATTTTATCTGCATTGCTTCTGTTTAGCTCTTCGCCAAAGAAGTTTATATCGGCATTTTTTAACTTGCTTTTGATGTAAGGCTTTTCCCATTCCTCTGCTTCAAAAAAGGCTAAATTTGGCTTTGCGGGCATAACTGGTAATATTTAGCCCTATATTAATAAATTTTTTTGTTTTAGATAAACAAGAAAACATTATCTTATACTTTTATTTTCTTCTAAAGCCTCTTGAGGTTGGGGAGATGCTGCTCGTAAAAGAATGCCAGCTCTTCATCTTTCTTTTTCAACTCGCTTTCTATCCTCTTGCGGATTTCTGAAGAATCAATTTTCTTTTTGCTTTGTGCAAATTTTTTGATTTTTTTAGTTATACTATTAGCTGTACTCTCACATTCTTCCTCACTATAATGTGCGCTTGCACAAGCTGCATACACTGACCCATACGCCTTTTTTTCGTCAAACTCTTCTGTATGGCCTTTTCTTTTTACAATACCATACTTGTAAATTTCTTTTTTCATTTTAACCTTACAAATTCAAAGCTAAATTTATCAGATAAACTCCAAATGCCAGTAAAAACAATCCAATTCCCAGCCTCATTAATCCTCGATGCTCTTTTCTCCATTTCTCAAGATTATGGGATGTATGTCCGAAGTAAACAAGAGCAATGATAATAAACAAAGGCAGTACAAATATCAAATTGTAAAGAAGCAACATCGGGATTCCTTCAGCATAATTTCCTCCGGATAATAGGGCTAAAATTGCCAGGTATGGTGCACCAGTACAGGGAAACTCAAACAGCACCACTACAAACCCAAGAAGGCCCGCTATACCTAAACTGAGCACGGGATGTTTAGTATCTACCTTTTTCATGGCATTTGATAATTTCTTTATTTTTTCTGCTCCTCCCGGAATCATCTGCAAAGAAAAGCCGCGGCCATACCAAAAATAATCTTTTACCTCAAGAAGGCCTGCTATTATTGCTATAGCGGCTGCAAACCAGTAGAACTGCTTAATAATTCCTGTTGATTGTGTAAGTTCAAATATTCCAATTCCAATCACCAAATAGGTAACATAAACTACTGCTGTATAAATCAAACCTGCAACAAGCATCTTTAATTTATTTTTAAAAACAGTTACCATGTAAGCCAATAGAAATATCAAAACACCAAAAACACAAGGGTTAATACTATCTGCTAATGCTGCCGCAATCACTATTCCTAAAGTAAGCTGTTCTACCATGTTATCTCTTCTTATACAAGCTTAATATAGCTAATTTTTATGGGGGCAATGCACATCCGGAGATTTCCGATAAAGTTTCCAAGCTTTGAAATCCTTCAAGTCTTTCAGTAATTAATCCATCTTTTTCGAACGTCCAAGTTGGAGTTTTTTCAATATCTTTTTCCAGGCACAATTGTGTCTGTGGGTTTTCTCCACGGGGATGGCATTCTATTTCACCAACATACTGGAAAGAAGGTCCAAAAAGTGCTCTCTGTTTCTTGCATGCGCCGCATGTATATTGGCCGTACATCTTCAATCCATTTTGGTTCAGGCATTTGGCAAAGCTGTCAAATTCAGAAGGGCCTGTTGGCAGGTCTTCCTGCTGAGGCGCACAACTACCTACAAAAATTCCAACTACAAAAAAAAATAATAAAAATATTTTTTTCATTGTATCAGCATCCTAGTTCATCACTGCCTATTGGGCAGCCAATACCTGTTAGATCCTCACTTAAAACTCCGGGTTCAGGACCGCTTGAAATGTACTGGTCTGAGCTTGTTGTAGCCCATTCATGAGGATGATTAAACGATTTCCAATCATACTTCCATTCATTCCACCCAACGCCTAAGTGTTTTACATAAATGCCATTGTCTGCAAGAATCTTTCCTATTTTTCTTCCAGTCATGCACGGGGCGCTGTAGCAATATACTATGAAATCTTTGTCTGGATTTTCTTCTTTTAATTTCTTGAATGATTTTACAATACGGTCTACTGCCCCATAATCGGAATGGTCGCGGTCTTTATAAGCAGGAACATTAACTGCTGTTGTTATATGCTCTTCCTCATATTCTTCCCGGCTTCTTAAATCAACTAATATGTGAGAATCGTCTTCCCCCATATGCTTTCTTAATCCATGCGGGCTAATGTGAGTCGCAGTTTCCACTTCATAGAATTCTTTGATAAGCTCTTCCTGGGTCTTTGGCTGGCTCAAATTATAATTTACAACAGCATATGCTGTTATTCCCCCAGCAAGCACTCCAACAATTATTGCTAAAAGCACAGGATTAGTCTGGTTTTTATCCCCTTTTTTCATCTTTTATACACCTCTTCTACTTTTTACAAATTAAAACTCATTACTAAGACTTTTATTCTAAACTATGAATTAATGCCTATAAAAATCTTGCGGAAATGAATTAAAAAATCAGGAGAAGATAAAATATTAAGTCATTGTCATCACTTTTCTTGCAGTTTCCCTTCCAAGAGAAGTCAATTTTAGCTTTCCGGATTGGTCAGCCATCAATCCATCTTTTACAGATCTTGATACAACTTTCTTTGCAAATTTTTCAGACCATCTCATATGTATCAATGAATTTGTAAATGTGTTTTCCTCAGATTCTTCCGGCTTCCCTTCATGGTCAAGCAGATGTACCACGAGCATTTGAGCTGCAAATATGTATTTCCTCTTATTGCGCGTCCAGAATTTTGCTATAAGACCGTGTTCCGGCGCAAGCAGCAAAGCTAACAGGAAAAATATACCGGTCATCATTGCCATTGACCCTGCTATAGATGCATCAACCGCCCTTGCCAAAAAAAACCCAGTTATAGAAGATAAAATTCCTATGAAAGCGCTTAGAATAAGCATTGTAGAAAGTTTTTTTGTCAGTAAAAAAGCAGCCGAAGGAGGCGCTATTATCAAAGCCACAACCAAAATTGATCCAACTGAATCAAATGCTCCTACTGCAGTAATGCTTACCATAGACATAATTCCATAATGTATCAATGCTGGACTGAATCCTAATGCTGTAGAAAGCGCAGCATCAAAAGTTGCAATTTTAATCTCTTTGTAGAAGCTTAAAATAACCACCAAATTCACCAGAAGTATAGCCCCCATAACCCACCACGAAACCGGCCCAAGATCAACCTGATTAATTGAAAGCCTGTTAAAAGGGGCTAAACCTATCTCTCCTAAAAGAACAGAATCTGAATCAAGATGAACATTTCTTGCATATCTATTTATGAGAATAACTCCAATAGAAAAAAGAACAGGAAATACTAATCCTATAGCCGCATCCTCCTTAAGTTTTCTTGTCTTTATAATCACCTCGGTCAATGCAACTGTAAGTATCCCTACTAAAGCTGCCCCGATTATCAAAAAAGGAGAACTTATGTCTCTTATCAGAAAAAACCCTAATACTATTCCCAGCAATATAGAATGGCTTATCGCATCACTCATCAACGACATTCCCCTTAACACCAGAAATACTCCGGGCAATGCGCACGTAACCGAAACAATAGTCGCTAAAATTAGGATATCTGCTTGAGGGGGGAGCATTATAATGCACCTCCTCCCTTAGCAAGCGACTTTGCTCGCTTTAATCCTTTTTGAGTTAAAGCTAATTTATCATTTATCACATTTCTGACAAACCCTTTATTCTCAAGTTCTGTAATCGCTTCCCTAACTCCAGTGGGATCTATTGCTAATAGCGTCTTGATATCATGCGGATGATAAGAATTGCTATGGCTTTGCGACAATCTGAATAAATTAAGCAAAGTATTTGTAATCCTAACTTCTTTTCTGTTTTTCTTGGCTCTCAGAAAATCCCAGAAAATCCCCCTATTAGGTGCTAATATCAAGGATATTGCAACTATGGAACTTATTATCAAAACTATAGTTGGTCCAGTAGGCAAATTATCAACCAAACTGCTGATTACAGCTCCAGTTACTCCAGAGATAGCACCAAATAGCGCTGCAATAATCACCATAAGACTCAGCTTATCTGTCCACTGTCTTGCTGCGGCTGCAGGAGCAATTATCATTGCACTCATCAAAACAACTCCAACAGTCTGTAGGCCAAGAGCTATCGCAAAAACAATTAGAGTTATCAACAATATATTCATAGTCTGTACAGGAAGCCCAAGGCTTTTTGCAAAAGCATAATCAAAAACTAAAATCTTGAAATTTTTCCACAATAAGAATAATATCACAATTACAACCAACCCCAACACAGCCATAATAACTACATCACTTTGCAGAAGCGTAGCTGCATTTCCAAATAAAAACGTTTCAATGCCTGCTTTATTTGAAGTTGGCAATTTTTGTATGATTGTAAGCAGAAAAATACCCAATCCGAAAAACACAGATAAAATAATCCCTAAAGCCGCATCTTCTTTTGTCTTGGTAACCTGGGTAAATAACATTACCAATAAAGTTCCAATCCATCCTGCAAGGATTGCTCCAGAAAGTATAATTATAGGGCTTTTACTCAAGGTCAATAGGAATGCAATTGCTATTCCAGGTAATGCGGCGTGAGAGATAGCATCTCCAAGCAGGCTTTGTCTTTTCAGAACAGCAAACGACCCTAAACTCCCAGCTATTAAACCCACAGTTGCAGAGCCAAGAACGACAGTCCTTAGCGTGTAATCAAATATTAACTGGTGAAGAATTCCTGCCATTGTTTTCTCTCCGGTCCACGCTCCCCAAAAATGGTGCTCTTCCACCATAGGTATTTTCAAGATTCTTCGATGTAAGAACCTTATTTACAGGACCCAGTGCAATTTTTCTTACATTAAGAAGCAGTACCCAGTCATAATATTCCCTAAGCTTTTCAAGATCATGATGCACAACAATTACTGTTTTTCCTTTTTTCCTTAGTTCCTGAAGCAAGTCCACTATTGCTTTTTCAGTCGTTGCATCTACCCCTACAAAAGGCTCATCCATAAAGTACACCATTGAATCCTGGACCAATGCGCGCGCAAGAAATACCCTCTGCTGCTGACCGCCTGAAAGCTGGTTAATTTGCCTATCAGCAAAGTGCACCATGCCTACTTTTTCAAGAGCTTTCATAGCCAGTTCTTTTTCCTTTTTCCCGGGTCGCTTTAACCAGCCGAGTTTTCCATACAAGCCCATCATAACAACATCCAACGCATTTGTAGGAAAATCCCAGTCAACACTGCCTCGCTGCGGCACATACCCAACAAGATGATGCTGCTTTTTAAACGGCATGCCAAATATCTGGACACTACCTGCTGCAGGCTTTATAAGCCCGAGTATGGTTTTTATGAGGGTTGTTTTGCCAGCTCCGTTAGGACCTACAACCGCTAATAACACCCCCCGGGGAACCTGTACATCTATATCCCATAAAACCGGTTTTTCATGATACGCAACTGTAAGGTCTTCTACATTTACTGCAATATCTCTAGATTTGCTTTTCATTTTATCGCGGATACTATTGTATCTATGTTATGGGTCACCATACCTATGTACGTGCCTTCAAAAGTTCCTTCATCTCCCATCGCATCAGAAAATAATTCTCCTCCAATCTCAACATCCCACCCTTCGGATTTTGCTGATTCCTGCACAGCCTTTATAGTCCTTTCAGAGATTGAAGTTTCAATAAATATAGCCTTGATCTCATTATCTATGATAAAGTCTACAAGCTCCTGTACATCCTTTGTTCCGGCTTCGGCTGCAGTGCTAATACCCTGCAACCCTACAACTTCAAAATCATATGCCCTTCCAAAATACTGGAAAGCATCGTGCGCTGTCACCAAGATTCGTTGGGATTTTGGCGGCTCTGCAGCCCTTTCCCTAACATATTTATCTAGCTCTTTCAGCTTGTTAATATAGATTTGAGCTCTTTTTGAATATCCTTCTTTGTTCTCTGGATCATATTCAATGTAAGTGTCTCTTACTTTTTCAGCTGCACTAATCCACATTGAAACATCAAACCAGATATGAGGATCATATTGTCCGGGATATGTTGGGAAATCCAAAAGAATATCTTTAGAAACATAATCACTTACCGCAACCGTGGTTTTCTGTTCATTCATCTTTTCCAGAATTTCTCCCATCCTTGCCTCTAAATGCAGTCCATTGTAAAAAATAAGATTAGCTCTCGCTAGTCGGGTAACATCCCCCTCTGTTGCTTTATACAGGTGCGGATCAATACCCGGGCCCATTAAACCCTGAACAATCACTTTATCTCCGCCTATATTTTCAGCCATATCTGTAATCATCTCAATTGTCGCTACAACTTTTATCTTTCCATCATCTACACTTTCAGAACTACATCCATTAATTAAAAAGATAAGAAACACGGATGCAAGAATAAATCCACAATCCCGTTTTTTTCTAATTTTCATTTGTTTATTTTTTGTCATTGTTTTCATTGTTTTTTATTTTCCATCGGTTTTTTGTTATTGTTTTTTGATAATTGTTGTAATTTGTCAATGGTCCGGATATTATTGCAAGAGATCAACCCACCAGGGGTATAGGCTTTCCATGAGGATCAAGCTTTGGATTTCCCAACAATTTTCTCAATTTATCAATTGATTTATCGCTAAAAGCATGCTCTAATCTATGGGCTTCTTCGTGTATGTCATTTGAGCGTATCTTAAGCGTGTCCTTCAAAAAGGTCTCAATTATTCTATGCTTAAAGGTCAATTTCTTAGCAATATTATGCCCTTTAGCAGTGAATTTTAATTTTGAATATTTTTTATATTCAATCAGGCCCTCCTTGTCCAGTTCCTGCAGCATTTGAGAAACGCTTGGTTTGGTAATGTTAAGGTAATCGGCAAGCTCAACTGATTTCACTTCCTTATTGTCTTCCATCAGATGGTATATTCCCCTTAAATAGTCTTCCTTGCTTGCGCTCTTCATAGAAAGTTAGGTTAGCCTAACTTATATATAAAGGTTTGTATTTCCATCAAAATTCAATAACAAAAAATTAATAAACACCCATAAGTTTTCAATTTAAATGACTCCAGAAATAATTGTCAATGGTAAAAAATTAGAAGAAATAAAAGATCAATGTTTAGGAATTGCATTCTTTGAAGACAATTTAAAACTAAGAAATGAGATAAAAAATTTAGATAACTCAATAAATAACGCGATAGGCAATTCCATCAAAAACAAGGATTTCAAGGCAGAGAAAAATGAGGTAAAGACATTCTATATTAATAAGAACATAAAGTATCTTGCCTTGCTTGGACTGGGAAAGGAAAATGATTTTGACCTTAATAAATTAATGGACGCAACAAGCAACTTGTCCAAAAAATTAAGAAATTCTGGAATAGAAACATTTTCTCTTGCTCTAAATTCTTTCAAAAACAAAAATTATGAGCATGATATTTATTTGGAAAAAATTACACAAGCAATTACTCTTTCCTTATACCAATTTACAAAATTCAAAACAAGGGATTTGGATAAAATAAAATCAATAAAAAAGGTTACAATAATTTTGGATAATGAACATTTAAAAAATTCTGAAAAAATAGCAAATGAGGCATCAATATATGCAGAGGCTGTCAATAAGACAAGGGATTTAATCAACACGCCTCCAAACATAGCAACCCCTGATTATGTTGCGACTGCTGCAGCAGATGCCGGCAAAAAAAATGGGATAAAATGCACTATTCTTGATGAGAAGCAGATAGAGAAATTAGGAATGGGGTGCATAATGGCTGTTGCCAGGGGCAGCTCTCATAAACCAAGAATCTTTGTTTTGGAGTATAACGGCAATGGGAATGAAATGCCCATAGTTCTGGTTGGAAAGGGGGTTACATTTGACACTGGCGGGATAAACATCAAACCCTCTTCTTACCTGACAACAATGAAGGATGATAAGGCAGGAGCTTGCGGCATCATAAATATACTGGAGGCTTGCGCAAGGCTGAAATTAAAATTAAATGTAATAGGCATAGGGGCCCTGGCAGAAAACATGATAGGGAGCTCTTCCTACAGGCCGGATGATGTCCTAAAATCACATTCAGGGCTAACGGTTGAGATTGTCAATACAGATGCTGAAGGGCGCTTGCTGGTGGCGGATGCGCTTTCTTATTCATTGAAATACAAGCCGCAAGCGGTAATTGATGTTGCAACCCTGACAGGGGCATCCATTGTGGCATTGGGATATTTTGCCAGCCCTGTTCTGGGCAATGACCAAAAACTCATAGACAAGATAAAGGCGGCAAGCGAAAAAAGCCTTGAAAAGATATGGCAGTTTCCGCTATGGGATGAGTACAAGGACCTGATTAAGAGCGACATTGCAGACATAAGGCATCATCATGGGGGGATTGATGCGGGAGTCATGGTTGGAGGAATCTTCCTGAAAAATTTTGTCAAGGATGTTCCGTGGGCGCATATTGACATAGGCAACACTGTCTGGGCAAAACAGGAGAAGGGCTATACTGTCAAGGGAGCAACTGGTTTTTCAGTTCTTTTGTTATTAAATTTATTAAGAGATTGGAAATAAATAATTAATAAAAACATTTAATAATAAATAAGATTTCTCATAAAAAATAATCAAATGTGATTTTAATGGCAAAAAAAGTCTTAATTTTAGTTGAGCAGGATTTCCAGGACATGGAAGCAATGTATCCGTACTACCGGCTAAAGGAGGCAGGTTTTGATGTTAAAGTAGCTGGGAGCGATGCAAAGTCCTACAAGGGAAAATACGGGTATCCTATTGAGACAGATGGAGGAATTGATGATTTTGATGCTGATGATTTTGATGCTGTTATAGTTCCAGGGGGATGGGCTCCTGATTATATGAGGCGCAACAAGGCAATGGTTGATTTTGTAAAAGGTATGGATGAAAAAGGAAAAGTTGTTGCAGCGATATGCCATGCAGCTTCCTTATTGGTTTCTGCCAATATTTTAAAGGGCAAAAAGATGACATGCTTTATAGCTGTAAAAGACGATGCAATAAATGCGGGGGCTGATTTTGTTGATAAGGAAGTTGTTGTTGATGGTAATTTAATTACATCAAGAAAACCAGATGATTTGCCTGCTTTTTGCAGGGAGATAATAAAGGCTTTAGGCTAACAATAAAAAAATGGAACAACAAACGATCCCCATACAAGAGCATAAACTCAAGATTATTGAAATAATAGATGAAGCTCCAGACACAAAAACATTTAGGGTAGGGGTCCCAGAAGAAACAGAAATCAATTTCTTTCCAGGACAGTTCTTTATAGTTAGGTTTGAGGACAATCCTGCAGTTCAAAGGGCATATTCGATAGCCTCTTCACCCTCACAAAAAAATTATATGGACATCACAATTGGCCTAGTAGGAGAATTTACACACAAGTTATGGGAAACCAAAATTGGAAATTTTTTATTATTTGAAGGCCCTTATGGAAAATTTTATTTCAATGAAACTATGAACAATAATTTAGTATTAATAGGCGGAGGTTTAGGAATTACACCATTAACGAGTATAATAAGGTACTGCAATGACAAAAAGCTGCAAAACAAAATAAATTTTATTTACAGTGTAAAAACTCCGGAGCATATTGTATATCATGATGAGCTAAAAAAGATTAAGGAACAAAATCCTAATTTTAAATACACTGTTACAATTACAAGGCCATCTGAAGAGCAAGAATGGGATGGAAGAACTGGAAGGATTGATATAGGGCTGTTAAAACAAAATATTGAAAACACTGAAAATAGCTTATTCTATCTTTGCGGTCCATTGGAATTTGTAAAGGTGAAGATGGCAATGTTGGAAAATTTAGGCGCAAAAAAAGAGCAGATTAAGACCGATATTTGGGGGGGATAAAAGGATTTAATACAAAACAATTAAATAAAAATCAAGTTTCCCTTCAATTATGAAATTCGCCCATATGGCAGACTGCCACATTGGCTCCTGGAGAGATCCAAAAATAAAAGATATTTCTACAATAGCTTTCAATAAGGCAATAGACAAATGCATAGGGGAAAATGTAGATTTCATCCTTATCTCTGGAGATTTGTTCAATACTTCGTTTCCAAGAATAGACAACCTAAAAACAGTTGCTGGAACCTTTAAGAAATTAAAAGAAAAAAACATTCCGGTCTATATAATTCCTGGATCTCATGATTACAGCCCTAGTGGAAAAACGATGCTTGATGTTTTAGAGAATGCAGGATTATTCGTTAATGTGGTCAAGGGAGAGGAAATTGATGGTAAATTAAAGCTACGTTTTACAATTGACAAAAAAACAGGAGCAAAAATAACGGGTATGTTAGGAAAGCGCTATTCATTGGAAAAAGAGTATTACAAAAATTTAATTTTAGAAAATCTTGAAAAAGAGGATGGCTATAAGATATTTATGTTCCACTCAGGAATTGATGAATTAAGACCAGAAGACATGCAAAACATAATTACTCAGCCCTTATCTTTGCTGCCAAAAAACTTCAACTATTATGCCGGCGGCCATGTGCATATTGTCAAAGACACCAAAATAGAAGGTTATGGCTTAATAGCCTATCCTGGGCCGTTATTTCCTAACTCCTTCTCTGAACTAGAAAAACTAGAAACAGGAGGATTTTATATTGTAGAAAACAATATTCCAAAATGGGAGCCAATACAAGTTTGCAACATATTTAAAATCATAATTGATTGCAATCAAAAAAATTCAGAACAGATTTATGAGGAGATAATTAATGAAATTAAGGATAAAGAATTCATAAACACTATAGTTTTGATAAGATTGCATGGCTCTTTAAGTTCTGGAAAGCCTTATGATATTGATTTTAAGGAAATTTTTACTCAACTTTATGACAAATCAGCCTATTTTGTAATGAAAAATACTAACGCTTTAACAACAAAAGAGTTTGAGGAAATTAAAATAGACACTAAATCAACAGAAGATGCAGAAGCAGCAATAATAAAAGAACATTTAGGACAAATAAAACTAAAAGACATGGATACAAATAAAGAAGAAGCATTGATCAAGGATTTAATGAATCTATTGGGCACCGAAAAGCAGGAAGGAGAAACCAATCCAGATTTCGAGAAAAGAGTTAAAGACGAAGTGAGTAAAGTTCTAGAAATCGATCTCTAAATCATTTCGTCTTAATCAACCAAGCAACAAATACATTTTTAACCATAAATGATTATTCCAATAACAACAAGGGACTGGAGAGTCACCCATAGAATATATGCAAATATTATTGGTTTTTCCTTGTGTATTATTCCATAAATTAGCCAAAATATTGCATAAAATAAAAAGGCGCTCCAACTTAATATGGAAACACCGGATGCATTTTTTTCAAACCAAATCTTGCTTATTTGAGGCAGTGTCATGAGTGGTCCTATTGCTCCTACAACATAAACTGCCTTGTCCATAAAATTTATCCATTTATTTGGATGAGGGTATGGCTCATGCTTTAGATGGATTCTTTTTCTTCTATGGAAATGATGCAATCCAAGACTGCTATGAGGCATAAAAGAATAAATGGATTGCTAACTTATAAATATTTTGGAATTGAAGTATAGTTTGATTAGTCAATTTTATTTCAAAATCTTGCCGTTTTTTCTGCTCCAGAGCAATAAATCAAGCTCGTCCATCGGGATTCCTATTTCATTTGAAAAGAACTTCATTTTTTTCTCAATTTCCGGGTATTGTTTTGCAGAAACAGGCATTTTAATTTTATCAATAACATTAAATTCTATTAATGAGTTAAGAATATGCTTGTCTAGGATTGCATAGCCCTTAAAGCCGATGTTCCTTAGGAAATGTGATGCTTCCTTATAGCCTAAACCTTTTATTCCGGGATTAAAAGCAAAAAAATCTCTTAATTCTTTTGTATTATCCTTTAAAGATTCTATTTTCTCTTTTAGCTTAAAATTTAACTCTTTTTTTAGGTATTCTCTTGTATGCAAAATATAAGATGGCCTTAAAACATTGAATCTGTAGATGCCTTCTAATTTTTTAGTCATCTCTTCTGCTGTTCCGTTTATTGATATATCTCTTATAGCATCTATGGCTTTCATCCCCATTTCTGCACTAGTGTTGGCTGTAAAAATGCAAAAACAAAGTTCTTCAAACAGCCTTTCATCATTGTTTTTATCCACTTGCCTTAATTCCATCCTGTTATCTTCATAAAACCAAGAATATGGTCCATTATAGAATTTGTCAAATTCTTTTAATCTTCTATTTATTCTGTCTTTTTTAAGAAGGTACTCTTTTTTTAGGTTTCTTATGTGCAAACTGTCTGATAGGCTTATATTTTCCATTTTATTGGGTTATTTTTTTCATGGTTTATTTTCTTCTGCGACTAAAAAAATACTTTTGAATTTTGATTTTTCTATTGGAATTGATTTTTTGGTTTTTTAGGATAAATTTCATAATACACTTTGGATATCTTTGCTTTATCCTTTAAAGCTGCATTTCTGATTTTCATGATTAATATTGGTCTTATCTCAAATGCCTTAGCCAGTTAGTCAAATTAACCTGCTCTTCCT
>CEQE01324469.1_pt1 | contig 14741 bp, 11 predicted proteins | sample 356201 | NCBI WGS metagenome assembly CEQE01 (sample SAMEA2619970, study PRJEB7988) | marine metagenome | biome: marine biome (ENVO:00000447); feature: mesopelagic zone (ENVO:00000213) & marine oxygen minimum zone (ENVO:01000065); material: "saline water (ENVO:00002010), including plankton...
TTTTAGACGCAAGCCTCCTGTATGCCTTCCGCAGATCGGCTTTTGCAACAGGTTTTATACCGGGTATTCCGGATCGATCAGGTAGTCATCCACGGAAGGGATGGAGGTCAACGGTTATCAGTTCAGGTGGCGGTCAACAAGATCAAGAAAAAGGCTGATCTCCCGAAGGACTTCAGGCCTCTGCACGGCCTCAGGCACGTTTACGCTTCCATGCTGGCCTCATCTGGAAAAGTTGACATGTATACCCTCAGAAGCTGCTCACCCATAAAAGTCCGCTCATGACTCATAACGTTATGCCCATCTTCGCGATGATGCATTAAAACGCGCCTTCGAGCAGGCCGGAAGGCTTATTCCGGGAGCCTCTAAAGATAAAAAGAAAAATAAAATCTAATAGAAAAAAAAGCTATTGGACTCAAGCCCTCTGGATTCGCAAATGGCACATTTCTTAAGAGATGCTACAGAACGGAAACATGGTTTGGTGAACATTGTATAACACATTCTGCAGTTCCAATTATGCTTCAGATTCCGGCACGATACCCACAATCGGCACAATTGCAAAATCCAGTGGAATGTTATTATGGATGAATGGTAAAGGGCACCATAGGCTATAAATTAAAGCAAGCTGAAATTTATCGCCTTAGTGTATCAAATTCGCGATTATCAAATTTTATTTGGAAAATGTAAAAGCGTCAGTATCTAACAGGCTCAAAGTTGAAAAATAATCATAATTCTCTTAACCGCTTAATCTTGAAAAGGAGAATCTAATGGCTAGTTCATTTTTTTCATTCTTTTCCAGGGAACAGATCCGTCTTTTGCGCGACCATGTTTTGAATTTGCTTGAAGAACAGGGCGTCCAACTGGATGAGCACCCGGAAATGTTTCAAATTCTCTCCGCTGCCGGAGCACAGGTGGATGACAAAGCCCATATGGTCCATTTTCCACGCCGGATGGTTGAAAAGCACCTTGAAATGGTCCCGAAGAAATTCATATTAGGGGCCAGGAACCCGGAAAAAACGTTGCCGCTTCCACACCCTGATGGATCTTTTTATGCACGAACCGGCACCGGCGCACACGGTTGGATCGACCCTGAAACCACTGATTATCGAAAAGTGACCCGATCCGATCTGGCCCATTGGACCAAATTGGTGAATCATCTGGATCAAATCAGCTTTATACCGTTTCTGTTTGCCAATGACGTTCCCAACGAAACGGCTGATGTTCATGGCCTTTCTACCCTTTTGAACAACACCGACAAACATGTGTGGGTCCAGCCGTACTCGATCGGAAGCATCCCGTATTTGTTGAAAATGGCGGAACTGATCGCCGGTGGAAAACAGGCCCTCAAGACCAATCCGGTGATCAGTATTATTGCCTGCAGCCTGACGCCACGCTGTTTTAAGGCCATGGACATCGAAATCATTCTCCAATCCGGCCGGGCATCAATTCCCATACATGCCTGCTCACTGCCGGGTGCCGGCGGGACCGCTCCGGTCACCGTTCCTGGGGTGATACTCCTGGCCGCTGCTGAGATCATCGCCATGGCGGTCATGGCCCAATCGGTTGCCCCGGGAACACCGGTGGTAGCCTCCCCCATCATTTTTTCAATGGACATGCAGTCTGGCAGAAGTCTCCAATCCAGCGCGGATGCGCAAAAAGCGGCATCCGGGGCAAATCAACTCATTAAAGCCGCCTTTCAGCTGCCCACCCACAACTACGGCTCGGGCACCGATGCCGTGCATTTGGGTGCACAATCTCAAGTGGAACGGACCATGCTCTCGATGCTGATGGCACTGTCGGGATCGGATATTCTAGGCGGTGCCGGCCAACTGGAGACAGCCACCGCCGTCAGCCCCCTGCAACTGATCATCGACGATGAGATCCTGGCGACCATCCGCCACACGGTCTCTGGAATCTCCCTTGATGATGATCAGCTGGCCTTTAAAGAAATCGCAGCAATTGAACCGTCACAGCATTTTCTGGCGAACGATCATACACTGAAGCATTGTCGGACCGGATACAGGCCCCATCTGTTTTTTCGCCAAACTAGAGACAAATGGGCAAAAGACGGGAAGAAAGGTCTGATGGAAAAAACGCTCGATACTTATCGAACCATCATGGCAAAGAGCAATCCTTGCCGGTTGGCAGCGGATGTCGCAAGCAAGCTGGAGTCCGTTTGCCATGCGGCAGATGCGCAAATCGCCGATTGAAAACACCCGATTTCCAGATCGATCATCACTAACAGATGTCCACTCAAATAAAGGGTCATCCATGAGACAACCACCCATTACGGACCTGACGCAGGACTGATTCCTCAGGCGTATTTTTGCTTGCTTTTTTCCACAAACTATGACATATTTTACTGGACAGCGGCCTGAGCCTGTTCGGTATTTCGTGCTTCGGCAGGGACGAGACGTTATCTTTCCATCTTGAAAGGAGAGTTTTTTCGGTGCTTTGGTTACATCATTTATCGCAACGGTCCCTATGGTGTTATGGCCTGCTTGCATTCGTGATCACCCTGGTGGCCGGTTGCGGGCCATCGGCCGAAGACCTCTTGCGCGACCTCAGGGCGGCCGAAATCGAGAAGCGTCAGCGGGCCATTGTGACCTTGGTGAAGATTAAAGATCCCAGAGCTGTCGAACCGCTCATGAAGCTGCTGAAGGAAGATGAAAGTTTCTACCTTCGGCGCAAGGCAGCTCATGGACTCGGGGTGCTTGGTGATCTGCAGGCTTTGCCGGTCTTGCTGGAGGCCGCCCAGAAGGATGCCGACGACTTTGTCCGGGAGGCGGCTATACAGGCCCTCGGGCAACTTAAGGCCACACAGGCCGAGGAAGTATTGTTTGAGACCATCGAGAAGGCTGAGCAGCCCGGCATCCGGAGGGCGAGTGCCTTCGCCCTAGGCGCCATTGGAAAGCCTGAGGCCCTCGCCCCACTGGTGGAGGCCCTGAGGGACTCCGATCCGTCGGTGCGTGCGGCCGCGGCTTGGGCCCTGGGTGAACTGGGCCAAAAGGAGGCTGTCAAGTCTCTCATTGCCCTCTTGGTCGAGGAGACGGATAATTCGGTCAAGGCGGAGGTGGCGACAGCCCTTGGCCGGCTGGAGGACCGTCGTGCTATTCTGCCCCTGGTCGAGGCCCTCCAGGACAGGGATCCCGAGGTTCAAGAGCGTTCGGCAAAGGCCATCGATGCCCTGAGCACGGAGATCATCCAGCGGGCCCTCCTCCTGGGCCTGAAAGAAGAAGTGGCCGCCCTGAGCCAACGGGTAAAAGAGCTGGAGTCGAAGCTCCAGGGGTATCAGGACCAAACCAAGGCCAGGCTCCAGCGGCTGGAGCAGCGGGCTATTACTGGGGCCAAGGCACCCTTAACCGTCGTGCCACAGGGCGGTGCGCCATCACAGGCCCCCGGCTTACCTTCGCCTAAGGCGACCGTCCCTGGGGCCCCAAAACCGCCCTCGCCCGACCATATTCCGCTCGCCCTGGCTGCCTTGGTTCCCAAGGACCGGCAGGTCATTATAGCTGACATCGATAAATTTACCTACACGGGCATCCGTGGTTGTCGCTGCCACATAGAGGCGTACGAAGGACAAGTCTACAAGGAGCACAAGCACAGGGCGGCCTTCAAGCGGCTCAAAGGCAAGGACCGTAAGAATCCCGAATGCCTCAAGTGCCACGCCACGGCCTTCGGCAAGAAGATCAAGGGGGGCAAACCCTTCCTCAAGGGCAACCAGTGCGAGGCCTGCCATGGGCCGGGCAAAGAGTACCGCGCCCGCTCCATCAAGGAGCTCTATCGGCAAGATCCCCTGGAGGCCCGCAAGAGGTCCCTGGAGCTAGGGCTCCTCCTTCCGGGAGTCAACATCGTCAAGAAAAAGCTCTGCGCTCAGTGCCACTGGGGCGGTAAAGACCCCAAGGCGCCCAACAAGTGCCCCAAGTCCAACAAAGTCTTTGACTTCGATGAGTATTATAAAGAAATGAGGCACACCAATGTGGACCCCATCGATAAGATTATCGCCACCCTTTCCCTTGGGGAGCGCGAGAAGTGGGCGGACATCCTGCACGTCCTGGATGAGTAGAAAAACTCCGCGATTTCAACGATTGCTGTTGATTTTCCTCTTAGTGAAGGTGGGGATTAGGATCCTGGTGCCCGGCCTGGCCCGGGCTCACATGGGGAGCGGCGCCGCCCAAAGCTTTGCCAAGAACCAGCCCTGTGTATTATGTCACCAAAACGTCGCTTTGGTCAAAAAAAGCCCCGAGGGCAACAAGTCGATGTTCGTTGACGTGCGCCCTTTTTACCGCTCGGCCCATTGGGACTTCGCCTGTGTAGAGTGCCACACAGAAATTCCTAAGGAGAAGCCGGAGGCCATCCCGCCGGAAGAGCTCGTCATGGATGGGCAGAAGCGGCCGATCCACCGCAAGACCCTGGAAAAAGTCGACTGCATCACCTTTTGTCACGGCAAGCCGGCTAAGGATTACAACAAGAGCCTCCACGTTGCCGCCATGAAGGCGCGCAAGCTCGAGGTTCCCGATTGTAAGGCCTGCCATGAGACGCGCAATACGCCCCCCAGGGCCGACCCCGTCCACCGGCGCGCGGTCAACGACGTCTGCGGTAAGTGCCACCCGGCCGCCCTCGCTTCTTATCGCAAGACCCTCCACGGTCAGGTTGCATCTCTGGGGTACGCCACGGAGGCCCTGCCCACCTGCACCGATTGCCACGGTTTTCACCGTGTCGCCTTTAGCCCCACCCCTTTTTCCCCCATAGCCCCCAAAACTATGGAGGCTGCCTGCCTTGGCTGCCACCAGCCCTTGAGGCTCAAGCCGGCGGACTTTGTTCTCCACCCGGAGGACGACACCCTCCTGCCCTATCCTAGGCTCTTCGCCGTGCGGCAGTTAATGCGCCTCCTGTTGGGCTTGGTCATGGGCCTGGGGTTGGTCCACACCGGCCTCTGGGTTTGGCGGGCCATGGGAGAGAGGCGGTCTGGCTTGTCAACAGCACCCGGCCGGGAGGAGTAGGTCGTATGATCCAGCGGTTCTCTCTCTTTCATCGGATCACCCACGGGCTCATCATCGTGAGCTTCCTCGGTCTGGTGTTGACGGGGATGCCCCTCCTTTACAGCCACACCCGTTGGGGCGAGGTGGTCTATACCCTGATGGGCGGCTACGAAATGGCCCGATTGATCCACCGGGCGGGTGCCCTGGTGACTTTCCTCTACGCAGGACTTCATCTGGGCTGGCTCCTCTGGCGGGCGACCAGGGTTGGCGTGAAATCCCTGCTCTGGGGCCCCGATTCGATGGTTCCTCAACCCAGAGACTTCCGAGATTTTTGGCAGGACTGCCGCTGGCTCTTTGGCCTCGGTCCCCGGCCCGCGTTCGAGCGGTGGACTTACTGGGAGAAGTTCGATTTCTGGGCCATCTTTTGGGGGATCATAGTCATCGGTGGTTCCGGCCTAGTGCTCTGGTTTCCCGCCTTCCTCCTCCGCTATTTCCCCCCCTGGCTGTTCCACGTGGCCCTCATCGTGCACAGCGAGGAAGCACTCCTCGCGGCGAGTTTCATTTTCACCATTCACTTTTTTCACTCCCACCTCCGGCCTGGGAAATTTCCGGTCGACCCCGTCATGTTCACGGGGCGCGTGACCGAGGACGAACTCGCCCACGAGAGGCCTCTTTATTACCGGAGACTCCAGGCCCAAGGCGACATGGAGGCCCTCCGGGTGGCCCCGGCTCCTCCCCTCCTGGAGCGATTGCTGCCCTACATCTGGGTCCCCCCGGTCGCCATCGGAGGCCTGATGCTATTTCTCATGATTTGGGGCGCGGTGTCAGTGGGGTAATGGTGGCCACGAGGGGGGGTGGAATCTTTCACTGGGGAGGGTGCAAAAAGTAAATTCCTAATAAAATACAATCAGTTAAGCATCCTCTTAAACCGAAGGAACTATAAGAATATATGATCGACAGGTCTATTGTTACATTATTAGCTTGACAACGAATATTATTTATACATACATTATGGTATCTAATCATCGTCGGTTTGTCTAACTTACCTTTTTAACTTACATAGCGAAATCCGATTTATGCTTACGAGATTTGAAAAAAAGGAGGGTAAAATGCATCTCACCAGACGAAAATTTTTACACCTTTCCGGTGCAGGGACAATCGGGGTTATGCTTGGAGGTTTGGGTGTGAATTGGGCTCCCGTCCTTGCCTACGCCGACACCCTGAAAATCAAGGGAGCAAAAGAGGCAACGACTATTTGCTCCTTCTGTGCCGTAGGCTGCGGCCAGATCGTACACACCAGGAGGGGCAAGATCATCGACATCGAGGGCGACGCCGACCATCCCATCAATGAGGGGACCCTGTGCAGCAAAGGCGCCGCCTCCATCAACATCGTCAACAACAAACGCCGCGTGAGCCGACCCCTCTACCGGGCCCCTGGCAGCACCCGGTGGGAGAAGAAGAGCTGGGACTGGACCCTCGATACCATCGCCAGGCGTATCAAGGAGACCCGTGACAAGGACTTCACCACGAAGAACGCCAAGGGACGCATAGTCAACCGGAGCGATGCCATCGCCATGCTGGGCAGCGCCTGCACTACCAACGAGGAGTGCTACGCCTGGTCCAAGCTCGATCGCGCCCTGGGGCTGGTGTACATCGACCACCAAGCGCGTATCTGACATTCGGCTACTGTAGCGGCTCTGGCAGAGTCGTTCGGCCGAGGAGCTATGACGAACCACTGGATTGATATTGGCAACAGTGACTGTGTGATGGTGATTGGCAGCAACGCTGCTGAAAACCATCCTTGCGGGTTCCGCTGGGCGCTGAAGGCCCAGGAACGAGGCGCCAAGATCATCAGCATTGACCCTCGCTTCACCCGCACCTCATCGAAGGCCGACATCTACGCCCCCCTTCGGTCGGGCACGGACATCGCCTTCATCGGGGGACTAATCAACTACATTCTGTCCAAAGACCTTTACAACAAAGATTACCTTGCGCTCCATACCAACGCCACCTTCCTGGTGGACGCGGCATTCAAGACGGCCACTGACATAGATGGTGTCTTCAGCGGGCTGACCAACGGAAAGTACGACAAGAGTTCTTGGAAATTCCAGATGGATTCCAAGGGAATTCCAAAAGAGGATAAAAGCCTGAAAGATCCTAATTGTGTCTTTCAGTTGCTCAAGCGCCACTACTCGCGCTACACGCCCGAGAAGGTGGAGGCCATCTGCGGAATATCTAAAGAGCTCTTCGTGGAGGTGAGCAAGGTCTTTGGCGCCACCGGGGTACGGGGTAAGGCGGGCACCATCATGTACGCCATGGGAACCACCCAGCACACGGTAGGAACCCAGAACGTGCGCAGCTACGCCATGCTTCAGCTTCTCCTGGGCAATATCGGTGTTGCAGGCGGCGGTATCAACGCGCTGCGGGGCCACGCCAACGTGCAGGGATCTACGGACCACTGCATCATGTTCCACATCCTGCCGGGCTACCTGAAGATCCCGGTGGACACGGACACCTCGCTCAAAGCTTACCACAAGCGCGCCACCCCCACCACCAAGGATCCCAAGAGCGCCAATTGGTGGGGCAACTATCCCAAGTACTCTGTGAGCTTGCTGAAGGCCTTCTATGGCGACAATGCCACGGCGGACAACGAGTTCGCCTACCACTTCATCCCCAAGATCGACAAGGGGAAAAACTACTCTCACATGAGCATTTTCGAGGAAATGTACAAAGGCACCATCAAGGGATTCATCTGCATGGGGCAGAATCCCGCCGTGGCGGGCCCCAACGCCCGGATGGAAAGGGCGGCCCTGGCCAAGTTGGACTGGATGATGGTCTCCGACATTTTCGATACGGAGACAGCCTCATTCTGGCAAGATCCCAAGGTGGATGCCAAGAAAATCAAGACGGAGGTCTTTCTGCTGCCTGCGGCCACCTACGTTGAGAAGTCAGGCAGTGTTACAAACAGCGGTCGCTGGAGCCAGTGGCGCAATCAGGCAGTGAGGCCTAAGGGGCAGTCCAAAAATGACCTATGGATTGCCACGGAGATAACAAAGGCCCTCAAGATCCTCTATGCCAAGGAGGGCGGGGCCCTACCCCAGGCCATAACCAAGCTCAATTGGGAGCATGGGGCCGACTTTGTCAAGGTGGCCAAAGAGATTAACGGTTACGCCCTCAAGGACATCACCAAAGGGGGTAAGACCGTCAATGCAGGTCGGCTTGTTCCCAGCTTCGCGTGGCTCAAGGACGACGGTTCCACCTCTTCGGGCAATTGGCTCTACTGCAACTCCTTTACCGAGAAGGGAAACATGGCCGCCCGCCGCGTAAAGAAGGACCCCACAGGCATTGGCCTCTATCCCGCGTGGAGCTGGGCTTGGCCTGTTAACCGGCGGATCATATACAACCGGGCCAGCGCGGATGCCAAGGGTCAGCCCTGGGATAAGGAGCACCCGGTGGTACGGTGGGATGCTGGCACGAAAAAGTGGCGCGGGGATGTGCCCGATGGCGGCTGGCCGCCCGAGGCCAAGCACGCCTTCATCATGAAGCCCCACGGCCGTGCCCATATCTTTGGTCCGGGGCGTGTGGAGGGGCCTTTCCCAGAACACTACGAACCCATGGAGAGTCCCGTTGAGAACCTCATGAGCAAGCAACAGAACAACCCGTGCGTCTACCGCTGGGACAAGGTGGGCTCGCCTATGAGTAAACTGGCCTTGTTCGACAGCATTGAGGCCAAGAAGTTCCCCATAGTGGTCTCCACCTATCGGCTTACCGAGCACCATCACGCCGGCGGCATTACCCGGAACATCCCATGGCTCTGCGAGCTTCAGCCCGATCTCTTCATCGAGCTGAGCGAGGAGCTGGCCAAAGAGCGGGGAATCAAGAACGGCAACCCTTGTACGGTCACCTCCCTGCGAGGAGAGATCAGGGGTATTGCCACGGTGACCAAGCGGTTCAAGCCTTTTAAGATTGGAGGCAGGACCATCCACCAAGTGGGAATCCCATGGCATTGGGGTTTCAAGGGGATCGTCACCGGCGATATAGCCAACGATCTTACCCCTCACGTAGGGGATGCGAATACCATGATTCAAGAGTCCAAGGCCTTCTTGGGCGATATTCGAAAGGGGGTGTGAAGCCATGGCAAAGAAAAAAACTCATAGTGTAAGACCAGAGTCGGTTGTACTTAGCGTAGGCCGGCGCGGTGTGCGGATCGAAACCTTGGCCACCACCGATCACAAGGGTATCGTCTCGCCCCGGGATAAGCAGAAGGCGGTGCTGGTCGATACCTCAAAGTGCATCGCCTGCCGTTCCTGCCAGGTCTCTTGCAAGCGGTGGAATGAACTGCCGGCAGAGAAGACCTTCAGCCGCGGCACCTACCAGAACCCGCCTTACCTATCGCCCGTGACCCTCACCCATGTGAAGTTTAACGAGGTGTCCGGCGAGCGGTCGGAGAAGGCGGTGGAGTGGCTTTTCCGCAAGCACCAGTGTATGCACTGCACCGAACCCGTCTGTGTGGAGGTCTGCCCGGTCAAGGCCATCTACAAGACAAGCCTCGGACCGGTCATCATTGACAAGGACAAGTGCAAGGGATTCGGTAACTGCGTCCAGAAGTGCCCATGGAAAGTGCCGAAGCTCGACTGGAAAGAGGGGAAGGCCTATAAGTGCGTCCTCTGTTTTGATCGGGTGACCGAGGGGCTTGAGCCGTCGTGCGTCAAGTCGTGCACATCGGAGGCCCTGACTTTCGGTCCTATGCCGGAGATCTACGAAAAGGCCGAGAAACGGGTCGAAGAATTACAGGGGGCCTATCCGGACGCCTCGGTCTACGGTACTGATCCGGAAGACTTTTATGGCGGCTTGCACTATATCTACGTGTTGGCCTACGAGGACGCCCTCTATGATCTTGGGGCTTAAGGGCCCGCCGACCCATCGCGCCTCACAGTCGGGGCGAGGAAGTGTGGTAAAAGTGGAGAGGCTTGGCCGGTAGAGATGCTTGCATCTCCTGGTCAAGCCTCTTTTGTATAAGGGCGAAGGAACGTCCACGATCAGAAAAGAGGGGAGACTCATGGAAGCTGAAGCCAATAGGAAGCTTGCCCGCAGGCTGGCTGCCCTGGAGAGTGCCGGCAGACGGCCTGCGGTTCTTGCCGACCTGCTTAAGTTTTTCGGCGATCTTGTGAGGTGCCTCTACGCCGTCTCGCCGCCCGAGACCTCTGCCCCCATCTGGTCGGACGAGGAGCTGCGGGCCCGTGCCGGGGGAGGCTTTCCCCTCCTGAGGCCCATTGAGGACATGCCCATTAATGGCCTGTGGTATCGCGACCGCGCTAAAGAGCTCCTTGACCTCTTGTGCCGCCGCTCGCCGGACGATGGGGAATTGCGGCGCGTAACAGAAGCGGTCCTAACGGGTCGCCTCGATCTTGATTCCCTCGGACCCCTGGCCGCGGCTCGCGACAGGGAGGCCCTCACCAGCCTTGCACAACAAGAAGGCCTGCCTGTAGGCCTCGTTCATCTCCTGGCCGGCGCCTGTGTGCGGCCCCTGGTCGAAGCCCGTGCCCTCCAGGTCGGCCCTGCCCTGCGCCTCGACCTGTGGCATGAGACATACTGCCCTGTCTGCGGAGATGGCCCTGCCGTGGCGGAGATCGATAAAGAAGGCCGCCGGCATCTCCTGTGTGCCTCATGCGGCACCTCCTGGCCGAGCTACCGGGTGCAGTGTGCCTTCTGTGGCACTCAGGACCACGATCAGCTCCACTACTTCACCGTCGAGGACGACCCCGGGGCACGGGTGGACTGCTGTCGGACCTGCAAGAGTTACCTGAAGAGCCTTGACCGGCGAGAGGGCGGGGCAACAGAAGAGCTATGGGTAGCTGATCTGGCGACAGTACACCTCGACCTCGTCGGCCAACGAGAAGGCTACCAACACCCGGCACCCTCCCTGGTTGGCCTGGTGTTGGCCGCGGTGGGGGTGGGTCCCGTTCCCGAACCCTGGACACCACCTAGCCTTTCGCTTCCTGAGGGAGAGGCTTAATTTATAGACCTTCGCAAGAAATGCACGCCGCGGGTAGGAATGGAAGGGATAAGAAGTTCCTTTTTGGAAGCCAACAAGCCGAAAAGTCCGGAAATTGGTTTTTGGGTTCGAAAATAACGTTTCAAAGGTGGTAAAAGAAAATGAAAAAGCTATCGATCTTGTGCAGTTTATTCATATTGTTCGCTTTGCATGGATGTGCTCCAGGGACCAGAACCGGAGAAACTATCGGTGCACTAACCGGTATAATTGCAGGTGCGATTATCGGTTATCAGGTAGGTGGCGATTCTGCGGCAAAGACTGTTGGTGCAGGGGTAGGTCTTGTTGTCGGGGGTCTTGTTGGTTCAGAACTGGGTAAAATGTATGATAAACTAAATAGGGAAGAACAGCATGTCCATAGTTCGATGATAAGCAGTACAATCGAAACTTCCAAAATAGGGGAGGGCAATCAATGGTATAACCCTGAAACCGGGAATTCTGGGAGGGTCATTATTACAAAGCAGGAAGAATATTGCAGGGAATATCAACAGACGGTCGTTATCGGAGGCAAAGAACAGCAGGCTTACGGAACCGCTTGCAAACAGCCCGATGGAAGCTGGAAGATTCAAAATTAGATATGTTTGGTGTTTAGATCAGAAGATTCAACTAAAAAGCAGTTTGGTAATGAGACAGGAAACGTTATGAAAGTTCAGTGTCCCAAGTGCGATGCGGAATATCCGCTCGAGGAGAAAAAAAATCTGGAAAAAGGAACTTACCCCCGATGCAAAAAAATGTAAGACCCAGTTTTTATTCAAAGGGAACCAGAGGAAAAAGAGTCTGGACCGGCGAGGGTAGCGATGAAAACCACTTTAGAACATAAACAGCTCATCGACCAATACATTACACAGAATGATCAGGAGGCAGCAGCAAAGCTTCTTCTTGAACCGATTACAAAATGCGCGAGGGAGAAAGAACTTTCCCGAAGCCGAAGCGCTGACGGCCAAACTGTATGAAGCTGCCCCCCCTCGCTTTGAATGAGATCGTTAAAGCCGGCGAAGCGATTTTAAAGGAATTGTCTGCCGGTGATGTTGCGAATGTAACCTCATTTGTTTCAAAAAGGAAAGATCATCACAGTAAATCTTTTGCCCTTTGGGGAGGGTTCCGTTCATGTGGTTTTCCAAACCCCACTGGATGAACGGGCTGTCGAAATTATCAGGCATTTAGAGGACGAGGATTGAACCGAAACAGCGAACACATTCTCCGTCCTGTTTGAAAGCTGGATTGTGGGGTTCTTTAAACTTTTTTAGAAGAAATGCTTGATGTCTCTCTAAGCGCGCCACGGCTGAACGAGAAAAAAATACCTACAGTGCAGATAAGGGAAAAAATGAACAGGATTATTTTGAAGCTTTTCAAAAATAAGGCATAAGTTAATGGGGTGATCTGTAATTTTCCAAAGATGATAGTAAAGACAACCGTGGCCGTTGCCATGCTAAACATCTGCCCAAGTAGCCTCATGGTTGCAACCGCACCCGATGCGATACCATAATGCCTTTTTTCAACAGAGCTCATTACCGCATTCATATTTGGAGAAGAAAACAATGCGAATCCGAAACCGAGCATTGATAAAATTGCAATGAGATAGGCGATGGATGTGGTTTCCCCTATGGCAATTAATTGAACCAGCCCAAGCACAGTGACGGCCATCCCTCCTGAGGCAATGATCCGGGGTTCGATTCTATCAGACCATTTTCCGGCTAAAGGAGAAAGAACAGCCATAACGATCGGCTGAGTGATGAGAATCAACCCCGCGCTCCTGGGATTCATCCCTTTAATGAATTGTAAATAAAGGCTCAAGAGAAATGTAATTGCAAATGTGGCCGCATAGTTGATAAGTGCGGCAAGACTGGAAAAAGCAAATAATTTATTGTTCCGAAAGAGCTTGAGTTCAAATACGGGACTGTTCGCTCTCTGCTCCTGTTTTGCAAATGCGATAAATCCCACCACACCGGCAGCCATCATGAAGTAGGCGGTTTTGTTTGGCAACAGGGAGGCCCCGTATATTAACGTTAACAGCGCAAACCCATATAAAATACTTCCAATTGTATCGAATTTCCCTCCCCTCTCTCCTACCCATTCTTTTTTTAAGTATGTTAAGGTAATGTAAATAGAAACAAGCCCGAAAGGGACAATGGCAATAAAAATGCTCCTCCAGCTGAAATAGTGGGTGAGGGCCCCACCGACAAACGGGCCGAGGGAAAGTCCGATGTAAACCGCGGCCACATAAATTCCAATGGCGCTACCCCGTTTATTGGGGGGAAAAACAGATGTCAAAATTGCCATGCCGGTGGTGACGATCATCGCAGTCCCTATCCCTTGAAAAATCCTTAAGATGATCAGCATCCAGACTGATATGGAAAAGGCTGTTAGCAATGAGAATAAAACAAAAACCATTAGCCCGAAGGCGAATGTTTTTTTTCTGCCGTGAATGTCTGCTAGTTTACCAAAGGGAACGAGAAAAACAGCGGTTGATAGAAGATATGAAGTTGCGATCCAACTCAAAAGCACTGCACTGACCGAAAATTCTTTCTGAATTGCAGGTAGCGCCACATTTACCGCTGAAATCATGAACGGCCCCATAAATGAGGAAAAAGTGGCAACCATCAATGTGGGGGTTTCTATTGATCGATCATCTGGCATTAGAAGATAGCTAAATCCATTGTGGTAGTGACTTTAGTAACTGTCAGCGTTCAGGCTCATCGTCCTTTCGAGCCTTGCCCGGCATTTTGTTCACCAAATCTTCGAGGCCGATCATGGCAAGTTTTTCTGCCGTCATCCATCGACCCTTGCCCCGGAAAAATGTGGTAAGATCCAGCAGATTACCAAATAAAGCCTGCTGGGTCTTATCAAAACGGCCCCTCCAGAGGAGCGCACCGTCTGCCGGTCGGATAAGCTGCAAATCAAATGCAACCGATGAAGCCCTCTGAACTCCATAATCTGCACCTATCCTCTCACTCCATCTATAAATTCGGCCAACCAGCACTGCATCGGCTTCAAATGCCTTGCACACCTTTTGAAACAACAACAGCGATTCTAAATCAAAGTTTTTATCCGATTCAACAATTATTGCAATGGCACCCATGGCCTGGTCCGGCGATATGAGATCATATTCTCCACCGGCAATAAGCTTTTCAAACATGAGGTCCGTCATCATATCGGCTACACGCTCAGAAACCGGTTCCGCCATAAAGACAGCACCGGAAATTGCATCTCGGATCAACCCCGGTTCATCTCCGGGTAAAAGGGCGGGTTTGAAGCCGGTGAATACCAGTCTATTGACCTCAAAAAAGAACATCCGGTGTTTAAAAAATGTTTCATTTCGAATTTGGCAGCCAAAAATGAGCAGGAAGACAAGGAAAAGAAATGTCATAGAAAACAGGGATAAATTTTTCGGAACCTTTTGAATCATACCGATTTTCTTTATAACAAACTGAAGCACTCCAGCTACGCGTAAGAATAAGAAAAGGGGCCGGATGTGTCAGGTAATTCAATCCCTATTTAAGCCTGTTCAATATCTTAACTTATTGTAATTATATATTAATATCATACTCTTTTTGGAAAGTAACTCAAAACAACCCTAAACGAAGAAAATAAGAGAATTTAAGAGATTGATGGCATCGGTCCACAAAAAGTAACTCAAATTTGTAAGGCCAATATAGCGAAAGCAACTCAAAATCTTAAAATTCGGTTAAACGCTAGAAATACCTATCATT
>CEQE01324468.1_pt1 | contig 14721 bp, 22 predicted proteins | sample 356201 | NCBI WGS metagenome assembly CEQE01 (sample SAMEA2619970, study PRJEB7988) | marine metagenome | biome: marine biome (ENVO:00000447); feature: mesopelagic zone (ENVO:00000213) & marine oxygen minimum zone (ENVO:01000065); material: "saline water (ENVO:00002010), including plankton...
TTGGTTCAAAACTGATGATCAGGTTTGAACGCATTAATTTGAGCGGTTGGATCGAAGCATTCTTTGTGAGCAAGCGGGAACTGCGTCAGCATGTCCTGCCAGAAATCCAGCGTGCTTTGTGAACTGGTGCGCTCAGGCTGGCTATTGAGGTCAATACGCTGATAAAACTCACCCAGAACGTCACCGGTGAGAATATTGCCGGCGACTGCGCCGATGGTCAGCACTTTGCTGGTAACGGCGGTGTCTGTGGATTCAATGTCCACGGTGACAATCAGTGGTGATTCAATCGCCGTGTCGGGATTGAACGGGTTGAAAATGGGAGTGTCCATAAGTCATCCTGTGTTTGTGTGTGAGTACAGGCGTATTATGGCAGAAAGTCGCCAAAGTTACAACAAAAAAGTTATAAAGTGGGCGGGTATGGGCGCAATTTTTCGCCCGTGGGACGGGCGAATTGCCGGTGTTGATATATTAATTGCTGGTGATGAGTTCCAGTTCAAGATCGCAACTGGGCGAATGCTCCGTGCCATTGGTCAGGGCGTGCTGTTCGACTTCGTCACCTTCCTTTGCAGCCTTGATGTACAGGTTGAGATGTTCATCGCTATCAACGATGATATCCACTTTTACACCGAAGGAAATCAATGTGCCATACTCAGGATCAAGGCGGGCTTCGCCTTCGTCGTCGTACTGCCGCTCAATGGCCAGGGCGGTAAGGCGGTATCCCAGCTCGTCATCGCCACCGGTTTCCTGTTCGGTATCAACCACCGGCGTATTACTGCTGTGCGTAGCCACCAGCGTGACGAGGTCAAAATCAGCCTTGGTAAACCCGATGTTGTTCGGGTTTGTGCTGGCAATGGTAAGCGTCCAGTTGCCTAATGTGGCGCTTGATTTGTTAATGTTGCTCATGCTGCTGCCTCCACTTTAAAATGCTCGCCAGGCAGTAACGGTGTGGCGTATGCCGGTACGTAATTGCATACACGGAAATGGTGGTACGGTGAGACTTTGCGCAGGCGTGCATAGCGTGCAACCGAGGTGAAGTAGTCCTGCGGTAACGGTGTACAGTACCCTGACAGGGCTTCTAATCCGGCTTCAGTGGCAATGGCGCTGAAATAACCGTTAGACATCAGGCGGCGAACATGGGTCATATCGCCATAAGCAGAGTCCTCTCGGCCCTCATCAATCGCTACTGACCAGAGTTTACCGTTGGCATCCATGTAGATGTCCCAGCCGGTTTGATGTTCAGACATGAATACACAGGTCATGGTAGCAGGTGCGCGGTGTGCGCTAAGTGGTGTTTGTGTCATGGGGTAACCCTCGTGTTTGTGTGTAGGGTTAGAATAGCAAAACCACCGAAAATTACAACAAAAAAGTGTAAAATATGGTGATTATTTTTGGTCGCATTGCAAGGCGGGTGTGCCGGCTCAGAAAAGAGTAGAAACGCAGCCCTTAATCCTTGTAAACATCAAACAGAATTACGGTGTATTTGCTTTCTTCCGTGTAGAAACGTCGCAGCATGTCCATATAATCAATGTCACTGTGGGTATCAGGTGAAAGCACAGTGAAGTTCTGATAGCGATCAAGGCTGGCTAACAGGCGTTTACTCGTACCTTCATCATTGCTTTTCAGGCGGCCATCGAAAACATCATCCTTCAGCGTCATGTAAATCATGTACATTTCATCGGCAGCATCGTCAGCGGCAGGTTTGTGTGTGTTGCCTGTTGAAATGCGGCGGGCATTATCAATACGGATACCCTTCTGAGATGTTTCAAGCGAAAAGTCGCGGGTGCGGTTGTTGATATTGGTGCACTTGATTAGCTCAAGATCGATATCGAAATTGTTTTTTGCTGGCATAGCGTTCTCCGGTAGTGAGTGCAAGGGCGGCGAAATTACTCGCCGCTGCTTACCACGTGGTCGCGTGCATTCAATGCTGTTTGCATCAGTACAAGGCTGTTTGCTTCCTGTGTAAAGCCGGCATCAAAAAGCGCCTGAATGGCATTAGGGGAGATGCAGGTTACCTGGTTGACAATAGCCAGCTCGCATTCACCGTCATCGCCCTCAAAAATCTCTGTGCGACCGAGTGTTTCCTCGAAGGCTTCCGCGCCATGAAGAACGGGTTTTAACGTAGGGGGAGTATATGGTGGTAGAGGCATGATTCTATCCTGTGTTTGTGTGTGAGTAGGTATTGTCGCTAAAAAGCCAACACGAGTCAACTTTTTTGTTGTAAAAAACATGAGCATATTGTCAGCTTTTTTGTTGTAAACAATAAGCGTTGGTGTATAATTGAATTATCACAAACACACACGAGCAATTCAACATGGCAATTATAGAAACAATCAGCCCCATCATAGCAGTAGGCATGACGTATGAGTTACACAGCACACCATTCGCTGTGCGCCTGTTTCAGGTGGACGACAGCAAAGATGCCTGTTCACGCTACCACAAGGCAGAGGATGTGCCTGCTATCGCTTTTGTGAGCAGCATGGAAGCCGGGGAGGTGATTTCACTGAACATGACCACCCTGAAACTGTTTTACGTGAAAAGCAGCACAGACAAACCACTCCCCTTTAAACGTGCTGGTGTAAAAGGTATGGCGTTGCGTATTGCACAGGATAAAAACCAACGCATCGAGGTTTACTGCCTTGATACCGGTCAGGTCGCAAAAGTGCCTGCTGACGATCTGGAATGTGAAATAACGGCGAAATGGTCAGTAATGCCATCGCTAATCTAAGCTAAAATTGCATAACAGCGAAGCCGGCATTATGCCGGTTTTTTTGTGCAGGAACGGCGGCATGTGTTAATTGTGAATGCCGGATAATGCCGAGTGACAGGTAAAAAAATACCGCCATCAGGCGGTATCTTTTGTGTCCATTTGGTGATCACTCGACTTCATCGTGTGTATCACGCCATAGCGACAGGATATCATCGACATTTTCAGGGCCAAGCGGCGCTTCGTCACGGTCATCTCCATCCTCGACAGACAATCCGTAAAGGTATTCATCAATGGTTTCTAGGCTCGCGTCTGAGCCAACCCAGTGCTCGACCTGATCAAAGGTCACCTTTTCACCTTCTGCGTTTACTGCGGCGGTAATTTCTTCAATTTTGCGTGTGCGTTCTGATTTCACGTTATTCTCCAGTGTGTGAATGTAGCCGCCTGGCAGGCGGCATAGTGGGAAGTGCTGTTCTTAGTACGTAAAAGGTGCACTGCGTTTGGCGTTCAGTGCTTGTGCTTTTTGTACATTAGACACAAGATTTTTAAAGCCATTTCGTTCAGACGAATATGCCCATGCTTCGTTCATACCTGCTGACACCATTCTTGGTGCAACGTCTTCAGGGCGGCATACCGGCTCATCGAATGAGTCAATCACCCCAATAGCGCAAGCGCGGCGTAATACATCCTGAATAAACTCTTGGTGCTCCGAGTCGTAAAAGTAGGGATCTTGATACTTGTCACTGATATCGTCACTGATCGCATTGAGATTAAACACGGACTCTCTCTGGTAACTCTGAGACGCTTCCCGCATGGAAGACGAAGACATGTTGAACACGACCATGCCGTTAAATGATGAATTGGAGAGTCTTTTGAGTTCGGTAACAGGAAGCGCATAGTTCGTCAGACGCAGCATTTCGCCGTAAGGGTTGCTGTATACGTCGGTTTTGTCACTTAGCGCATGATCTACGCCGGTTGACAGACTTGATGCAATAAGCGTAAAGCCTTTTTCATGGCGGGAGATAACAAGCTGGTGTGGCTCATCTTTGCCGTTAAATGCATCAGTGATAATAATGATGCTGGCCTGTACATTGTTAAGAATAGTGCCGTTTGGTTTGATGTCTTTCATGGTTTTAACCCTGTGTTTGTGTGTAGGGATAGAATAGCAAACCCACATAAAATTACAACAAAAAAGTTTAAATTGGTGACGTAATTCATTCGGGTTGCGTGTTTTTTTGGCAGCATAATTGCATAGAACTAACCTGTAAATTGCCCCTGTTGCCGGGGAAGTAAAATAAGATGGAGAGAACGTTGTGAGAAAATTAGGGATAGCCTCAGTATTGGCATGCGGCCTTTTCAGCATGTCGGCCCATGCAGGTTTCGTGAAGGTTGATTATATCGAGGAAGGTGACAACAGGGTGGTGTTGCACGAAGAAAGCGGCCTTGAATGGTTGCGCCTTGATGAGACCACTGGTATGAGTCTCAATCAGGTTAAAGCGAGTTTGAATGGTGGCGAACTCGAAGGATGGCGATTGCCGACTGAAAGCGAAGTCGATAACATGATAGGCGAATGGTTCGCAAGCATCCCTTTAAATGGCGGTGACTATTTAAGGACCGATGCCAGAACAGCCTATTTATCGGTGACGACAGATTTTATTGTGACGATGGGTCTCACAGAGTACCAGGACGGGAAGTATAACTATGCTTTTTCGAAAGGTTTTTTTGAGGCGGCAGAAGGCGTGGTGGTAAGCGGCACTGTCCGGGAAAGAAATGGCGGTACGAGCATTGCGATGTACTACATGAATGGTACAGATCGGTATGGTTTTGATGCCGACTCGGTGAGCAGCTCAACCGGTGTGTTTCTTGTTTCTGACGGCGGGCTTACACTGTCCTCAGTAAACGATCCATCAATCAACCAAAACAACCCGAATTCACCGTATGCCAACGTAAGTACGCCATGGTCGGCGGCCATGTTGGCAATGGTGATGACAGGGCTGGGGTTAAGACGAAAAGGTCGGCTTAACCCGGCAGATTGTCGCTGAGTATTGGCTTGCAGTTAATAGTCAACCTGTTCTGCTTTGTTTAGCCAGGTTCTGAATTGTGTAAGCGCGGTAGGGGTTGAGCGCTCTTTTCCATCCGGTTTGCGCCAGTAAATATCAGCAAACACGGTAACATTGTCGTATTTGCTGATTTCGGCATTCTCAACCCGGGTGATGATGCGCTCGTCATTACCGATAGCCCATCGCGTACCGGCAAGTGCGTTTGCTGCCTCTGCCGTTTTCGGTGTGTTTTTCATGCGTGGCATAAAGGTATCCTCTTTTAATAACCTATGTCCAAATCTTCAGCGACAAGGTATTCCGCGCCGGTTACCGGCGTGGCTTCGATGATGTCGATAACGGTATGCTTCGCCTCTTTTTCATACAGACGGATTGTGCCTTCAGCTTCTTTTTTAGAATCACAGCGCCAGGCAACCGGGAACAGCCCTTTATTTTCAACAAGGACGAATAAAGGTGCGATTTGAAACCCGGGCCGCATGGAGGAAGGCTCGCTAAGTGTGTCTTCACCGCTGGTGATAAATTCGCGGACCATTGCACCCGGTTCGTGCTGGTCGCTTTTGCAAATATGCGTTACGCGTTCAAGTCGCCCACGCTCTTTGTTGCGAAGGTACAGGCTGTGACCGTTGGTCATTTTGATGTCGAACTGCTTTGTCTTTGGCATAATTGTTCCTGCTTGCGACACCCGGGTCGCCGGGTGTCATAAGAGCATGGTTATTTGGTTGGGTTGGCTGCTACCAGTTTGGCGGCAATGGCATTAACGCTGGCGTTTGCTGCTTCATACTCTTTGTCGCTGACCATACGCGGGATTACAATGTTACCTTCTTTGATTTCAATGGCCAGCTGAGTTAAGGAACTGAGCAGCGTATCCTGTGATTCTGTGATGTCATCGTTATTACGCATCACGCGTTGACGTTCAGAGAAGCGATCCGCGGGTACGACCTCTTTATCATCAAAGCCTGCGTGAACAGTCATGATAAACACGGTAGCTTCCAGCACGTCGTCAGATTTAGTAGACTGAAAACGAAACACGAACTTATCATAGTGGTGATCACCATTAATGTCGTAGTCGTCATGTTGTTTGACTGTCAAAAAGTTGCCAGGCTCGGCGTTAAACAGGCCAATAACGGTGTTGTTGACAACCATATGATTGTCGTACATTTGGTTAAGCGGTTTTTTACCCTCTACCACCAGCGAAGACTCGATTTCTGCAATCATGTCGCTCATTTGGTGCGGGGTCATCTGGCGCTGATAGGCTTGAATGGTGTCCATGTCTTTTTTAAGCTGGGTTTGCAGCAGGTTGACCATACCGAGAACGTTTGACGCGTTTTCCATTGCCTGGTCGACAGCTGATGCGTAAGTGTGTTGCTTTGGCATAACGGATATTCCTGTGTTGTGTGAGGTTGTTATTATCGCAAAACCCACTAATAAAAACAACAAAAAAGTAAAAATAAAGCCCGGTTAAAGGCTTTATTTCTGTGCAAAAACTATTCCCAGTAAACGTTGATCCGTTTTTGGTAAGAAGCATAAAGTGAGGTCCGGAATGCATTCAGTTCGCACATGATGTCACGGGTTTCCTCGCTGTCATCAATTGCATACGGCGTGCCGGTGTAGCCATGTTGTTCGAAGACGTAGTTTGTCAGGTCCTCGAAATTGAGCTGATCATCACATTCGATATGAACAACCCCTTCGATAGCGTCAGGGCATTCGCCTTCACCATCAATGTGTTCCTTCAGGTCAAACCCCTGCGCAATCAGGCCGTCAGCTAAGAAGCGGGAAACAAACAGTGCGTTGGGGGTTGAATCGCCGGTGTATTTTACGTGGACCTGACCTGCAATGTTAGCCTGAACCAAAAAATCACACAGTTCAGACTCTGCCTCTTCGCATAGCGTGACGAAGTTGCCGTGACTAATGGAGTCGCCAGCAGCGCGGCGGTATGCCAGTGTGAGAGCGTGAAACGCTTCCTCGTAATGGATGTCGCCGGCATTGATAATACCACCAATGTAAGACGTGGTTTTGCCATCAGCCGGGTCGACAACACGTTGCAGGCCGATATTCAGCCTGAAAATAGCTTCAGCCATGGCGCTGGAGATGTAAACCACGGGGGTGTCGCTGCTTGCGGTGGTGCGCATAGCCTGTTCGTCAACCGCAACCAGCCTGGCCAGATGAAAATGGTCAGCACCGCCGTGTTTGCGGTATTGTTCGACGTCAAAAGTCGCCTGCAACTGTTCCTGCTCTTCGTAGGCGTTGATGATGGTGTCCTGCGATGTGTTAGCATCTCGCTGGACCAGCACGAGCGTCAGTGAGCGGGGTGAAATAGTGTTGTCTTGCATGATGATTACCTGTGTTGTGTGTGTACAGGTATCATATCAAAATGGAGGTTAATTACAACAAAAAAGATAGATTAAAAGAAAAATAAAGCCCGGAAAACCGGGCTTTTGGGATTTCGTGTTATGGTTATTTTGTTGATGCGCGTCGGCCTAAGAGTAAACCGCTTACCATAAACGCAAGTGCACCACCGGTTAGTGGAGATGTTACGTCATTTGCTTTCATATATCTTTCATAGCCTGGTGTTACAGTGCCATAAATAGGCGCGCTGATGCTAATTAGGTATGTTCCAGTCCAATAAAAAGGTTTGTCATTGTAAACCTTGTCGGGATCTCCTGTTTTCAATTGGGATGAGTTGTTGTCGTAGTTCATGCCAAGCATGTAAAGATAGCTGCTACCATTGAGGTAAGAGCCTGCCGCCTGGAGCGTTCCATCTTCGCGAAGGTAGTGCCCGGCGACTGTTGTAGTTGCTGGACGTGTAGTCAGCCCTCCGCGGAATGCGTCTATATAATCAAAAAGAGGGTTTCTTACATCGCCACTACGATACGTCGCGTTTTCAACATAAACATCAATCCCGTTACTGCCAATTGATGTCTCCATCAAGCGGGCCACTTCTTGTTCGGTGGGGAGTCGCCACCCAGAAAAAATATCAGTGTTTTCCATGGCGTCCAACACTTCGTTGAACGTCATGTTTTTTGTTGCCTCAAAAGAGAGCCATTCCACCCCTGTGGCTGTGTTGATGACGGTGACATTGTTGTTGTCATCAACGCTATTCACCAGCTCCGCGTTTGCAGAGAAGGTCAGGCTGCTTGTTAGAATTGCAGCGGACGCTAACATCGTTTTGTTCTTTTTTCCGAACAACATAAGTATTCTTCCTTGCTTTAAATTTGATATATTTTAAATGCATAAAACATGCCAGAGCAGGGGTTGTGTGTGGAGTTTGAGTATGTGAATTTTTGCAACCTTTATTCCGTTACTGCGGCGTGATAACCAGGCGGCTGTCGGCACTCAGAGATCAGGTTAGATTTGAACGTGAGTGGCACAATGTCCAAGAGTGCCACCCGTGTAAAAATAAAGTTATCGGATAGCGTGCGAGATATTGCAGCCGCCGTTAGCCATTGTGCAGGTGACGGTGATGGTGTCCTCGTCTTCGTCAATGATTTCACTGTTCAGGTCAAAATCACATAAGCCTTTACTGGTGTAGTTGAGCTTGATGGCTTCCTGCGTTTTGCGGTCAATCACGACGCTGCCCGCCCCGTTCTCCCATGCTTCACCAACGGGCGTGCCGAGTACACAGCGGTAAAAAGTGCGCTGTACGCGCCATCCCGGGAGTCGTGGTGCGGTTTGCTCGCCACCTGTCGCGAAAATGATAGAGCCTACTGGCCAACCGTCATCATCTTCGAGTGTGCGGACAGAGAGTATAGCCTGGTACGTTAATGTGCCGTCGTCATTTTCTGTGACAGGCTCTTCAAGGCAGGTGATGCGTTCAGCTTGCTCGCTGTCATTAAAGGTGGCGATGTCTGCTAGTTGTGCAGGGTTGCCATCCGTGTCAGTGGTAACCGTTACCGTGGCTTTAAATGGGGTTGCCGGCAGCGTGTTGATATCAACCAGTGATGTAAGTGTATCAATGGTTAAGAAGTTCATGCTGGTTACTTTCATGAGAGTCTCTCTGTGTTTGTGTGTGAGTGGTTATTATCGCTAAAACGGGGCGGTAAAGCAAGTAAATACAACAACAAAAAAGTTAAAAATACGGTTGACCTGGAGGGGGCAGGGCGATATCATGGCCATAACGTTTGTGACCTCATGTCGTTGACCGCTGAGGGTACAAACGGGCAGGCATGCCCCGCTCGCATACACGCAACATCAGGTTGTGCGCCGATAATGCAATGTAAGCCCTTATTCCTTTACCGTTGTTACTCGCTGATGATGCGTGTGGCAGGTTGGAGAAACGTATGCGCAACACGCCACAGTCAACAAAAGTGAGAATACAATGAGCAAAACAACCCAAGCCCTTTACGAATGTGATAACTGCGGCTTTACCGCGCCAGAGAACGAGCAAAACCCGGTTGAAAACCCGGAGCAACGCTTTGATGAAGGTGGCGTGTACACCTCCTGTGAGTGTGCGATCTGCGGTTCACTGGCTTACAAGGTAACCGGTGATACCGGTAACGGATTTACCACCCCGTTAACAGACGTGAATGACGAAAAAAGCCTGTCTGCGGCGTCGGCATTTGTCCAGTCTATCCTGAATGAAAGCCTGTCAGTCAACCTGAACAAGAAACCGGAAAAGCTGGAGGATATCACGCTGAAACTGGCGGGATATTTCAACGGTAAACGCCAGTTTGACGCGGCCATGTCAAACCCGGACCGGGAAGCGGACATTCTTCCGTTATTCGCTCTGTTGTCTTTACAGCTTGATAAAGAAGCCGCGGCCTTAACGCAAGGCGTTATTAAATCTTTGTGGTTGAGTTTTAACCCGCAAAGCGGACGCGTTTATTTAAGCAGCGGCGTGGCGAAGCTGGGGAACAGTGAGATTTCCATGGAGGCGGTGACCGATTTGCCTCGTGAAGTGCGCGAGGAAATCCGTTCTTCATTTATTGCCAAGCAGGTGTTAGCGCCGGAGTTGGCTGTGGAACAAACGTCGATGTTTAAAAATCAGTCTTACGCGTTGCTTCGCCGTATGGTGACACTGGAAACCGCACATTATGCCTTATTGCATGTCATGCCTGACCAGATGCAAAAAGAAAGCGTTGATCGCGAAATTGAGATCCGTGTATCCGGCGATAACTGTTATCACTGGTTGCTGGAATATACGCCAGAATAGGTGCAGATTAATTGCAGGTTGAGAGAAAGCGCACTTATTGTGCGCTTTTTTGTTTGCGGCGGAATCCGGCCATCCCGAGCATGGCGAGCGCAGACAGCGTGAGTGGGGCACTGACTGGCGAGGTTTCTGCCGAGGATCCCGGAGATGAGATGGCATACTCGATTTGTGCATCTCTTATCCAGTAGCGCTGAATGCCAGCAGACGGCGTGAAAGTCAGTGTCATCGCGCCGCTGTCCAGCAGAGCGTTAAGCGTCACCATGTCAATGCTGGTGGTCAGGTAATTTTGCCTGAACTCCTGGCCAACATCGTCACCGTTCTGCCCGGCGTTAAAATCGTCGTTACCCGGGTTACTGTCGTATAGCCGGCCCAGTGATACACCATTGATGGCAATGTCAAAATAGTACGACGCTGGCGCAACCTCCCAGTTCCACATTTCAAACGTAAATTGAGCATCCGCTAAAGCGTCCAGCGAAAAATCGCCGCTTCCGGTCAGGTTGGCGTACATTGTGCCGTCGTCAGATTTGAAATCGTTAAATGTTATCGTGTTGGTGACCACTTCGGCCTGGCAAACGAGGCGCTCAGGCAGAGCGCGGCCGCGAGTAAAATACGGTGTTTCATAAAAATCCCTCTTTGCGCGTAAGACATGAAACAAGCAAGTTGTGCGCCACAAAAAAGCATGGAGCACCTTTATTTTTGTGAGTTTAACAACAAAAAAGTTGAATATGTTTCGGTGTCTGGTATACTTATCGGTAAGTCAGGGCTTCGCAAAAACGGGGTTTTGGCCCGGCGCTCCCACGCCGCCCCGCACGAGGCGAACACCGGGATGGGTTCTACCCAACTACCATGAATTATTCACAGTTGCAACCTTAAGGTTCGGCATGTGGATAGAGTGCGGCTACCGCCATTGCCGGAAAACCGAAGGATAACACTGATGAACGCATCAAACGAACAACGCTTACCCGCTCTGACCTTAACAGAAGCTTTTTCACGCATGAAAGCAGCGATTGAACAGGCTAGCGGCAGCCCCCTGAAAGACAACGACAAGAACCAGCAAAAAATTGGCGATGCCCTGGCGGTATTTTACAACCAGCCGAGCTGGTACACGCTGTGTAAAAGCGTAAAAGACGGCACGCTGACTGATGAGTCGTGCGCCCAGACGCCAAGTGAGCAAATGCTGGACATTCTCATCCCGGCGACGGCAAAGGTGCTGCTTGAAATCCAGGCTTATGTAAGCTTTGCTATCGGTTTTCAGGAAAACATCCATCATTACATGACAAGTCATGACGTAAAAGGCATGGATGAAGGTTTTGACAACTACTGGAAGCGCGATATTGATGAGGTGAAGCGTGATAAGTTTATCAAACTGTTCAATACGAACGAGGAACTCGTGAACATGACGCCAGAGATGGCCAAAGAGCAGTTCCGTATGATCACCCCCGTATCCTCACGTCTGCTGGAGGATGCAATGTTTATCTTCCGGGAAATAGGCGGCAACCTGATTTACACGTTAGGCAGCCTGTTAATGAGCGACAACGAAGTTGCACGCACTATGGTGGACGCCATAACAAATAATGACGCCCCGGCGATTGAGCGCTTGTTGTGGCGTGTCGGACATGATGCGCTGTAATTAATTACAACATTTTAGTTGCATTCCTGCCTGTCTGTTGAGATAATAACCTCTCACACAGACAAGCAGGTATCACACTCATGAACAACAACGAGCTGATTGCACACTACGCAGAACAGGTTTCCAAAGTTATCGCCTAACACGGCGCAGACAGTGACTATTTTACAATGGCCAGTCTGAACCTGGAAGCGGCGAGAATGTGCATGAGCGTCAAAGAAATCCACGCCTGGTCAGAAAAAGAGTTTGCGCGCTTGCAGGCCATTCGTCTGGCGGATGAGCCATCCACATTTGACCGTATTGAAACCACCATTACCGATCCTGATAATGCTGTCGTTACCGGTATTCAGGTAGCGATTGAAAAAAGCCCGATTGGTGGTGAATTGCTGCTGTCAGCAGTTGGTTTTAGCGATAACGGATCAGCGGATGATAAGGGGTACCCTTTGATGGTACGCAACCGCGGTGGCGCACTTTGTGTGACGGCGTGGACCGACGTTAACAAGCAAGATCCGACCATAGAAGTGTCATTAAATGGCGCACGTAATGAATGCCGGACCAATAATGAATAAATTAACATTGATAGGTGCGTCGTGAGGCGCGCTGAATACAAACAGAGCAATATGCCGCGCTAGCCCGCGGCGTTTTTCGTTTAAAAACCGTGATAAGATGGGCCTTTTGGCCAGATTGAAAACAAAACAAAAAGGAAGTAACTGACTATGTGGAGATTGACCGCTCCCGTGTTTGAAGATACGTTTGGTGGTATAGCGTACTACGACAAAAACAGAAAGGAAGTTATGTTTCCTTTCCCTTTACCTCTTTATCATTACATTAGCGCCGCGCTGGTGGTTGCTGCCATCTTAATAGGTGGAGGAATGATGCTCTGGCCCATGCTGATGTCAGGCGGAGAACATGCCTGGTATCCTACAATCAGGCTGTCTCACCTGGGGTTTATTGCCGGCCTCCTGGTAATGCACTTTGTCATGAAGCAAATGGCGTTGGGGTTTATCGCGGAAGTGGCGGGGTCGATGTCTTGCAGCGGAATGCGTCCTACGGGTCAGTTTACGTTAATCAAAAACAAAGCAAAATTTAACACAGGCATCTTTACCTTGTTGATTGTAGGAAGCTGCCTCACATCTATGCCATGGTATGGTTCGGCGCTTTACATCGATATACTGGTAGCAGGTGTTCCCGCGGTTGTAGCATTTTTGATTCATCGCCCGTTATTCCAGTTGGTTGATGCGCCAGCAAAGTCCATTATGAATGCAGGTGGTAAGTTTCGCGTCCTGGTTTGTGACCTGTCGGGTATCCTGCACCCTATTGAGGCAAAGAATGGTGTGATTGATGTGAAAGCCGGGCGATATCTGATTGTCATTCCGGCGGACGTGAGCGACTACGAGGTGCAATGTGCCCTGTCATCAAATTTTCGCATCATGGTCTACAATGACATGCGTAATGTGGATGCGTCGCGGACCCGTTTGCCGCGGGCGTTAACCCTGCGTGAAGAGCGCGAACTTGAGGTCCGTTATAATCAAGCATTGGTTATGCAGGATAAGATGACGGCAGAAGAGCTGGAGCGTGAAATCCGGGAGCTTGAAATTACCCTGGCCCCGCTTAATGTTATGGCGGCGCTAGGGTTGGCTGATAAAGCTCTTGAGGAACGCGGAGAGGCTCCCCGGATCATGTCGTTTAATGAAGTGATGAAGCAGCGTTCAGACATGTACGCGAAAGGTGATTGTGATGAATAACGATATCCTCGACGGCGCTATTGCCCATATCCTCGAAGAGGCGGCAAAGAAAAGAGAACGGGTAAAGTCAGCGCTTAAGGTCATTGATGGTGCAGTGTACCCGGGAGCGCCGGGCCTGAATACATCGCATGATGATGGATGGGATGGCGTGAAGCCTGGTGATTTCGGACTTAAAACATTTGATTTCAGCAAGCGCTTCAAAAAAATTATACGTGATGAAGCGCGCTTCAATTGCATGTTAATTGCTGCACAAATCAAACCTGACAAAGAGTTGAACCATTTTGCGAGAAAAGTGTTTGTTGGCGAGCTTGAAAGGATCATGAACTCGCAGCAAAGGGCCATCGAGTATGCTGTATCAAACAAGCTGGAGAGTGATGCGCTAGAAGTGACAGTATCATTGATGAAAGCTGAAGTAGAGCTGGATGCGGACCGGCGAGCCTATGATATTGGTGCAATCGGTGAGGCTGAAGTAATGGGGCGGTTGCGAAACCTGGTTAATTCAGGCGTGTTTGTGTTGGGGTGCCAGAAACACCTTAAAGATGATGACATGATCGTTGAGCTGGTGAAGGTACTTCATAATCTTGCTGAGAAAACGATTGTATTAGTATCCAACAGGACCCATTAACAATAAAGCCGGGAGCTTGTATGTTTAATATTGAAAACAGAAGAGAGTGTATGCGTACCTTTTTTGGCGGGCTGCTTTCGCTTTTTGTCGTGATCTACTCGTGGGCAACAGGATGGGCGTGGAGCATTGCCGCCTTGTTATTCGTACCCGCGGTGATATTTACGATTGAAAGAGCGCTTGATGACGGAAGCCTCCGCCCGGAGTTTGTTAACAAGCTCTTCAGTGAATGGGTGGCGATGGCCATAGTTGCCGTTATTGGCATATGCAGCATGCTGTTTGAGTCAAAGGGCCTGGTGGTGGTAGGGCTTGCCGCCCCTTTTATTTGGGGGGCGATGAGTGGATGTGTCTCTTTTCTTGGCATGGATGAGCCTCGTGAATATGGTGATCCGTCGGAACCGGATGGTTTAGAGCAGGAAAAGTGAGTAATTTTGAGCGGGATAGCCTGGTAAACCCGGGATACAACAAAAAAGTTTAAAACAGTGAAACCCACGTCCTTCCTGGGATTGCGCTGAGTTTGGCATGATTTCAAGCGGCAAACATTGAAATATTGCAAAAAAGTGCTTGCCAGGACCCCCGGGTGACATGTATGATAGCTCCATCGAATCAAGACAGGGACCCGCGGCAAAGAAGCCGGACTGAAGGACCCGCCGGATGTCGGATTGAGAAGCCATCACGAGCTGCCTCTCCGGGACCCGGGAAAAGTTTTAGTGTAGTGTGTAGTGTGTAGGCCCCTCCGGGGGCCGATTCTACCCCACCGAGACACAAGAAAGTTTAGTGTAGTGTGTGTAAGGTCCCCTCCGGGGGACCAATTCTACCC
>CEQE01036800.1_pt1 | contig 14720 bp, 12 predicted proteins | sample 356201 | NCBI WGS metagenome assembly CEQE01 (sample SAMEA2619970, study PRJEB7988) | marine metagenome | biome: marine biome (ENVO:00000447); feature: mesopelagic zone (ENVO:00000213) & marine oxygen minimum zone (ENVO:01000065); material: "saline water (ENVO:00002010), including plankton...
GATAAGGCGATGTTACCTTTCGGCGTCAGCCAGGTTCGTTGTAATCGTCCTCGCCCTGCCGTTTGCTCACCGGCGATGACCACCGTGCCTTCTCTGGCCCCACTTTGTGCCTCTTGTTTAGCGATATTCATGGTTGAAGTTAGGTAGGGGTAGTAAAGAGTTCTCTGCCCGATAAAGCGAGTCCCCAGGTTTTTTGTAATTGCCGTAGCGGATAGTCTATCTCCGTTCATTGCACTGTATGCGCCACAGCTGAGCTATGGTAATCTCCTTATTTTTGTTCATTACCTAGTTTCTTGGCTTTTTCATAGGCAGCGGTAACGGCCTGCTTCACTAGGTTGCCTAACCCGCCCCTATCAAACTGAAGTAAAGCTTCAGCCGTTGTGCCGCCGGGGGAGGTAACCATGCGGCGTAGCTCAGCTGGTGGCTTGCCTGATTTCCGGAGTAGGTAGCTGGAGCCGAGCATGGTCTGCAGCACCAGCTTTTCGGCCATATCGCGGGGTAAGCCAATATCTACTGCGGCCTTAACCAGTGTCTCCATGAAAAGAAAGAAGTAGGCCGGGCTACTACCGCTCACAGCTGTCGCCATGTCCAGATATTTTTCGTCGGCCACATAGATTTCCTCTCCAATCGCACCCAGAATAGAGCGGGCCCATCCTTTTTGCTGTTCATTCACCTCGGCGGTGGCTGTCCAGACGGTGATACCAGCGCCAACCTGAGCCGGGGTATTAGGTATGGCGCGAACAATTGAATTATGGCTTAGGCCTCGGTACAAGGTGTCAATCTTAGTCCCGGCAGCAATGGATAGTACTAGTTGGCTTGGCTTAAGCTGTTCGTTAAGCTCCGCCATTACCTGAGTCAGATTCTGTGGTTTGATGGCTAAAAGTACTACCTCGCTGACAACCGCAGCAGAACGGTTATTATCTGTCGTGTTTACACGGTATATTTGCTTTAGAGACTGGCGGCGTGATTCGCTGATGTCGCTGATGAAGGTAGTTTTCCTAGTGCTCAGCTTTCGTTCTAGGATACGTGAAAGTATAGCCTCTCCCATATTTCCCCCGCCGATAAAAGCTATTTTCATATTATAACCCTGCCCTCTTCTTAGCCTTGTCTCGAACTGTTTCCGAACTTAGTCTGTTATTCTCGCGAAAGCGTGAATCCAGCGTTGTCCTCCCGGATTTCGTATTAAGTACGGAATGATAGTGGAAGTCCTATCTCACCACCAGATTAACTAGCTTGCCCGGAACGTAAATTGTCTTGACGATTTTCTTACCACCAATATATGGTTTCACTTTCTCGCTATCAAGCGCCAGTTGCCAGGCTTCTGCCTCGGTGATTGATACCGGGACGGTAAAGCGGTCGCGCAGTTTGCCATTAACTTGGATGACTAGGGTAATTTCTTCATCCTTGGTAAGCTCCTTATCCCACTTGGGCCAACTTTGGTTGTGGATACTATATTCACTCCCGGTTCTCTGCCACAGCTCCTCCGTGAAATGAGGGGCAGTTGGCGCTAAAAGCAGCAGTAGCGGAGCTACCGCCTCTTTCCAAGCCGAATCAACTACATTCCCAGCTTTCTTGACCTTCATTAGATAATTGGTAAACTCCATGAGCGCTGCGAGCATAGTATTGAAGCGTATTCTTTCTAAGTCGCTGGTTACTTTGTGGATGGTCTGGTGGGTAACACGCTGCAGTTCAATATGAGCCTTTTCAGTCTCAGACTTTTCTTTGATCTTTGGCTTATACTTATCCAGTACTAGATTCCAGACGCGATTAAGCCAGCGGCTGATGCCGCTGATGCCGCTATCATCCCATTCACCGCCATGTTCCCATGGGCCGATGAACATCAGATAGGCACGAATGGTATCTGCCCCTAGTTTATTAACATATTCGTCGGGGGTCACCACGTTACCACGCGATTTACTCATCTTCTGGTGCTCGGCAATGATTGTTCCCTGATTAAACAACTGGCTAAAAGGCTCGCTAAAGTCGATTAGTCCCATATCTCGGATTGCCTTAGTAAAGAAGCGGGCGTAGAGGAGATGCATCACAGCGTGCTCAGCTCCACCGGTGTAAAGGTCAACCGGCATCCAGTATTTGAGCTTCTCCATATCGAAAACAGCTGATGTGTGGTGGGGACTGGCATAACGGAAAAAATACCAGTTAGAGCACATAAAGGTATCCATGGTGTCAGTCTCACGTTTGGCCGGTGCTGAGCACTGTGGGCAGATAGTGTTGACGAACTTCTCGACATACTTCAGTGGGGATTCACCGGTTGGTTTGAACTCGGCATCCTCGGGTAACAGGACGGGCAGGTCTTTCTCCGGAACAGGTATAATGCCGCATTTTTCACAGTAGACAATCGGTATCGGCGCTCCCCAGTAGCGCTGGCGGGAGATTAGCCAATCACGTAGTTTATAGCTTATCGTGTGTCCTCCATAGCCCTTTTCCTCTAAGTAATCGGTGATTGCGTCGATCCCTGCCTTGCTGGGTAGACCATTAAACTGTTTTGAGTTTACTATGACGCCAGCTTCGGTATAAGCTGCTTCCAGTTTGCCCCCCATCCAGCCCGGCGGGGCATTGACTATTTTGATGGGCAGACTGTACTTTTTAGCGAAGGCGAAATCGCGCTCGTCGTGCGCCGGTACCGCCATTACTGCTCCGGTCCCGTAGCTCATGAGGACATAATCGGCAATCCAGATTGGTATTTTCTCGTCATTGAGCCGGTTGGTGGCATAAGTCCCGATGAAAACGCCGTCCTTTTCCTTCTCCGTGGATAGGCGCTCGATGTCCGTGGCTCGTTGTGAGCGGGCGATATATTCTTCGACCTCGGCTTTACGGTCGGGTATGGTCAGTTTCATGACTAGAGGGTGTTCCGGAGCTAGTACCATAAAAGTAACACCAAAAATGGTGTCGGGGCGGGTGGTAAATATCGAGATTTCCTTCTCCGTCACACCGGGGTAGTCAAGGGCGAAGGAAATATCGGCGCCTTCGCTGCGGCCAATCCAGTTACGCTGCATCATCTTGATGCGTTCCGGCCAGTTAATTCCTTCATATTGCCTTAGTTCGTCAGCGTACTTAGTGATGCGGAAGAACCACTGCTCGAGATCACGGTGGGTTACCCGGGTGCGACAGCGCTCACAATGACCCTCGACTACCTGCTCATTAGCCAGCACTGTCTGGCAGTTGGGGCACCAGTTCACTGGCGCTTTACCCCGGTAGGCCAGGTCGTGTTCGTATAGTTTTATAAAGAACCACTGCGTCCATTTGTAATATTCGGGTAGGCAGGTAATCGTCTCCCGGCTCCAATCGTAAATGGCGCCGATACTCTTAATCTGGCGGCGCATATTCTCGATGTTTTGCATTGTCCAGGTATGCGGGTGGATACTTCGTTTGATGGCGGCATTCTCCGCTGGTAGACCGAAAGCATCGAAGCCCATGGGGTGCAGTACGTTGTAGCCCTGCATTCGTTTGAATCGGGCATGGACATCGGAAGGGGCCATGGCATACCAGTGGCCAATATGGAGATCACCCGAAGTGTAGGGGAACATGGTCAGGGCATACCATTTTGGTTTGGTAGGATCCTCGACAACCTCATAGAGCCGGTCGTCCGCCCATTTCCGCTGCCACTTCGGCTCTATTTCCCGAGGATTATATTTGGCGAGCATTTATTCTTCCTTGAAGCTCTTTATCACTTTATTCTAGTGATATGAGCCCGATGCGTCAAGGGTATATGTTTGTTTGGGATTGGTATAAACTAAAAAAGCCCCGAAATATCGGGACTCTTTACAAACTACTTAGTCGTTGTTATTTGCTAAGCTCGCGATTCAATACCTTCTCTGCCTGTCTCCTCAGTCGGCACTACCACCTCTTGCCCCACCATAGGACCGGCCGTTTCCCCTTTCATTGCGTAGCTAACTTTCTACAGACATTGATTACTAAAGCGTGTCACGGACGTATTCTATACTTGTCTCTGACGTCGTCTCCGCCGGGCGTTGGCTCTTTGTTTTATTCGGGCGGCGTCTCCCCGGGAGATGAAATGGCGATGGGCTTTTGCCTCACGTAGAACGCCTTCCATCTGTATCATTCTTTGGAAACGGCGCAATAGAGAATCCTGGGTTTCGCCTTCACGCACCGTAACATTTAACGACAAAATTCACCTCAAAATCTTAGTGACAGATACGAGCTAGGGCTACCTAGCTCGTATCTGTCCTGATAACGACCGAACTTTATCGGTTCGGTCTGACTGTTCGGTAACAATCACTGCAGTAAACTGGTCTGTCACCGCGGGGTTCAAAGGGAACTTCGGTGTTCTTGCCGCATTCGGCGCATACCGCGGGGAACATCTGGCGTCGGGCTCCGTAGCTGCCTCCCTGACGCTCCGCTTTCCTTACTTGGCGGCATGAGGGACATCGTTTGGGCTCATTAGTAAAGCCCTTAGACTGGAAAAATTCCTGTTCCTCAACGCTGAAGGTGAAGCTTGCCCCACAATCAGAACACTGGAGTGTCTTGTCCTCAAGACTCATTGGATGGATGACCTCCTTATAAATTTTAGTTATAGCTCGGTCTTCCAATACAAGGTAAATTGAGAACAATCTAAAGCTTGAAATAACCTAAACTTAAACTAACTTTCTATAGTATACACTAAAACGAATTAGTTTGCAAGAGATGTCAAGTCTGGTAGCTTCCTCACCCCTTTTTGCGGATTCCCTTGAAGCTTAAACGACTGCCAGCGCTGGGTTTGGGCCATATTTGTTTATCTCCTTATCGCCTCGCTTGATGGCCCACACTATTAGCATTACCATTCCAATCACCGGAACGAGGCCAAGCAATAGCCACCAGCCGGTCTTGTTGATATCGTGCAGTCTTCTGACGCCCAGTGTCCAGCTGGGGATGAATGTGGCGAGGCCAAACAAGTTACCCAGTGGGCCTGCAACAGTAGAGAGTATCATGCTAGTAAGATACACGAATAACATCCACCACCAGTATTCCGCTCTTGTCGCCCTACTATTAAAATCAAAATAATGTTGGAAACCGAGTTTTATGGCACTTGGGAAACTCACCATCACCGTACTCCTTTCTTTATCAGACCACTCAGGCAATGTAAAAATACACTCATCCCCAGTTGTAACTAATCCTACCTAGAGCTCCTAGTTGGTGAATATTTGTATGATGTTACCAATACCGCTACCGTCTAGCCGGTATAGCTCAGTATAGCCACATGCTGAGCAAGCTACGGTAGCATATTTCTGGTTTTGTATATTTAAGAATCGAGATAGACCAGATCCTGTAGTTCGTAGCGCTCCAGTCCGGTATTTGGTGCCCTTACACTTCGTGCAGGAATATGTTCGTTTTACCAAAGTTGGCCTCCTTGTATTACTAATAGTTGGTGGAGCTGAGGGGATTCGAACCCCTTACCTCCTCAATGCCATTGAGGCGCTCTCCCGATTGAGCTACAGCCCCACGGTCGCCCATCTAATTTACTAGAAAATAAGGGAGATAGCAACCCTGGTTAGATTGAAATTGGGGGAAGGCGGAGCTCTTCTTATATTAGGCGTGGCTTTTGGCATTTATCGCTTGACTTTCTCCGTTACCTTGGCGGTAAAGGTTAGGGTTTTCTCGTCAGTTAGGTCAACGATGATAGTGTTGCCTTCCTTGAACTCGCCACTCAGTACTTTGGTGGATAGTTGATTTTCTACATAGCGTTCGATGGCTCGCCGGAGTGGTCGAGCCCCGTATTGCGGGTCAAAACCAATTTTGGCTAACCAAGATTTGGCGTTATCTGTAATCTCTAGCTTTAATTTGTGCTCGCTCAAACGCCCCTGCAAGTCTTTAATCATAAAGTCGACAATGTGTCTTAGTTGTGTTTCGCTTAGTTCGTGGAAAACGATGATATCGTCGAGTCGATTGAGGAATTCTGGGCGGAAGAGTGTTCTGACCTCACCCATGACTTTTTCTTTCATCGCCTCGTAGCCCTGCTTCCGCGTCTTGGCTTCATCTTTTGTGGGAAGAAAGCCGATACTCGTCTGACGCTTGATGAGTTCGACGCCGGCGTTACTGGTCATGATGACCACCGTGTTCTTGAAATTGACGGTCCGCCCATGCCCGTCAGTCAAACGTCCGTCATCGAGGAGTTGGAGTAGGGTATTGAACACTTCTGGGTGCGCCTTTTCAATCTCGTCGAGTAGAATTACTCGATAGGGACGTCGTCTCACGGTCTCAGTTAGTTGTCCCCCTTCCTCATAACCGACATAGCCGGGTGGGGCACCAATGAGGCGAGAGACGGTGTGCTTTTCTTGATACTCTGACATATCCAGACGTACCATGGCGTTCTCATCGTCGAAAAGAAACCAGGCTAGGGTGCGTGCCAGTTCGGTTTTGCCAACACCAGTCGGTCCTAGGAACATGAAGCTACCGATGGGCCGTCTCGGGTCTTTGAGTCCGACGCGGCTACGGCGGATAGCTTCGGAAATGGCGGTTGCAGCTTCTTCCTGATTGACTAGCCTTTCGTGGATTCGTTCCTCCATGTGCAGTAATTTCTCTGCTTCATTCTCGAGCATCTGTGAGACCGGGATACCTGTCCACGTCGAGATTAGTTTAGCGATGTCCTCTTCATTGACTGAGCTGTCAATTTTCTCGCGCTGGAGCCAGTCACTCTTTGCCTGGTTATACTGCTCTTCAAGACGTAATCTTTCTGCCTTGAGTTTAGTTGCCTTTTCATAATCCTGCCGTTGTGAAGTGGCTTCCTCTTCGTTAGCTAACTGGTTGAGACGTTTTTCCAAAGACTTGACCTCAGGTGGTGCTCCTTCAGTGTCAATACGTAATTTGCTTGCCGCCTCGTCGATAAGGTCGATAGCTTTATCTGGTAGGTGGCGGTCGGTGATATAACGGTGACTTAAACGGGCGGCCGATTCCAGGGCTTCATCACCGATCTTAATTTTGTGATGGGCTTCATAGCGGGGACGTAGCCCGCGGAGCATCTCGATAGTGGACTCAATACTCGGTTCACCAACGAAAATGGGCTGGAGGCGTCGTTCCAGGGCTTTGTCCTTTTCAATGAACTTACGGTATTCATCCATTGTGGTTGCCCCGATGCACTGTAACTCACCGTGAGCTAAGGCGGGCTTGAGCATATTACTAGCATCAATCGCCCCTTCGGCCGCGCCGGCGCCAACTACGGTGTGAATCTCATCGATGAAGAGGATGATCTCACCTTGCGATTGCTGGACCTCGTCCATTACTGCCTTGAGCCTTTCTTCAAATTCGCCGCGGAATTTACTGCCGGCGACCAGTGCCCCCATATCGAGTGCAATCACGCGTCGCTCTTTTAAGGAGTTGGGAACATCATCGGTGACAATCTTTTGTGCGAGTCCTTCGGCAATCGCTGTTTTGCCGACTCCTGCTTCTCCGACGATGACAGGGTTGTTCTTGGTGCGGCGACTCAAAATCTGCATTACTCGTTTAATTTCATCTTCTCGTCCGATGACCGGGTCGAGTTTGCCCTGACGGGCCATCTCAGTAAAGTCGCGGCCATACTTCTCCAGAGAGCGGTATTTGCTCTCCGCCCGAGCATCCGTTACCCGGTGAACGCCGCGTAGTTTCTGTAATGCCCGATATACCTTCTCCTGGTCGACGCCGGACTGTTTCAGGATGCGGGCTGACTCACCCTTCGTCTCACCGGTAATGGTAATGAGAATGTGCTCGGTACCGACGAACTCATCGTTGAGACGTTCTGCCTCAGCTTCTGCTGTTTTTAAGAGTTGAGCAACGCGTGGTGTGGCATAAATCTGCGGTGGTTCGTAAGCTAGGCGAGGACTTCTCTCCAAAGCCGTGTCTATCGTCTGCCTTACTGATGCCGCATCGACACCTAGTTCCTTAAGGATGTCGCACACCAGCCCATTTTCCTGCTGGAGTAAGGCCAGTAGTATATGCTCTACGTCCCATTGACTATGCCGATACTGACGAACTAACTCTTGTGATTGCGTTAAGGCTTCTTGAGCCTGTTCAGTAAATTTTTCTTGTCTCATGGTAGCTTTGCCTCCCACTTGTCTTTACTGCCGAATTTTATTTCTAAAAACTCTTCAACCTGCCGGCGAACCTCGGGATATGTCCAATTGTAATCATGTCCGGGAGCATTAATACAGTGGGTGAAGTTCTGTGGTTTACCTTCAACCCGATACTTAATCCATCGGGAGGGGGCGGTGATATAAGCTTTAAAACTCACTCGTAGGTTTCGATGGGCTATCGGGTCAGGTATTATCCCGTTATTATCTATAGCTAGGGTTCGTTCGGTAATGACCCGTCGTGGCATATGAGGAAAGAATAGCCCTAATTCAATACTATAGACCCGACCTAGTTCACTGGTTTGTCTTATTACCGCATTGCTGAAAGCGGCTCCCTGACTGACACCGATGAGTAGTATCTTGAGATTACTAAAATGCTCGGCGATAAACTTTAGCTCTGCGGCCATTTCCTTTACCTTTTGGGATTGGCCTTTGAAGAGAAAGCGAGCTTGTTCTTTCGTATCTCGTATGTGTGCCCACCAGGTGTTGTCACTGCGGAAGTACTGAACCAGCGGGCAGCTATAGCCAAGACGTTCAATAGTGGTTACGACACCGTCGACGATGCTTCTCTCCCACTCCAGTAAACCATCTAAAGGCGTACTGCCTAAGCCACCGGGGTTATGAATCAGCAGGAAATCTTTGTCCTGGACCCGTGCGCAAATATCGAGTAGCCGATTGGTTAAAGCGGTACGTTTCTTGGTGTTTTTGCCAAAAAGCTGCTGACCAAGAAAGTTTGTTTCCTCGGCTAAAGTTGGGATTAGGTGAAGTTCAGTCATGGTTAACGGTATATTCCTTTTTCTTCTTAATACTAGATTTACCGCGCTGTTTGAAACGAGTAGTTTTACCGTCTTGCCAGACCCAAAGGTGATGGTCCGGATGTAGCCAGCCGCTGATTGATTGTCGGGAAGGAGAGACGATAAAAATAGCTTCAGCGGTGCGGTTGAGTTCGTCCAGAGCCTGCTTGGCTTCGGTAGTAGTGGGGAGATGTTCCAGTAGGTGACTGGCGAAAACGGCGCCAAAGGTCTTGTCCGGAAACGGGATGTGGGTTACGCTGGCAATTACCGCATTAGGATGACCATCGATAGCATTGCGGTCGATATCCAGACAGACATCGCCATTACCGTGGGCTGGTATCTTTAATAAATGGCGGATTCGTTGGTTACCGTAGGGCCCACCGGCGATGAGCAAAGGTTTATTTCTGCTTAAGGCGTAGGCTAGGGCGGTTTGATATTTCTCTTTTTTGTTCTTAGTTTCGCCGAGCCAAACGGAAATCTGCCAGATAACTATGCCTAAACTTATCCCTAATACGATGAACCAACCAAAATACGGCATGCTCTGCCCCCTCTTATATTTCCAAGAAGCGCAACAGTGAATTGAGTCCGAAATAGCCGCTGAAGGCGAGGAAGAGACCTTTCACTGTATTGCCTAGGAAAGTGTAGAAGAAAAATTTTAATGGCGAGAAATGAAGTGTCCCGATGGCGATGGTCAAGGGTAGATGGAGAGGATTGAATACTGCTGAGGTAAGAAAGGAAGCCCAAGCAGCATGTTTCTGTACCCATGCTACGACTTTGTGGTGGAAGCGGTGTGTGAATTTGGTGAGTACTCTGTTAGAAAGACTCCTACCTCCGTAACCGAGCATGAAGGTGGGTAAATGCCCTAGGCTGCTGCCTAACGCTGAGGCTAGTCCAACAGCGACCGGCGCTAATATTCCCCACTGTGGGGTAAGTGTGCTGGGTAAAGTGAAAACGAGAAGCCAATAGGGGACTGGTATCGCGGTCAAACTAAGAAGGCTGCCCGCCGTAAGAGAGATTACGAGCACACCTAGTAGACTATAACTGGCGATATTGGCGACACCCATTATATCGTCTCTGTAATAAATCGCCGCTGCGCAAAGGATAATTGTCGCTCCTATCGCTAGGACACTGAGAAGGATGTCCTTCTTTGTCAATTCTACCCTCGCCAAAGTAGGGGTAGCTTCTTTATGTATGCCAGTGATATCCATACTCGAGCTTAGATATCTCCTTGTTTTCTGCGACTAAGTTCTACTTTAAGCTCTTCCAGTTGTCGTTGTAATTCCGTTATCCGTCGCGTCATACGTAAGATAATTTCTACTCCAGCTAGATTGATACCCAGGTCTTCCATTAAAGATTTCACTCTTCGGATGAAGATAATGTCTTCGTCGGAATAGAGACGGATGTTACCTCTCGATCGAGATGGCGCTATTATGCCAATCTTTTCGTAATACCGTAAAGTGTAGGTAGGGACCCTAACCATTCTGGCAGCGATACTGATTACATAGCGGGGAGCATCATTAATGGTCATGATTCATCTCGCTTTAGCCCTGACTTTAGTTCAGGTCGTAATTGGTGGAGTTGCTCGAAGAGTCCCTTTTCCTCTGTCGAAAGATTAATCGGTAAGACTACCTTGATTGTCGCTAATAGGTCGCTTTTGGTAGAATTGCCTAAATGCGGCATTCCCTGGCCGGCGAGACGGAAAATACGCCCATTTTGAGTCTCAGGTGGAATCTTGAGGACTATTTTCCCTTTTAGAGTAGGTATCTCTACCTCGCCGCCCAATACGGCTACTGTGAACGGTACCGTCACTTCTACATATAAATCATCGCCGTTACGTTCGAAGAGACGGTGTGGTTTAACCGAGGTGACCAGGTAAAGGTCACCACCGGGGCCGCCGGCATAGCCTGGTTTCCCTTGTCCAGCGATACGTACTCGAGAGCCATTCCTGACCCCGACTGGGATTTTAACCTCAAGCTGTTTTAGGCGGTGACTTGTCCCTGCCCCTCGGCATACCGAGCAGGGTAAATTCCGTATCTTGCCTGTGCCGCTACAACTGAGGCAAGGTTCTTTAGTCTCAAGAGTTAAGACCCGATTAGCACCGTGATAGGCTTCTTCCAGGGTGATTTTTACCGGATAGTCGATATCTCGTCCACGTCTTGGTCGGGCTCGATGGCTGGTTGTCCTAGAGCTAAAACCATGAAACATACCGCCAAACAAGCTATCGATGTCGCCTTCATAGCGGAAGGAGTGTGCCTCACCTGGGTTAAAGCCGTGGAATGGTGTCTCTTGCGCCCCCATCCCGAAAATATTGGGGTCGACATATTGCCACCCCGATGCATCGGGGTCGTACTGATCATACTTCCGGTGCTTCTCGTTATCGGAAAGGATCTCGTGAGCTTCGTTTATTTCTTTAAATTTGGCTTCGGCTGATTTGTCTCCCGGGTTAACATCAGGATGATACTTGCGCGCCAGTCGCCGGTAGGCTTTTTTGATTTCTGACGCGCTGGCATCCCGCTTGACGCCTAATATTTTGTAATAATCTTTCCTAGCCATTTCTCTCCTGGATATTTTGAGTTACCACTCTTCAGGTAGTAACCCAAGAAACAAGATGCCGATAAGAAGCGTAAAAAGATGCTTCCATAGTGTCGTGCCAGTGGTCGTCTCTTTCGTCATTTTGTTTCCTCCTTTGCTAGTGCGGTATTCTCGTTTATCCGTTGCGTCCAAAAACGTCTCACGTGTGCATTCTCTTCCTGCATTTGTATTATAAATTATTTTTAGTATTTTGTCAATAGATTATGAGGAAACTTCACACTAGAATATTAATCTTTTTGGTCACACGATGACTTCGTTCACTTCGTCTTAGAGTTGTCCTGAAGAATTTATCGCCAGCGACTGGTAACGAGATGAGTCGGCTGTGTCCCGGAGCATTGTTTTAGTTCTGTATTAAATACGGAGTCGTTTGCTGTTCCCTGTAGCCAGATAGGCTGTGTTCCATACTAGTTCGTTTCGGACTTGCATGTGAAAATTAAGTTAATCGTTAAGTATAATTTTTAGGGAGACTTAAGAAGTGCGTAGAGTAGGCCCAAATAATGGTGGCAGGGGCGAGACTTGAACTCGCGACCAAAGGCTTATGAGTCCTCTGCTCTACCGACTGAGCTACCCTGCCATTATGCCTAGTTACTGGTTTTTGGCTCGAGTTTCTTGCCTATACTATATGCCTTTGCTATACCATCACCAAGAGTATGATATTGAGCCGAGGGAGATGGTGTGTAGGTAAAAGGCTTGGTCTTATTAAAATCTGGTTTTCCATTAGTGAGACAACTCTCCGAAACATAGGTCTCCTCAATTCTACCAATAACAAGTGAATGGCTGCCTAAATCTAGGAGGTGAATAACTTTGCATTCCACATTTATAGGACATTGCTCTACAAGTGGGGCGTTTTTTAATTTGCCGTAAAATATATTGAATTTACAGACCTTTATTTTATCAACCTTTGCACCTGATACTATACCGCAGTAATCAGTCTCGGCTACAAGGTCGATTGATGGGACGTTTACGGAAAAAGTCATGTTCTGTCTGATTCCTTTTAGAGTATACCGTCGATGGTTTATTGCCACCGAAATCATTGGCGGGTCGAAATTACCAATTCCTCCCCAAGCAACCGTTATCATATTTGGTTTATCGTTAATGTCTGCTCCAACTAGTAATACGGGCATTGGGTAAATCAGTCCCACCGTTCCCATCATCCCCGCTTTCGGCCCCATTAAAGTTTTCTTCATAAGTTTTCCCCTTATATGAATGTGGTCCTACTATAACGTGCATGCAGCATCGATGTCTCTCCTCAAATGATAACATGAAATGAGATGTCGATATAGTAATAATTAATAATTATATAATTGAGAAAACCTAGCATAAATAAAAATTGTGGTGGAGGCAGAAGAGGGTCGAGCGATACCTGGAATACGGTTTGGTAGGACGGGGAATAGAATGCTATTTTACCGATCGGGATACTTCGTCTAGGTCGGCCATTTCCTGTGGGGTAAGTTTTAGAGTTTGGGCATCGATATTCTGCTGTGCTTGTTCTGTTTTGGTCGCGCCGGGTATGGCTAGGACGATATCACCGTGGAAATTAATTATCCAGCTTAGAGCGACCGCAGATAAACTGCAATTATGTGCACCGGCAATATTCTCTAACTTGTTAATTAAATTGCGCGTCTTCTCTATTTTACGACCTACTTGTATTCGTCTCGCAAATGGTAATTTCTTAATCAATTCCGGATTTTTGTGGAACTTGCCGGTTAATAAGCCCTGAGCTAAAGGAGTATAGGCAATGATGGATATATTTAATTCTTTAGCGGCTTCGAGCACGCCGTTTTTCTCCGGGTTACGGTGTACCAGGTTGAACCATACTTGATTCGATGCCAGTGGTAAGCCATGTTTGGCCAAAACGGCATGAGCCCGGCGCATCTGTGCAGCAGAGAAGTTACTCACGCCGATGTGTTTGATTTTACCTTCCCGAACCAGACTTGCCATAGCATTCATCTGCGCCTCGACCGACGAAAATGAATAGGGCATATGAATTTGGTACAGGTCGATTTCGTATGGCGATAGGCATGATATGCGTTTATCGATAGTATGCTGAATATTACCGGACGTTCTGAAAAACGGGAACCATTTGGTGGCAATTACGACATCATGATTCACTATTCCAGTTTTACATAACGCCGAAGCTAATGCTCGCTCCGATACGCCGCGGCCGTAAAACTCAGCTGTATCAAACCAGTTGATGCCACCATCAAGAGTAATTTTTACTATCTTGTCCACTTCTTGCTGTGGAGGACTGTTCCAATACGAACGATTCCCGGAGAACTGCCAGCAACCCAAACCGATGGGCGTCGCCTGTAAATCGGTCTTACCCAGATACCTTTTCTCAATGTTCACAGGTACTCTTTTCATCATAATCTCTCTATGGTGGTCTTCCGGTCATTCATTTCGCCACATCATACCGGGGATATACAAGCACAATGTATAAATACCTTTTAGCCTTAAGGTAACATTACGAGCGAGTCAGACTTTCTCTGAAAACCACTACGGTCTATCATGTTGGTTAATAATCTGGTCAACGTTAAGACTACTGAACGAACATAGAGACGTTGCCCTTTCCATACGTACGTGTGTAGAAGGTGAGACAAAGTTACTACTTCGGAATGATAGCGCGAGTTCGTCTGCATGTCAACATAGTGGTGTTGTGTCGTTGTAGGTAGAGTTATATTGATGGTAGAGGACAAACTCTGTTAGGAACGCGGGTAAGTTATTAAGAATTAATTTGTGTTTGTGGATCTAGATTTTTGAAAATTTGTGTGAGATAATAGTCGTAATCATGACTCAAAAATATGCAAACCATTATATTGCGCAAATTAAAAACCTTGCCAAGTGCTATGGGGATGTACGTGCTGTAGATGATATCAGCTTCCAGGTCTGTCGCGGCGAAGTATTTGGGATGCTTGGACCTAATGGCGCCGGTAAAACCACGACGGTAGAAATCATCGATGGTCTACGTACCGCTGATTCTGGTGAAGTAACCGTTCTTGGTATGGATGTAAAACGGGTCCCAGGGCGGATCAAGGAAAAAATCGGTATACAACTGCAATCACCGTCTTTATTGCCATTGCTGAGTCTGGAAGAAACGTTAAGCCTATTCGCCAGCTTCTATAAGCGTTCATTACCAATCGACTATTTGCTTGATATTCTGGCCTTGAAAGAGAGTCGGAAGGTCTTTGTGAAGAACCTTTCTGGTGGACAACAGCAGCGTCTATCAGTTGCTATGGCGCTGGTGAATGATCCTGAAATCGCTTTTTTGGACGAACCG
>CEQE01103681.1_pt1 | contig 14713 bp, 12 predicted proteins | sample 356201 | NCBI WGS metagenome assembly CEQE01 (sample SAMEA2619970, study PRJEB7988) | marine metagenome | biome: marine biome (ENVO:00000447); feature: mesopelagic zone (ENVO:00000213) & marine oxygen minimum zone (ENVO:01000065); material: "saline water (ENVO:00002010), including plankton...
CACCGACGATCAGGGCGCGGAGTGGGGCACTCGGGGTCCCCGCAGAGCGCCCGCGGAGGTTCGGGGCGAAGCCCCAACTTATTTGATATCATCTGGGTTTGGGTTTGCCGCGAGACGACGTCTGAGTGGCCTGCGGTATCTTCGTTTTCCTCTATTCGCACCAGGAGAGTCTTCAATGGATGCACGAAAGTCGTGGCTGCTGGCCTCGATCATGGCGTTGGTTCTGACGGTGGCATGCGGTGGCGGCGGCTCCGAGGCCCCGGCCGAATCTGCGGCGCCCGCCGCCCCGGCAGCGGCTCCGATCGACGCCGCGACGGTCGGCAACATCACCGGCACGATCATGCTCGAGGGCACACCCCCCGAGGCCGAGACGATCAGAATGAATTCCGACCCCGTCTGCGCGCAGGAAGCGGGCGACAGCGAGTTGACCGAGTACTACGTCGTCGGTGACGATGGCTCGCTGAGCAACGTCTTCGTCTACGTGAAGGAAGGCCTGGGCGACCGGACGTTCCCCACGCCGAGCGAGCCGGCGATGCTCGACCAGGACGGCTGCCGCTACACGCCACACGTCTTCGGCATGCGGGTCGGCCAGACGCTGACCGTGAGGAACAGCGACCCGACGCTGCACAACATCCACGCGACGCCGGCGAACAACAGCGAGTTCAACACCGGCCAGCCGATCGAGGGGATGACCTTCGACGCGTCGTTCGACACGGTCGAGGTGATGGTGCCGTTCAAGTGCGACGTGCACGGCTGGATGAACGCCTACGTCGGCGTCCTCGACCACCCGTACTTCGCAGTGAGCGACGGCGGTTCGTTCGACATCAGCGAGTTGCCTCCGGGCGACTACGTCATCGAGGCGTGGCACGAGATTCTGGGCACCCAGACCCAGAACGTCACCGTCGGTGAGAGCGAGACGGTCGAACTGTCGTTCACCTTCTCGGTCAGCTAGCTACTCCAACGAAGACGGCGGAGGGAGTCCGCTCCCTCCGTCGTCCTCGCATTCCCGCCTGCCGGACGACGCATGACCTGGATCCACCGGTTCGCGCTCCTCCTCGCCGCATCCACGCTGCTGCTGGTCACCGCGGGCGGACTGGTCACCAGCACCGACTCGGGCCTCGCCGTGCCCGACTGGCCGAACACCTACGGCTACTTCATGTTCAGCTTCCCACTGTCGAAGATGGTGGGAGGGATCTTCTACGAGCACGGCCACAGGCTCATCGCGAGCACGGTCGGCCTGATGATGATCGGCCTGGCGATCTGGATCTCGCGGACTGACGATCGGCGCTGGGTGCGACGGCTCGCGTGGACCGCGCTGGCTGCGGTCGTCTTGCAGGGCACGCTGGGCGGCATTACGGTCCTCTACTTCCTGCCGGCGCCGATCTCGGTCGCGCACGCCGGCCTGGCGCAGATCTTTTTTTGCCTGACGGTGTCGCTGGCGCTGTTCACGTCGGCGAGCTGGCGTGAAGGCGCGGGGGTGATCGGTGACCCAATCCTCGCGCGGTTGGCCATTCTGACGCCGGCCCTGGTCTACGTGCAGATCCTCATCGGCGCGACGATGCGCCACACCGACGCCGGGCTCGCGATTCCCGACTTTCCGTGGGCCTTTGGCCGACTGATCCCGCCCGAATGGAGCGGTCCAATCGCCATCCACTTCGCGCACCGCGTCGGCGCGGTCGTCGTGACGCTGGCGATCGCGGCCACGGCCGGCCACATCCTGGCGCATCATCGACGGTCCACGCTCACCCGGTTCGCCTGGCTCTTGCTCGGAGTGGTCACGGTGCAGTTCACGCTGGGAGCCCTCACCGTTCTCTCCGAGCGTCACGTGGGCATCAATACGGCCCACGTCGCCACCGGCGCGACGCTGCTGGCGGTGTCGGTGCTGCTGGGCCTCGTCGTGCACCGTCGCCGCTTCGCCGACGCGCCCCAGCCGGTGCGAGTCGACTCGTCGGCCGCGATTCCCGCCACACCGGGAGCGGTGCGATGAAGGCCGACGCGGTGGCGCTGGAGAGTCCGCGAGGCCGCGCCGCCGACTTCGTCGCGCTCACGAAGCCGCGCCTCAACGTTCTCGTCCTGGCCACGACAACGGTCTGCTTCTACCTCGCACTGCCGGGCGCCGACGCGCAGTGGCTGATCGTGCCGACGCTCATCGGCACGGGGCTCGTGGCGGGGGGCGCCGCCGCGCTCAACCAGGTCTACGAACGTGACGCGGACGGGTTGATGGTGCGGACTCGGTCGCGACCGCTGCCCGACGGGCGGCTGTCGGAAGCCGAAGCCCGGTGCTTCGGGATCGTGCTGTCGGTCGTGGGCATCGCCGCGCTGACCTACGCGCGCCCGCTCGCCGCGGGCCTAGCGCTGGCGACGCTCGTGAGCTACGCGCTCGTCTACACGCCACTGAAGAAGCGGACGTCGTTCGCCATGGTCGTGGGCGCGGTGCCGGGCGCGCTACCGGCCGCACTGGGTTGGGTCGCGGCGAGCGGCGCGATGAGTGTCGAGGCGTGGGTTCTCTTCGGCATCGTCTTCTTCTGGCAGATTCCACACTTCCTGGCGGTCGCCTGGATGTACCGGGACGATTTCGCCCGCGCCGGATTCGCGTTCCTGCCGGTCATCGAACCGACTGGCCGGCGAACCGCCCGCCACGTCCTGCTCTACCTCGCCGCACTGCTCCCGGTGAGCCTCGCACCCACCTGGATCGGCATGGTCGGCACGACCTACCTCGTGGGCGCGTCGCTGCTCGGCCTTGGCTTCGCCGGCCTGGCGGTGCGTTTCGCCTGGGGCCGGTCGGGACGAAACGCCCGATGGCTGTTCCTGGGATCGATCGCCTACCTGCCGCTGCTCTGGGTGTTGCTCGTGGCCACGCGGTACCTCGGCGGCTGACCACGTTTTCCACGACTGCCCGATGCTCGAGATTTCGGACCTCCCGACGCTCAACGCCACGCTGAACGCCATCTCGGGGACACTGCTCGTCGCGGCCTACACGATGATCCGGCGCGGCGACATCGTGAAGCACCGCGCGCTGATGCTCGGCGCGTTCTCGATGTCGGTGCTGTTCCTCATCTCCTACGTCATCTACCACGCCAATGTCGGCTCGCGACCGTTCGAAGGGACCGGACCCGTGCGAGTGATCTACTTCGTCGTGCTGATCACGCACATCGTCTTCGCCGCCGCCGTCGTCCCGCTGGCGATCGTGACGCTCCGGCGCGGCCTCCGCCGGGACGACACCCGGCACAAGGCGATCGCGCGCTGGACGTTCCCGATCTGGCTCTACGTCTCGATCACCGGTGTCGTCGTCTACGTGATGCTGTACCTCCTGCCCGCCTGATCTGGTAAGATCGACCAAGTTCTCCTCGGCTCAAGTACCCCACGCATCAGGCCTCGTCGCGCGAAGAGTTGTCGATGCTTCGAAGGGGTCTCATCCTGTGCGTCGCCGCGATCCTGGCCCTGCTGGGCTGGCAGGCGACCGCCGACGTCGCCGGCCCCAGCCTCGAACCGACGGTTCGCGCCGAGGCCGTGTCCCCACCGGCCGCGCAGCCCGCGAGCGAAGCCCGACCGATCGACGAGCCGGATGCCGCGGCCCCATCGGCCTACCCTGCGTGGTGGTCGGCCAGCCCGCCGCGGCTCGCCTCCTACGGCTCGGTCGTCATCGCGGCCCTGCTGCTCCTGCTCTGGATGACCCGGCGGCATCTCTACATCCTCCAATGGACGGGAAGCTGGCTGCTCCGCGCGGCCAGCACGTTCGTCAGTTCGCTCAGCGTGACAGCGGGCTCGCTCGGTCTCGCGGTGCTCGGCATCTCGCACCTGCTCAGCCTCGGCGCCGCGATGCTGCTCGTCGTGAGCGCCGACACCTACCGGGGCGGCTCGGCACTCAATCGGAAGTATGCGTGGGGGCTGGTGCCGCTCGTGATCTGGTTCGTCCTGGCACCGCTGGGCTTCGGCCGGCAGGCCGCCGTGGTGCCCGGGTATCTGATGTCGGCCGCGCTGCTCGGCACGGCGGCGTTCGTGTTCCTCATCGGGCTGCGGCGGGCGCGCGCGCTTGGCGCCATCGTCGTCGGCACGACGCTGGCGCTCCTGGCGTTCTCCCACACCGGCATCGCCTTTTCCGCCGCGAGCGGCGGCGGCGATCCCCCGCTCGAACTGCTCTCGGCCAACGCCCTCCTCCTGCTCTTCGCGGCGCTCGGGATGCACCTGCTGGTCTTCGAGGAGATGACCTACGAACTGCGCGCAACCAACCGGCGCCTCGAACGGCGCGAGGCGAACTGCACGAGAAGGTCATCACCGACCCGCTGACGACCTGCTACAACCGGCGCTTCTTCGACGAGGTGATCGGACGCGAGCTGCAGCGTCGTCAGCGCTACCAGACGCCGCTCTCACTGCTCTTCCTCGATATCGATCAGTTCAAGGCGGTCAACGACACGTTCGGCCACGAGACCGGAGACCTGGTGCTGCAGTACGTCGCGTCGTTCCTCAAGGAAAGGGTCCGCGAGGCCGACTACCTGTTTCGCTGGGGCGGCGACGAGTTTCTCGTCCTGATGTCGTGCGAGCTGGATCAGGCGATGCAGAAGGGCGTGGACCTCAAGGCCGACTTCGCCACCGCCGCAGAGACGGCGAAGCTGCCGGCCGGCGTCGGCCTGAGCTTCGGATGCACCGAGGTGCCGCATGGCACCGAGGATGTGATGCCGCTGGTCAAGGAAGCCGACCGTCTAATGTACGAACACAAGACCGCAAAGCGCGCCCGCCGGAAACGCCGCCGCACCTAGGACGGAGCCCCTCCGTCAAACGGCGTTCGGAACATTGACAATACAGCAACGTGGAGGCGTTGGAGCGGACATCCGAAGCGCTCAGGCGGGTCGACGAGACGCTGCAGTCGTCTAGTAGTACAGCAGGTACTCCGCGCGGAGCCGCCGCCAGGCGGCCTCATCGCCGATCCAGCCGCGCGCGATGGCGGCCGGATCGTCGCCGGCCTTGATCCGGTCGAGCGTCGCCTGCGACCCGAAGAGCCGCGCAGCCGCGTCGATCTCGAATGCGTCGCCGTAGCGCGCGTGCAGCGCGGCGGCCACTTCCAGGCCGACGCGCACCGGCACGAGCGCGTCGCGGTCGGTGACGATCATGGAGACCCCACCGCACGGCTCCCCCGCGTGCTTGCTGCTCTCCGGCGTGAAGGTGACCGGATAGAAGCGGATGCCGGGAAGACTCCTGGCGTTCAGCCGGTCGGCCAACGCGACCCCATCGACCCAGGGCGCACCGACCTGCTCGAATGGCGTGTCGGTGCCGCGGCCGACCGAGACGTTCGTTCCCTCGATCGCGCCGATGCCGGGATAGAGCGCGGCTTGATTCAGGTTCCGCATGTTCGGCGACGGATTGACCCACGGCTGGCCGGTCCAGTCGAACCAGGCGTCACGGCTCCAGCCGGTCATCTCGACGACCGACAGGTCGGCGCCGATCCCGCGCTCCCCGTTGAAGAGCCGCGCCAGCTCGCCGAGTGTCAGGCCGTGGCGGATCGGCATCGGGTGGTAGCCGGTGAAGCCGAGGGCGGCATCGTCCTGCACCGGCCCTTCGATCGCCGTGCCGCCGATTGGGTTCGGCCGATCGAGGACGACGACGGCGATCTCCCGCTCGGCGGCAGCCTCCATGACGTAGGCCATCGTCGTCATGTAGGTGTAGAACCGCGTGCCGATCCCTTGGATGTCGAACACCAGCGTGTCGAGGCCGGCCAGGGCTTCCGCCGTCGGGCGGCGCGACTCGCCATAGAGCGAATGAATCGGGAGGCCGGTGCGCTCGTCGCGCCCCGACGCCACGGCCGAATCGAGAACGCCGCGGATCCCGTGCTCCGGACTGAAGAGGGCGACCAGCTCGACGGTGTCGGCCTCGTGCAGCAGGTCGATCGTCGTGCGGCCATCACGCGCCCGGCCGGTATGGTTGGTCACCAGGCCGACGCGCTGCCCCTCGAGCCGGGCGAACCGCTCGGCGCGCAGACGGTCGATCCCGGTCGCGACCGGCGTCGGGGCCGGGGCCACGCGTCGTCCCGACGCACCGAAGGCGGTCGCGGCGCCGGCCGACCGCCCGGCCCCAGCCGGCAGATCGACGAGCGCGGCCGCCGCCGCAGTCGCAACCCGCGCCCGCAGGGCGACGACGTTGCCGGTGCCGTCGGGGTGGACTCGATTCGACAGGAAGACGACGTAGGTCCCGCTCGACGGGTCGAGCCAGAGCGACGTCCCGGTGAAACCGGTATGACCGAACGAGCCGATCGGGAGCAGTTCGCCGCGGTTCGAGGAGAAGACCGAATCGATGTCCCAGCCGAGGCCGCGGCGGTTCGGCTGACTGGCCGGCGTCGAGACGGTCGTCATGCGCGACACGGTGAGCGGCGCCAGCACGCGCACGCCGTCGAGCGCGCCGCCGCCGAGCAGCATCCGGCAGAAGCGCGCGAGGTCGTCGAGTGAACTGAACAGCCCCGCGTGGCCGGCCACGCCGTCCATCCGCCGCGCCGTCGGGTCGTGCACCGTGCCGCGCAGCATGACGGCATCGGGACCCTCGCACGGCCAGCCCAGCGGCGGACACGCCTCGGTCGGGGCGATCCGCGGCGCGAGCGATGGCGGTGGAGTGAACATCGTGTCGTCCATGCCGAGCGGTCCGAAGAACCGCTCACGGACGTAGCGGTCGAGCGGCAGGCCGGAAACCCGGCCGACGATCTCGCCGAGCAGGAAGAAGTTGATGTCGCTGTAGACGAATTGCTCGCCCGGTGGCGCGAGGAGCACCTCTTCGGTCGCACGATGGATGGCGACCTCGGTGCCGTCGAACTCGTCCTCGAGCGGCAGGTCGGGCCGTAGACCCGACATGTGGGTCAACAGGTGGCGAACCGTGACGTCGGCCTTGCCGTAGCGACCGAACTCGGGAATGAACGCGGTGACCCGATCGCTCAGCCGGATTCGACCGGCCTCGACGAGCTGCATCACGCTGGTCGTCGTGGCGACGACCTTCGTGAGCGAGGCCAGGTCGAAGACGGTGTCGAACGTCATCGCCTCACGCGTCGGCGAGAGCGACCGGTTCCCGAACACCTTGCGGTAGACGACCTCGTCCCCACGTCCGACGAGGACCGCGGCGCCCGGGAGCTGGCCGGCGGCGATCGCCTCCTCGACCAGCGCGTCGATCCGCCCGAGCCGGATCGGGTCGGCGGCCTGGGCATCGATGGCGCCGGCCGCGGCGATCCACATCCAGAGCGCCAACGCGCAGACAACCAGACAGTCGCGCCGGCGAGGGCGCGCGACGACGTGGCGCACGAACGAAATCGAGTTCGACATCCCGGAAACCGCCACGGGCGAGCGCCGTTGAGGGCGCGGGTTCTGGACTATACTGACAGACGCTAGGCCTTCCGCGAAGTCGAACCGGCCCGCCCTGCGCGGGGCGGATTCGAAGGGCGACCGATGCGCACCACGATTGAAACCCGCCGCCTCGTGCCGTTGCTGGCCGCCGTCTGGCTCGTGCTCGACGCCGGCGCGTTCGCCCAGACCCGGGTCGTCGGGATGGTGCGGGACGAGAACAGCGAACCGATTCCGGGCGCGACGATTACCGCCGAGAGCACCGAGCGGACCTTTACGGCCACGACCGATGGCGACGGGAACTTCGGCTTCGTCACGCTGCGGCCGGGCAACTGGGTCTTCACGGCCAGCGCGCCTGGCTTCACGCCGTCGCAGGTGCGGCGGCGGATCCGGGAACTGGTGCGAAACCCGGAGGTCGACTTCTTCCTGGCCCGCGGCGCCTACGGCGAGCGGTTCGGCGCCGTGGCGCACGTCGATGCCGTCGATCTACTGCAGCAGCTGGAGGCGGCCGAGGAACTGTACGCCGCGGAACGCTATCCCGAGGCGATCGCCGCCTACGAGGCGCTGGCGACGCTGGTCCCCGCACTCACGACGGTCAAGCTGAAGCTCGGCGACGCCTACCTGATGACCGAGCGGTACGACGAGGCCGAGGCGGCCTACGAGGCGATGCTGGCGGCCGAGGTCGACCTCGACCTGACGCTGAGCCGGCAGCTGCTCTACAACTTCGGCGACACGCGACTGGCGCTGCAGGGCGCCGACGGCGCCGTTGGCTGGTACTGGCAGGCCCATGAGGCCGACCCGGCGTGGAGCCAGCCGCTGCTGAAGCTCGGCGAGATCGCCCTCGACGCGGGCAACCAGGCCGAGGCCAGACGCTACCTGGAACTGGCGGTCGACGCCGAGCCGGGCTCGGAGGCCCAGGCCGCGGCCCGGACGTTGCTCGAACGGTTGCCGCCACCCCAATAGTCGGCGCATCGCGGGGAGTGATGGCCTCCAAGCGGAAGCGGCGCCTGACGGAATCGGCCGCCAGCGATCGCCGAGGCCGGCACCGCCCGGCCGCGCTCGGCGCTGCGGCCGCCGCGATCGCCACCGTTTCCATCCTTGCGTGGCTGACCCTCAGACCGCCACCACCGCTGGCCACCATCACCGGACCGATCGTCATCATCTCGATCGACACGCTCCGCGCCGACCGACTGCCAGCCTACGGCTTCACAGAGATCGACACGCCGGCGATCGACCGGTTCGCGGCCGAGTCGGTGCTCTTCGAACGCGCCTACACGCACGTCCCCCAGACCCTGCCCGCGCACGCGTCGATCCTTTCGGGACGACTGCCATTCGAGAACGGCGTCCGCGACAACCTCGGCTTCGTCGTCGATGCCGACGAGATCCTGCTCCCCGATCTGCTGCGCGACGAAGGCATCGTGAGCGGCGCCGTCGTCTCGTCTTACGTGCTGCGACGCGACGTCGGACTCGCGCGCAGCTTCGACTTCTACGACGACCAGATGCCGGTGGCCACGGGCGAGTCCTCCATCGGCCAGGTGCAGCGCGCCGGCATCGACTCGCTGGCGGTCGCCGAGCGCTGGCTCGACAGCCTCGACTCGAACCGCTTCTTCCTGCTCTGGCACATCTACGAACCCCACACGCCCTACGCGCCGCCCGAGCGCTACGCGCACTTCGGCCCCTACAACGGCGAGGTGGCCTTCGCCGACGAGATCGTCGGAGGCTTTCTCGACGCGCTGAAAGCGCGCGGCGTCTATGACGCCGCGACGATCGTGCTGCTCTCGGATCACGGCGAAGGTCTCGGCGACCACGCCGAACAGGAGCACGGGATCTTCCTCTACGACGAATCGATCCGGGTGCCCTTCATCGTCAGGCTCCCGGGCGGCGTGAACGGCGGGGCGCGCGTGACGCATCCGGTGCAGCACATCGACGTGCTGCCCACGATGCTCGACCTGCTCGGGCTGCCGGCGCGGTCGGGGCTGCGGGGCCGGTCGCTCGAACCCGTCCTGCGGGACCCCGGCGGCCACCTCGAACCGCAGGGAATCTACTCGGAAGGGATCTATTCGCGGTACCACTTCGGCTGGAGCGAGCTGCTCGCGCTCACCGGGCCGCGCTACCGCTACATCAAGGCGCCACGCGAGGAGCTGTACGACCTCGACGCCGACCCTGACGAGCGCGAGAACATCGCGCTTGTCGAACGGCAGATCAGAACGGACATGCGCGCCGCACTCGATCAGCTCGCCGCAGGCGAGCCGATCGCGGCGCCCTCTGGGGTCTCCGAAGAGGCGCGCGGGCGGCTCGAGGCGCTCGGCTACGTCGGCGGACTCCCGGCGGTCGGGTCGGACGTCGACAGCGAGTCCCTGCCCGATCCGAAGGACAAGATCGAGGTCCTGGCACGCTACCGCCGCGCCGTCGCGGTGGCCGCCAGCCGCAACTACCCGGAAGCGATTGCGCTGCTCGAGGAGATCCTCTCGGGTGACCCCAACATGGCCGACGTCTGGCAGCGGCTCGGCAACGTGCAGGTGCGGGCGGGCCGCTACGCGGATTCGGTGCGCTCCTACAGGCGGCTCGTCGAGCTGCAGCCGACGAGTGCCACGGCGGTCATCGCCGTCACCGGCTCACTCCTGAAGCTCCAGGAACTTCCCGAGGCGCGGCAGCACGCGGAACTGGCCGTCACGGTGGCGGCCGAGTCCGATCGACAGGCGCTCGCAAACGCCCACGTCATGCTGCTCAGGGTCGCTCTTGCGCAGCGCGACGTCGAGGCGGCCGCGCGGCATGCCGACCTGGCCAACCAGGCCGACCCCTCGCTACCGCTGCCGGTCTACGTGCAGGCGCGAACGCTCCACGCCGACGGGCGCTACGCCGAGGCGCTGCCGCTGTTCCAGGAGGCGGGTCGTCGGCTGCGCGAGCGGACGATCACGCTGAACGACGTCCACTTCTTCACCGCCGATACGCTCGGCCGTCTGGAGCGCTACGACGAGGCGGAGGCCGAGTTCCTGACCGAGCTGCGGCTGTTTCCGAACAACGGGCGGGCGCACGCCAATCTGGCGATGCTCTACCGGTCGCAGAGTCGTGACGACGAGGTCGAGCGCACGATCGACGATCTGCTGGCGGCCATGCCTTCGCCCGAGGGCTACGGCCTGGCCGCCCAGCTCTGGACGATCTTCGGTGAAGCGTCGCGGGCCGACGCCGTCCGTGCCGAGGCGCGCGAGCGGTTTCCCGAGGCCCGCTAGAACTCGAACCGCAAGCCGATCCGCGCCACGCGCGGGCTCATGATCTCGAGCACCTTCCCGCTCCCCGTATCGCCCGTGGCCGTGACGTCGTACTGCCGGCCCAGGACCGTGGCCTGGTTGAACAGGTTGAAGACATCGACGTCGAACACGATCCGTGCGCGGTCGAGCTCGAACGTCTTGCCGACGCGGACGTCCAGCGTCGTGACGGTGGGCAAGCGATCCTCCGACAGGTCCGGCACGACCAGGACGTTCTTGCGCGGCGTCACCGGGTCGGCGGACACGCCGGTACTGCCCGCGTTGAACAGCTGCGGGTAGCCCTGGCGCATCACGACGTTCGCGGCAAGGCTGATGCCGTAGGCCGCCTGATAGGCGCCGTTCGCCACGAACTGGTACTTCGGCATCGCCAGGTAGACAGAACTCTTCCCGCTGCCGCTGGCCGGGTCCACGACGATACCGCCGTCGATGAGCGGCCCCTCGCCGGCGAACCGGCCGAGAGTCGGGTCGATCGCAATGGGTGTCGGATCCTCGATCGACTGCGATGGATCGGTGAAGTGTTCGGTGTGGGAGTTGGTCGAGAACCCGGCCCGGAACATCCATCGGTTGCCGAGCCGCTTGCGGATGTTGGCCTCGAACCCGACATAGCTCTGGTGGTAGCCCTCGCGGTTGATGTCCTCACGCCCGTTGCCGTCCGGCAATGTCACGCTGGAGCGCGGTGCGAAGTAGGCCTGATCGAACGTCCCCCCGTCGGGGAGGTCGCCGGTCACCCGGCCGGCCTGCTCGAAATCGGCCATCCGGATCCCCTGGAGCGGCTGCCAGCGGATGCCGTTGAAGCGTCGGTAGGTCACCGACGCGTCGACGGCGACAGTCGGGTAGATCTCGCGCTCGATCCCGATACTCACCTCGTGGGTCCGGGGCGACTTCAGGTCGGACCCCACGACGTTTGGACTGTCAGTCGACGTTGGATCGTTCGGATCGAACCCGTAGGCACCGGTCGGGCCGACCGGAAAGATCCCCCCGAGGCCGGGCGGCACGTCCGCGTCGGTCAGGAACAGTTCGCCTGGATCGGCGACGTTGTTAAAATTGGCGTCGAGGCCGTAGGCGTAGAAGTACGAGTAGTAGAGCGGTCCGGCCACGAACGCCGCGTCACCGGTCGCGAGCTGTGAGGCGAACTGGGCGTAGCTCGCCCGCACGATCGTGTCGCGATCCTCGCCGAGGGCATAGCTGACCCCGGCGCGCGGCGTCAGCGTGTTGAAGACATGCGTGTCGTTCTTAGCCGACACGGTCAGCGCCGGGAAGATCTCCGGCGCAAGCACGTGTGCGCCCGAAGCGGTCTGATCGTTCCCGATTGCCGCGTGGTCGAACCTGGCGCCGAAAGTCATCGTCAGCCGGTCGCGGGTGATCGTGTCGCTGACCCAACTGCTCAGATACGTCCCCCGGGACCGCGAGTCGGTGTCGCGCAGCGGCCGCCCGAGAATCACCGGCGTGCCGATGCCCAGGATGTCGCCCAGGACGAGCGTGAGCGTGCTGTTGCCCGGCCAGAACTGATTCGAGTTCACGACCGCGCGCTGCAAGGAGGCGCCGACCTTCACCTCGTGACTACCGCGGAAGAAGTTCGCATCCGCGGAGGTCGTCCATTGCGGGCGCTCGGTGCTGACGTCGACGAAGGAACCGCCGAAGATGCCGGTGGAGAGATCCAGGAACGTCGGCGACGTGCCCTTCGGCGTCAGCGAGAACCCGAAATCCAGGTGCGAGCCGCGCACCGTCACCACGAGGTCGTCGCGGGGCACGAAATTGCCCTCGCCCTTGTAGAGCTTCGTCGGGCCATTCTGCACCCACGTCGTCTCGGTCGGGCGGGTCGGGCTGGCGGCGCGGCCGTCCTTGAATTTCGTGTCGCCGAAGAACAGGAAGCTGGCGCGCGTCCGCTCGGTGAAGTTGGCCGTCGCCTTGAAGGCGTAGTTCTTCAGGACCGTGCGATCGAGATCGCTTGTCAGCGTGAGATTTCTGATGTCGGTTCGCGCAATCAGCCCCCACCCGAACAACCTGTTCTGAACGAATGCCCCGCCGAAGTCGGCGCCGTAGTCGGCGAACTGATCGATCCGATTCCCTTCGCCTCCGGTGCCGCCGATCGACTCGGCTAGCTCGTCGGACAGATTCGTGCTCTGCATCGCCTCGTTCGCCAGGTAGCCCCGGACGGTCCCGTGAAAGACGTTCGTCCCCGACTTGACCGTCCCGCTGAGCTGCACGCCGGGGGTCGCATTCGTGATCTCCGACCCACCGGTGACGATGTTCATCTGCTCGAAGATGTCGTGGTCGTAGTAGAAGGTCGACGAGCCCACGGCGGCCAGGTCGGTGACCGGGACGCCGTCTAGATACCAGGTATTGTCGTCGGCGTTGGCGCCCCGCGCGATGTACTGCGACTGCTGGCCCGACTCGTTGCCGCCGACGTTGACGCGGTCGACGACGACGCTCGGAACCGTCTGCAGGACGACCCACGGGTCGCGTGCCGTGGGAATGAGCTGAAGCTCGTCGTTGCTGATGAGCGCACCCGTCGTCAGCTTCTTCGGCTCGACGACCGGAACCTCGGGTCGGACGATGACATCCTCCTGCACGGTGGCCACCGCCAGGCTGACCCGCAGGTCGACGTTGCCGCCCGTATCGACGACGACCACGGGGATTCGGACCGTCTGGAACCCGTCGAGGGAGACCGTGGCCTCGTAGGCGCCAACCGTCAGGTTGATCAGGGCCGCCGTGCCGACGGCATTGGCTCAGCCCAGACGGGTCTGCGCTCCGGACACTTCGACGCGGGCGCCCGGCAAGACACCTCCGGTGTTGTCGACCACGGTGAAGTCGATCCGGCCGGTGTACTGCTGGGCCACGGCGGGAGCCGCCAGCACTGTGGCCAGTGCCAGCGCCAACGCGCACCAGACGGCCGGCCGTCGGGCAATCGCGCCCGTCTTGCCTACCTTCGTCGTCATCATCGCCTAGGTCCTCACTTCAGCAGCGCCCGCGAGCGAATCTCGTCAACACGGTAAACACCGTATTTTCAGAAGTTTACGGCGGCCACACGCGGAGATATCGGCGCTGCTCGTCGTTGCGATCTATCGGCCGCCCCGGTCCGGGCCTGTAGTGAACCCGCTGACAGTCGTGCCCTGTCATACCGTGCCCCATGGGCCTATATAATGAATGAACGTTCATTCAGGAATGACCCTCTCTACGACTTCTCATCCTTCGTCCCCTGCCCGTGCGCCGGGCGGGCGCGACAAGCGCGAGGCGATTCTCGACGCCGCGACCCGCGTCTTCGCCCAGCGCGGATTCTTCCAGGCGCAGGTCGCCGACGTCGCCCGAGCGGCCGGCGTTGCCGCGGGCACGGTCTACCTCTACTTCAGCAGCAAGGACGACGTTCTGGCATCGCTGTTCGAGCGCACGATGCGTGTAGCGGTCGCCGAGGCCCGCGCGGGCGCGGAGGCGGTCGACGATCCGATCGAACAACTCCGTCGACTGGCGCACCTACACCTCGGGCGCCTGGGGCGGAACCGCGATCTGGCTGTCGTCTTCCAGGTCGAGCTGCGGCAATCGACGAAGTTCATGGAACGGTTCTCCGCGGCTCAGCTGCGGGAGTACCTCGGCGTCATCCGCGACGCGATCGCCCGCGGCCAGTCCACGGGAGCGATGCGAGCCGACGTGAACCCGACCGTCGCCTCGAAGATCCTGTTCGGCGCGCTCGACGAAATGGCCACCGACTGGATCCTCAGCCAGCGCCCCAAGCGTCTCGAGGACTCGGCCGACACGGTCGTCGACATCTTCGTCCGAGGCATGGCTTCGTCCGACGGCACCAGCGGGGAACGCGGATGACGGCTGGGAGGACGACTCGATCGATCCAGTCGGTGGCCGTTCTCGGCGCCGGCACGATGGGCGCGCAACTCGCCGCACACATGGCCAACGCCGGGCTGCCGACCCTGCTACTCGACCTCGACCGCGACACAGCGTGCGCTGGGCTCGAGCGGATCGCGCGGCTGCGTCCGGCGCCGCACTTTTCCGAGACGTCCGCGCAGCGGATCGCCGTCGGCGGCTTCGACACCGAGGCCGACCAGCTCGCCGGGGTTGACTGGATCATCGAAGCCATCGTCGAGCGCCTCGATGCCAAGCGGGCGCTGCTGGAACGGATCGAGG
>CEQE01047117.1_pt1 | contig 14705 bp, 15 predicted proteins | sample 356201 | NCBI WGS metagenome assembly CEQE01 (sample SAMEA2619970, study PRJEB7988) | marine metagenome | biome: marine biome (ENVO:00000447); feature: mesopelagic zone (ENVO:00000213) & marine oxygen minimum zone (ENVO:01000065); material: "saline water (ENVO:00002010), including plankton...
CGCCGAGATCGGCACGGCGGTTGGCGAGTCGATGAGCAGCGGGATGGCGGGGGCTTGGCCGAGCGTCGGAGTTGGGTTGGGGGCCGCAAGGGCCGGAACGACGGCAGGGACTGAAGCCGGCGTCGGAATCGGCGTGGGCGAGGGCGGCGGCTCCGACGTGTCGATCAGGCCGACGGCGGCGAGAATCGCTGCGACGGCGAGTACGGCGGCGCCCGTTGCCGGGACCCACCAGCGCCGCTTCTATCGAGGCTCGCTGAGTAGCTGGCGAATCTCGATCTCGCCGACCTTGTCGATGGTCAGCAACTCGACACCGGGCTCGCCGTCGAAGCGGAGCGCGGGCCGGTGCGTCAGGCGGATGTGGTAGAAGTCTTCGTCTTCGTCGGCTTCGGCTACTTCCCAGACGAGGTCGCGATTGCGGTACCGGCGCGAGTAGAACTCCGTGTTCTCTCTGGCATGTCGAATGGCGAGGACACGGGCCTGGTCCATCGAGAGATACTCGATGGCTTCTCCCGCGGAGTCGAACGTGTCTTCCTTCTTGTCCGGTTTGTCCTGGTCTTCGACCATCTTCGCCTGTTCGCTCAGGATCGGCGTTGTGCCGATGCCATCGTATTTGACGTGTCGATGCCGTCAAGTCGCGGTCGATGAGGTTCGCGTGGCGCTCAAGACGCGGTGGGCGCCCAGCTTGGCCGTAAACGGCCAGAGCACCGACATACAAACACTGGTGGGCTCGGCCTTCAGGCCGACCCTGTTCTCGCACCCGGCTTGGCCGTGAACGGCCAGAGCACCCGAGGCACACCGAAGCCTATGGTGGGCTCGGTCTTCAGGTCGACCCTGGGGGCCAATGATGACTACTCCGAGCGCGTGTGGTAGTCTCACGGCGCCGCATCTGTGGCAATAAGCGCCCGAGCCGATCGAACGAGGAAGTGACTGATGCTGGAACGATTCAAGGTAAAACCGGAAGACAGAGTGATGATCGACCACGAGTCGCTTGAAGCGACGGTGGCGGCGCTGTTCGAGAAGATGGGCGTGCCAGCCGACCAGGCGGCCGAGGGCGCAGACGTGCTCACGACGACCGACCTGCGCGCGGTCGAGACGCACGGCGTGTCGAACATGATGCGGGCGTACATCCAGATGTACGCCGGGGGTAGGATGAACCCAAATCCCAATGTCCGCACCGTTCGGGAGACGCCGGGCACTGCGGTGCTGGACGCGGACGGCGGGTTGGGCATAATCGTTGGACGCGGCGCAATGAACATCGCCGTCGCGAAAGCCCGCAACGTCGGCACGGGCGTCGTGACGATGAGCAACAGCGGACACCTGGGCGCCGTGGGCCACTTCGCCATGATCGCGGCGCAGAACGACATGATCGGCGTCTGCATGACGGCCGGCGGGGCCAGCGTCCTGCCCACCTTCGGCGCGGAAGGCCGTCTCGGGGCGAATCCGATCTCCTACGCGGCGCCGGCTCGGAACCAGCCGCCGGTGCTGTTCGACGTCGCGACGTCGGCGGTCGCAATGAACAAAGTCGGCCTCGCTCGCCGAGTCGGCTCCGACCTGTTGCCCGGTTGGGTGGCCGACCTCGAGGGCAATCCGATCATGGAGGAGGTCGCGCCGGAAGAGGCGGGCAACTTCTTCGGACTGCCGTTCGGCGGGACCCGAGAAGGCGGCTCGCACAAGGGGTACGGCTTCTCGATGATGGTCGAAATCTTCAGCGGGCTGCTGTCTGACTCCGTGCCGTCGATGCTGGACGACACGCCGTTCCAGAGCGGGTTCAAGCACTACTTCGCCGCCTACGACATCGCGGCGTTCACCGATCTCGACGTGTTCAAAGACAAGATGGACCGCGTCCTCGAGATGCTCAAGGACACGAAGCCAGCGCCCGGCCAGGACCGCGTTCTGTATCCAGGTTTGTCGGAGGCGGAAGAGGAGGCGGACCGTCGCGCGAACGGCATCCCGCTGCACAGCGAGGTGGTCGAGTGGTTCGACGACGTCTGCGGCGAGTTCAGCGTGTCGCCGCTAAAGCGGAAGTGAGGAGGAGCCCCGATGAGCCTAATTGAATTCACCCGAGACACCTTGGAGGACTATCGAACCAGGCTGCACCGCGCTCTGGATGGCCTGACGGACGACGAGCTCAACTGGCGGCCCAACCGCGAGTCGAACTCGATCGCGTTCGTCATGTGGCACACGACTCGGGTCGAGGACCGGTGGTTTCAGGTCTTCGCTCAGGGGAAGTCGGACGTGTGGTCGTGAGACGCATGGCACGACAAGCTTGGGTTGCGCGAGGATGAACGAGTGGTCGGGCACGGCGTCGACGAACTCGCGGCATTCCCGAAGCTCGCCGGCGACGACTTACGCGGCTACTTCGATGCCGTGCGCGCCGAAACGGTGGCGTATCTGGACAGCTTGAATGAGAGCGATCTGGATGTCGTGCCCGGTCGCTCACCCCTTGGCGCTCCAGGCTCGTCGAACCGTTTCGCCGAGTTCACCATCCAACGAATGTTCCGGCAGGTGATCGGCGAACTGATGCAGCACCTGGGCCACGTGGCCTTCCTGCGCGGCCTTCAGCGAGGCCTAGACGGGTAGATACTCATATCTTGCAGCGACTTACGCCAACGCAACCGCGTTGACCAATATTCCGGAGGATAATTGATGCTTGATCGATTCAAGGTGCCGAAGGAAGACCAAATCGTGATCACCGAGGAATCGCTTCGGCGGACGGTGACGGCGATCTTCGAGAAGATGGGGCTCGTGCCGGAGGATGCGGCCAACGGCGCCGACGTTCTGGTGACAGCGGACCTTCGCGGCGTCGAGACGCATGGCGTGTCGAACAAGATGGCCGACTACGTTGGGCTGTACACCGACGGCTCCCTCAACCCTCGGCCCGACTGGCGCATTGAGCGGGAGTCGCCGGGCACCGCCGTGATCGACGGAGACCACGGCCTGGGAATCATCATCGGATCGAAGGCCATGGACATCGCCATCGAGAAGGCCCGCAAGGTCGGAGTCGGGATCGTGACGGTGCACAACAGCGGCCACCTCGGTGCCGTGGGCCACTTCGCGATGCAGGCAGCCGAGGCCGACATGGTGGGCATGTGCGGCACTGCCACGGGCGCCAGCATCCTGCCGACGTTCGGCGCGGAGACGAGAATGGGCACGAATCCCATCTCGATCGCCGCTCCAGCGCGCGAGGAGCCGCCGTTGCTCTTCGACGCAGCGACGTCCGCCATCGCCGGCAACAAGTTTCGATTGGCGGCTCGGGTCGGCGCCGATCTGCTGCCCGGGTGGATCTCGTCCAAAGACGGCACACCGATCATGGAGCCGACGCAACCTCCGTCCGCAGGCGAGTACCACATGCTGCCGTTAGGCGGGATTCGCGAACAAGGCTCACACAAAGGCTTCGGCTTCGCGCTGATGGTCGAGACCCTGGCCACGATGCTCTCCGGCGTGTTGCCGAGCATGGTCAATCCGTCGGCGCTGGCACGACACTACTTCGCGGCCTACGATATCGCGCAGTTCACGGAAGTCGCGACGTTCAAGGCGAACATGGACCAAATGCTCCGGACGCTTCGCGACACGAAGCCCGCGCCCGGCCACGACCGAGTGCTGTATCCGGGTTTGGCCGAGTCAGAGGAGGAGCTGGTCCGCCACGCCAACGGCATTCCGTTGCACCGCGAGGTCGTCGACTGGTTTGACGATTTGTGCAGCGAGCTCACGGCGCCGTCGCTGGTGAGGGCGTAGTCTGCTGAATCGCAAGTTGCTTGCATGAATGGCGTCTTGTGTTCCGGGGGCCTGACCTACCCGCCTCAGGGGGCTCGAAGGGTCGTGAAGACCGTGAACCGACCTCCCGCCTCAAGGCACACGCCCTCAAATGCTGGCCATCCTTCAGCGGCCCTCAGTCTTTGCCATACCTCCCGGATGGTGTATCCGGTACGACCATGAGGCATAATAGGTAGAGAGACATCGACACGTTAGGCGGCTACTATTCAGTCGTCGGTAAACTGACGGCCTGACAAAGGTGCGTGAGCGATGGCGAGCTACTGGCGCGGACTGGGTTTCCGGTGGAAGATGACCTTGCTGCTGGCCCTGGCGCTGGTGGTTGTCTTCGCTGCATTCGGATACATCGCGGGCCGGACCCTCGATCGAAGCATCGATGTGGCTCTCCAAGAGAGCTTGTCTAACGCAATTGCCGTTGGCCATTCATCGATCACCAAACCGACCAGGCCATCGCGCAAATCGAAGGCGCGGCACAGCTTTCCGGCTTGCGGAGCGATGCGCAGGTCCAGCGGCAAACTCTCGAAGACGCCTTTGCCGTGTTGAGCAGCTTTGACTCCCTTTGGCTTCTGGACTCCGGTGGGGAGACGATCTGGCGCCGGTCACCCCACTCCGACTTCACCCCAGACCAGACAAGGCGCCGCACCATTGCCCTCCAGGCGTTGAAACAGGCGAAGACACTAGTCTCGCAAACGCGGAGCGGGGATCCGGACCGGTGGCGTACTGTGTCGATCATCGCTGCGCCGGTGATCCATCCTGACGGTACGTCACTCGGCGCTTTGGTGGGCGAAGTTCCGGTTCGTCACAGCAGAGACGGTGACGGCTTTCTGCCTTCGATTACCCTGACCAGCGACTTCTACATCATCGACGACCAAGGCGCCATGACCATGAGTCCTTCAGGTGAGGCATCAGACTATCACCAGGAGCATCTGGGATTGCTCGACCATTTGGTTCAGGGTCGGGAGCCAGGGGCGATGCGTCATCGATCCTCTACTGTCGGTGACCATATGGTGGCATTCGTCCCGTTGATGTCCCTGGGCGGCGGCGTCATATTCGAAGAGCACGACGATCAGGTGCTGGCGACCGCCCAGAGACTCCGCCGTACGCTCCTGATCATGGGATCGGCGGCGATGGCGATGGCATCCGGAGCCGCGTGGTTTTACGTGCGCAACATGGTCCAGCCCGTATTGACGCTCAGGGAAGCCTCGAATCGCATCGCTGAGGGGGATCTCCACGAACCGGTGACCGTGGAGAGACAAGACGAGATCGGGGATCTCGCCGCGGCCTTCGAGAGCATGCGCGTCCGGCTCTTGGATGCGGAGCGAAAGCATCTGGAGTGGGAGCACGAATTGGAGAACCGGGTCAACGCCCAGTCGGCCCAATTGCGCCGACTGCTGAGCAACGTCGTCTCCGCTCAAGAGGCCGAACGCAAGCGCGTCGCCAGGGAATTGCACGACGGCGCGACCCAGATGATGACGACGCTGATCCTTCAGATCGAGGGCATGGCCGCTGCGCTTCCATCAGACTCACGGGCGGCCACAGAACTGGCGCCAGTCGCCAAGACGTACTCGATGCAAGTGATTGAGGAGATGCGTAGGGTCATACACGATCTGCGTCCTCCGGCATTGGACGACCTGGGACTGGTTGCGGCTCTCAGGGAATACGCAGAGCAGAAGTTCTCATCGGCCCACATAGCCGTCGAGTTCAGGATCGTGGGTCAACCAGTGCATTCGAACGACGATTTAGAGACGGCAGTGTATCGAATAGTCCAGGAAGCGATCAACAATGCGGCAAGCCACTCCCAGGCAACCAATGCTGCGGTCACCCTTGAATTCGAGCCGGATCGGTTGAGGGCCGACGTGGACGATGACGGAGTGGGTTTTATCCTGCAGGATGTTCTGCGAGATTCCCTCGGCGTGGGACTCGCGGGAATGTTCGAGAGGGCAGAGGCTCTCGGTGGGCAGTTGGAGGTGCGCTCCGAGCCTGGTTCGGGAACCCGAGTCACGCTGGAGGTGTCCAATGACACAGGATGAAGCATCGTCCGAGGCATGGGTGCGGATCTTGATAGTCGACGACCACGCATTGTTCAGACAAGGCTTACGGGCTCTGCTCGAGACCGAGGGCATGGCCCAGGTGGTGGGGGAGGCGACCGATGGAAACGAAGCGGTTGCCAAAGCCCGGGAACTGGGCCCTGACGTGGTCATCATGGACATTGGGATGCCCGGCATGAACGGCCTGGAAGCGTCCCGGATCATTACCCAGCAATCGCCTGAAACGAAGGTCATCATCCTGACAGTCTACGACTCCGACAACTACTTCTTCGAGGCTCTGGACTCCGGAGCGAGCGGTTATGTCCTCAAACAGGCGGCATTCACCGACCTTCAAATGGCCCTGGACGCGGTTCGACGCGATGGAGTCTTTCTCTACCCCTCTCTGGCGCGTCGATTGGTCCAGGACTACATGGACCGAATGGGCAGCGGCGAAGAACGGACAGCCTATCTCACCCTCAGCCCGAGGGAGGGCGAAGTCCTGGAGCTGATCGCCGACGGACGCACCAGTCGGGAGATCGCCGATCTTCTGACCATAAGCGTCAATACGGTCCAAACCCACCGCTCGCACATAATGGAGAAACTCAACCTCCACTCCCGGGCGGAGCTCATGAGGTACGCCGTTCGCATGGGGCTAGTGCGACAGTCGGGGCGCCTCTAAAACCCAACGGGGCCGTCTTGCCGTCTCCACGCAAAGCACCTTTGTCCTGAAATGTCATGACCGTCACCGGCGAACGCCGTTGACGGGTGCGAACGGGCGGGCGCTGACCTGTCATCTTGGCCCCACAGGTGAAGGACGACAAAAAGTGCTTCGGAGCGGTCTATCCGCAGAGCAGCCGGAGGGCAGTTCTCAATGCGATTAACGGGAGTTGTCAGCCGTTCTGAAGACGGATTCCTTCGTACGTGCCTCAAGCCAAGTCAATTTATGTTTCCTGAACACGTGACCGCAATCACCTGTTCGACAGCGATATTTCACCTGCAACAGGGATGGTCAGCCGGTCATTCCAAGATTACGTTAAGACCGTATTGGGTGTTGAGGCGCCACGCCCGCGAGTAATGGCGCCTCAACAAGGCCTGTAGTTGCCCTGGATCCGGAGGTGGAAAATGGGCGCCAAAGGCGACAACCTACTATTCATGATTCTGTGGGCGGCGGTCAGCTTCGTCTTGGCGCTGTGCACGTTGTTCGCTCTCATCGGCATCTTCCTGCTGGGGTTCGTCCTGATCCCGCTAGTGCCGGTGGCGGCCGTCGTAGTCGCCATCGTGGCGGCGGTGCGGCAAGACTGCCCATACGTGGTCCTGGAGGAGGCCGTTGCGATAGCCGAGGCTCGCGAAAAGGACGCCGAGCGGCTTGTCGTATCAGAGCCGGAGCCGGCGATCGCCACTGTGATGACCACCGAAGGCCTTTGCCCCATGGGTTTGGCCTTCCAATCCAGAGAGACGTGGACGATGAACGGAAGATGGGTCGGACGTGAGATCTGCGACCAGGCCGAAAGGGTATTCTCAGAGGCAGCCGCCCGGCTGAGAACAGGCGAGACGCCTGCGGGTGAATTGTGGCAGTGTGCGGGAAGCGAACACAGGGTACTGTTCCAGCTCCGGCAGACGGGGCGCATGGAGCCTGTCGCCGTCGCGGCATCGAGGACATCGACCGTCGATGCCACCGAGACCCGACGGGTCAACATCATTACGCCGGCTGACACCACCCTGTGCATGGCTCCACATCGTTGGACTTCCGAAAGTGCGACCACCGTGGGCAGCGCCAATTAAGGCGATCAGCCGCCTCAAGTGGCCGTACGTCACCTCGGCTCTGCTGGCCTTTGCCTGCATGGTTCTGGGATTGGTTGGCGGGTCACTCGTTGCTGTATCGCTGCTACTGGCGTTGTCGCTGTCGCTCTTCCTGGGCGCCGGTGCATACCAGGCAACGCGCACTGTCTTGGCGCGACGCAGGCCGCGTAGTCGACTCGACAGACAGGTGACTCCCCAAGCCGCAGACGACTGAGCCAGCAATCGCAACTCATCCGACCCTTGGTGGACGCCACCCTCCAAGGGTCGTCCTTCTTTTCACCCACCGCGGTTTCCGTCCCTGGCGGCGCCGCAGCCTCTGCGCCAATCACAAGGTTTTGGGGATCTGCCCGTGATCGGGCTCGCGAACACCAGCCGGATGGCCTATCATGTGGGCGGCAATGGGGCGCCCGCCGACACGCAATCCCCTCAATGGCTGAAGGGTCTTGCCCGGCCTGTTACACCAATCACGTGACCATCCGGAGACGAGCAGAATGTCCAACGCAAGATCCGTGCAGAAAATCCTCCTGACCGGCGCGGCGGGCCGGATCGGAACATACCTGCGTGAACGCCTCGGCGCCCGTTTCGATTTCAGCGGCATCGACCGTCGGCCAGTCGACGGCCTCGACTCCACGGTCGCGAATTTGACGGACCACGATGCCGTCCTCGGAGCGATGCAGGGGATCGACACCGTCGTCCACCTGGCCGCCGAACCTCGACACACCCCAGACATCTGGTGGGACGTGCTGCTTCCGGACAACATCGTGGCCACCGCCAACGTGTTCGAAGCGGCCAGGCAGGCGGGCGTGGGTCGTGTCGTCTTCTTCAGCTCGATGCACGTCGTGGGCATGTACGAACGTGACGAGCCGTGGTCGTCAATCGCAAACGGCGACTACGGAGACCTCGATCCGACGGATGTCCCGTTGGTGACTCACGAGGCGCCAGCGCGTCCAGACGGTCCGTACGCCGCCAGCAAGATCTTCGGCGAATCGCTGGGTCGGTACTACGCCGAAGAGTTCGGGATGACCGTGATCTGCATCCGCCTCGGCACGATGGGCGGCGACGACAAGCCCGGACCGGACGCCCGAAGCCGTGTGAGCTGGCTCAGCCGCCGTGACCTCGCGACGATGGTCGAGCGCTGCATCGATGTCCCGGGCATCGGCTACGACATCTTTTACGGCGCGTCCGCGAACACGTGGAAGATATACGACACGCCGCGAGCGTGGCGCGTACTCGAGTACCAACCGCAGGATGACGCGGAGGACTTCAGGACGTAGGGGCGTCAATCCAATCAACCGCCCGACTTCAGAGACCGCCATTTGCGCCGCACCCACCATCGCAGATTCAAGTGCGCCTGCATATTGTCGATGACGAGACGAGCGGTGTCGGGTCCGGCAAGGGTCAAGGGCGATGCCCAGCTCCGCAGGTCCTTGATGCTGGTGACGCCGCTTTGCCAATCGGGAACCAAGGTTTCGGTCTCCTGCCACTTGATGGAGGGGAACAGGTCCAGCAATCCGCCTGACCGGGCGCCTCGCATGAGCACGCCCCCGGCCTCCATGACGATCATCACGCCGCCAGCTATGTCCCACAGGTGGGGCCGGGTCGTGACCATGTAGTGGGTGGCGCCTCGGGCGACCAAGACGAGCTCATAGGCGATGCTTCCGGTCACCCGCAGGTCGAACATCGTCCGGCGGAGGGGACCGCGGAACCTGTGCGTCACGCCGAACGACGCCGGCAGAGTCACCAGCGTGTTGCCCTTCGGCTCGGTGTCCAGCACGGCTACCGGTTCGTCGCCCGCGAAAGCGCCGCCTCCCTTGCGGGCGTGCAGCACCACGCCGCCCGTGTCGGACGGCCAAGGCGTGAACACTGCTCCAGCCACTGGCGCTCCTTTATATAGGACGCCGATCGACGACGCGTAGATCGGCAGGCCGTGCAGAAAGTTCTTCGTCCCGTCCAGGGGATCGAGCACCCACAGGAAATCGGGAGCGGGCGACGTGTCCTCTTGCTTCTCCTCGTCGTCCTCTTCGCCGAGGATGCCATGTTCGGGGAAGCGCTTCGTGATCGCCTCGACGAGGAAGCTCTGCGATTCATGGTCGGCGTCAGTGACGGGGTCGCTCTCGCGTTTGTCCTTGTACTCGATCTTCAGTGAACGTCCGAAGTGCCTGCCAAGAATCTTGCCAGCTTCGGCCGCGATCTCGACGGCAAAAGCTTCGATTTCGGCTAACGTCTGGTCTTCGATTCCGTATGGCATGGCGCTCCTGACGGCTGTTCGCGGATTCACGAGGAAGTATACCGCATGCGATGACGGCCACAGCGGCCAGCTACAGGCGCCCTAGACCAATCCGAACGTGTCGTGGGAGACTCCTGATTTCCGTCATCGACTTCCTTGCCGGGACTCCTTGCTTCACTTCCCGTCCCTTTCGCCCCTGTCCCTGCACGATCTCCGCCCTCGGTGATAGACTCCCCGTGCCACATGCCGCAGCAACAGAGGGCGCCATGCCGGATCAACCGAACATCCTGTACATTTTCACGGACCAACAGCGGGCCGACACAATGGCCTGCTACGGCAACGCGATGATCGAGACTCCGAATCTGAACGCGTTGGCGGATCAGAGTTTCGTGTTCGACAACGCGTACGTTAGCTCCCCGATATGCACGCCGTCGCGCTCGACGATCATGACGGGGCTGTGGCCGCACACCAACGGCTGCACAAGCAACAACATCCCGCTCGATCCGTCGGTCCCGACCATCGTTGACATGCTTCCGGACGAGTACGTGACCGGATACTACGGCAAGTGGCATCTCGGCGACGAGGTCATCCGTCAGCACGGTTTCGACCGTTGGGTCAGCATCGAAAACCAGTATCGCGAGTACCACACCGACACCGAGTACCACACCGTGTTCAGCGACTACCACCGATTCCTCGTCGACCTGGGCTACACGCCCGACAAGGAATCTGAGGGCGCGATGGTGTTCTCCCGCCCGTTCGCGGCTGCGCTGCCTGAGGAGCACACGAAGTCGCGGTTCCTGGCTGACCGAGCGTCCGAGTTCATCCACGAAAATCGAGAGCAGCCGTTCGTGCTGTACGTCAACATTTTCGAGCCGCATCCGCCCTACGACGGACCGTTCAACGACCTATACGACCCGGCGGCGATTCCTGAAAGCCCAGTGTTCCTGAAAGATCCCCCTGACAACGCGTCACACATTCACGTAATGCGCAAGGACGAATCGCAATCCGGCGCTGGGTTCGAACCAGCGCCGGACGGCCCTTTGACCGAGGCGTTCTGGCGAGAGATCAGGGCGAGGTATTGGGGACTCGTGACGTTGGTCGACCGGGCGGTTGGCCGCATCTTGCGGGCGCTGGATGACGCTGGGATCGCGGATCGAACCATCGTCGTCTACAGCTCGGAACACGGCGACCAGTTGGGAGACCACAACATCATCCAGAAGGCGGTTTTCTACGAGCAGTCCATCCGCGTGCCGATGCTGGTCCGCGCGCCATGGCTGTCGGAAAGTCACACTCGAATCGAGGGCCGGTACAGCCATGTCGACACGGTCCCGACGCTGCTCGACCTTGTCGGCGCCGACATCCCTGGCGAGTTGCAGGGCCGCAGCCAAGCTCGGGTGCTGGCGGGCGATGACTCGCTGACGGGCAATGACGCGATCATCGACTGGACCGGCCGGAACGCGGCGCCCAACGAATTCGCTGCCGAGCTGGACGCGGTGCTCAACACGCCCCACAGGACGATCATTGCGGACGACGGATGGAAGCTGACGCTGACAGCGGCCGGTCAATGCGAGCTGTACGACCTCAACACCGATCCGTGGGAGGATGTCAATCTGTTCGAGTCGCCCGCCCAGTCGTCGAGGATCAGTGACATGGCCGCCCGTTTACGCCGCTGGCAACAGCAAGCCGGAGACGCCGCTGATTTGCCGCAAATCTGATCACGTCGCGTCTCGGGTTCAAGTTCCTATGACGATGAGGAAGGGGACGGTCCCTCGTTGACCGTCTCCTTTAACGTCGTTGCTTGGAAATCCAGCTGAGGTTAGTCCGCCGGCGCCTCGGCCTTCGCGGCGCCTACCTCAGCATGCGCCCAGCGGATCAGAGACTCGGTCTCACCCCAACCGATGCACGCGTCGGTGATCGAGACGCCGTACTCCAACGACTCCGCGTCGCCGTTGAGTTTCTGGGCGCCTGGATTGAGGTTGCTCTCCATCATGCAGCCGATTATGTTGTCGTCGCCGTTGACCCGTTGCTCGACAACGTCTTTGAATGCGATGGATTGCTGTGTATGGTCTTTGTTCGAGTTGCCGTGGGAGCAGTCCACCAGGAGCTGCGACCGGACGTCGGAAGACGACAGCAGCTTTTGCGCGTCGGCGATAGCCTCGGCGCCGTAGTTCGCGCCGCTGCGGCCGCCTCGAAGCACCAAGTGGCCATCGGGATTGCCGCGGGTGTTGACCACCGACGTCTGTCCGAAATGGTCGATGCCTAGGAAGGATTGGCTGGACTTGGCAGCTATCATGGCGTCCACGGCAACTTGGGCGCTGCCGTCGGTGCCGTTCTTGAAACCAACCGGCATGCTCAACCCGGAAGCCATCTGCCGGTGGGTTTGGCTCTCCGTCGTGCGGGCGCCGATGGTTGCCCAAGATACGAGGTCAGCCAGATACTGGGGGATGATGGGATCGAGGAACTCGGTGCCCGCGCACATGCCCATCTCAGCGATGTCACGCATCAACCGGCGCGCGCGCTGGAGGCCGGTCGCGATTTCGAGCGTGTCGTTCAGGTGAGGGTCGTAGATCAGACCCTTCCAGCCCACGGTTGTCCTGGGCTTTTCGAAGTAGACCCTCATCACGAGCAGCAGACGATCGTTGACGTCTTGAGAGAGCGCCAAAAGCCGTTCCGCGTACTCGAGCGCGGCCTTTTCGTCGTGGATCGAACATGGGCCCACCACCATCATCATCCGCGGATCCTCGCCGCGAAGCACGCCTCGGATAGCCTCCCTACCCTCTAACACCGTCGTTTCCGCGGGTTGGGTGATCGGGAGTGAGTTCACCAGATCGACTGGAGATTTCAATTGCACGGTGCTCACCACGTTTACGTCTCTGGCTTTGGATTCTTGCATCGGTCCTCAACTCCTCTTCGCGGGCCCCCGAAATTGTCGCAACTCCAACAAATCAAGAACCCCAGCCGCTGCCGACTGGGGTTCTAGGTGATTCGGTCTATTCGAACTACGTTACCGTCTGGACACCAAGAATCCGCCAGCAGAGGCGCTAGTAAACAAGTATCCAAAATACCCGTAGCCGTTCAAGAACTTCATCGTGGTTAAGAGAGTACAGAGGTTTCGGAGAGGTTGTCAATAGTCGGTCCGACATTCGTTTGACACCCCCAGAGGGTCTGTAGTTACAATCGCTCGGACTGTCGACGGCTATCTGCAGTGCGATCAAAGGGACCCAACGGACGCCAAGCGACTTCAGGGCTCGGCATGACAGGCAAGATCTCCTCGTGGAATCGGGATTGGAGGCGACCAACATGCCCGACAAACCGAACATCGTGGTCATGCTCAGCGATCAACAGCGATACGACACGCTGGCCTGCTACGGCGCCGACTGGATTCAGACTCCGCACTTGAACGCGCTTGCCGACCAGAGTTTCGTCTTCGACGCGGCCTACGTGACGCAACCGGTTTGCACGCCCGCCCGCGCGTCCATCATGACGGGCTTGTACCCTCACGCAGCCGGCCCCACGGTCAACCGCATCAGCCTCGCGCCTGATGTCCAGACTGTCGGAGACATGTCCCCCGACGAATACCACCGCGGCTATTACGGCAAGTGGCACCTCGGCGACGACGTGGTGGCCCAACACGGCTTCCACGAGTGGGTGAGCACCGAAGACGGCCACCGATCGCAGTACACGAAACCCGAATACCTTGAGCGCATGAGCGACTATCACCAGTTCCTCGTCGGCCTGGGTTACGAGCCCGAGACCGAGGTCGCGGGGGGCAAGATCTTCGATGCATGGCAACGGGCCCTGTTGCCGCGAGAGCACCAGATGGCGTCGTTTCTCGGGGCGCAGGCGGCCGAGTTCATCGAGCGAAATAAGGACCGACCTTTCATCCTGTACGTCAGCACATTCGAGCCGCACCCTCCTTTCTACGGGCCGCTCAACGACATGTACGACCCGGCAGCACTGCCGACTGGGCCCGCGTTCTTGCGAGAACCTGAAGGCGCCGCACTCGTAAACCGGGTCCGCGCCGAGTACGCGATGCGGTATCTGCGCACGGGCGCGACGCCGGGTCCGGGCGACTACATCACCGAGTCCGCCGCCGCGGCTCTCGGAAACGACGTGACCACCGAGATCGGCTGGCGCACACTTCGGGCGCGATACATGGCCAACATCACGCTGGTCGATGACATGGTCGGCGCGATCACGGGAGCGTTGGGCCGAGCGGGCATCGCAGACAACACGGCCGTCGTCTTCTCCGCGGAGCACGGCGACATGCTGGGCGACCACGGCATGCTCGAAAAGCGGTCGTTCTACGAGGAAGCCGCCCGTGTCCCGTTGCTGCTGCGCGCTCCGTGGCTGTCGACGAGTCAACGGCGAATCGACGGCAGCTTCGGGCAGATCGACCTCGCGCCCACACTCCTCGACATGATGGGAGCTACCCCGCCGTCCCACCTTCAAGGCGTGAGCCGGTTGCCGGTCTTGACCGGGGACGCGACCCTGGAAGGCAGCGACGTGTTCATCCAGTGGAACGGCATCCACCCGGATATCGAGGACCGTTTCCTCGGGACAGGCGAGATCAACCGGATGCTGACTTGGCCCTGGCGTTCCGTCCTGTCCGACCGATGGAAGCTGAACCTGTGCGCAGGTGACCAATGTGAGCTGTTCGACCTGCGAAGCGACCCTCACGAGATCACAAACCTGTTCAACGACTCCAGTCAGAAGGATCGCATCAGGGACATGGCGGCGAGAATACATGAGTGGCAGGTCCGAACGGGCGATACGGCGCCGTTGCCGAGTGTGTAGGCGATGGCCAGAATGCGCCTGGGTCCCGTCTCGGTAGCAGACCGTATGGTCGCGACAACATTCCGTAGAGGAGGGTTTCAAAC
>CEQE01012570.1_pt1 | contig 14688 bp, 11 predicted proteins | sample 356201 | NCBI WGS metagenome assembly CEQE01 (sample SAMEA2619970, study PRJEB7988) | marine metagenome | biome: marine biome (ENVO:00000447); feature: mesopelagic zone (ENVO:00000213) & marine oxygen minimum zone (ENVO:01000065); material: "saline water (ENVO:00002010), including plankton...
AAGAATCCACCGTGCCATTCCAGCTTACTCTCACGGCATCATACCTGAATATTGCTCCTGTGTCATGCCCTAATGTTTCTATCGGGCATCCAGAATCAAAATGCAGCCTGGATTCCCGATAAGTGCATTCGGGAATGACAAGATAGGGCATAGCCTATTAACTCTGACCTGGTCCTCAGGGCCAGGTTTTAAATGCTTAAATAAAAAGGGATTTTTATTAACTTGAAAACCTCAAATTAGTTTTCAGGGAAAATTTTACTTTTTTGATCCAGTTGATATCCCAAAGCTATAATTATTTTTCTCCTGGTATCCATGCGGCATTCATGCCCCTTTTCAATCCGATCAATGGTTTGAACTGAGACATTTGCTTGCCGTGCCAGCTCAGCTTTGCTCATCATTCGCAATTCTCTAATTTTTTTTACATGGTTCTTGTCCATATTATCCTTCCTATTAATTGTTACTTCTTATGCAAACAAGTAACATACTTATCGGGAGAATCATACTTTTTCATTAGTATAATACTTAAAAAAATATCTTATTTAATATTATATTATACTATAGTTAACATATTATTATAATATCGATATGTTCTGCCTTTTGCAAAAAAGTAAAGAACTTTGCTTCCTTTCGCATCCTACGCGACCTTAGTTTTTGACAGGATTTAAAAGATAGACTGGATGAAAGTTTCAGGTCGTCAGAAAATGATAAAATTTGTCATTTCGACTGAAAGGAGAAATCTTGAACTTCTGTATGATCATTGGCTTAAGATTTCTCGCTCCATTCGAAATGACAAGTATAGGCAGTTTTCGAACATCCTGAGCTTGAATCAAAGTACTAAGGATAGTTTGCCAAATTCAGGTTGATTTATTTCCACAACCCTCTTTTCTATAGATGCGTTTGCATTTGACTTTCCTGAGTTGTAAATGTATATTTTTGAAAAAGTATTTTTGATGTTTTTGAGGTGGGTAAATTTCTTATTCCTTTGTGATGTGGAGAAAAAATGGATTTAATTAAATGGGATGAATCGTTTAGTGTTAATGTCGCAGAAATTGATACACAACATATGAAATTAATGGACCTAATAAACCAATTGTTTGATGCAATGTCACTGGGAAAAGGAAGAGATGTTCTTGGATCAATATTAACTGAACTGGCAAATTACACTGTGACTCACTTTGGTTTTGAAGAGAAGAAATTTGCTGAATTCAATTATGCTGAAACAGAATCCCATAAGAGTAAACATCAGGCTTTTGTTGATAAAGTAGTGGAATTCAAAGGAAAATTTGAGTCTGGGGATGTAACCATTTCAGTTGCATTGTTGGATTTTTTGAGAGATTGGCTTACAGAGCATATCAAAGGGACGGATAAGAAATATACTAATTGCTTTAATGAACATGAATTGGTATAGCAGGTTATGCCCTATCTTGTCATTTCTGAATGCTCCCACGTCGTCATTCCTGAGTGTTTCCCTTTTGTCATGCCCGAGTGTTCCCCGCTTAATGCATGCGAGGACAAGTTGTATCGGGCATCCAGAATGAAAACTTGTCCTGAATTTCGCCTCGCCCCGCTGAGCGTGGCTTTCAAGATTCGCTCAGAGAAGAGTACCTACGAAGCCTGGATTCCCGATAACTGCATTCGGGAATGACATGTTGGCATGTCGGGAATGAAATGTTGGGAACACAGGGGGGCAGATTTTCATCTAAGTAACACCTTTACTTTTAAGATATTCAGCTAATTTTTTATCCTCACCGTCCATATGTTTTATATGTTCTTCTCTCCATTCATTCAAGTTGTTCCTAACCAGGAAAATAACATATGTAAATCCGCGAGAATACATTTCCTCAGAATTTGAAAAATTACTCATAATATTATCATGTTTTTCTTTGTGTTTATCAAAACCTGAATACTTATATTGCTCCATTAAATCCTCTTCATATTTAAAATGCATTTCCCAGTGTTCAAGCAGTTTGATTAGGAGATCCTTTAATTCAAATTCCATTTCTTCATCTTTTGCATCTATAATTGCGTTAAACAGTTCAAGACATTTTGTATGTTGGGCATCTATCTCTTTAATACCTACTAATACGTCATCAAAATTTTCAATTTTATATGCCGTGTTGTTCATGCTTACTGTAGAAAACTCCAAAAAATATTAATAAGAGCTTTTTATTATACATAATTAGGTCGAATCGAAATATATATTTTTTTACAATAAACTATATATACTTTGTGGCATTAGGCTGTGTCGCAATGTCATCCTGAGGCGTTAGCCGAAGAATCTCTCGGTAGTTGTTTTAGCCGTTTCTCAGCAGCTTCTCATAAGGGAAATAGCCTTTTCCACTCATATTTTTTTGCGACTGGAAGGTAGAGAGAATTGGTATTAACAGGACATAAACTGGGAGATATCTCTATGTTTCTTCTGCAGACTGTAAAGAACTTGTTCTGGATTCCCGCTGAAGGCATTCGGGAATGACATGCAGGGAGCATTCGGGAATGACACTGTGAAGTCATTAAATCAATTATTGAATAATGAAACAACTTTATTCCTTCCCGTCTCTTTGGCCTGGTAAAGACATGTATCGGTTGATTTGAGAAATTCATCTACCGATATTTCTTTATTCGTATAGCAATTAACACCAAAGCTCACGGTGATATTAAATTTATTATCTTCTTGCACAAAATTAATTAAACATATCGTTTCTCTTAATTTCTCAGCCAGGTTGGTTGCGCCCTTTAGCTCGGTTTCCGGCAAAAGTAATAAAAATTCTTCACCACCCCAACGGGCAACGGTGTCAAGTTTTCGGGCAATGTCTTTCATTAAATCCGCTGTGCGGGTCAGGACATAATCACCCGCGTCATGTCCGTATGTATCATTGATTTTTTTAAAATGATCTATATCTGCCATAATAAGGGAAAAAGGTTTTTTTACACGTTCAAACCTTGACCGTTCATATTCGATTTTTTCTATAAGATCCCTGCGGTTTGAAAGGCCCGTAAGCGGATCCTCTCTTGAAATAGCATCAAGTTTTGTTATCAGTTTTTTTTGCTCCAGCATTAATTTTTTTATCTGAAGATGCGTTTTAACTTTGGAAAGCAATTCCTCTTGACGAAAAGGCTTGGTTATATAATCCACGCCGCCCAGGGAAAATCCCTTTATAATTTTCTCGGTCTCTATCTTAGCTGAAATAAAAATCACAGCTATAGATTTGGTGGCCTCATTTTTCTTCAACCGGCGACAGGTTTCAAAACCGTCAATACCGGGCATCATGATGTCGAGCAAAATCAAGTCCGGAGCAGACTGCGAAACTATTTTCAAGGCCTCTTCGCCATTGGGAGCCATCGAAATATTAAGGCCCTCCGTCGTAAGGACTTGACGCAACACATCAATGTTAGCTGGCGTATCGTCCACAAGGAGAACACTCATCCCTTTTAAATCTGAATTACTATTGTTCATGTTGAACTTTATTTGCCCCATCTGCCAAAACCCCGAAAGATGTTTTAACTCTATTCCTTCCTTCTTCCTTTGCCTTATAGAGGGCCTTATCCGACGCTCCAATAAGGTGTGCAAGAGATGAATCAGTATTCGAAATTGTGGAGGAGACCCCAATGCTAGCAGTAATAACGCTTCCTCCATCCCGGTATTTGTGAGCTATTTGCATATCTTCAACATCAGAGCGAAGTTTTTCGGCAAGGGCAGTCGCAGTTTTTAAATCTGTATTGCCAAGGACAATCACAAATTCCTCCCCCCCATAACGTGCCACGAGATCTCCCGGACGATTCACAATCTCATTTAGTTTTTTGGCTACCTTTTTAAGGCAGTCATCACCCGCCTGATGTCCATATCCATCGTTGTATTTTTTAAAAAAATCTATATCCATTAAAATGAGGGAGAGGGGTGTCCTGTCGCGAGCGGAGCGTCTCCACTCCCTGTCAAGAAAATCGTCAAAATAACGACGATTGGCAATTCCGGTAAGACTGTCCATTGAAGAGAGCCGTTGCAGTTTTTTGTTTGCCTCTTCCAGTTTTTTTTGAGCGCTTTTCATCTTCTCTTCCGCGTCCTTTCTTTTGATTGAATTCTCTTTAAAAATTTGCACTGCTCTTGCCATCATCCCCATTTCATTTTTTAAATTTGTCCCTGGTACTTCCTTGTCATATTGACCGTTAGCAAGATAATTCATAGTTTCAGTTATACCAGCAATGGGATTAATGAAACTGTATTGAATTAAAAATAATAGAAGGATGACTATGGAGAGAATCAAAAGCGAAACACCTATTGTTGTGACCTTTCCAAGAGCACTAATTTTTTTAAGCGAATCAGAAATAGCTACCGCTTGTAAATCAATCCTTAGAGAAACTTCACGGTCAAGGGTCCTTAGACCTCTCAAGGCTAAAGCGTCATCAACAAAAACCTTTTTATCTATATTTTCGATTGAATCCTTGTTCCTGATAGATAACCGAACTGTTTCCAAGGTCTTTGAGTATTCTGAAATAGTCTTAGAAATATCATCTAAGGCCACATTTTCACTTCTATTTGAGCCTAACGTTTTATAATCGATAATTATGCTTAAGGCGTTCCTTAAGTACTCATTAGTTTTTTTTAGATACTTATCATCATGACGAAGCACATAGTTTTTAAAACTATGAATCATTGCTCCATATCCTAAAGAAGCTCTAAGATCAGAAATAAGCAGTCCCTTGTTTCGCGAAAAAACATCAGATGCATCATTTGCGCTAATCATTTCTGATCGTAACGTCTGAAATCCGCGAATAGCCGCAGTATCATCGACTTTTGCTAAAATATCAATTTCCTTTGAAGACCTTTTTGCGTCAACAGCCTGGTTTGCCAGCAGAAGAACCTTTCCATATTGATTTACAACCCTTTCTATATCTTCAATTGCGTTTTTTTCAGCTCTACTTACACCTAATGAAGAGTATTGGTCCAAAATAGTTTGAGCCCCACCAAGCAATTCACGCGTTTTTTCCAGGTGAATATATTTTTTGCGCAGCACATAGTTTTTGAAATGGTGAATCATTCCACCGTAACCAAGGGTTGCTCTTAGACTGCTTTCAAACCGCACTTTTTCCGATCTCACTATTTGAAACTCTGACCATGATTTTTTGACAGTCTGTAACTTCTTTCCCATATATAGGGAATAGAGGATAAGGAGAGACCCTGCTATGAAAAGAATAACCGTTAAAACGAGAGAGGTTTGTTTTAGAGTTAAATTTCGTAGCATTATTTATCTTTTTAAAAATAACGTCTAAAATATCTAAGCTTGATTGTAGAGTTTAATATAAATTGACTACCCATTTTATTCAACAATATTTCTTGAAGTCTACCCCATGTCTTAATTATTCATCTACTTATTTTTCCCCCTTCGGACAAAAGACCGAAAGATGTTCCTACTTATGCCGCTTTAAATAGTGAGAACTTTCAGCCATGCTAAAGACCTTTCATTAGAGAGGTAGATCAAAATTGGCGCATAAAAGGTATATTAATTCGACGCCAAACAGGGTTCTTTAGATTCATATAAAAACAACCCTGGATACCCCGTGCGGGAGCACGGGATTCTTTACTGAAGTGCAATCTTTTGCAAGTTTTTTTTGAAAAGTTCAGGTAATTATTTGACAATTTACAAAAACTGTGGCCTTTTATAAATTATAAGTAATTTTTAAAGGAAGAAATAGAGTAGTTAAAATTGTGAATCGACTTGTTCCGAAGGCGCATTTTTGATAGTATTTAGCGATAAATGAGGTCGTACTTTTTTTAATGGGAAATATCGGGTTAACATGATTTCTGTAAATTGATTAATTCTATGGCTAATTTAGAAACAACATACCTTGGTTTGAAAATAAAAAACCCTATTGTCGTTGGGAGTTCTGGGTTAGCATTAAATGCTGAAAAGGCACTGCAATGCGAAAAAGCTGGCGCAGGGGCTATTGTAATTCCATCTATTTTTGAAGAACATATCAGTAGTGATTTTCAAAAAGACTCCCATTTCTATGGAATCAACCATCCGGAAGCTTATGATTATTTTTACTCTGATAAAGCCACTCGACTTGGCGCCACAACATATTGTGAGCAAATAGAAAAAACTAAGCAGGCTATTTCTATACCTCTTATAGCCAGCATTAATTGTTATTCATCATCTGTCTGGATCGATTTTGCAAAAGATGTAGCAAATTCAGGAGCGGACGCTATCGAACTAAATATTTCTTACCCACCTGTTACACAGATTATGGAAAACCCAAATATTTACCTGAATGACTTAAAAGAAGTGGTCAAAAAGATTGTTAAAGGTGTATCTGTCCCGGTTTCTATTAAGCTACCCCCGGCAGAGTTTCTCATTGGGACACTGGTTAGTATTTTTGAAAATGCCGGAGCCAAAGGACTTGTGCTTTTTAACCGCTTTATGGTCCCGGAAATCAATCTTGATGAAATGAAAGTGACCGCGGGAATAAATTTTAGTAGAAAGGGAGACTCTGCTCCTTCCAGACGCTTTATCGCATTATTATGTAAACGAACAGAATGTGATCTAATCGGCGCTTGTGGCGTTCATACATCTAAAGATTTGATAAGCTTACTTGGTTTAGGTGCGAAAGCAGTCCAGATGGTTTCCGTTATTTATAAAAATGGATTAGTAATAATACAAAAAATATCTAAGGAATTAGAACAATGGATGGATCATAAAAATTATTCAACTATTGAAGATTTTCGTGGGCGCCTGTCAACCGATCCTGAGAAAAGAAATAACCCTTTTGGTCGTTTTCAATATGTTCGTACCTTCGAGGAAAAAACACCTGTAATTACTATCCATAAAGTAGATGTGTGATCAAAATATGGGTTAAAGGATTTTTAACCCATGCCTTAACCGCCGATTTGTTTTCAAACTAACAACTTGCAATAAAGTAGTGCGAGGCTTCAGCCTCGCTTTAATTTTGAAATAACATAAAAATTATGCGACCGTTAGGATAAAATAATAGACAAATATTTTGGCTGTGTCATTTTGAAGACGGCGCATTTCTCAGTGCAGGTAATTTTTATGTTCAATTATTCTTGACAATTTAAAATATTTTTTTAAAATAATATAACACTTGGGTGCTATTATTTTTTTATTAACTTAAATCTTTAGTAATAAGTTTTTAGTATAGAGAAAGGAAGTTTATGGCCACCAAGAAAAAAGCTAAAAAGAAAGCAAAGAAAAAAGTAAAGAAAAAAGCAAAGAAGAAAGCAAAGAAAAAAGCAAAAAGAAGATGTTAACAGTTTTTTTAGCACCCAAGTGTTATTTATTCTGCTACCACAGATCCTACCGTTTCTATGACACAAAATTCCCCATAAGAAAATAATTGGGTCAAAAGATTTTCAATATTTATTGCCGACATGTGCCACTCACTTTCGAAGTGAGTCGCACATATAGTTGCCCAAGTGTTATTTCGAGCCCTTCGCTTGTCACACTCATTCCAAAAATAGTTTTAATTGAAGCTAACAAAGACAAAGCAGAGTGGCAGAGCCACAATCAAATGGGCTGCCGCACGACCTGATTAAAAAAAATCTGCTAAAAAAACACAATTTTACAAGTTTGTAGTACTGGGCGTTAATGAGATATAAGCGGCAACAACGGTGAATTTAAGGGGTTGGGATAGATGGAGTCAATCTTTTTTCGGCACCAGTGGCGGCGGATATATACTTGTCAGTACCGCATTTGAAAGCAGCAGTAAACCGTGTATAGTTTGGATTCCTACGTATAGGCAAATTAGTTTGATTACCACGGGGAAAAATAAATCCACATTACCTCTTTATAATTTAAACTGCTATATAATGGTAGCATATTAAGGGTTTCTAAAGAAAGGGTATTAGAGGCAATAAAATTATTTTTTATTTAAAAACAAAAAACCTGGACCTCAGGCCCAGGTTACTATTAGCTATGCCGTCTCTTGTCATTACCGAGTGATATGCCCTTTGTTATGCCCGAGTGTTCCCCGCTTAATGCATGGAGGGCAAGTTCTATCGGGCATCCAGAATAAAAACTTGGCTTGGTTTATATTCTTGATTATGCTGGATGGTATTGATAAGTGCTCCTTTTAATTAGTTGTATGCTTTTATGCGTGTCTTTTTTTTTAAATGGGATTGAGGCCGTCAAATAGTATGAGTGCTCGAAAGATTCTCTATCAGTCTAATTCAAAATTTAACGATATTTTAGTTACACAGGAAGGCAATATACTTACTCTCCATTCTCCTCCTGCAACAAGGCAAACTGCAATTGACACAAAGAATCCAACTGTATCTCATCTTGAGTATGCTCGGAATATTTTACCCGGCCTTCTGTTTGCTCAAAATCCAAAAAGCATTCTAATGCTGGGCTTAGGGGGAGGGGTTATTCCTGTGATGCTAACTAATGTTAATAAACTGCTTTTCATTGATATTGTTGAAATAGATCCGGAGATAGCCGTTGTTGCTAAAAAGTATTTTCATTTTAAAACATCTCAGAGATTACGTCTCTTCATTGAAGATGCCTTTCAATTTATTAAAGATTCAGAAGAGACATATGACATCATAATAATGGATGCATATATAGGTAATGATCTTCCACAACCATTGTCTACATCGGAGTTTTTTAAAGAGGCTGACAGAGGCCTTACTGATAAAGGAATACTGATAGTCAATTTGATGAGTACCGATAGGTTAAATTATGAAAAAATGCTTCAAAAAATTAGTTCGGTGTTTGATGAAATATGGTTGTTGCATAGTAACACTTCAAGCAACACAATTGCGTTTGCCATGAACAGGAAGGTTTCAAGAATAGAAATAATGCTAAACGCGCTATCTCTGAAAAGAAATTTTCCGACTAATTACCCATTATTGAGACTTGCCTACAAAATTAAAAAATTTAAGCCCTGAAGTATAAAGCTGATCCGAAAATAGATTCCCGATCAAGTCGGGAATGACAAGTAATAGCGCAGGAATGACAAGTAAAAGAGCAGAAACGGCAAGTAATATCGCGGAAATGACAATCCTGAGTTTTTTGTCATTCCCGAGCGCCTGATTTGTCACTCCCGCATGCCTGATTTGTCATTCCCGCGTGCCTTTAGCGGGAATCTATAAACGTTTCATGCATTTTTATGGTTTCAGCATGCCGCAATTATGGCATGACGACTTTTTTTAAATTAACTTTTGTCTCGTTTGAATATAGTTTTCTTCTTTATACCGCTTTGAGATAAAAATAAAGGTGATTGCAGTTGCAGCCATTAAAGCAACAAAAAACCAGTAATAGGCAGCCCCTTCTAATTTGCTTGAACCATCAGGATTTTGAATAAAACGATTAACTATCGCTGTAACTAAATTCCCCAATGAAACTGATAAGAGATAAAATCCCATGATAAATGATTTCATGCTGTTCGGCGCCTGGGTGTAAGCGAACTCCAACGCGGTAATGGAAACAAGGACCTCGCCAACTGTTAAAAACAGATAAGCAAAGAACTGCCACAAAATTGTCGGTTGGCCACCGGCTGAAATTAGACTTTCCGGAATGGCGCATAAAACAAAGGAAAACGACGCTATAAACATGCCGGCGGTTATTTTTCTTAAGGCTGTTAGGTTGTAAAATTTATTGATGAATGGATAGACAATATATACGAAAAGTGGAATAAAAATAATTATCATCAATGGATTAATAGCCTGGATTTGAGAGGGCAGGAGTTCAAACTCAATAAAACCAAGGTTCACGATACGGTTCATTTTGTCTGCCTGAAGTACCCAAGCGGAACCTGTCTGATCAAAGAGAGACCAGAAAATAGAAATAAAAGCGTAAATTATACTGAGCTGCAATAATGCTTTTTTCCCCTCCAGGCTGAAGAGCTCATTTTTATAATAGTTCCATCCGACAGGTTGAATGGCGATAAATTTCCTTTTACCTATCCAAAAGACGATAGTCGCAATAAGCATGAGAACTCCCGGCACACCAAAAGCTACATGAGGTCCAAATTTACTCAACAAAACCGGGGTTAGCAGAGAAGAAATTGCTGCTCCAATATTAATAGATAAATAAAAAACACTGAAGATTTTGTTAATCAGGTGTTTTTTTTCAGGCCTGAACTGATCACCTACGTGTGCTGATACACATGGCTTAATGCCGCCGGAACCCATTGCGATGAGAGTTAAACCCACGCTTAAACCAAACCGGGTATCAAATAAACCTAAAGCAAGATGACCGAGACAATACACAATCGATAAACTGATGATCGTCTTAAACTTTCCTAAAAGAATGTCAGCTACAAATGCTCCTAAAATCGGAAAAAGATAATTTGTCATGTTAAAAATGTGATACCAGTATTTTGCGTCACTTTCAGTCATAGGCGCTGTATTACCGGAACTATCCATTAAATATTTGGTCATGAAAATGACGAGGATTGTTTTCATGCCGTAATAACTGAAACGTTCCGCGAGCTCATTGCCAATAATATAAGGAATTCCAGGCGGCATTTTATTTGTCGGTGGTTTGCTCATTCTTTTAACTGTCACCTTAAATCAATATTGTAATAAACGGTTCATTTTAATATAAAAATGTAATATTATTGGTATTTATTAATAAAAAAAAACCTGGTCCTCAGGACCAGGTCACTAATGGCTATGCCCAGTCATGTCATTCCTGAGTGATACCCTCTTTGTCATGCCCGAGGTCTCTTATCGGTAATCTAAGTTCAGACATACATGAAAGGAAGCGTGATTAATAAAATTAACGAAAAATTGGGATCGACTCTGATAATGGATATAGGTTCCGGTACCCAGGATATTTTAGTATACCGGTCCGGAGTAGAGCTGGAGAATTGTTTTAAACTGGTGTTGCCTTCCCCAACGCAGAATAAGGCTTCCGAAATTCGTAGAGTTACCCATCAAAAAACTCCGTTATTTTTAACAGGCCACACTATGGGGGGAGGAGCGTGTGGAACGGCGATAAAAGATCATTTGAAAGCGGGCCTTGAGGTTTATGCCACTGAGATAGCGGCAAAAACCATAAATGATAATTTAAAGCGTATAGAGACTCTTGGCATAAAACTTGTTGAATCTTCTCCCCGGGATGCGGTTAATGTAATTTTGCAAGATTTTGATATTAATCAATGGCGTGAATTTTTTGAATTGTGGTCTTTAAACTTTCCTGTTCGTTTTGCGGTTGCTGTTCAGGATCATGGAGAAAGCATTGAAATTTCCAACCGAGTTTTCAGAATGGAGCGATGGAGGACCTTTATGGATTCTGGAGGTCGTCTTGAAGATCTTGTTTATCGGCAGCCGCCGGATGAATTAACTCGCATGAAGGCTGTGGTCCAAACGATAGGGAAAGAATTGATTTTGATGGATACCGGCGCAGCTGCTATTTGCGGGTTGCTTGAAGATTCTCAAGTAACATTACAACATGAAAGGGGGGTAGTGCTCATTAACATTGGAAACAGCCACACCCTTATTGCAGTGGTGAAAAGCGGGAGGCTGCTTGGGCTTTGCGAACATCACACTTCAAAAATAACTCCCGCAAAATTAGCCACACTGGTCGACAAGCTTGTGGATGCTTCTCTCACACATCAGGAAGTATTTGATGATAAAGGGCACGGAACTGCAATGGCAAAAGAATATTCCGGTCTGTCTTTTTCTCCCATGGTAGCGGTCACAGGCCCTAAAAGAAAGCTTTGTGAAACCCTTTCATATTACCATGCGGTACCCCATGGTGATATGATGTTATCGGGCTGTTTCGGCCTTTTAAGGATGGGTCTTAAAATCGGCTTTATTCCTTAGATCTGCTTAAACATAATCTTAAAAGTGCGTGGAACATGCACGTCTCGCAATGTCATTCCCGCGTGCCTTCAGCGGGAATCCAGGACAAGTTTTGATTCTGGATGCCCGATAGAACTTGTCCTCGCATGCATTAAGCGGGGAACACTCTGGCATGACAGCATGGAAGCATTCGGGAATGACAAGACAGGGCATTGGAATTTTACATTTCATTTTGGTTGCGGCTACTCTACACGAATATCCATCTGATTAATTATTTGAAAAATACAGGTATTGAGTAGTGGGAGTTTTTGAGAAAAGATCTTATGCTTATGATATACGGGCTTAGAATAGAATCATCTTTAATAGTTTTAAGGAGATTTTCGTAAGTGTGAAGGTCAAGATTTAACGCTATTGTAATTGCTTTGGATAAGTTGTCAAGGGCATCATTTTTTGTGTAATTAGTCGTAACATTTTTATCATTCAAGGCGCTTAACATTGCTTTTGATAAATTGTAGTAAATGTCAAAATAGCTGTTGTCTGTGTCAAGTGAAATTGCTGTATTAAGATCGTCTAACGATTTCTCATATTGTTTAATTTGACGGAAATGTATAGCCCGATGGTTTAAAAAAGTAATAAATGTTGCAACTCTATCATAATCTTTTTTGTTCTGCTTTACGCCGTCTTTTTTATTTTTAGCCCACTCCTTGATCTCAGCTTTTGTGACGTATTTGTAGATGCTGTTGAATAATTTCGTCGCTTCATCCTCTTTTCCCGCGTTATAGTAAGCTTCAGCCTCTCTGATGAGAAAGTCTATCTCTTTTCCGGACACATTTTCTCTTGCGATGACACAGACTTTTGCAATCGCTATGAAATCATTGGATTTTTTTGCGTTCTTTTCAAGAAGATGTACAAGCCGGTAGTTACTCTCAAGCTTTGGATCCATTTCAATTCCTTTATAATAGTAATTGACGGCGGTAGCTTTATGTTGAGCCCCAATTTTAACTAAAGAGGTTGCCATCGTTGCATATTTATATGACAACTGTCTCAACAACACAGGATCATGATAATCAGGCTGAATCTTCCTAATGGTTTTGTATTCATTGACTTGCCATTCCACAAGAGTATTTAAACTATTAACACCTTTCATTGTCCATTGATCCCGTACGGATTTGTCTTTTGCGATTTCTGACATTTTATAACACGCTCCTGCGTGCCCCTCAAAAGCTCTCTCCGTATCTTCACCTATCAGCTCAAGCTTTACGAATAATTCGCACCCCACGCGAATTTTGTTAGGATCGGAGCTTGAGGAGTAGGCGGTTGCCTTTCCCATCAGCGCCTCGTAGTTGTCTTTCGAATGTTCCAGTACCTCTTCAAACAAACTGACCGCCTTCTTAATGTTTTCTTCTTTTTCCTCCTCGCTTCCGAATATCTTATTGAGATAACCGTATGCTTTGTTTATCAGCTTACGTAAATATCGCTCAAAGGTAGTCATCTTGGCAAATTCATCGTCTTCTACAATCTCTGCAAGTTTTTCTACGAACTTATTAGCATTGTCAAAATTATCCAGGCTGCCGATAACAAGGCCTTTTAATCCGTTTTTACCTGCGGCTCGAATAGTCAACGCTCTTGTTTTTGGAGATTTGCCGAATTGTATTTCAAGTGATTCATCGGAATCGGCGAATACAAGGAAAGGCACTGGTGTGCTCGATTTTTTGCTGACATGTCTAATCGATTGAAGCAGACTGGCGATGTATGCCGGATTTCCGATGCTTTCTTGATGGTAAGTCATAATACATGCAGAGTACTGGTTTTTTCGTTCTTCCCACGTATTTTCGCTTATCTCATATCTCAATTCTTCTATGTTTTTCATAAAAGAAATATTTTTTATTCCAAGGGAAGCAAACAAAGGGATCAGGGTATTCCGTATATTAATTTCCGTAATGAAAAAGAGAAATTTGTTATTTTTATAGGGTTCGAACTTTAAACGCAGTTTTTGACTTTCTAATATATCCTGCATAATATTTTTTCCTAATGATTGTTAGATTTATCATCAATGGGTTTTGACTTAAAAAATACAGGTATTGAATAGTGGGAATTATTGAGAAAATATCTTATGTCCTCAATATATGGTTTTAAAATGGAATCATCTTTAATGGTTTTAAGGAGTTTCTCATAGGTTGTAAGGTTAATATTAAACGTAATTGAAATTGATGCAAATAAGTAGTTGAGGGCGTCATTTCTGCTGTACTCACACCTGGTATTTTTATCTAAGGCGCTGATGATTGCCTTGGCTATATTAAAATAGATATCAAAATATCTCCTTTCCATGTCAAGAGATATGGCCAGGCTAAGATCGTCTAATGATTTATCATGATTACCGACTCTGCGAAAATAAATAGCCCGGTGATTTAAAAAAGTAATAAATGACGTAATTTTGTATGCCTTCTTTCTATCCGGTGTTATGCCATTTTTTTTATCTTTTACCCAGCTTTCTATTTGCTCTTTTGATACATATTGATTGATGCTGTTAAATAGTTTTGTTGCCGCAGATTGATTTTCCGCGTTAAAATAAGCTTCGGCTTCGCTAATCAGAAAATCAATCTCTTTGCCGGGCAAATTTTCCCTTGCGCTGGCGCAGATTTTTACAATTTCCATGAAATCTGACTTTTTATTTGCATAATCTTCCATTAGAGGAACGACTTTGTAGTTGCTTAAAACCTTTGGATCCATTTCAATCCCTTTCATATAGTAACTGATAGCAGTATCAGTGTGCTTACCTCCAATTTTAGCTAATGGGGTTGCCATAGCGGAATATTTGTTTGATATTTGGCGGAAAAATTCAGGATCGTTAAACTTATACTGCACTTCTTTAATAGCCTCATATTCATGAGAAAACAACCCTGGATACCCCGTGCGGGAGCACGGGG
>CEQE01139574.1_pt1 | contig 14678 bp, 11 predicted proteins | sample 356201 | NCBI WGS metagenome assembly CEQE01 (sample SAMEA2619970, study PRJEB7988) | marine metagenome | biome: marine biome (ENVO:00000447); feature: mesopelagic zone (ENVO:00000213) & marine oxygen minimum zone (ENVO:01000065); material: "saline water (ENVO:00002010), including plankton...
TCCATGCAATGTTTTGCAAGCTCCTTTGGGTCTGATGTATTTAAATAGCGTGCTGGAATAATCGCGTCAGTATCAATATTCGCTCCAAATTTCCATCCTTTTCCTTTTAAGATCATCTAAATCTCCAGTGAAGCTCCCCTACCTGCAAGCTGCGGGGAACATGTTTGTTAAACATTTTCAAGCATCCAATATATTGAACTCATTGAATAAAAGCAAGTAAAAAGCTTTAGGGGGATGCTTCAGTGAATTTGTTGCGTATTACGATCTGGTTTTCTTTTTTTTGGATTTACGTTTTGACATCCGATTTTTCCCCTTGTTCTTTTTTGTTTTTTAATGATAGAATTTATCGCTTCAAAAAAATTAGAAAGGGGGTAATATAAAAAGTAACAAATATTTATAAAAAAAATTATCTTAAATCTATATTAGGGAGAAATTTGATGTTAAAAAAAATCGTTACAATATTTTCTTTTTGCCTGGCTGTCTTTGCATGGTCTTCTATAACTCATGCCGCTGATGAATATGTTAAAGCTGGAATACTGAAATGCATTAAAAGTGGAAAAAAAATTAATATCCTTATCCATTCTCAATTTCCAATAAAATGCATATTTGAGGACGCTTCCGGGGGTAAAGAAAAATACACGGGTAAGTCCGGAATTGAACTTGGTTTAGACCTTGAAAAGTTAAAAAAAGCGAGAATGCATTTTGCTGTTTTAGCTATTGGGAATCTTAAAGCTGGCGACAAAGCCCTCCTTGGCAAATACATTGGTGCAAAGGTAAATGTTTCTCTTGGCTTAGGTGGCGGTGTCGATGCCCTTGTAGGTGGAGGAAGCAGCCATATTGCCTTACAACCAATAGCATTAGAAGCGACTAAAGGATTTGGCGCTGCGGCAGGCGTGGGATTTCTTGAACTCCACTAAGGAAAAACTGGTAAAAACAGTTGCAATTGCGGCCTTTCTCAGGCACCTCGCTTGATCGAAGTGCTACTGAGATATCGAAGCTCCTCTCAGCAGGCAGGCTGTGTCATAACACAAAGAAACGCATATTTGTCATCCCGAACGAAGTGAAGAATCTTATAAAATCAACCAGTTAAAAAAAGAGATTCTTCGGCTGACGCCTCAGAATGACATTGCGACACAGCCTGTTACCGAAGGGTATTACGATTTATGAATCCGCTTTGGGCAAGCGCCCGTAAAGACTTGTTGCAAAGTTTATTATGCTGCACCGCAAAATTTTATATGCAGGATAAGACCCTTGCTGGCCTTTTTCACCTTTACATCTTCTTCAAATTCTATATTTTCTATTTCAATCCATTCGTAATGGCCATTCCAGCAGTTGAGAGATACAACTGAATTGCCGAATGAATCAATGACACGGTTAAAAAAAACCGGCGCCTTACATTTATTGCATTTGGATAGGATATTCATAAAAATTGGATTTAAAAAATATCTTTATAGAGTACCGCAAACAAATAATTTATAGCAAACTTTCTGTGCAAACATCAAGAAAAATTATACGCGAAAAGTGAATTAGTTTTAAATTGATTTTTATTTCTCAGATGTTTATAATTCTGATTTTAAATCATAAACAATCATTTGATGAACTCAAAAAAAAGCAGAATAGATTCCAGCCGGTCTGAGCATATCGAAGGCGGCTTGATAGCCTGCCATGAATGCGATTTTCTGCATAATATCGAACCTATTCCGGCGGGAGGGAAAGCCCTTTGCACCCGCTGTGGAGCATTCCTCTATAAAAACATTCCTAACAGTCTTGAAAAAGTTCTGGCATTAAACCTGGCGACGTTCATGCTCTTCATTATGATCAATATTTTTCCCTTCATTTCTCTTAAAGCAAGTGGACGAGTAGAAGAAACCATTTTTACCTCCAGTGTCCTGACGTTTTACCATATGGGTATGGGCGAGATTGGCGTCCTGGTGTTTCTGACAAGCTTTCTTTTCCCCTTCCTGACATTTGGAGGGATGCTTTATATCCTTCTTCCATTGAAATTTGGATACAGTCCCTGGAGAATGGCCTCGGTTTATCGGTTAGTACAGAGGTTGACGCCGTGGAGCCTGCTCGGAGTCTTTATGCTTGGGCTCTTGCTCTCCATCATTAAACTGCGCGATCTTGCAACCGTTATACCGGGAATTTCTCTCTATTTATTTGCTGTGCTCTTAGTGGTATCGTCTGCGGCCAACTCAAACCTGGATGCTTTTGTTATATGGCCGCGTATAAAGTTCAAACCGTCGGGGAACGGGTTTGGGAAAACTGCGACCGAAAGAAACCTGATTAGCTGCCATACATGCGCCATGCTTGTTTCCAAAACGATCCTTGACAGCCACGGCCATGCTGACTGTCCTCGCTGCGAAAGCTCCCTCCATAGCCGTAAAACCAACAGCCTAACACGGACATGGTCGCTCGTCTTTGCTGCTACCATGCTTTTGATCCCGGCTAACGTATACCCGGTAATGACGGTGGTACGATTTGGCAAGGGAGATCCAAGTACTATTCTGAGCGGCGTAATCCACCTGATTGAAGGGGGGATGTGGCCGCTTGCTATGATTGTTTTCTTTGCCAGTATGGTAGTTCCAATTATGAAGTTGATTGTGTTGAGCTTTCTTATGATTACTGTTGAGAAAAAGTCTTCATGGCGCCCCCGCGACCGGACTGTGTTGTACCGTGTCACCGAGGTCGTGGGTGCCTGGTCGATGGTAGACATCTACCTGCTTGCCATGCTGGTAGCATTGGTCAAATTTGGCTTTTTGACAACCATACTGCCCGGTATCGGCGCAACGTTCTTTGGCGCTGTGGTTGTTACCACAATGTTTGCCGCACATGCTTTCGACCCCAGACTGATTTGGGACAATACTGGAAGGCTTAAATGATGGATACCCATACTGACTCAGACGTAGCCACAACCGCTCCCTCACCCGACGTCAAAAAAAAATCCGGACCTTCCATTGTCTGGCTGGTCCCCCTAATCACCGCCATTATTGGAGGTTGGCTCATCATCAAAACTCTTTCGGAGCAGGGACCAGAGATCACTATCACTTTCAAGTCTGCGGAAGGGCTCGAGGCCGGCAAGACCAAGATTAAGTACAAGGAAATTGAGATTGGTGTGGTGGACTCGGTGCATTTCAGCAAAGACTTTTCCAATGTTATTCTGAAGGCCAGCATCGCCAAGGAGGCGTCGCTGTTCCTTCGACGTGATACCCGCTTTTGGGTGGTTAAGCCCCGACTCAGCATGCGGGGAGTATCAAACTTAAGCACTTTACTTTCGGGGGTTTATATAGAAATCGAGCCGGGTCATGGGGCGCCTCATAAAAATTTTGTCGGACTTGAGGTGGCACCGGTAATAAGGCCGATGTGCCGGGAAAGAGGATTGTACTTCTGGCAGCGAAGCTCGGATCTATCGACACTGGTTCACCCATCTACTATCAGGGCGTTTTAGCCGGTGAGGTTCTCGGTTACGAGCTTGGAACCGACCGGAAGAGCGTTTTCATCCACGCCTTCGTTAAGTCCCCATACGACGAACTTGTTCAAAGTAACACACGCTTCTGGAATGTTAGCGGGGTTGACGTTGAGGTTGGAACAGAAGGCATCAAAGTTCGGTCGGAATCGCTCCAAACCATTATCTTCGGTGGAATCACCTTTGATACCCCGATTACTCTGGAACGTGTGAAGAAAGATGTTGAAGGTCTGGTATTCACTCTCTATGATAATTTCGAGAGTATCCAGGAGAAATCCTTTGTTAAGAAAATTATTTTTATTCTCTTTTTTAAAGAGTCCATCCGGGGCCTTAACGTAGGTGCTCCTGTTGAGTTCAAGGGGATAAAGGTCGGATCGGTAGTGGACGTAAGACTTGAATTTGACAAACGTGACTCCTCCTTCCGGATTCCGGTACTGATAGAGATAGAACCCCAACGAATCATTGAACGAGAGATAATTGAAGTTTCATCACCATACGAGACTTTGAAAAATCTGGTTGATCATGGCTTGCGGGCCCGTTTACAAACCGGCAGCATCCTGACCGGACAACTTTTAGTAGAGTTAGGCATGCATCCTGACACCCCCATCCACTTAGCGAACGAGGCAGGACCCTACCCTGAGTTACCTACTATTCCACCAGCTAATTTCGAGCAGATAACCAATTCTATGAAAAATATTCTCGCCAAGGTAGAAAAAGTGGATTTGGACAAGATCGGTATGGAACTTCTGGAGGCCCTTCAGCAAGCCAACAGGCTGGTCAGCGGACCGGAACTGCGAGGAATTGTCAAAGGGGCAAACAAACTGATGAACTCACAGGAAATCCAGGAAACTATCAAAGGAGCAAACAAGCTGGTCAACTCAAAGGACATTGAGGACTCCATACACAATCTTAAGGAATCGTTGCATTCATTCAAAAGTATCTTGCACAAATTGGATAAGCGCGCAGAACCGATTGCTGTAAACCTTGAACAGGCCATTGGGGCAGGCCATCATGCCTTGGAAAAGGCCCGGGTTACTTTAGGTTTAATCGACGAGGTGCTTAAACCTGAATCGCCCCTTCAGTTTAGGTTCAATCAGTTAACCGAAGAGTTGGCTGAGACAGCCCGTTCTATCCGTGCCCTCTTGGATATGTTAGAGCGAAATCCAAACTCTATTATATTCGGAAAAAAACCCTCAGGAGAGAAATGATGTTACATTCATTTTTACAAATTCGTTTATCTATAGTTTTCGTATTGGCGGGGAGCTTTTTGTCCGGCTGTGTTACTACAGACACCCCGACCACCAGGTTCTATGTTCTTAATCCGTTGGATTCCGGCGTTAGCATTTTAAGCAATGCAGACCAGAATGACTCTTTGTCCGTGGAGGTTGCATCGCTTCGCTTACCCCAGTATCTGGAAAGGCCGCAGATCGTCACCCGAAGCAGTAGAAACCAGTTGCAGCTCGCGGAATTCCATCAATGGGGAGGAAACCTACGAAAGAATATGATGCGGGTTCTCGCCAAAAACTTATCTCAACTTCTTGGCACTACACATATCGCGATTTCACCCCATCGTCCCCCAACTCCTTCTGACTTTCTTGTTGAATTGGAGGTCATGCAGTTTGAGAGAGATTCCGATGGAAAGGTCCGTCTTTCCGCCCAGTGGCGTTTAACGCGAGGTAAGGACCAGAAACCCCTGGCAATTCAAATCACTAACCTGACAAGTCCGGCGATCCCTACTGACCGAGACTTCGAACAGACCGTTTCAGACATGAGTTCGCTTATGGGTGAGTTAAGTCAAATTATTGGTCGGGAAATCCTAAAAAATGTTAACGGGGGAACTTGATCTATGCGCAAGTTACGGGTTGAGAGTTGCGGGTTACGGCTTATTGCCAACTGCTTACTGCTTACTGCTTACTACCTACTGTTTTTTTCCAATTATGCCCAAGCTGATGAGAATTTGACAGGACGTCACTTCATGGATGAGGTTTTCAAACGCCACGAAATGTTCCCTTACGTTTTTGAAGAGCAGACCATGATTCTTATGGATAATGCTGGAAACCGGGATGTCAGGAAGATACGCCGATTCTCCCGGGTGGAAAAGGATAAAACAGTCAAATATCTTTTAGTCCTTGATAACCCGCTTGAGGTTAACGGAGTCGCATTGTTGGCAATTCACCAAAACTCAGGAGAAGGAGAAAGTGGGATATATCTGCCCGCATTAGGGAAAGAACTAAAATTCAACGTTGGGAATAGCAGAGGCAGCTATTTTCTGGGCACTGACTTTGCCATTGAGGATCTGGCGGCAGAGGTTTTATCAGATTTTCGTTATGTCCGTGTAGCTGATCAGAAGATCAACAAAATCGATCATTATGTAATTGAAGCCTTTCCTCAGAACAAGAAGATTGAACAGACTACGGGTTATAGCCTGCGCCGTCACTTCATTCGACCAGACAATTTTTTCATTGTCCGTACTGATTATTTCGACCGTCGTGGGCGATTTTTAAAACGCCAGACCAACCACGATCTTAAAAAAGTGGATGGAGACATGTGGCGTGCAAATATGATCTTGATGGAAAATCAGAAGGAGCGGCATAAGACGTTGATCAAGATTAATCGGCGGGTCTTTTCCCACGATTACGTGCCGGCGGAGATGTTTACCTCTACCTGGCTTCTGGAAAACCGCCATATTCTGGGCAAAGGTAAGCGTCTATTGCAGGATATCTCGCGACCTTCCGAGGACAACGATGACGTTCTACCGAGTGACCCGCTGACCGATGCACGGCAAGAGCCAAAAGACAGTAAGGAGTAGACAGATAGCAATACAATAATGTCTAAAGTTGAAAGTGCTTAAAGTGAGCTAAAGTTTGAGAAGGTTTTAGCTGCTTGAAGTTTCTTAAAAAAAACATTTTATTGTTATTCCCGCGTTAAGAAAGCGGGAGTTTAAATTAGGTAATCGATTATGTTTTTCCGACTTATTATGTTTGGTGTGAACCACCGCCTAACCACTTTTTTATTTTTAGTGTTGGTTACCTTTGTCACAGGACTTGGTATCCCCAAACTCCGTGTGAACACCGGCTTCAACAGCCTGATTCCCCAAACCAACCCTGATGCACCTATCTATGACCGAATAGTACAGGAGTTCGGCTCGGACAATCGTACGATCGTATACATTCGGGACACCAAACTCTGGACTCCGAGCAAGTTGGCTGCCCTGGAGGATTTACACTACACCCTGGAAGGACTCGATTTTGTCGAGCGTGTTGTCGATCTTTTCAATTTGCGCAGCATTCGCGGCACAGAGGGAAAGATTGATTCCAAGATTTTATTGACGGAAGCCCCAAATGACCAGGCAACTATCGATCAAGCCCGGGCCAACGCACTTTATAATCCCCTAATTGTTAAAAATTTCATCTCGCGGGACGGTACCGTGACGGCGTTGCTGGTTTCGGTACGCGAGGACTACAACGACGATAGCTTCGACCTCAGAGTCAACGAAACCCTGGAACGTGTCCTTGCACCAGCCCGATCAGTTTTCCAGGAAGTTTTTCAAGTGGGATCTCCACGAATAAACGCAGAGCTCAAAGCCACTCTATTCGATGATCTCACGCTCTTGGGACCATTGTCAGCATTTATGCTCGTGGCCGCAATCATCCTCTTTCTTCGCAGTTGGTTTGCCGCCCTGGTGCCTATTGCAACATCGGCACTGAGCATCGCATGGACTTTCGGAATAATGGGCTGGACAGGAATTCCCCTTAACATTCTGAGTGCTATGTTACCTTCCCTGGTCGTGGTAATTGGTTCAACTGAGGACATTCACATGATCGCTTCCTATTTACATGGGATATCAATAGAGGATAAGAATGACCGCACTTTTGCCACACGCTTTATGATGAAACATATGGGCATACCATTGATACTGACGATTCTCACAACTGGGATTGGGTTTGCAAGTAATATGTTCAGCAACATCGGTCTCATCAAAGATTTCGCCACTTCATCCACCATAGCGATTGTAGCAAACGGTATAATCACTATGCTGTTTGTACCTTTGGTTTCATCCTTAATAGGACCACGCAGTACTCGGATTTTTCGGAATGAAGAGGGGACTATCGGTGGCGTGCCCGGGCTGTTCGTTAATATATTCGGTTTTACAAACCGCTACTTTCCCAAGTCGATCCTGGTAGTAACAGCAATCCTCTGCGCCTTCTTTCTTTTTCACGCCTCCAAGCTTTACGTCACAAACGATCCTATGTCTTACTTCCAGAAGGATCAACCTCTCATCCGGGATACAAATAAGATTCATCGAGATCTTTCTGGAATAAAGGTTTTCTTCATCACGCTGGAATCTACCCAGGACAAGGCATTTCAACATCCCAAGAATATCGAAAAGCTGGTCGCTATCCAAAAGTTCCTGGAAAAGCAGGGGATATTTGATCACAGCATATCCATGGCCGATCACCTGTCTCTTGTTAACCGTGAATTCCACGGGAGTGATCCCAAGTACTTTAAACCACCGGAAAAACGTGATCTCGTAGCTCAATACCTACTCTTTTTTCACCGCCAAAACCTGGAAGGCTACGTGAGCCATGATTTTCGCCGTGCTAATATCGTTGTACGACACAACGTCAGTGATTCCAATACCTTAAACCGACACGTTAATGAGCTCAAGGAAGTAGTGCCGGAAATTGTTGGAAGCGAAATTAAGGCCTATATTGTCGGTGAAAACCTGATGATCAACGCCGCCGCCGAAAGCCTCCTCGCAGCCCAGATCAAATCCCTCGTAATTTTACTCTGTGTGATCTTTTTGATAATATCGGCCATGTTTACTTCCTTTAAAGGCGGGTTCATCTCTCTCATACCTAACATGATCCCGATCATTCTGATGTTCGGCGTCATGGGGCTTCTGGAAATCCCCTTGAACCCCGGGACTGCTATGGTAGCGGTTATCGCTATTGGAATCGCGATAGACGGGACCATTCATCTCTTTTCCAACTACAACGATCTATGCAGGCGAACCTCCAATTATGAAAAAGCGGTACATACTACAGTTCAGGAAGAGGCCATTCCAATGGTAGCTACCAGCCTGGCACTCTCACTGGGGTTCGGCATTCTCCTTTTATCCAATTTCACTGTAATTGCTCAATTTGGCGCTATGTCCGCGGCCACTATGCTTTTCGCGCTCTTCGCCAACCTTTTGATTACACCCATTATCATGTCGCGGGTCCGCTTAGTAGGGCTCTACCAAATTCTGGCCTTATCCATGCAGAAAGAGATCCTTAAAAAAAGCCCTCTTTTCCAGGGAATGACTAACTACCAGATGCGCAAAGCGATCCTTATCTCAGAGACTCACGAGTTCAAGAAAGGGGATTTGCTGGTAGAGCAGGGAACAGTTGGACGGAGCATGTACCTTATTCTATCCGGCAAAGTTGAGATAATACGGCAAGTCAGGGGCGAGAAAAAACGCATTACAACATTAAACGCTGGTGATATTTTTGGAGAAATCAGTTATATTACTTCTACAAATAGAACTGCCGATGTACAGGCGTTAACACCTGTAGAGGCGCTGCGGTTCGATTATCAGAAGCTCAATAAAGATTTAAAGTTCTTTCCTCATCTCATAGCCAAACTCAATTTTAATATCAGCTTTATTCTCGGTAAGCGATTGGCTGACTTGCTGGAAAGTATGGCTCCTCGACCAGAGAAAAAAGAGAACCCCGAATAGGGAACGGTTAAATGGAGAACTACATGTGTCCAGAATTTTCAATTGCCTCAGCCACTTCATCCAGGTTTTCGCAAACATAATCTGCGTCCTCAAATTCCAGATTTTGATTTAATTTATTCCTAACAATAACACAGGGAATGCCGGCTTCTTTGCTCGCTATCAGTCCCTTTTCAGCATCTTCTAAAACAAGGAGTTTGTCCGGCTCTATCCCCAGCATTTTCGCTGTTTTAATAAAGATATCCGGAGCTGGTTTTTCTCTCTGAGCGGATTCTTTACCCATGATCAGGTGGAAAGTATTTCCGTAACCGTTTAAATCCAATATGGATCTAATATCTTCATTTCTTGAGCCGGAGGCAATGGCCAGCTTGTATCCAGCTAATTTAGTCGAACGGATAAGTCTTTCTGCTAAAGGGAAAAAACGTATATCCCCATTCCTGCAAAACTCAGAATAGACTATGAATTTTTTTTTGCGAATCTCTTTGGCATCTAATCCCTTTAATTTATACCTGTCGATTTCTCCTTGCGCGCCCTTCCCTTTGGAAGTAAACTCAACCCAGTATTCATCCTGGTTTATTGTATGTCCATATTCCTGGAAAACCGCATTATAAGCCTTGTAATGAAAAGGTTCTGAATCCACAAGAAGGCCGTCAAAATCAAATATAATTCCTCTACGGGATTTAATTAGCTTCTTTAATTTTTGTTCTTTATCCATTCACTCAGGTCTTGTAATGATTTCTGAAATTCTATTATTATATTAACAAAATGCAAAGTAAAATAAAATGAACAATACTCATAAAATAAAACTCACAAATATATTAGAGAAACTATATTGTCAGGTTGATTTCAAAAAATATATTAAGCGGGATCCCGTTGAGTTTCTCCACAAATATAAAAATCCGAGAGACATAGAAGTAGTCGGTTTAATTGCTTCCTCGCTCGCTTATGGTCGAATTGATCTATTCAAACCGGTAATAGAAAGTATATTAACGGCTATGGGTAGTAATCCATACCAATACGTAATGAAATTTTCTCCGAAGCGTGAATTGCAAAAGTTTAAAAAGCTGAACTACCGGATGACTCGCGGGATAGACATTGCCTGCATGGTCTATGGAATACACATAATTTGCAGGAAATATGGTTCTTTGAAACAAATGTTTTACTCCTTTTATCAAAAGTCACAGGGTAATATTAAAATTGCTTTATCAGAGATGACCGATTTTTTTTGCTCCATAGACACAACGCCTCTTTATGGCAAAAGAGTTTATCCCAAAAGCTATTTGTTTCTTTTCCCGTCTCCTGCAAAAGGAAGCCCCTGCAAAAGATTAAACCTGTTTCTAAGATGGATGGTTAGAAATGGAGATGAAGTAGACTTTGGGATTTGGAGTGAGATTCCTCCCTCCAAACTCATAATCCCTCTTGACATCCACATATCGAGAGCGGCAAATTATCTTTCATTATCAAAAAGAAAAAATCCGTCATGGAAGATGGCGAGAGAAATTACTGAAACTTTAAAGCTAATTGATCCCGTTGATCCGGTCAGATTCGACTTTTCTCTCTGCCATCTGACTATGTCCGGAGAACTTTCCAACACATCAAACAGATATTTGTAAATTGATAAATAATCCGATTAAAATCCTGATTGTTGGTCCATCATGGATTGGAGACATGGTAATTGCCCAGTCTCTCTTTAAATTCATTAAGACACGGAATCAGCACGCTGAGATCGATGTTATTGCCCCTGAGTGGACAGTTCCTCTATTGACTCGTATGCCTGAAGTGAAGAATACCATCCCTTTACCGCAAGCACATGGAAAATTATTGCTCGGTTTGCGAAGTCGTATCGGCTACAATTTGGGAAAACAACAATATAACCACGCCATTACATTACCCCGTTCTTTTAAGTCTGCCATTATTCCATTTTTTGCCCGTGCCAAACGTAGAACCGGTTATTTGGGAGAAATGCGCTGGGGGCTGTTAAATGATATTAGAAAACTGAATAAAGAGACAATGCCCCGCACAGTAGATCGATTTATATCCTTAGCTCTGGAACCTGGTGAGAGGATGCCATCTGAAGTGCCCTTCCCTTCCCTTATTGTTGAACCTCAAAATATTTCTAAAATACTTGCCCGCTTAGGTGTGGAAGTCCCTACCTCATCCATATTAGGACTTTGCCCGGGTGCAGAATACGGGTCGTCAAAGCGATGGTCTGCTGAACATTTCGCCGAAGTGGCTAATAAAAAACTTAAAGATGGGTGGCATGTCTGGTTGTTTGGATCGGAAAAAGATACTGCTGCCACGACAGAAATTCAGAAAATGACGCAAAATCGCTGCTTGAACCTTGCCGGAAAAACAAGTCTTACAGAATCTATTGACCTGATATCTTTAACTAAAGCTGTGGTCAGCAACGATTCCGGTTTAATGCATATAGCAGCCGCATTAGGAAAGCATACTATCGCTATCTATGGTTCGTCAGACCCAAAACACACACCACCGTTAAACGACAAAGCAAACATTTTATATTTAGGCTTATCCTGCAGTCCATGTTTTAGACGCGAATGCCCTCTCGAACATTTGAACTGTCTTAATGACTTAAAACCGGAAATGGCATTAGATGCGCTTTCTAAAATACCGGCATAAGGGGCTATAAAAATACTAACTTCGTCATTATTAACAGCCCCTAATAAAAGATTAGACGGAATAGCAGGAAAATCAGGATAGAGAAATCGCTCTCATTTTCTGAATTTGCTCAAGAAATCCATGACTTCATCCAGTTTCTCTTTTTTGTCCAGTTTTTTGCCACTTTTTATGGCAGAGGAGACACAGGAATCAAGATGCCTTCGCAATACAATATCTTCCACCCGGTTGATGGCCGAGGAGACAGAGGACAATTGAGTCAAAACATCCATGCAATAGCGGTCATCTTTTACCATGTCATGAATGCCACGGATTTGACCTTCAATTCTTCTTAACCTGTCCAGTATTTTTTTGTTATTCTCTTCCATATAAGTCAAATGATAAATTTTAAGACTAACCTAAATATTTCCCTTAATCAAGAAATTAACCTTGGAATTAACCTTGGAAATCACCTTGGAAAATGCCACCAAAATCAGGGAAAAAAATATTTTTACTACTTAATAAGTATGTGTTGTCCATTGGTCATGATTAACCCTTTTCTGAATATCAACTGTTTTGCCAATAGCAGACGAACCTTGGACTGGAAATATTGTAAACTACTTCTTGACACTTTATGCTAATCAATAAACTATAGAATTAACTTAAAGATTTCCTTTAATCGTCAAAAAATCGACGAGCATGCAGGCAAATCCGGGAAAGACTTTTTTGATACCTTAATAGTTAGCTTTTGCCTGTTAATCATGAGAAATCTTTTCGTATATCAAGGATTTTCTCTTTGGCAGATGAACCTTGCCTTTAAATATTGTAAGCTATCTCTTGACATTTTAATTAAAATCATTAAACTAAATGTATGTATTATCCAAGAAAACTTTTGGAGACATTGGAAAAGCATATAAGCACGAGGGAAATTATTGTCCTCACCGGAATGCGCCGGGTAGGGAAAACCACACTTTTTTCGCTTCTCTTTGAAAAAATCCCAAGCAGCAATAAAGTTTTTATTGATCTGGAAAACCCCTTTGACCAACGTATTTTTGAAGAAAAAGATTACAATAAGATTCTTTCAAATCTAACAGAGCACGGGCTCAACCCTCAAAATAAAATGTATATATTTCTGGACGAAGTTCAGGCTAAACCGGAAATAATGAGGTGTATTAAGTATTTGTATGATCATCATATGATTAAATTTTTTCTCATCAGTTCAAACAGTTTTTATACAAAAAACCTTTCCCCCGGGAATTTGGCAGGGAGAAAATTTACTTTTGAGCTATTTCCTTTAATATTTGAAGAATTTCTAATTTTTAAAGATCAAGTGGGAAAGTTTGGAACATCTTTAGATCAAAGAAACAGAAGTAAAAACTCACTATTTTTTGAAAGGACAAAAAAACTCTATGCTGAGTATCTCAAATTTGGCGGCTTTCCCGAAGTTGTTTTGGCAAAAAAGAGGGAGGAAAAAATATCCAGGCTAAAGGATATTTTAAAATCCTATTTTGAAAAAGACGTTAAAGCTTTGGCTGCTTTCAGTAAAATCAGTTTATTCAGGGATTTAGTTCTACTTCTTGCCCAACGCTCAGGGCAGAGGCTGGACATCACCAAGATCTCCTCAGAGATTGGCGTATCAAGAATGACGGTTTACTCTTACCTCTCTTTTTTAAAAGAGACCTATTTTATTAGACTTGTTTCTCCTTTTTCAAACGATGTTAATCGAGAGATAAGTGGAACCAAGAAGGTTTATTTCTGTGATCATGGAATGGCAAACCATTGTGCCAGGGTTGATGAGGAACAACTATTTAAAAACTGTGTATTCAATAATTTAAGAAAATTTGGCAAGGTCAACTACTATCAAAGAAGAAGTGGAGAAGAAATAGATTTTGTACTTAACGAACGGATAGGTGTTGAAGTTAAAATGAGAGGTTTAGAGAGCAATTTACGAAAACTTAATAATATTTGCAAAGAAATTGGCCTAAATGAGTCCTATTTGATCAGTAATGAGTATATAGAGAAAGAAAATTTTATTCCGGCAACAAACATTTAGAATCCGCGAATAAAAAAAAAGCCGACAGCTTGTCCAAAAACTATAGTGCCAGGCACTTTGGAAGTGCCTGGCACATATGAGGCGGCTTAAAAGTCTTAAAATTGGCCTTCTAAAGAGGAAACTACGAACTTTTATATCGTTGCCCATTGTTTTCGGACAACCGGAGGACCTTTGATTCATTGCATGGTACCCTGTTTTTAGGGAAGAATTTCAATTATTGGTGTAACTACCCCGTTTTCATCCTTAAAGTAGAGTCCTTCTGGAATATCCGTTGTATAATTTTTGGAAGGCGGGGTGAAGTTTGATGTCCAGCGGGCGACGCCTTTGCTGACGCGGACTTCGTCGAGTTAGCCGTCTGTCTCAAATGGAGAAGAACAATTATTAGTTCGACCAATATCAAGGGTGGATGTCATATTATTTTGTGTGTATGATGATGTGAGAGAATCAGCTTCTACGCCATCTTTGTAAAGTTTAAAAACATCTCCATTTCTCACAATTGCTATATGATACCAAGTATTAATTGACCAACCAGACACACCACCCTCATTAAGTTCAAAAGTAGTAGTCCCATTATGTGCCTGATATGTTGCACCATTGCTATTGCTGAAACTTACTATTGAATAAGAAGTGCAAGTATCCGTTTGAGATATTAATCTCTGGAGAACGGGTGTAAACGTATTTAGTCTCACCCAAAAATCAATCGTAAAATCTCCTGTCCCAAAATCCCAATCACTTGAATCCGGAATACTCAAATAATCATCTGTCCCGTCAAAGCTCGCAACATTAACACCATCAGATAAATTAGTATTTGCCGGAGTAGACGT
>CEQE01003255.1_pt1 | contig 14670 bp, 14 predicted proteins | sample 356201 | NCBI WGS metagenome assembly CEQE01 (sample SAMEA2619970, study PRJEB7988) | marine metagenome | biome: marine biome (ENVO:00000447); feature: mesopelagic zone (ENVO:00000213) & marine oxygen minimum zone (ENVO:01000065); material: "saline water (ENVO:00002010), including plankton...
GTTCCTGAGGGAGTACGACAAGCTGGCCGGTCAGTGTGCCGCCGAAGCAGCTGCCCATCCGGACTGCCTGCTGCGACTATCGGAGCTGGAGGCGATCGACCGTCACCATCGCACTTCGCTGGCGAATGGCGTTCCGTGTGGGTTCGGATCGGCGCCCACATCGCACCACTTCCCAGAGCCGTTCCTGCGCTCATGAAGCATCTCGAAGCTGCATCCGAGCCTACGGAAGACCTGGATACCTTCCGGGCATGGTACTAGGCGATCGAGGCCACCCATCCCTTCCAGGACGGCAACGGCCGCGTGGCCGGAACCGCCGTGGCGCGAATCAGTCACACCCTGTGTCAGAAGAAAGGTTGGTCGGCGCCGAATCAGTAGTGGACGAAATGGGCGGTTTACGATTGCAATCGTATCTTCTGGTAATCCCCACCTCATTGCTTGTTGGATGGGCCATCCGCCATGGCTGCCGACCACATCATCGATCTCTGTCATGATATGGATCGTCTCCTCCAAGGCGACCATGATCTTCTGGAAATGCCCGCTAGAGCTCGCCGGCCCTTGCCCGCTCAATCAGCGCTTCGAACTCGCCGAGAGAGCCTACTTCGGCCATGAGGCGGATGAAATCGCCGGCTGAGGGGACCAACTCTCTGAGCTCTTTGAGCTGGTCGCCCACGGGGCTGACGGAGGCGGGGCTCTCGGCGTAGCGGCCACGGAACGCGAAGTACGCCTGGTTGAGCTTTCGGAGCCCGTAGCCGCGCAGGCGGAGGAACCATTGCTGCTCCCGCATGTGCTGCTCGGCCTCCTCGATCAATCCCTCGGCCAGCAGCTCGTCGACCCTCTTACGCGTGTCCCGCATGACCTTGGTGAATTGCGGATTTCTGTCCTCGGCGGGAGCGTAACGGGACGCCGAGACAGTGAGGTCGCCGCCCATCCGCTCGAAGACGATGTCGCCGAGCTCCCGGCCGGTGATGTCAGCGGTGGTCTCGTTTATCGTGAACATCTCGTCCGACGCGCGGTAGTTCTGACCCAGCGGCTTGAAGAAGAAGTAGGAGTGCAGCCACTCGTGTGTGACGGTTCGCATCACGGTCCGGGTGGTGTACAGGTCGGACACGAACGCCGGGTATGTCGCCAGCCCGGCAAGATCGTCAACGTACGCGACCAGATCGTGGTCTTTCAGGATCTGCTGCTCGATCTCGTCACGGTCCACGCCCTTGATGTCGGAATCGAGAAGAATCGAACTGGTGAGGCTGATCCGATCTCGCGGAGACAAAACCAGCAGCGTCGGCGGCTCTTCGAAACGGATGTCCACTGGCGGCCAGATCAAGCCGAACCACGTTGAGAAACCCATCTCGACCAGCAGCGTGCTCAACTCCGCCTCGACCGCCTCCTCCGCCCTGCCCTGTAGGTCTCCGTGCAGATCGATCAGCTCGTCCAGGTACTCCCGGGTCGGCGCCTCCGCCTTTGTTGCGGCGCCTGAGCCCTGAGTGGCGTTGCGTCGGATCAGGAGGCCTTCGATGCGGTCCTCTTCTTTCTGCACCTTTCGGGCGGTCTGAAGGAATTCGTCGACTATCACCAGACGCTCCTCCCGTGAAGGTTTGTTTCCGGGGATGAGCTCCCAAAGGCCGTGGAGCCATTTGCGCGGGAAGTTCTGGATCTCCCAGGTGGGTATCGAGAACAGGTAGTCCGACGCGATGATCTCGACGGGCGTCAACTTGAAGTTGTCGACGCGGATCAGCATCAGGACCGCCAGAAGCAGCGTGATGCCTATCCGCGCGCGCCAGCGTTTCCAGCGTCCGCGTCTTTCTTCTCCCATGGACCTTCCTGTGTTGGGTGGATGCGTGCGTATATTGTCACATACGAAAAGTGTCGAGGAAGGGACTCAAGAGACCGATGGAACGAAAGGCCGCTGAATCGGCTTCTGTTAGAATTGGCGCCAGTTCCAACGATTCCCTCAACCAAGAGCCTCAACGAGGAAGAGTATGCCTGACACAACTGTCGTGATCTGCGTGGACGGGTTGGACCCGGAGTACTTCGACGTCTGTGACGCGCCGAACATCCGCGCGCTCGGACGGCAAGGCTTCTTTGAGATCGGGAAATCGATGATGCCCTCCGTGACAAACGTCAACAATGTCTCGCTGGTCACGGCAAGCTATCCCGCGGTTCACGGGATCAGCTCGAACTATCGCAAGATACGGGAAACCGGACAAGAGGTGTACATGGAGTCGTCCGAGTACATCCTCGCCGAGACCATGTTCCAGGCTGCCCAGAGGCTGGACCGACGGTCGATCCTAGTGACGTCCAAGGACAAGCTGCGGACTTTGCTGTCAGACGGTGCGACTGTCGCGGTGTCGTCCGAGCAAGCCCCGTCGTGGGTGACGGACGCCCCCGGAGTCGGGGCGCCGCCCGAGATTTACTCGCTGGAGGTCAACGGCTGGGCTATCCGGGCCGCCAGCTTCATCATGACCCAGCAACCGGCGGACATCGTCTACATCACGACGACCGACTTCGCGATGCACACCTACGCGCCCGACGAACCCGAGTCCCAACAGCACATCACGATCTTGGACACCGCGATCGGCGATCTGCTCGACGCCCATCCCGACGTCACGGTGCTCATCACCGCGGACCACGGCATGTCGCGGAAGACGAGGCTCATCGATCTGTCCGAAGTGCTCAAGGATCACGGCATTGACGGCGAGCAGGTCCCGATCATCAAGGACCGCTACGTGCTGCACCACTCGAACTTGGGCGGTTGCATGTTCATCTACCTCTCGCCGGAGCACAGCGACCGGCTGGACGAGGCGGTGGGCGTGCTTCGGGCGACCGAGGGCGTCGAGGACACATACACACGCGACGAGGCGGCCGAGAAGCTGAGGCTGTACCACGACCGCATCGGCGACATTGTAGTAACCGGCGGCCCTGACGTCGTGTTCGGCCCCGCTGACGTGTCCGGCCCGTTGGGCGAGGGATTGCCGCCTCGACTGCGCTCCCACGCGTCGGCCCACGAGCAGGCCATACCCTTGATCGGCTACAACGGCGACTTCGACGGCTTCGAGTTCAACGAGAACCGCGATCTGGGCCGCTACGTGTTCGAACGCGTGTTGGGAGCGTAGGCGCTGTTAGGCGTCGCCGAATTCGGTCTTCAGCATGCCGAAATGCAACAAGCCGTACCTTTTGTCGTGATCGACCCGGAAATCCCGCAGATGCCCCTCCAGACGGAATCCCAGGCGCTCCGCCACGTTCCGACTCCGAGGGTTCGTGTCTCGCATGATGGCTGAAACGCGATGGGCCTTCAGGTCGTCGAACAGAAACGCGAGACATCGGCGCGCAGATTCGGTCGCAATTCCCTGGCCTTCGTAGCCGCCGTCCACGAGCCACCCGATGTGGAAGGAAGGCACGTCCCATCGGTCGGGTTCAATCTAGATCTCGCCGACATACTTGTCGTCGCCCTTCAACCAGACGCCCATAACAAATCTGCGGCGTCCGGCCCAGTCAGCCGAGTGACCGCGGGCCATGATCTCGGCGTCCGTCTCCGTTGCCAACCGCGCCACGTTTTCCGCGTTCTCGCTCAGGTGTTCGCGGTTGCTGTTGCGCTCCACCATCGCAAACAGCTCCCGCCCGTCGCCCTCTTCGTATTTCCTTACGATCAGGCGCTCTGTTTCGAGGCTGGCGGGAATCTCCATCAGCAGTTTGTGCATGTTGCAAGTCTTCCTTTCGTCACCGAAATTGTGGCGGTCCGCCTCGTCGAGTGTCGCACGGGAATTGTGACCGACCTTGCCACCGGAATTCCTGTGATGGGGCTGAGGCTCATCCAAGACCCGACAAACCCGGGCTTGATACAGATGTCGGAGCCCGTGGCGCCTAGAACCACGAGGCCTGGTATTCGCCCCATTCGCCTCGCAACACCTGCATCATCTCGCCGAGGGTGGCATAGGCTTTCACCGCGTCTAGTATGGACGGCATCATGTTGTCGTCCCCGGCAGCGGCCTGACGCAGACGGTCGAGGACGGCCGCAACTTCGTCGCCGTCGCGCTCTGCCCTCACCCTGTTCAACCGCTCGAGGTGACGGTGCTGGCCGTCAGGGTCGATCTCCTGGAGTGGGATGGGACTCTCCTCGTCGCTGACGTAGGCGTTGACGCCGACCGCCACGCGCTCCTGGTCGTCGAGTTCGCGTTGGTACAGCGACGCGGCGTCGGCTATCTCCTGCACGAAGAAGCCGTTTTCGATCGCCCGACGCACTCCGCCCAGATTCTCGATGCGTCGGAAGTACCGGTACGCTTCCTCTTCCAGACGATCGGTCAACCACTCCAGGTAGTAACTGCCTCCCAGTGGGTCGACGGTGTCAGCCACGCCAGGCTCGTGAGCGATGATCTGCTGCGTCCGCAGCGCTAACCGGGCCGACTCCTCACTCGGCAGAGCCAGGGCCTCGTCCTTGCCGTTGGTGTGCAGCGATTGCACGCCGCTCAGGGCTGCGGCCAGGGCTTGAATGGCGACCCGCACGACGTTGTTCTCCGGCTGCTGCGACGTAAGGGTCGCGCCAGCCGTCTGGGCGTGGGTCCGCAGCCACCAAGAGCGCTCTTGTTTGGCGTCAAACCGCTCCCGCATCTCCCGTGCCCAGATGCGACGGGCCGCCCGGAACTTGGCGATCTCCTCGAAGAAGTCCTGGTGGACGGCGAAAAAGAAGCTGAGCCTGGGCGCGAACGCGTCGACATCCAGACCACGGTCCCTGCACGCGTTGACGTACTCGAAGCCGTCGGCCAGAGTGAACGCCAGCTCCTGGACTGCGTTGGCCCCCGCCTCTCGAATGTGATAGCCGCTTATGCTGATCGGATTCCATCGAGGCAGGTGCTTCGAAGCGTACTCGATAGTGTCGACCACGAGCCGCATCGACGGCTCGACGGGGAAGATGTACTCGTTCTGCGCAGTGTACTCTTTGAGTATGTCGTTCTGGATGGTGCCGCTCAGCGATTCGATAGCAATCCCGCGCTCCTGGGCCACCGCAATGTACATGGCCCAGATGATCGCCGCGGGCGCGTTGATCGTCATCGAAGTCGAGACCTCGTCCAACGGGATGCCGTCGAGCAACACCTCCATGTCGGCCAGGGACGATATGGCCACGCCGCACCTGCCAAACTCCCCGTGCGCGGGCGGGTCGTCGGTGTCGTAACCATAGAGCGTGGGCAGGTCAAACGCCACGCTGAGACCCGTCTGCCCCTGCTCGAGCAGATACTTGAATCTCCGGTTGGTCTCTTCGGCAGTGCCGTAGCCGGCGAACATGCGCATAGTCCAGAGCCGGCCCCGATACCCGCTGGCGTGTATGCCTCTGAGGAACGGGTACTCCCCGGGCATGCCCTGGTCTCGCCCAACCTCGTCCGAGGCCAGGCGCCCCCGCGTATAGGCGCGTTCCACCGGGAATCCCGAGACGGTCTTGAACTGCTTCTTGCGGTCTTCCATAAGGTCCTCTACATGCACAGCGCTCCGCCGTCGGCAGTGATCGTTTGGCCCGTGATGAACGACGAGACGTCCGAGCTCAGGAGCATCGCCAGCCCGGTCAGGTCCTCGGGCTGGCCCAAACGTTTGACGGCGGTGCTCTGCACCGTGGCTTCGATTTGATCCGGCGTACGGGCGTTGCGCCACCTTGGCGTATCGATCTGGCCCGGGGCGATGGCGTTCACGTTGACGTTGTACGGCCCGAGCTCTCGCGCAGCCGAGGCGGTCATGGCGATGATGGCGCCTTTCGATGCAGCGTACGCAGCCGATGTCGGAGGCGCCGAGCCTCGACGTCCGACAACCGACGCCATGTTGACAATCTTGCCGTAACGTCGCTCTTTCATCAGGGGCGCGACGGCTTTAATGCAGTAGAATCCGCCTTTGACGTTGATGCGAAAGTTGTCGTCCCAGGCCTCGTCGTCGAGCTCCTCGAGCGTGCCAGTGAGGATCGGACTGACCGCGTCGTTCACCAGGATATCGATCTGACCGAATTCGCCGACTGTTCGTTCGACGGCAGCGTTCACCTGCGCGGAGTCGCTAACGTCGCACGCGATCGCTAGAGCGCGCCCGCCGCCCTGCACAATCTCGTCGGCAACACCCTCTGCCCACTCCACGTTGATGTCCGCGATTGCAACTGCGGCGCCCTCGCCCGCATACGTCAGTGAGAACGCCCTGCCGATTCCATGGCCCGCGCCGGTAACGAATGCGACTTTTCCTGACAGTCCAAGGTCCATAGGATGTTCTCCTTCCTGTGTCTCTACTCCTCGTTCGACAATCCGGCCAACACCTTCTCTCGGAATTCGTCCACCGTCAACACCCAGGCGATGCTGCGTGACATGAGCTCGAGAGCCATCCAGTGGGAGTCCTTCCCGCGTATGCTGGCCACGCAGTCCGATATGACCACCGGTTTGTAGCCCCGATTGGCCGTCGCGAAGGCGGTGCACAAGACGCAGGTATCAGTGTTGATGCCCGTCAGCACCACTGTTTCGGGCTCGAACACCCTGCTCAACAGCGGTCCGAGCTCGGTGTCTTGGAAGCCGTCGAGCGTCTTCTTCGTGGTGACGTGGAGGTCGTCCGGATGGACCAGTGTCGTCGGAACCTGGCTCTGTACGGAGCCGATCAGGCGGTCCGGGATGTCGCGTTCCGGCGTATCAGGGAGTTCGGATAGCCGGGCCTTGCGTCCAGCTTTGGCGTATTCCAATCCGGCCTTCTCGAATCCTCGATCGATCTCGATCTGCCGTCGGGTCGTGTAGACATGGACGATTGGGATGCTCTGCGACCTGGCGAAATCCAGCAGCTCTTTCGAGTGCGTCAACACGCGCTCCGCTTCGTCAGGCAGCACCGGCGAAGAGGCGACGTCCATGTCGAGGTACTCGCGCTGCATGTCCACCGTGAGGACCACGGTCTTGGCCGGGTCGATTCTAAGCAGTCGATTGATCTCGGTTCTGAAGGCGCTTCGGTCTTGGAATTCTACGTCAGGTCTCATGGCGCGCTGCCCCCAATCAATGTGCTTGCCGCCAGTCCGTCGAATCCGGCATGGAACGCTTCAATCGACACTCGGGCGCCTCCAAGTTTCGCATTATTGGCGGCGTAGCTTCGGGATGGCATCCGTGGTAATCCGCTCGAAGACGGCGGAGTGGTCGTCGGCCGGAGGGAACGGGAAGATGAACTCGTCTATGCCAGCTTCCGCGAAACGTCCGACCTCGTCCTCGAAGGCGTCCACCGAGTCGTACGCGGTGTTCATGCCCGACCTGAACATGAGTAGCGAGCGCCCAAGCGATGCCGGATCGCGGCCCACGCCTTTGCAGTGGTCTTCGATCAGATTGACGCGTTCGCGCGTCGCCTTCAGCATATCGTCGAGCGGCCGGCCGGGCGCCCATATCGAGTTGAACGTATCCGCGTATAATGCGGCTATTTCGAGCATCGTCGGCCCGTTGGCAGCGATCGTGATCGGCGGGCGAGGCGTCTGCACCGGGCCCGGACGCATGACGGCGTCGTTGACTTGGTAGTAACGCCCCCGAAACGTGGTGGTCTCGTTGCGCAGAAGCTGGTCGACCAAGACCACGGCTTCGCGGAACCGAGACGTTCGCTCGAGCCGCGTCCAGTCTTCGATGCCGGTCATCGCGTAGCTCGGCTCGCCGAGGACGCCCGTGCCGAGGCCGAGTTCCAACCGGCCGTTGGACAGGTGATCGACGGTGAGGGCCTGGCGGGCCAGGAACGCCGGGTTGCGAAATGGGATCGCGGTCACCAGGGTGCCAATTCGGATTCGACTGGTTTGAGTCGCGAGGCCTGCCAGCATCGTCCATGACTCGAACCATGGGAAGCTTGGCGCAGTAAAATCGACGAAATGGTCGGCGAGCCAGACGCTGTCGAAGCCCAGCTCCTCGACGTATTGCCATCGCCCGACCATATGATCCCAGGGAACGTTCTGGATCGAGTAGACTCCGAATCGGAGCTCCTTGCCCATCGTTTCTCCTAACACATCGCGAAAATACAGTTGCTCGGCCCGTGAGTCATGGCCGAGCGCGACTCATGTTGTGTAACCGTACTCCTGCCGCCAGTCGATGTACGCCTTCAGGCCCGCCGCCATGTCGTGTTGGGCGACGAAACCAAGGTCGTCTCGGAGGCGTGACGGGTCGGCGACACGCCCGCTCGTAGAGCTGCTCAGCATGGGCGCGGATGCATCGGGACTCTCGTTGACCGACACCGACGGATGCGCCTGACGGATGGCCGCGACCATGTCGCCGGTCATGATCGCCACGCCCTGAGCCAGGTTGTACACATCATGCCGGAGCTCCGGCGCGTCCAGCACCGTGCGGATGCCTGCCGCGGTGTCCAGCACGAATGTGAAGTCCCACGGCCCGCCCTGAACCGCGTCGATGGTCTCGCCTCTGACAGCTTGCCCGGTCCAGTGATGGGTCATCGACATCACCACCCGGTGGCCGGTGACACGCTCCATGGGTCCGTAGGGCGAGCTCAACCGCACTGACACCGTTTCGAATCCATGCAGCTCACCGTACCTTCGAGCGAACAGCTCGCTTGCGTACTTGCTGATGCCATACAAGCGAACAGGTTGGACGGCCATGTCCTCACGAAGCGGTGAACTGAAGTCGTTCCCTTCGTAGACGCTGTTGGAACTGACGTACAGGAACCGCCGCACCCCAAGCTTCCTCGCCAGATCGAGCATGTTGGCCGTGCCCGCCACGTTGATGTCGACGATGCGCCGGCTGTCGTCGCGTTCGATGTCGTCCCTGATCGCCGTGTAAACCGCCGCGTGAACGATCTTCGTAATGTCGTGGCCGTCCACAGCCCGCTCCAGAGCGTCGGGGTCGAGGATGTCGGCGGTGGCCCACGTGACGTTCGACGCCCACGGCTCGACGTAGCGCCGCACCATATCGTCCGGCGCCTTAATGTCGATCGAGACGACCTCGTGTCCCGAGCTCGCCAGCTCCCTGACGACGTTGGACGCCACGAATCCGGTGCCGCCGGTGACTATGGTTGCCATTTCTTGCTCCTTGGTTGGTGATGGGATGTCCGATTGGTAGGGCTAACTGGGTCCGCCGCAAGACAGCGAAATGGGCCGAGAAGGCATCTCGACAGCCTCAACGAGGGCTTTGTCGCCCGCGGATTCGAGCGCGGCGCCGAGGTGGTTCGACAGGTCCCGACAAGGCCGGGATGCGGCGAAGGGCCAGCCTAATCCTACCATTCTGTTCACCGCTAGACCTCAACCGTCGTGGTCCAGGCCTCCGGCTCTGGGACTGGCTCGTTGTCGTCGCGAAGGGCCTCGACATGCAGCTTGATCGCTTCTCGCATCAGATGCTCCGTCTCCTCGCGGCTTTCTCCTGTCGCAACGCAACCCGGGAGATCGGGAACATACGCTGACCAATTGTTAGGGGCTTTCTCGAAGACAACCGTGTGCTTCATGGTTTCTCCTATCGTCTGAATCCCGCCATCGGGCCGCGAAAGCGACCGAAAGAACGTGGCGCGCTAAGGTTCGAGTGTCGTGCCACGGTGGTTCGAAAGGCTCACCACGAACGAACAGAACTCACTTCCGTTCGCCCTGAGCGTGTCGAAGGGTCGTCGAGAACACACCTTCCCAGCCTGAAAGACGCCTTACGGAATGTAACTCATCTGGCGCACGATTGCGTCGCCCAGCCCGAAGAAGCCGGACATTCGCACCAATCCAGCGTTGAGTGCGACGTCAGGGTCGACGCGGCCAGCGCACAGACGCAGGAAGTTCACCGAACTCATCGAGAGCGTGACGGTCGGGTGCTCGGGCTCGTCGGGCACGCGCGACGCCCTGCCGTCGAAAACCGTGATCGTAAAGTCCAGTGCGAACGGCGCCGATATCCGAAACACGACCGACGCGCCGTCCGGGGCGCCCGCCCTCCGACCGACGACGAACGGCATCACCTCGATCATCCGCTCCATCGCGTACTCGGCGACCGGACCGTCGAAGTGTCCGGGCACATCAACGGCTCGGCGCATGTCCTGCTCGTGGACCCAGGCGTCGAATATGCGGATTCCGAGTCTGTCCGCCATCGTGGTCGTCCCCCGGGCGGTCTCCGTCTCGACGTTGAAGTCGGCCTCGGTCATCGCGGCCAACGCTTCCCGACGCTTCGCCGTCACGTCGTTGAACTCGGCCAGCACCCGCGACCCAGGCCACGACCGTCGCCAGTCAACCTGAATCTCGTTGGACGCCCCAGCCGCGTTCTTGATGTGACTCGACTCGGGCGGAGTGTGATCCGGCGCCGGATTGCCAAGCGCCGTCGACTCCGACCCGACGATGTGTGACAACTGGTCCTGCACCGACCACCCCGGGCAGTCGGTCGGCAACCTCCACTCGTCGTCGCCAAACCCCGCGCACAACGCGCTCATCGAGCTCCATACGATGTCGAGGTAGCTGGGAATCTGGTCGTTCTGCATGCGGGTGCCTCCAGAGGTGCGTCGTCGTGTGATGCGGCGATGATACAGGGCGAGGCGTGGCGGCTCAAGCGAGGGGCGCCCGAGCAAAGGAATATGAGACGAGATTCATCTCTCGTTTCGAATCAGAGAACGGAGGGAACGTTTACTGCCGACCGACCAACTCCGGAACTGACAATCCGCGACGAATATTCCGAATCAGACTGTTTGAGATTTAGCTATGCCTGGGAATGGCTTCAATCGCGCCCGTAACTGGATTCCACCAACGTGTATGGACGCGTCCTTCGCCCTTCAGAAAACATTCATGGCGACGAAGGTGGCGCAACAGGTCGCTTCATTTCATGTGACAGTGATTGTCTCGCGGATCGCGTCGGTAGACACTCCCCGGAGCCCGTCTTCCCGACGATCTTCAAGGATGAGCGCGATCGCATCAACTAGGCTGTCGCGCGCTTCGTCCTTGGTCGCGCCTTGCCCGTTTGCGCCAGGGATTTCGGGGCAGTACGCGATGTGCCAATCACCGTCTCTTTCGATAATGGCGGTGAATTCATTGCGCATTGTGCCTCCCTCCTTGCGTTGCGTGTTCTCTAGGATAACCTCTCAGCCCGGATAAATCAGCACGCAAAGCGTTGGCCGACAGTCAGATTGGGGAAGGGACCGAACGCGAAGGCCAGCGAAAGAACTCATGCGGCAGATCGTGACTCGGTGTCGCCGAACCCCTCGCGCAACACGCTCATCGAGTTCCACACGATATCGAGGCAGCTGGCAATTTGATCGTTCTGCATTCGGGCACCTCTGGGGGCGGGTTTGCGTCAACGAGCGATGCGGCGATGATACAGGGCGATGGGTGGGGGCTCAAGCGGGGGATCCTCCAGAAACTCCAGCCACACACGGTAGGTTGGCAACGGCCTGCAGTCACTGATGATCGCCGCTATGGCGATCAGGATGGATGATAAACTTGGCCGTGCTTGTTGGTCAGCTTGCTCTCACCTGTTGCGTCAGCGCCTATTACGTAGGCTCCGTAACTCCCGTCATTGTTGAAGGTAAATGCTTTTTGGCTGGTCAACGAAGACGTCGAGCGGATGCCTCCGCCTAATGCGAGGTGTACGATTCCATTTGGCCAACCACGCCTGGCCCGTACCCTCCGGCAACGAGGACATCCCCATTCGGCAACATCGTGGCCGTATGAAGATAGCGACTAACTTGTAGGCTTTCGCCGTGGCTGAAACCCCCGGCGGACGGATCGAAGATTTCAGTGGTCGTCGAGTCGCCACCGGCTATGATGCCAGCCACGACGAGAACCGTGCCGTCACCAAGCAACGTCGCCGTGTGATCGTAGCGCTCTGCCGCGAGGCCACCCACTGTGAAAAATGTCCCCGACGAAGGATCGTAAACTTCAGCGATCGAATCTGGATCATTTGTGTCAGTGCTACCGACAATCAATACGTTCCCGTTTGATAGCAACGTCGCCGCATGTGAGTATCGCCCTTTAGCCATGTTGCCAGTTGGATTCCAAGTCTCAGTCGCGGGATCGAATACTTCGGCCGACGAACGATTTCCGCCGGCTGGGCCAAGACCTCCAGTCACCAGTACCTTGCCGTTCGGCAACAGCGTGGCTGTGTGAAGTCGGCGTTGATCCCGCATTGAGCCGGTGACTGCGAAAGTATCCGCCACCGGGTCATACAGTTCGGCTTCCCTGAGAGCCTCGCCGAACGCATCGACGCCGCCGGTTACCAACACGGTGCCATTCGGCAATAGCGTAGCAGTGTGGTAGTAGCGACCTTTGACAAGTTCAGAGACGTAATTGAACACTCCGGTCGAACGGTCATACAACTCCGTCTTTGCCAACGGTCGACCACTGTCGTGGCCGCCTACAATGAGAACCTTGCCGTTCGGCAGCAATGTGCCAGTATGAAAGTAACGGGCAGCATTCATGTCACCCGTTGCTGTGGTTGCTCCTGTAGACGGATCGAACCGTTCAGAGTTAGCAGTGGGGCTCTGAGAGGAGTTCCAACCGCCGGTGAGCAAGACATCTCCGGACGCCAACAGCGTCGCGGTGTGCAAATAACGGTGAGTGATCAGCGTACCGACATCCGACCAACCACCCGTACTAGCAGCAGGCTGGGGTGTCGCCGTCGGCGTCGGCGGCGCGGCGGTTGCCGTGGCGGTCGGAGTTGGGCCTGGACCCGGAAGCATGATGGTTTGGAAAGCCATCGCGGAGCCGTCCTGGAACGGCAGCCAACCGGGTGGATTGGGGCGCGCGTCGAAGAATGCTCCGCCGCCGCTGTAGGTGGCGCCGACCGGGCCTCGGACCGTCGCGTTCTCGCCGATCGACTTCAGCACGATCGCGAATTGGTCGCCTGCGATGAACGAGGCCGGACTGGAAAACTGGACGCTTTCAAATGGGGCGAAGCAACATTCTGCGGGGATCGACGCCACGGCGACTGTGTGTGAGTTCAGGATCGTGCCGTTCGGCAGGCCGTTTGTCACTCCTTGGATGTCGACGACCACGGTGCCGAGCTTGCCGCCAAGCTCGACCCTGATTTCGATCAGAGAGCCGGTCACGCCGACGGTCACCACCTGTGCGGCGATCTGTTGCTTGTCACCGCCCAGGGTGAGCGTGGATGTTGTCCGCCTGCTCGTCTGCTGTTGGTCGACGATTTCGCCGCTGGCCGGTGTTGCCGTCGGGGTCGCTGGCGCCGTGGTTGGAGTCGGGGTTGACGTCGGCGTCACCGTCGGCGTCCGGGTTGGTGTCGGCGTCACCGCTGCGCCTGCGACCGACGTCACGATCAGCTTGGCGTAGTGGGCGCCGTCTTTGGTGCGGATGACGTAGACGTGACCGGCGATCGCGGGGGTCTCCTGGCTGTCGTAGTACTTGAAGGGACCGGCTTCGGACGCGGGGGCCGTGGCTACGTCGCCGAAGTCGATGGAGCCGAGGTCGTGGACGCCGCCGGCGCCGTTGTTCGCCCAGAATCCGGGGCCAGATATGCCGGAGCAGCCTGCGCACGACGAATCCAGGTAGTAGATGTCCGCGCTCGGGTCGGTGACGGTTTGCGCGGCGAATATGAAGCCTTGTTCGGCGCGCAGCGACGTGACTCCAGTCGAGACGCCGCTCGTGAGGTTCGTCGATCCGTCCGGTTGGTAGGTCCACCTGAACGTGATCCCCGAGGCCTGCGAGGCAGCGGTCGGTGTCGGCGTCAGGGCTGCCGCGACCCACATTGGGCGAACCGCGAAGGTGTTGTCCGACTCGTCGCTCTCGTTGACGCGGCCGTCCACGTCGACGATCAGAGCGAGTTCATGTTGACCGGCGTCTTCGATCGACAGGGCGATGTTCAGTTCTCGCGCGGTGTCGCCCGACCCGAGGCCGGCCACGGGGAACGTGATCTTTACGACGCCGTCGATCGCTATGCCAACTTGGAATGGGTCAGCAACCGCAAGACGCGAGTCGTTGGCGATCGCCCAGTGGACGTACACCAGATCGCCGAGAACGAACAAAGTGTCGCCTGGCGGTGGCACCTCGAGGAACTGAGTAGGGTTCGCGACACCACCAGCGATGCGTCCCATTGCGACGGCGTCGCGGGACGAAGATTGGGCTGCTCGGGCGTGCCGGAGACGGTTGGCGTAGCAGTCGGCGGGATCGCCGGTGGGAATGTAGGCGATGGTGTCGGCGTCTGAGTGGGCGCCGGTGTCGGCATCGTCGTTGGCGACGGGGTCGGCGTCGCCGCCGAAGTGGGTGTCGCGGTCACGCTGGGCGCTGGCGTGCGAGTCGGCGTCGGTGTTGGCGTGGCCGTTGGTCGCACGGTTGCCGTTGGCGACGGGGTCGGCGTGATGGTCGGCGTCGGCAATGGCGTCTCGGTGGGCGCAGGGTCGAACTGCACGGGGGCGGTGGGCGTCGGCGTTGGCTCAGCGCGAACGCTGAGGGCGAAGACGCTGAAACTGCTGACCTTGGCGCTGGCGGTGCGGTTCTCGAGGTCGGCGCTAGTCGGCAACGGAGTCCAATCGGTGTCGCCTGTCTTTAGGTGTTGCAGGACGAGGTTCGACCCGTCGCCTCTCGCGCTTGCCACGTCCGCATCGCTCAATGCGACAGTGATCGTGACGGGTTGTGCGAATTCGTATGCCTCCCCTTCTGCTTGCTGATCGCCTGTGACTTGCAGGTCGAACACTTTACCTGTGCCGATGAAGTCAGGAGGAAGCACCGGGGCGCTCTCGGGCGTCACCGGCTGATACCAGAGGGCCGTGTCGTCGACCGCAGAGCCGGCGGGC
>CEQE01013458.1_pt1 | contig 14668 bp, 13 predicted proteins | sample 356201 | NCBI WGS metagenome assembly CEQE01 (sample SAMEA2619970, study PRJEB7988) | marine metagenome | biome: marine biome (ENVO:00000447); feature: mesopelagic zone (ENVO:00000213) & marine oxygen minimum zone (ENVO:01000065); material: "saline water (ENVO:00002010), including plankton...
TGGCGCTGGGCTTTCCCTTCAGGATAATCTTTGGCAATATTCAAGGTGTACTGTTCGTAGATGCCGGTGCTTCCTGGGATGACAAATTCCAGTTCACGAAAACAGATCCTATAACGGGCGTAAAGAAGTTTGACGATTTCATTATGGGCTATGGGACGGGTATCCGGCTGAATATAGGTTATACGATTTTGCGTCTGGATACAGCGTGGGACTACACGCCTCGAGGTTCGTCAAGGCCACAGTACTATCTGTCCTTGGGGACTGATTTCTAGCCTGCTCTTTTCCACGAAAAGAGTTCGGGGCTCCAACATCTGCCATCCCGTTCAGAACATTTCTGGAGGCACACTAAAAACTAATCCTGTCATCGCGAGGAGCACCCGCCTGCTCCCCTACCAGCCACTCACAGAGTGGTGCAGGCTGGCGAAGAATGAGGGTGGGCGGGGACCTCAGCCTTCGCCTTAACCTTACTCTCAGACTCAGTGAAATTCCCTTGATTTTCCTGAACTCCATCGTCAACTTCAATTCCTGTCGTTATGGCTAAACCTTCAACAAAAACCGTTTTCTTATGCTCCGAATGTGGGGAAGACTTCCCCAAGTGGCATGGCAAGTGTCCCGCCTGTAACGAATGGGGAACGCTGAAAGAGTATACCGTTCCCAAGGACGGAAGGACAAGGCAGACACGTGAGGCGAGGGAATTCACCGCTCTGACTGATATCATCTTTGACGAAGCGGGAAGAACGCTGTCAGGCATTCCCGAGTTGGACCGAGTGTTGGGCGGCGGCTTCCTCTCCGGCTCCATGATCCTCCTGGGGGGAACGCCCGGCATCGGAAAATCGACCCTCGCGCTTCAGGCGGTCGCCTCCCTCGGCGCGCCTGTCCTCTATGTTTCGGCGGAAGAAAGCGAGGAGCAGATCGCGCTTCGTGCAAGGCGGCTGGAGATCGGCTCGGCGAACCTCTCTCTCACGGGGGAGAACAGGTGGGAGGTGATGCGGGATCAACTGTTCCTGCTTAAGGCGAAATTCCTCGTCATTGACTCAATCCAGACGATCTATGCTGAAGGGAGCGAAAGTCTGCCGGGTGCCATCGGACAAGTGCGTGAATGCGGGCAGAAGGTGCTGGAGCTGTGTAAGTCCAGCGGTGTCGCCGCCATCGTCATCGGACACGTGACGAAAGAGGGGATCATCGCCGGTCCGCGGATGCTGGAGCACATGGCCGATACCGTCCTCTACCTGGAGGGCGACTCTCGCCACGACTACAGGATTTTGAGGGCGGTGAAGAACCGGTTCGGTCCTACCAACGAAGTGGGTGTCTTCGAAATGTCATCGGAGGGTCTCTTGGAAGTAAAGAATCCGTCGCAACTCTTTCTTTCCGAGAGGAAAGAAGGTATTACGGGATCCGCCGTATTTCCGACCATGGAAGGGAGCCGTCCGATTCTGGTTGAGGTGCAGGCGTTGGTTTCCAATGCTAACTTTGGCACGCCGCAGCGAAATGTGACCGGCTTCGACATCCGGCGGCTTTCGATGTTGCTGGCTGTATTGGAAAAGCGTCTTGGCTTTCTCGTGGGGACAAAAGACGTGTTTGTCAACTGTGTGGGAGGGATGCGTATCGATGAGCCGGCCGCCGATCTGGCAGTCATCGCCGCCGTCGCCTCCAGCCTGAAGGATGAACCACTCCCGGCCGACGGGGTACTCATCGGAGAGATAGGCCTGGCCGGTGAACTGCGGTCGATCTCCCATCTCGACAAGCGAATTCAGGAAGCGAGGCAGTTAGGTTTCAAGACCGTCATCGCGCCAAAGTCGAGTGTGCCCAAGAGCGGCAAGGGCGCCGCCAAGCTTAGTGTTCGCGGTGTACGGTCTGTGGAGGAGGCTTTCGCTCATCTGTTCAGGTGAGTTCCTGCAGTCAGGCATCGTCCTCTCCATTCCTGCCGCTGTGTCATGAGTTTCTCCGTAGAGATTTCCGATAAGTCAACTTCCGCCCGCACGGGTATTCTGACCACCAGACGCGGTAAGATCGAGACCCCTGTCTTCATGCCCATCGGGACTTACGGCGCCGTAAAAACCCTCTCTCCCGCTGAACTCAAGACAGCCGGTGCGTCCATTATCCTCGGCAACACTTATCACCTCTATCTCAGACCGGGACTGGAGGTCATCAGAGCCGCCGGCGGACTCCACGATTTCATGGCGTGGGACGGGCTGATCCTGACCGACAGCGGCGGCTTTCAGGTGTTCTCTCTTGCGAAGCTGAGGAGAATCTCTCAAGAGGGAGTAGTCTTCACTTCGGGACTGGACGGCAGCGAGCACGAAATGACGCCCGAGCGCGCCATGGAAATCCAATTGATTCTCGGCAGCGATATCATGATGGCACTTGACGAATGTCCTCCCGGCGATGCTCCAGTGAGTGAGGTGGAAAAGGCGGTGGAGAGGACATCCCGCTGGGCTAAACAGTGCGCCATATACCTGCACGAAGATGAACGCTTCAATCCTGAGACGCGCCACTTCTTTCCCATCATTCAGGGAAGCGTGGACGAAAGCCTTCGCAAACGTAGCGCGGACGAGCTGATTCCTCTCGCGAAGTCGGGGGTGGCGGTAGGCGGACTGGCTGTGGGAGAGGAGAAGGAAACCATGTTCGACACTCTTGCCGTGATAGATGGACTGCTCCCTGGAGACAGGGCGCGATATCTGATGGGCGTCGGCAAGCCGGACGACCTGGTGCGGGCGGTGGCGAACGGAATGGATATGTTCGATTGCGTAATCCCTACGCGGAACGCCAGGAACGGACAGATCTTCACTTGGGGCGGGTGCATCAATCTTCGCAACCAGAAGTTCAAGGAAGATTTCGCTCCGATGGATGAATCGTGTACCTGCTATGCCTGTCACACTTTCAGCCGTGCTTATCTTCGCCACCTGTTCAATCTCAACGAAATGCTGGGACTCCGCATGGCAACACTGCACAATGTTACATTCTATCTGTCGCTCATGGAGAGAATCCGAGCGGAGATTCGGGCCGACACATTCGATGTCTGGAGCCGTGATTTTATGAAAGAATATGGAGGTGAATCGTGACCGAAGTTGTGGTGACTCATGTGGACAGTTATGTCTACCGCCAGGATGGAAGCGATTTGAAATACCTGTTGTTGAAAAGGCATAAGGCGAAGATCTACGGACATCTCTGGCAGGGAGTGGCGGGTCAGATTGAAGGCGGCGAGACGGCGGTTCAAACCGTCATGCGGGAGTTAATAGAAGAGACGGGATTGGAGCCTGCAAAACTGTTCATAGTGGATCATGTCAGCTCCTTCTACCAAAGCTACAAGGATCGCATGCATCTGGTGCCCGTTTTCGGCGTTGAAGTCTATTCGGAGAAGGTAGTGCTGTCAGCGGAACACGCGGAATACCGGTGGGTCAGCTTAGAATCCGCGCTGGAACTGTTAACGTGGAGCAAGCAGAAGGAAGCGATTTCAGCTTTGAATGACATGCTCCTTTCCGGTGATGAACGGCTGAAGTGGTCAGAGGTTGACCTTACTTAGCAGGCAGAGGAATGGAGTGCGGATCTCGGATTGAGCTTATCAATCGTAATGAAATGTAAATGGAAGTGAAGCGAACGAATAACCAGTAACCAGTACGCCATGGACAAGGCAAAACGTTACAACAATATTAAGCTAGCTCTCAATCTGGGGGGAACTCTGTCTGGATGGCTCTTTATGTTGGCAATCGTTCTACTTGGATTTTCGAGTTGGGCGGAAGTGATGGTGTCTTTCGTTACATCTTCACCTTATCTTGCCCTTCTCGCTTTTGGCGCAATCATAGGCATCGTCGAGACGATACTGTTCTTTCCTCTCTCCTTTTATGGCGGCTACATCCTTGAGCACAAATACGGGCTGTCCAATCATACGCTTCGTTCCTATTTCTGGGAAAAGTTCAAGGCGTTCGGCGTCGGACTGGTCATCGGCGTTCCCCTTCTCCTCGTCTTCTACTATCTTCTCAGAACGTTTCCCGAAATCTGGTGGCTGTATGTAGGCGTTTTCATGTTCCTGGTTTCGGTAGTGCTGGGAAGACTTGCACCTACGTTGATCTTTCCTCTTTTTTACAAGTTTAAACCAATTGATGATGAAACAGTCGCTGCCACGATAAGGAAGAGATGTGGAGACGCAGGAATGAAAGTGGAAGGTATCTTCCAATTCGACATGAGCAAGACAACGAAAAAAGCCAATGCCGCCTTTACGGGGATAGGAAGATCGAAGCGCGTAATCTTGGGTGATACGCTGCTTGAAGAGTTTGATCACGATGAGATCGATGCCGTCCTCGCTCATGAACTCGGTCATTTCAAGATGAAACATCTGTGGAAGATGATGGCCATCGGCACACTCTTCACCTTTGTTGGTCTCTACCTCGTCTCTGTTGCTTATGCGGCCTGGATAGAGAGATTGGGATTCGAGAACATCACTCAACTGGCGACCCTGCCGCTGCTTACACTTCTGTTCGGAATCTACAGCTTTGTAAGTGGGCCGGTTCAGAACTCCATCAGTCGCCGCCATGAGAGGCAGGCGGACCGGTTTTCAGTAGAAATGAGGCGAGACAGCTCGGCGATGGCCAGGGCTCTGGAGAAATTAGCCGATCAGAACTTGGCCGACCGGGAGCCTCATCCAGTGGTGGAGTTTCTGTTCCACAGCCACCCCTCCATCGAAAACCGCATTGCGCATCTTCGGGCTCAGCCGGTGGAGACTTAGCGGAACTATTCAGGAGATGAGAGTGAAAAATCTCTTGCCATCCGGCTGAAGTTCGTAGAAGCCTCTCTCTTCCGTATTCAGCCAGCCGAATCTGAACACTTCATCAGTAGAAGCTTCGTCATTGAGGTATCCCCTCATGACGCTATGACCTCTAACGGTGAGCTGTCCCGCTTCTCCCGGCGGCAATTCGCTGCCATCGTCATCCATAACAGTAATCTCTACCGGCTGGAGCGGAAGACCCAAAGGCAGCCGGTCTTTCTGGGAAAACCATCCCGAATGGTCTGACGGAGATCGTGAAAGAGGTAAAAGCGTGCCGAAGCTGGTGATCTCTGGCAATGAAAGTCCAGTGATAATGGGGATTCCAGTTTGTTCATAGTGTTGCTTCACTCTTCGTGGGCTAAGGCCAGTGTGGGGCGAAATCAGATAGTCAGGATTGTGGCACCCATCAAGAATACTTTCTGATCTCCAAACATCAGTAAACAGGCAGACAACATCTTCGTCCCACCTCGCGCGCGGCAAGTTCTCACTTTCTTCGTGACTGCCGAGTATCAGGGGAGAGCCGGCGTACAGTGCGGACATGATACAGCCGGCCAGAGCCGAAATGTCGCGAAGCGGGAGGCAACATGCTACAGCCTGATCATCCGGGAGATTGAGAGAACTGCTGATGGCCATGGCGTTCACCAGAAGGTTGTAATGGGAAAAGACGACACTCCGTTTGGTCCCGCTCTTATCGATTGTTTGATAGATTAGGCTGTCGTCGGACAACTTTGATTTTACTCCTATTTGATACTCCTTGCTGTGCCCGGCGATGGCGTCAGTCAAGTTGCCCAGCTCCGGGAATAGCATGTCGGCATCAGGAAACTCTTGCGCAACGGAATGTGGTGCGTCTGATGTTGAGGGCAGAACGGCAACAGCGCCGATCATCCAGGTGGCGAACAGTTCGGTAAGAATGTCCAGATCGTCCGCTAGCGGGATTAGAAGATGCTGTCCAAAATCGGCTCCCTCGGACTCGAGGAAGTTGGCCGTCCGGCAGACCCTGGTGAAGAATTGACTGTAGGACAGCTCTGCTGCACTGCCACTCTCATCGGTAAAGCTGATGAAACGTCTCTCCCCATATCGTCTCAACTGCGAGTCGAGAAGGGAACGGATGCTGGGGTAGGGAATCATCATCTCCGAAGAAGGAATTCCCATGACGCAATGAGCGAGAAAGTGGTTATCTTCGGCGGGTGCGTCTAGACTCAATCTTTCTTCCGGTTGGAAGCGGGAGGCGAGGAATCATCCGGTTTGACTTGGCGCACGATCCTGAGTGTATCCGTAATCCGGGCGTACCGGTTACCGGCGAGTCTACCGAGAGGCTGGAGTTTATTCAAAAGTATGCGACCGTCTGAAGTGACCTCATCATCAATATGGAACAGTACAATAGTACCGATGACAGCAGCTCCACTCCCCGGACCACCTTCACCTATCTCAATGATCTGATTCAACTTGCACTCAAAACTGACCTTTGACTCACCAACTCGCGGGGGAGAAACTTTTTCACTGGGAACAGCCGTGAGACCGGAAATCTCGAACTCATCAACTTCAGGTTCGTAATCAGTAGCGCAAGCTACCATCTGTTCGCCGATTGCTTCAGAAACGATGTTTACTACGAATTCTTCAGTGGCGCGGATGTTGTTAAGGGTATCCTTGGTTTTACCATCATATCCCCGCCGGGCGGGGGCAAACATGATAGTGGGGGGGTTGGAGCAGACACCGTTGAAGTAGGAAAAGGGGGCCAGGTTTTGGGTGCCGTTCATCGCGACGGTTGATACGAGGGTGATAGGCCGTGGCACGATGGATCCGATCATGATCTTGTGAATGTCACCGAAGAAGTGGTCTTTGGGATCAATTTTCATAGCATCAATCAGTTAAGCTTAGGGTGAGAATGTATCGATCGTTACGGTTAATTCGGTAGTATCTTTCGCGCTGGTAGTCTTTTCCACCTTGTCGGATTGAGGACAGTAAGTAAGTCTCCCCGGATACAATTTGATAGATTGTTACTCTTTCTTCTTGCGGCGCACTTCTTTGCGTGCTTCCCTGATTGTTTTCGAACTTTCTCTCGCAATGAGCTAAGAAAACTCTTCGTGCTGACTCTTCATGAGGAGGCGGTCCCGTAAAGGATATCTGCTCTCTCATGAGCCGAGAGATGCTTCGAGATTCCGAACCCTTCCACGGCGGATGAGATGGCTAGGTCGACATCTTCTGATGTGGCGCTGGGCACTGTGTCGATGAGCGAGCCGTCGAAGGGATTGGTTACATCAATGGTCTCCTCCCTGTTGTGCCATTCACCGTCAAGTAACATTTTCATTTCCTGCCTCCCTAATCTTTCTTAAAGTTTCGTCCACTTTTGTGGATAGAATAACGGATTGATCTGAAGAATAATAGTAGTTGGTTCGTTGTGCATAAAGAATTTGATTTTGCGAACCTATTTAATCAAGAAATAATATTAACCATTATGACTTGATTTCATAAAGGAAGGCGATATGATATATGAAGATATTCTGGGCGCGGTAGGAAACACTCCCATTGTAAAGCTGAGTCGGATTGGGGCAGATCTCGATTGCGAACTGTATGGAAAGTGCGAGTTTCTGAATGTGGGCGGTTCGGTGAAGGACAGGATCGGCGTAAGGATGGTGGAGGAGGCGGAGAAGTCCGGGCGCATTAAACCGGGCGATACTCTCATAGAGCCCACTTCCGGCAATACGGGAATAGGCATGGCGCTGACTGCCGCCGTAAAGGGGTACAGGATGATCATCACCATGCCAGAGAAAATGAGCAAGGAGAAACAGGTGGTCTTGGAGGCGCTGGGAGCCGAAATTGTCCGCACGCCTACTGAAGCGGCGTGGGATGCACCGGAAAGTCACATTGGGATTGCGAAAAAGCTCAACGAAGAAATCCCCAATTCCCATATTCTCGATCAGTACAGCAATATCGACAATCCCGATGCCCACTACCACGATACCGCTGGAGAGATTATTGAAGAAATGGGTGATAATCTCAGTATGGTGGTCATCGGCGTAGGCACCGGCGGCACAGTTACAGGTGTTGCGAAGCGCCTGAAAGAAGAGTTGCCTGATGTGACCATCGTTGGCGTAGATCCTCACGGCTCTATCCTCGGAGGCGGAACGGAGGTGTACCCGTATATGGTTGAGGGGATCGGCTACGACTTTTTCCCGGACGTGCTGGATAACTCCCTGGTGGACGAATACGTGAAGGTCAATGACAAAGACTCGTTCCTGGTGGCAAGACGGCTGGTCCGGGAGGAGGGACTCTTAGTGGGCGGTTCGTCTGGCTCAGCGGTGTGGGCGGCATTGCAGGTGGCCACGAGCCTGAATGAAGGTGAACGGTGTCTGGTGATCCTGCCCGACTCCATACGAAATTACCTCACCAAATTCGTCGATGATGACTGGATGAAGGAGCAAGGATTCCTTGAGTAAAGCCGTAGGTTAATGAGGTGGAGAATTGGGGTATTGGAGAAATGGAAGAACGCACCGCCCGCATTTCTCCACTTCTCCAACTATCCATCACTCCAATATGTTTTAGCAAGGTAAAGTGGAGGGAGAAATGAAGTTTGACACAAAGATTGTAAGGGCCGGGATCGAGTCGGACCCCACTACCGGCGCCATCGTGCCGCCCATCTATCAGACAGCGACTTACGTTCTACCCGAAGTTGGCCGCGACCTGGGATTTGACTACACCCGTTCGGCGAACCCGACGCGTCAGATGCTGGAAGAGCAGCTCGCCGCCATCGAAGGGGGCAAGTACGGCGTTTGCTTTGCCAGCGGCATGGCTACCGTTGACAGTTGCATGAAGCTACTGAAAGCAGGCGATCATGTGGTCTGCTCAGATGATGTGTACGGCGGCGTCTCGCGCCATTTCAATCGGATCCTCGTCAACTACGACCTCCACTTTACATACGTGGATTCCTCTAATCCCCGTAAAGTGAAAGACGCTGTCTGCCCTGAAACGAAGATGCTCTGGGTAGAGACGCCCACCAATCCCCTGCTGAAGGTGACCGATTTGGTTGCCATGGCGCAAATTGCAAAGGAGCATGATCTGCTCTACGGTGTCGATTCAACATTTGCCACGCCCGTCTTCTTGAGGCCGCTGGAGTTCGGCGCCGACATGGTGGTCCACAGCACCACGAAATACCTGAGCGGTCATAACCAGCTCATCGGCGGGGTTGTCATCACAAGCCGGGAAGATATCTTCGAGGAGATGAAGTTCGTCCAGAAGACTATCGGCGCCGTGCCGAGTCCTTTCGATTGCTGGCTCACCTCCCTCGGGGTCAAGACGCTTCACCTCAGGATGGAACGGCACACCGCCAATGGACAGATCGTGGCTGAATTCCTGGAAGCTCACCCCAAGGTGGCAAGCGTGACCTATCCCGGCCTGCCTTCCCATCCTCAGCATGAAATCGCAAAAGTGCAGATGGATGGTTTCAGCGGCATGATCTCGTTCGAGTTGGAAGGTGGTATCGCGGCTGGAAAGACACTGATGAATACAGTAAAGCTGTGTGCGTTGGCGGAAAGTCTTGGTGCCGTGGAGACCATGATCACCCATCCCGCCACCATGACGCACGCGGATGTGCCGGCGGAGGAGCGCCACGCCCGGGGACTCACCGATGGCCTGGTGCGTATTTCTGTGGGGATAGAGGATCCGGACGACATCGTGGCAGATTTAGATCAAGCACTGGAGAGAGTTTAGTTTCTTATTGTGCCTGCTGAGCTACCTGCTGGTGGGATTTACCAGATCAACCTTCGGGTCGCTCGTTCCGTATCAATTCAGATAGGCAAACTAGGAAGGTTTAGATTCACGCCCGGGACTTACATCTATACCGGCCGGGCGAAACGGGGCCTGAAAGCGCGCCTCGAACGGCACCGCAGAAAAGATAAGCCTCTCCGTTGGCACATTGATTATCTCACATCTCATCCTGAGGTGGCAATAGAACGGATTGAAATCGTATCAGAGGATTTCGAAGCGGAATGCGTCGAAAATCAGAAACTGTTGCGAAAAAGGGGTGTTTCGGCTCCCGTCAAAGGATTTGGGGCCAGCGACTGTCGCGCCGGGTGTCCGGCACATCTGGCGAAGATTGATGGGGGATCGTGAGAGATGCCGGGTCCCTGTTGCAGACTGCAATCCCCTCTGTTGCAAGTTGTAAAGTCCGTGTGTTGCGATAGTGTCTCGAAGCGCCACCGTTTTGTCCTGTCGATGCGATGTTCTCTGTCGGCGGTCATGCTTCTCGCCGCAATAAGGATTGATGATTCCTGTACCTCAGTGTTAAACTCAAATCTGCAACTTCGGGAACCGAGAGAACAGTTGCTGCATTTGAGGTTCAAGAGGGACAATACAAGAGTCGAAAGGAGAGAACGAAGTGACTGAAAGCTACAATAGTATTGAGACAAAACTCATTCATGCTGGGGAACCTGATCCCAGAATCGGCGGGGCGGTGTCCATGCCAGTCTTCCAGTCGGCGATGTTCGAAACGGCCGGAGAAGAGAGCTACCACGACGTTCGTTACATCAGACTGAACAATACGCCCAATCACATAGCACTCCATGCAAAATTAGCTGCACTAGAGAACGCGGAAGACGCTCTTGTCACCTCCAGCGGTATGTCTGCCATCACCGTCACCTTGCTCACCTTCTTATCGGCCGGCGACCACTTTCTTATCCAAGATACTCTCTACGGCGGCACGCACACATTCGTCAATCATGATGTGGGCAAATGGGGGGTCGAGTTTGATTTCATTGACGGTGCCGATCCGGATTCATGGAAGGACAAACTTAAGCCCAAGACGAGGCTGATCTACGTTGAGACCATGTCCAATCCGCTGCTTCAGATAGGTGATCTGGAGGCCGTGACCGCATTTTCCCGGGAACACAGAATCATTTCTGTTATTGACAACACGTTTGCTTCGCCTGTCAATTTCCGGCCTGCGGAGTGGGGATTCGACATTTCGTGCCACAGCTGTACCAAGTATTTGAACGGTCACTCAGATATTGTTGCCGGCGCCATCATTGCCAGCGCCGACCTGATTGAAAAGATTACACACAAACTCAATCATTTGGGTGGCACGCTCGATCCGCACGCCTGTTTTCTCCTCCATCGCGGTATCAAGACACTCGCTTTGCGGATGAAGCAGCATAATGAGAGTGCGCAGAAGATTGCGCAATTCCTGGAGAATCATGAAAAAATAGAGAAGGTTAACTATCCCGGGCTTGCTTCGCACCCCGATCACGACCGCGGAAAGAAACTGTTTGATGGATTCAGCGGGATGCTCAGCTTCGAACTGAAAGAGGGGCTTGACGCGGCGAAACGGTTTTTGAACAAAGTAACCCTGCCGATCCTTGCTCCCAGCCTCGGCGGGGTCGAAACACTCATGACCCGACCGGCTGTGACCTCCCATGCCGGTATGTCGCCGTCAGAACGGGAAGCCATCGGTATCACCGACAGCCTTGTCCGCGTTTCCGCCGGAATAGAATCTGCGAAAGATCTGATTGGCGATTTTGATCAGGCGCTGACTGAGAGTTGATGAATGAAAACAGACGGCTACCTCACCGATGCTACTTTTGTACGGAGGCCGAATCGGTTTCTGACCATTGTCCGTATCAACGGCCGGGAGGAGGAAAGTCATCTGCCCGATCCGGGAAGGCTTGAGGAACTGTTAATTCCCGGTGTCAGATTGAAAGTCCGGCAGGTAGCAAATGAAAAACGGGAGAACCGCAAGACTGATTGGACAACAGTGCTAGTAAGAAAAGGGGAAGAGTGGGTCTCTATTGACTCAACGCTCCCGAATCGGTTTGTCCGTTCACTGCTTGAAAACCGTCAATTGAGTATATTTAAGAATTATCAACTGGTTCAGAGCGAGGTAAAGCTGGGTAATCACCGTTTCGATTTTCTTCTGCAAAAGAACGGTACTCCTCTCTATTTGGAAGTAAAATCGGTAACTCTTGTGGAAGACGGGGTGGCCATGTTTCCAGATGCTGTTACGGAGCGGGGACGGCGTCACATGAATGCTCTGGCGGAACTGTCCCGGAGTGGTGCGGGAGCGGCGGTGCTGTTTGTCTGCCAGCGCTCCGATGTGCGTTGCTTCCAGCCGCAGTGGGACAGAGACCAGAAATTCGCCCAGGCTTTGCTGGAAGCTGAACGGGCTGGTGTGCGCATCAGTGTCATCACAGCCGCTGTATCACCAGCCGCGATTGAATTCAAGAATACAGTCCCCTATGATCTGATGCCCTTCTGAATGTCTGATGAACAGTAACCTTCCCAGATTGTTACTTTACGGCTTGGTAGTTGCACTGACAGGCTGTGCAGCCGTCGGTCCGCCGCCGGGAGGACCGGTTGACAAAACGGCACCGGAACTGGTGAGCGTTGAACCGCCATCGGGCACGACACAGATAGCCGCCGGGCTGATGATCAGTCTCACCTTTTCTGAGAGGTTACAAGAGACACTTTCGGAAAAGGGTGTCAGGATTGAGCCGGTCTTGCACGATCCTCCTGAGGTTGTGCTGAAGAAGGATAAGATAACCGTTAAACTCCCTGATACACTTACGGATGAACAGACCTATATATTGACCGTCACCCGGGAGATTGAGGATGAACACAAGAACCGGCTCGATAAGACTTATCAGCTGGCATACAGCACGGGATCGTCTGTTTCGCAAGGCGCCATCAGTGGCTCGGTCTACGATATTGAAGGCAAATCGAGTCTCGTCTATCTATACAAGGTGAAAGGGCATCTGGACAGCCTTTTTCTGGAACAGCCTGATTACTATACTGAAACAGATGATTCAGGGCGTTATTCATTTTCACATCTGGGTGAGGGTGAGTATCAGCTATTGGCGTTTGAAGGAGGATCGCCGCCAGCCCCGTTGTCGTCGTCCCGCATGCCGTACGGGGTTCACTGGAGGGCTCCCCTGAACCTGAGCGAGGAGCGGAATACGTTTGCCGATGTGAATATGAAGATCGCGCACGAACCGAAAGCGTTCAAGGTGCTTGCCGTCTCAATGGAGAGTTCGCGGCAGGGTATCTTGCGGTTCTCGAATCCGTTGGAATTGACAACCGGGAATTCACCTGCATTGCAGTTCCGTGACACGCTTCATACTGTGGATATCAGTCCTCAAAATCTGTTTTCATCTATCCAGAATGACGAAGTTTTCTTTTACACGGATAGTCTTACTACTGGCGGCAGCTATACCCTTTCAGTCTCCTCACTGGAAGATCAGCTTGAACAGCCGCTGGAACCGTTCACCCGGTTAATTCAGATCCCGGATGCTGATTCACTCCTACCCCAGATAGTGATGCCTGAACCTGGGAAGAGAATAGAGATGGATCCTGGTGATTCTCATCTTGTGATTCGATTCTCTACTTTCATGCAGACAGAAATTGACAGCCAGTTCTTCTCATTGCAGGACCGATCGAGAGATACAGTTGCGATTGATTTTGAATGGCGACACCCAACAATCCTTGCTATAAGACCTGCCACAGAGTGGCAAGCTGAAGATGATTATGCGCTGACTCTTCGGGGAGAACGATTGCGCACTGCGGAAGGGATAGCACTTAAGGATTCGATCGTTGCATTCAAACTCAGGATAGGTAAGAAGATTGGCACAGGTGGTCTTTCTGGCACAGTTGCTGGAGACTTTGTTGAAGAGACGATAGTAGTAGTTGAGATGGCAGAAAAGCCCCAAAAATCTTCTTCAATTTCAGTAAATTCGGACGGCAGTTTTGAGTTTCCAGAACTGTTAGAAGGAATGTGGCTCCTGAGCGCTTTTCAGGATAAGGACGGCAACGGACGCTATACGACCGGCAGGGCGGTTCCGTTTGAACCGGCTGAGCCGTTTCTGGTATTGCCTGATACCATTGAAGTGAGAGCCAACTGGAAAACAGAAGAGATTCAGCTATACTATCCAGTAAAGATGAAATAGTACTTAAATAGAGAGGAAGAGTCTGCAAAGTGAAAGTGCCCAAGTTATTCGGTGTTATCATGGCTGGCGGTAAAGGTACCCGGTTCTGGCCCCTTAGCCGCAACGCGCGCCCAAAGCAACTCCTCAAGATCATCGGTGACACAACCATGCTCCAGATGACTGTCGATCGTCTGCGGAAAGTGAGGTTCGTCGAAGATATCTATGTGGTAAGCGGACCGGATCTGGCGCAACAAATCGGTTCGGAAATTGACGGTATTACGAAAGATAACATTATCATCGAACCGTCAGGTAAGAACACAGCGCCATGTATCGGTCTGGTGGCACAGCATCTTCTCAAGAGGGATCCGGAAGCTGTTATGGGAGTCTTCCCTTCAGATCATCTTATCGTCGGCCATAGGTCGTTTTCAGGCGCCCTCAGGATCGCAAGAGATATTGCGGTATCAGATCATTATCTGGTGACTTTTGGAGTTGTTCCATCTTCACCTCATACCGGTTACGGCTATATACAGTTTGACAAGAGGAATGAACTTCCGGAAGGGAAGGCATTCGAAGTAAAAACGTTTGCTGAAAAGCCGACTCTGACAGTAGCACGACGATTCCTTAAGAGCGGCGATTTTTTGTGGAACAGCGGCATGTTCGTCTGGCGGGCGGGCAGCTTCATGGACGCCATGGAACATCTGATGCCCGAGCATTTCAATATTCTGACGGAGATTGGCGACACTATAGGAAAACAGCACTACCAGTCTACCCTAAACGATAAGTGGTCTTTCCTTTCTCCTGAATCTCTCGATTACGGTATTTTGGAGCGGGCCGATAACATCTGTGTAGTACGTGCAGAGTTTGAATGGAATGATGTCGCCTCATGGAATTCGTATTACGATATCTTGCCATCCAATGGGGACGGGAATGTCGTGCGGGGAGATGGAATAGTTGTTGATGGCAGTGGCAATCTTATCCACTCTAACAATAAACTTAC
>CEQE01137425.1_pt1 | contig 14665 bp, 13 predicted proteins | sample 356201 | NCBI WGS metagenome assembly CEQE01 (sample SAMEA2619970, study PRJEB7988) | marine metagenome | biome: marine biome (ENVO:00000447); feature: mesopelagic zone (ENVO:00000213) & marine oxygen minimum zone (ENVO:01000065); material: "saline water (ENVO:00002010), including plankton...
TCACGGCACCCGATGCGCCTCCTCAACGTTCCGAAGAATGAGATATCCGTGGTGGTGCCGGTCTGAGTGCCCATGGTCATTTCGACGAGATGTGGACCGGAGGGAAGATTCCGACCCTCAGCGTTGTCAGTCGGAGCAGTAGCCCACCTGGTAGGAGCAGGGCGAATGAGATTGTCGCCACCGCCGTTCGGGTTCCTGGTGCTGTCGCGCCGATGAAGGCCAGCAGGGCAGGTAGGGCCGTTCCGAGTACCGTAACAATCCCGAGGAAGACTCCCCGGCGGGGTCCCCACAGCAGGCTGTCCAGACTCTGCCGCTTGCCTGGTTTGTCATGGTGGGTTGAAAGGTGAACGACCACCGAGATCAGCAGGCCGGTCGTCAGCCCACCGAGGAGGAGCATCTGTCCACCGCTGATTGGCTCGTCGTGGATGACCTCGAGCATCATCACCGTCGCCACAGACATGGCGGCGGACGACAGGAGGAATTGGATGGGTATAGCGGGTGAGTTCCAGTAGGGGATCGATCGGGATCTGGCTAGTACAGCCCCCGCATAGGTCATGACGACGATGGCGGCGATCCCGGCGAGGATCTCCAGAGCCAGGCCCGTAGTGTCGCTTCCATCGGGTTCCCAACCCAGCCCGTTGAACGGCTGTGAGCCACCGAGGGTCAGTGTCGGGAGCACGAGCAGGCCGGCCACCGTCAGGAATACGAGGTCAGACCATGCGCCCCAGCTGATCCAACTCGTGCGAATATTCGCGAAGGCCCTCCAGAACTGTAGTGGCCGTCCCAGGTCGGCGACCAGGATCAGGCCACCGATGGCAATCGCCACGAAACTGACAATGTCGACCATCGGTATGCCGAGCCAGTGGCCGAGTTCCTCCGTCAGGTTGAGGATCCGTCCAGCCAGAAACACGCCGCCGCCCAGCCCCATGAGCGTGAACCAAGAGGCATGGTTGAGGTCCCAGACCCTCTGGGTGCGCGCCTCAAGGTTGAACTGGTCCATGAAGGTGTTCTGAGGGACGGATACCTCCGCACGGTCCTTTGACAGGTCCACGATGCTCATGGCAGCCCCACGTACGTGGTCTTAGGGTTGGTCTTGGCATCCGGTCTCAGGACTTCACAGGGTCCCTTCTCTGCCAAATAGCGACTGACGTTGCTCTCTGCTTCGTCGAGGTCTCCGAAAATCCGGCACTCGGCGGGACAAGTAACGACACATGCTGGTGTGGCGAGCGGATGGACGCCGACCTCGAGACCATGCTCGATTCCGTAGTCGATGCGGTGTGCGCAGTAGGTGCACTTGGAGATTGCGCCAGGGACGTGTTTTTCGTATGCATAGCGTTCCGGGACGCTTTCCTGCGGCGTGGCCGAGGCCACCGGTGGCGAAACGGTGCCGCGGCCCTCAAAGAAGTTGATGGCACCGTAGGGGCAGGCCGCCATGCAGGCCCGCGACCCTATGCAGGTGTTCTCGTCGGCGATCACAATGCCGTCGTCGCGACGCGTGATTGCTCCCGATGGGCAGGCGGTCACACAAGGAGCGTCTTCGCAGTGGTTGCACAACGTCGGCAGGTAGTTGAGTGTGGAGTCTGGAAAGACGCCGGACTCCCATTCGATGACCGGGGCGTACCAAGCGTCATAGGGCGACTGGTTCTCGGTCTTGCAGGCAACTGTGCAGGCTTGGCACCCGACGCAGCGTCCGACATCTATCACCATCCCCCAACGGGTCACGTCGCACCCCCCTGGTCCGGAACTCTGCGCACGTCGGCCGCTATGCACGAATCGAGTGCACCCGAGACGAAGTCAATGTGGTCGACGTCAATGTTCAACAGGGCGTTGAAGTTGACCTCGTCGCTGTCGCTGCCCCTGGTCCAACCGCCACCGCAACCCTGGGTGGCTAGCACCTCGGGGTGAACCAGTTGGGTGACCCGGGCAGTTGCCGTCTGACGGCGACCCTTTGCAGTTTCGATCTCGACCCGGTCGCCGTCGGCGATACCTCGGTCCTCGGCAGTCTGAGGGTGGATCCAAACGGACCGCAGGTCGTTGTGATGGTTGGAGAGGCTGCGCAGGATCGGATTCTTGTGCGTGTGGGAGAGAGCGTGGTTGGGGACCTTCATGTTGGTGACGAACAGGTCGTAGGGAACGGTCCGTTCGTAGGCTGGCCCGGGCTTCCAGTCGGGGACCGCCTGGTAGTCCTCGGTCTCCCAGGGGATGCCAAGCTCGTCGACCTTGCTCTCCAGGTCGGCCTTCGCCCGAAGCATGAACTCGAAGTAGACCTGTGCCCGTGCCTCAAAGAACGGGCGGGGATACTTCTCCTGGATCGTCTTGTCGTCAGTCCACAATCCGTCCTCCAGATGCCAGTCGAGGCCCTTGTCTGGCCCGAAGGTGTTCTTCAACCATCGGTCGCAGATCTCAAAGTACGAATAGTGGGCGTCTGGGTTGAGCCGGTACTCCTCTTTGAGTTTGGCAATGATGTTGAACGCCTCGTAGACGTCGCCGAGGGTGCCGCTACGGCGCGATAGCTCGAGGTAGATCTGCATCGCATCGACGTACGGTTCGCCCGCTACCGGACCCTCCATGGGTGGCGAGACCACCGGCTTGGATCCGTACACAGCGTGTCGGCCGTCACCGGCAGCGAGGTGCTGGTAGACGAAGGGAGTCAACCGCTCGAGGTAGTGCAGGTCGGGGAGGACGATGTCAGCCATTTCGGTCGTCTCCTCGAATCGTCTGCTGATCGAGACGATGAAGGGGATCCGCTTGAGGAAGCGTTCGACGACCTCGGGAGGACCCGATGTCTTCATCATGTTGTTCTGGAAGTTGATCATCATCGACGGGAATGGTGGTGCCCCGAAGAGATCTGGTTCCTCGGAGTTCAGCAGGGAGAAGACCGTTCCATATGGGGCACACGGCATCAGTTCGAACATCTCGGTGGTCTGGGGGGCGCGGGCCTTGCGCGGCGGGTAGAGGCCTCCCACGCGTCCGCCGCCGATGAATCCCTGCGAGATGAGTCCTTCCGGGCTGGCAGTCGCCGTATAGGTCCGGTCCTTCACCTTCCCCATCAGGCCCCAAGGGTCGCCGAGCAGGCCGCCCGGCACGTCCAGTGCCCCGATGAGCGTCGGCAGCAGGATGATCGCGAGGCCGTTGAGCATTGAGTGCTTGTGGGCTGAGAGTCCCCGGTACCAGATGGTGGTAGCCGGTCGGTAGGGGAGATCCACGCCGTCGATCTGGATCGTCTCTCCTATGCAGGCGGCCTCTCCGAATTCCCGGGCCAGTCGTCGAACGGTTTCGGCCGGGACAGTGGTGATGGACTCGACATACTCCGGCGTGTAGGTGCGGACGTGGTCCTTGAGCAACTGGAAGCCCGGGCTCGCCTCAACGCCGTCAACCTCAAAGGTGCCGGTCAGCACGGCATCGGTGGTGCCAGCGTCGAAGGACTGGGCGCCGTTATGCCGGTCCCAGACCAGTGGCTTCTCATCGCCGGCTTCACATACGTATCGTCCGTCCGGGCCGACCAGGTAGGCAGCGTTGGTGAAGTTCCTGAGGAAGTCAGCGTCGTAGATGTCGAGTTCATTGATGAGCTGGTCGACCATCCCGAGGATCAGTGCGGCGTCGGTGCCCGGTCGGATGGGGACCCACTCGTCTGAGGTCGAGGCAGCTGAGCTGCACACCGGGTCGATCGAGATCAACTTGACATCGGACCTGCGCTGGGAGATCTCGTGGGTGGCGTTCATCGTGTCGTAGTGGACGACCGACCCGTACTGTGAGCCGAAGTTCAGGATGTAGTTGCTGTACCCGGGGTCGGGTGCGCCCTCGAAGGCGTTCTGATTCATGTAGGCGATGCCGTGCACGTTGTTCCCACAGAAGATGGCGGCCGACCATGTCGAGTATCCCGGCATCCCCATTCCTGTGACCCAACTAGCGGACAGGGCTCCCCGGAGGTGGAAGTTGTCGAAACTGGTGTAGAGGATCTTCTCAGGATCGTCGGCGATCGTGTCGCGGATCCTTTCTGCGATCGTGTCGAGCGCCTCATCCCAGCTGATTTGAACCCACTGGGGATCTTCACCAATCCCTCGCTCGGGGTTCGTCCGCTTGAGTGGGGTCGTAATCCGATCCGGGTCGGTCAGGCCTTCGAAGCCGGAGTCACCCTTGGCGCATGTCCGGCCATGGTTGTGGGGATTGGCCGGATCTCCCAGGATCTTGTCGACCACCTCGTCATCGTTGACGTGGGCGAGGATTCCGCAACGGTTCATGCAGATAGAGCATGAGGTGCGGACCCAGTCTTCCCCGTAGGCGGTTCCCGAACGGACTCCCAGAACCGATTCCATGGCAACTGTACCTTTCTCAGGTATGCGTCTGTATCTAGGTGGTCGTCCGCCGTGCGAGACAGATAGGTAACGGCATACTCACATGTGTAATAGCAGGTTCAGACTCTTCGCGCATGACCGGTCGGCCCCGACCCATCTGCAGTCAGGTCTGTCGATGGAGCACCCCCCAGATTCGGTTTGGCGACAGAGGGGTCGTGAGGTCTGTCCAGTCGACTTCGGGCAGGGCGGCACAGACGGCGTTAACAATCGCAGCATACGAGCCGTTCGTACCCCCCTCGCCCATGCCCTTCATCCCACCAGGCGTGAAGGGGCTCGGGATCTCGAGGTGCTCGATACGTATCTCCGGCATCGACGCGCTGATGGGCACATGATAGTCAAGCAGCGTTGATGACAACGGTTGACCCTGGTCGTCGTGGAAGACCTCCTCCAATAGTGCAGCGCCCAGGCCTTGGGCGACGCCACCGTGGATCTGGCCCTCGACGATCGTGGGGTTCACGATCGTCCCGCAATCGTGCACGACCACGTATTCCTCGACGTCGACCACTCCGGTGTCCGTGTCTACGGCAACACGGCATGCATGTGTTGCATAGGAGAAGGTTGCGCTGGCTGGCTCGTAGCAGAACGATTCCACCAGGCCGGGATTACTACCCTCCGGAAGTCGAAACCCCTGCCATGCCCTGCGGGCGACGTCGGCAATAGCCACGCCGACGTGGGTGCCGGTCACTGTGGCCCGACCTCCACCCAGCTCAATGTCTGCAGGGTTGGCCTCGAGCATCTCGGCGGCGACCCTCCTGATGCTCTCAGCCAGACGTTGCGCAGCGATAACCGCGGCCCCGCCACCAACAGCGATCGACCGAGAGGCGGCTGTCCCGTAGGCTGAATAGGGGGTGGTGTCGGTGTCGCCGTGTATCAGCTCGATGAAGTTGGGATCGATGCCGAGTTCGTCGGCTACCAACTGCGGAATGGTGGTCTCGAGCCCCTGACCGTGGGGTGAGGCTCCTGTTGCGACCCGGACGGATCCGTCGGGTTCGACGCGAACGGTCGCGCTCTCAAAACCTCCAATCTGTATCCCGATCGCTTCATTGGTGTCGCTGGGCCCGATCCCCGCCATCTGAACGTAGCTGCAGTAGCCGATGCCACGCGCCCGGTCGTCGTCGGGAGGGTCCGGGGCCCTGGTGATCAACTCGCTCGCCCGTCGCAGTGCTGCCGGGTAGTCGCCGTTGTCAAGCTGCATCAACGTTCTCATCTGGTACGGCAACTCGTCGGCGGAGATCATGTTCATCTCCCTCAGCTCTACTGGGTCCATGTCGAGCTCTCGGGCCACGAGGTCAACGGCACGTTCTCTGATCAGGGCGGCCTGAGTCTGACCAAAGCCACGGTAGGCGCCCGTGGACATCGTGGTAGTTGCCACGAGTCGGCCGACGCCGCGCACGGATTCCCACCGGTAGGGGCCTGGTACGATACCGAAGGTGGTGAACAGTGGGCCTCCTCCAAAGATGGCCAGTCGGGCACCGACATTGCGACGACCGTCGACTCGAAGGCCCCTAAGGGTGCCATCGTTGTCAAAGGCCACGGCGACTTCGTGGATCTCGTCCCGTGCATGGGTCGTGGTGAGCAGTGACTCGAATCGGTCCTCGATCCACTTCACAGGGCGACCCAGTTCCAGTGCAGCGATCATGACCATGAGTTCGTCCTCGTAGACGTGGTCCTTGAGACCGAAAGCACCCCCCACGTCGGGCGCTATCACCCGGACATCGCTCTGCCTTAGGCCCAACACCTCGCAGACCGAATCACGGACACCGTGTGGTGTCTGGGTCGACGTGTAGATTGTGAGCTTCCCTCGAGGACCCGGAACCGCCACGATGCCCCTGCCCTCGATGGCCAGCCCGTGGACCCGGCCGATCCGCAACGTGGTCCTTAGTACCCGGTCTGCTGCAGCGAAGACCGTGTCGTCGTGTTCGGCGGTGTCTCCCGCCTCGAAGGTGGCGATGACGTTGGTTCCAGACCCTGGGTAGAGCAGGAGTGCATCGGGGGCCATGGCCTGGTCGATGTCGACAACAGGGCTGAGCTCGTCGATGGCGAGGTCCACTGCTTCGGCAGCATCCTCTGCCAGGTAGCGAGAGCCGGCAACGGCCACGCCTATCGGCTGACCTACGTAGCGGAGGTGCTCGTCGACGACGGACGTCGAGAGCTGTTCCTGGTCGCCAACTCTCCAGAGCACCGGCAGCTCGGCGTGGATGTGGGTCCTGAGCCGTTCGGGGCCGAATACGGATGTACCTTCCTCCAGTGGTCGAGTGTCGAATGAAGTAAGAAGCCCATGGGCCACAGGGCTTCTTACGATTGCTGCGTGGAGCATGTTGGGATGCTCGATGTCGTCGACGTAGCGGCCTGTCCCGTGCAGGGGCCCGTGGTCGTTAACCTTCGGGACCCGCTGGCCAACGTGGCGTGGCCTCATCTGCCGCTGCCTCGTTTGCCATCAGTCGCTTCCCATGCTGCGTCGATCGCAGCACGGATGTTCACGTAGCCCGTGCACCGGCAGAGGTGGCCATCTAGTACCTGCCACTTCGCAGTTGCAGCATCTGTTCCAGAACGACCCACAGCCACCAACGACATGACGATGCCCGGCGTGCAGAACCCGCACTGGAGGCCATGTTGCTCGTGGAGGGCCGCCTGGACGACATGCTCGATGCAGTCGTCTGCCACGCCTTCGACTGTCTCGACTGTCGATCCGTCGACCTGAACGGCCAGCATGAGGCAGGACCGCTGGGGGCGGCCATCGATGATGACTGTGCATGCCCCGCATGCTCCCTGCTCACAGCCCACGTGCGTGCCAGTGAGTCCGAGTTGGTGGCGGATCAGGTCCGACAGGAGCATGCGCGACTCCACGGTCACCTCGGACTCGTCACCGTTAACCTTGAGTCGAATCCTGTGTTTCTTCATGACAGGGAAACGAGCGCACGCCCGACCAGGGTTGCAGCGACCTGGCGGCGATACTCGCTGGACGCATACGTGTCGGCTCGGGGGTCGATTTCTTCTCGCACCAGTTCGGCTGCTGCCAGGAATGAATCAGTGCCCGGAATGGCACCCCGCAAGGCTGCCTCGGCCGACGCCATTCGCACTGGACGACCGGCCACGCCGAACAAGGTGATGCTCGGGTTGGAGATGACCCCATCGGCTATCGCATACCCGACGACGGCGCCGACCATAGCGAAGTCGCCTGGGCGCTTCGCGACCTCGAGCACCGCAACCGGTCCGGGGTGCGCCGGGAAGCACACCGAAATGAGCAACTCGTCCGGTTCGCGCACGGTCATCATTGGACCTGTAAAGAAGTCGTCTGCACTGACGGTTCGCTCGCCACGGGCCATGCTTTGCAGGACAATGCCCCCGTCGAGGGCCACCAACAGGGCGGGAAGTTCGGCGGCTGGGTCGGCATGGGCCACCGAGCCCCCGATGGTCGTGCGGGAGCGGATCTGCGGGTGAGCGATCTGGCGCAGTGCATTGTGGAGGCCGGGCACCAGGTGGATGTCGGGATGTTCCTCAACCTCAAGAGCATTGGCCATCGCACCTGCTCGCAAGCCCTTCTCACAGATCTCGAACCTAGCTAGTTCTGTGACGCGACGGAGATCGATGACCAGCTCAGGTCGGGCCAACCGGAGGTTGAGGATCGGCACGAGGCTCTGCCCTCCTGCGACGATGACAGCGTCATCTCCGACTCGAGCCAGAAGGTCGAGGACTCCATCAAGGGTCTCCGGGGCGATGTAGTCGAACGGTTGTGGTTTCATGCGGGTAGCGACTCCGCCGGGTGGGTTTGATGAACTTCGGTTGCGGCGGTGGCCGCAACACACACTGTTGTAGTCGCCTGCCAAACATCTCTGACCATGAGGACAACGATAGATGGCCCTGAGTACACGGACGGCAGGCACCATTCGCAGGTCGCTAGACATCGCGAAACAGCACTAAGTGAAGTGAACCGTTGATCAACCAGAATTGCAGTTCATACGGCTAGACCTCCCTGGCCACTGCACTAGTGTGCGAAGACGCAGCAAGCCAAAGTACGTCGATGGAATCCCTCTCAGAGAGGGCTTTGACAGCTTTGCGGAGGGCAGAACGTGGTGCTATGTCAAGGGGTTGGCCTTCTGTATAAAGATCAGCGATTACGATCTCAGTCCTCTTCTGCCAAGATGGGCGGTTAGTGGCGGGGTTGTAGATTGCCCTAATATCTCCTATCCCCTCAAGAACTGTAGCACCAGGTGCCGGTATTAGGTCTCTGTCATAACCGATTCCAAATACAGTTCGAGAAAAGTTCGATTCTCCGGTTGCCTCTGCGACCGGGACGTATTTGTCCCTAGTGAATCCAAATGTGTCAGGGAATAGAACGCGGATGCGACCTAAATCAACGGCATTCATCTATTTATCCTTAGGTTGCTACTACAAGTACAATGTATATTTTCTATCAATTCTGAGAAGTAATAATCGCGAAATGCACTCTAGAGTGATGTGTTCAAGGAATAGGGTATTGACAATCTTTCGATTAGATGGAAATCTCTCTTGCCATGGTAGATACCCTTCTACGCAATATCTCCTACCTGTTAACCATGGATGACGCGAACCATGAACTGACGGACGTCGACCTTTCTATCACTGGCAACCAAATTGAGACAATCGGCAAAGGTTTGAAGGCTGAGCCTGGCACCGAAATAGTTGATGCCTCCAATCTGATCGTTACCCCTGGCTAGTTAACGCTCATCAGCATCTTTACCAAGTTGGGATGCGGTCAATTGCTGAACTGGAGCGATGTCTCATTCAGCCCTGGTTAAACGGACTCCATATCACGACCCATTACTGGTGGCAGCAGGGCTACTACACGCCTGAAACGATTGGTGCAGTAGCTGCTGCCGGCATGCTGGAGTCACTACTCGGCGGTGTGACAACCGTTGCTGACCAGCACTACGTATTCCCTGGAGGTGTTACTGAGCCCTATATAGAGGCGATGATCGAAAGTGCGACCGAAATGGGAATCCGCTTCCATGCGGGTCGAGGTTCAATGACAAGAGGCCGGGCAAATGGAGGAGTTGTTCCCGATCAGGCATGTCAAACCGTCGATGAGGTCGTTCGACACTCGTTAGAACTGATCGAGAAATACCACGATCCGAGCCCATCATCTCAAATTAGAGTCGATCTGGCCCCCTGTGGCGTACACACTGACGAACCTGAGCTCTTCCGAGAGTTCGCTGAAATAGCCGCAGATAATCCTAGCGTAGGACTCCATACGCATCTCTATGAGGTAGTCGATACGAAATACTGCAAAGAGACCTACGGCGTAACGCCATGGAGGTTCCTTGGCAAGAACGGCTGGCACGATAGTTGTGTCTGGTTAGCGCACATGGTCGACCCTCCCGAAGGGGAGATCCCAGAATTCGCAGAAACAAACGTCGGTATTGTTCATCTGGTCGCCGCTGACTTGCGAATGGGTTTTAGTCTAGCACCACTTAGAAAGTACCTAGATGCAGGCTGCAAGGTAGGTTTTGGTACAACTGGGTCGGCATCCAATGACGGCGCAAATCAGTTGGGCGAACCTCTCCGGGGCGAACCTCTACACGGCGCTGCTCAGAGGGGCGAACCTCGAAGGAGCGCACCTCACCGGAGCGAACCTCTCCGGGGCGAACCTCGGCCGGGCGAAACTCTTTAGGGCGAAACTCTTTAGGGCGGATCTCCAAGGGGCGAACCTCGAAGGGGCGGACCTCTCCGGGGCGAACCTCTCCGGGGCGAACCTCCAAGGGGCGAAAGCCGATGAGGACACCGCCTGGCCGGAGGGTTTCGATCCGGTAGCCGCCGGAGTGATCTTCGAGTAGGCCTTTCTGGTCTAGGTGAGCAATGCCGGGGGTCTGGCAGGCTTAGACGGTGGACCTGATATTGGTTGCCTTGGCGATGCTCCTCGCGTGCAGAGGTCGTATTCCCTTTGAGGGTAAGGGAATTCTCGAAGAGCAGATATTGCCCATTGGATTTGACTCGTATTGGGTCGATCGCTAAGAAACAGAATCGGGGCACAAATCTCTTGTTCCAGTAGTTCCGGCTGTCTCGGAGTCACCGGTACGGGTCACAGTTCTCAGTGGGCCGGTGGTTCCCAGCCTTCGAGCACTGGCGGCTGCCAGTTGTCGCCCACTGACTTGGACTCGGCTACCCATGGACCTAAATCGACCTGGTGGTACTTGCAATGGGCCTCCTTTAGTTGGATCCCATACGAGTTACCCGAGATGAGGTGAGTCATAAGGACCTTCCGAGCGATCTCGTTCTCCCGCCCCTCTGGGATGTCAAAGTAGATCTTTAGGAAGGAGTTGGAGTAGCGATCGAAGACAGCCGGGCTGGCGTCCTCTTCGAGGAGTTCGATGTCTTCAAGCCAGTTCAGGTCCTTGCCCGGGGTGGCTTCCATTAGGTCGAGATCCTCAACGAGGGACATGTCGTGCTGGTATGGGAACGAATGGCCTGCTAGGACCTCAGCGTCAATGGTAACGGTCCGTTCTTCCGGCATGACTTTCAGCCTCTCGTCTCGGTCATATGTTTGGCCATCAGGTCCTTCATCTCCTGAAGGGCCCGCTCTTCGGTAACTCCAGGAATGTAAGTGGTTCCGGCTAGGGGCACCTTGGCCATTGCAGCTGCCTCATGGGTCAGAGCTGCTAGGTCCTCAGGCTCAAGACTGTGGATGTCGCTCTTGCCACAGGCCCGGGCCAGGAGTTGAACCTCCATGGTCAGAGTGTGCAGGAAGTTGTAGACCCTTAGTGCTGCCTCGTCAACATCAAGGCGCTTACGCAGTTCAACCTCCTGGGTGGCCACTCCTACCGGACAGCGGCCGGTATGGCAGTGATAGCACTCCCCTGCCGGAACGCCTATCGTTCCTTCGTAGTCGGTGACGCCTTCGAGGTGCTTGTTGCAGTTCAGGGCCATCAAGGCTGCGGTTCCCAATGCAACTGCTTTGGCCCCAAGGGCTAGGCATTTTGCGACGTCACCGCCGTTGCGGATTCCACCGGCAACCACAAGGTCAATTTCGTCGACCAGTCCGACGTCCTCGAGGGCCCGCCGGGCCTCGGGAATAGCTGCCATAAGGGGTATCCCGGTCTCCTCCGTCGCAAGGTGTGGCCCGGCGCCGGTGCCACCCTCAGCTCCGTCAAGGTAGATGGTGTCAGGCCCACACTTAGCGGCCATCCGGACGTCGTCGTAGACCCGGGCCGACCCCAGCTTTAGTTGGATGGGTACCTGGTAGTTAGTCGCCTCTCGGATTTCCTGAATTTTTAGCGACAGGTCGTCAGGTCCTATCCAATCCGGATGTCTGGCCGGCGAGCGCTGGTCGATCCCAGCGGGAAGTGATCGCATCTCAGCGACCTGCTCGGTGACCTTCTGACCCATCAGGTGGCCACCCAAGCCGACCTTGCAGCCCTGGCCGATAAAGAATTCGACAGCATCTGCCAGCATCAGATGGTGCGGGTTAAAGCCGTATCGGCTCTGGATTATTTGGTAGAACCACTTAGTGGACAGATCCCGCTCCGGCGGTATCATCCCGCCTTCTCCCGAACAGGTAGCGGTCCCGGCCATGGATGCGCCCTTGGCCAGGGCCATCTTTGCCTCAAGTGACAGTGAACCGAAACTCATGCCCGTGATGTAGACCGGAATGTCCAACTCCAGGGGTTTCTCGGCAAAGCGAGCGCCGAGCAGCGTCTTGGTCTCGCACTTCTCCCGGTACCCCTCAATAACGAACCGGGTCAGCGTCCCGGGCAGAAATACCAGTTCGTCCCAGTGTGGGATCTTCTTGAACATGGAAAATCCGCGCATCCGGTACCGCCCCAACTCAGCCTTTACGTGGATGTCGTTGATGACGTCTGGAGTGAAGATCTTGCTCTTGCCTATAACATCAGTGGGCGTGTTGGTGTCAACCCCTTTGATGTCATTCGCTTCAACCATTGTTGAGCCTCCTAGAGCACAAGTTTGCGCTCGGAGGGCTCCAGAGCGTCATAGTTGTAGAGCGCTTTTCCACACTCAAACTTTTTCAGTTCCGGTGGATCACCGAGGTTGTGAATTTCGAATTTCCGATTTACAAATGTGTAATCCTCATCCGTCATCTCACCGGGAACGCAGTCCACACCGAGTGAGGCGATCTTCCCGCCAACATAGATAACTCCGTCGTACATAGAATCCCCCAAGCCGTCGTTGACGTCACCACAGATAATCTGGCGACCCCGTTGCATCATGAAACCCGTGCTGATCCCAGCACGCCCAAGAACAATGATCGTCCCGCCCTTCTGATCAATACCCGTTCGGGCTCCCACATCGCCCTTGACGACTAGGTCACCACCTCGTAAGGCGGCTCCAGTCAGCGAGCCGGCCGCCTGTTGCACGATGACGGTCCCCGACATCATGTTCTCGGCCACAGACCAGCCGACCCGCCCGTTGATCTCCACTTCCGGACCATCGATCAGGCCACAGGCGTACCAGCCAGGACTACCTTCGAAGGTGATCTTGCACCGTTTGAGGATTCCCACCCCCAGTGAGTGCTTCGAACCGGGATTCTCGATGGTAACGTCGTCAACACCCTCATCGTAGATAACCCGTTTAAGCTCTAGGTTGATTTTTCGAGTAGTTAAGTCAGTCGCGTCGATTACGGCACGGTTACCATCAATTTCAGCCGTCATGGGTGGCTCGGAGTCGGGTTCAACGAGTCCTCGGGCGTCATAGACAACTCCGCTCTTGGTTACACCTGCCATGTGAGCACTTCCCGCTCATAGGGGTCGCGAGTCACGACCTCTCGACCAACCAACGCTCGTATGGCCATCTCTTCGGATGCCATAGCCACCAAGTCGTCACTCTCAAATAGCACAAGCGGTTTGGCAGCCATCTCGTCCTTGGCAATCCCTAGTTCATTACCGGTGGCCACCAGGTAGGTGAAGACCCCATCGAAGTCGTCGAGGCTGTCCTTCATGGCCGTCTCGAGGGTTAACCCCAACTCCAATTTTTCGGCCAAGTACACGGCGATGATCTCCGAGTCGCACTCCGATTGGAAGCGGTGGCCACTCCGCTCCAGCCGCCGTCGCCACTCGTGGTAGTTGGTGAGTTGGCCGTTGTGCACCACTGCCACATCTGCAAACGGGTAGGCCCAGTACGGGTGGGCGCTAGCCAGATTCACGTCTGACTCGGTGGCCATCCGCACGTGGCCTATCCCGTGAGTGCCCCGTATTTCACCGAGGCCATACTGGACCTCCACGGTCTCAGCATCACCAAGGTCCTTGACGATCTCGAGCGAATTCCCTAAGGACAGCACCTCACAACCCGAAATGTCCTCTAGGTAGTCAGCCAACGACCTGAGCTCACCCTCATACCGGATGGTGACACGAAAGGCATAACCGGTGGTACTGTCAATGGTGACCACGTCAGCACCGATCTTGGCTAACCGAGACTCGACTTCAGCCCGATTCCGCTCGAGTCGTTCCTCCACGCCAAAACCCCCGTACTCCTTCGGTTCAGCCAGCATGAAGCGAACAACGATCAGTTTGTCCGGCGGTCCGTAAAGGGCGTAACCGGTGGAGTCCGGACCGCGGTGCTTCATGGCTTGGAGCATCCGAGTGATCTCGATACCTAGATCCGATGGCCCATCACGATGGATGACACCGGCAATGCCACACATGTGGGTTCTCCTCGTTGATCTATAGGTAAGCGGTCTAGGGAAGAATGTCGAGATACTCCTCGACATCCCAGTCGGTCACGGTCGCCATGAAACGCTCCCACTCATCGCGTTTGTAGTGCTCAAAGACCCTGTACATCTCACCTGGCAGGGCACTCTTGACAACGTCGTCGACCTTCAGGGCCTCCAGGGCCTCGCCAAGGCTCATTGGGATCTTCTTGACATCCTTTCCTGCGTCCATGGCCTCATAGATATTGCGCTCCTCTGGCGGGCCGGGGTCCAGTTCCCGGTCGAGACCGTCTTCCATGGCCATGAGTAGGCCCGCAAAAGACAGATAGGGGTTCACTGCTGAGTCCGCTGACCGGTACTCGAAACGTCCAGGAGCACTGATCCGCAGAGCGGTGGTGCGGTTCTGGAAGCCCCAGTCAGCGAACACAGGAGCCCAGAAGCCGGTATCCCACAGTCGGCGATACGAATTGACGGTTGGTGACGACAGGCAGGTCAGCGCATTGAGGTGCTCCATGATCCCTCCTATTGCCTTCATGCCAATAGGGCCCGGGATCTGTGGGTTGTCGCCCTCGGGCAAAAACGCATTGTTCCCACCCTCAGAGGGTTCGCCGTCCCACAGTGAAATATTGTGGTGACAGCCGTTGGCCGACACCCCCATGAACGGCTTAGGCAT
>CEQE01124264.1_pt1 | contig 14663 bp, 10 predicted proteins | sample 356201 | NCBI WGS metagenome assembly CEQE01 (sample SAMEA2619970, study PRJEB7988) | marine metagenome | biome: marine biome (ENVO:00000447); feature: mesopelagic zone (ENVO:00000213) & marine oxygen minimum zone (ENVO:01000065); material: "saline water (ENVO:00002010), including plankton...
TCAGACTTTTGATAAAGTTCCTGGTAAACTCCATCCTGTTGAGAAAGATCAGAATGCTTCCCCTGCTGGATAATTGCGCCTTTATCCATAACAATAATACGATCTGCTTTTTGGACCGTAGACAACCTATGAGCAATAATGATTGTAGTTCTTCCCTTCTTAATACTTTCCAGGGCTCTTTGAATTTTTGTTTCAGAGTCTGTATCCAACAATGATGTTGCCTCATCAAGAACAAGAATTTTTGGATTTTTTATTATGGCTCTGGCAAGAGAAATTCTCTGCTTTTGACCACCGGAGAGTTTAATTCCTCGCTCTCCAATAATAGATTCGTAACCCTGAGGCATTTCATTTATGAACTCATGAGCATACGCCCTCTTTGCCGCTTCAAAAATCTCTGTATCGCTTGCGTCCGTCTTGCCAAACTTGATATTATTTTTGGCAGTATCATTAAACAAAATAATATCCTGTGACACAATTCCTATATGAGACCTGAGATTCTGCAACAAAAAGTCTCTTATATTAATTCCATCAATCAAAATTTCTCCTGTGTAGCTTTTCCAGAAACCAAGCAGCAAGTCAGCAAGTGTGCTTTTTCCCACACCACTGTAACCAACGATTGCAACTGTTTCTCCCTGCAGGATTTCAAGGTTAATATTGCTTAAAACCATTTCTTTTGATTCTGGATACTTAAATGAGACATTTTTATAAGATATGCTTCCATCTATAAGGTCCTTCACAATTTTTCCACCTTGTTCATCTTCAAGAATAAAAATTTCTTTAATCCTGTGGAGCGCCGACCTTATTCTCTGAAAATTATTATTGACCTGGCTCAACCTTTTAAGGGGGTTGTATATCATAAGCACTGCGGTAACAAATGAAAAAAAAGCACCCACAGAAAGTTGTTCGCTTATAATAAGATAACTGCCATACCAAAGAATAACAGCGACACCTGCCCCTGCTATAATTTCCATGCAGACTGTAGTAAACTCGCTGATTCTAACTTCCCGCATAGCGTTCCGGTAATGTTCCGACACGGAAAGCTTATTATGCGTACTCATTTCTTTTTCCATGGTGAATGATTTTACAATTCTAATCCCTGTAAGAGTCTCATGAATTATTTCTGTTACATTGGATATAAGTTTCAGTGTATTGGCACTTGTTTTTTTCATTCTTTTACCGAACCGGTCGAAAACCAGTACAACAATCGGCACTACTGAGAAAGATAATAGAGCCAGGTCCCATCGTCTATAAAGAGCTACAAAGCTGAGAATTATTACTGTTGTAGATTGAACTAAAAAGTTTTTTGCTGTATGGGCAATAAGATCTTCGAGGATTTTCATATCATTCAGCACTCTCGATATGATAGAACCGCTTGATTTCTGTGAAAAAAAGGACATAGGAAGTCTCAGTATTTTTTCAAAGACCGCATGCCTAAAGGTTCTCACAATTTTAGCCCCGATAGAAAACATTAAGTAATTATTAGAGAAAGCGAACAAACCACGAAGGACAAAGAGAAAAAAGACTCCTATAGGAAGGACCATTAAAAGAGCGTTGTTTTTTTCAACAAACAGTCCGTCCAACACCGGTTTAACAAACCAGGCAATTGCACCGTTGATTGAGGAGAGAAACAACCCGCTAACACAAGCTAACGCAAGTCTCAGGTAATGACTTTTCGTCAACTTTTTAATCGTATAAATATCGTTTTTCCACTGTTTCGGAGAAACCTCTTTAAAGATGCTGTTCATTATTCCTTTCGATTTCCCATAAGAAAATATACTTCAAAAAAGTATAGGTAAAACTGCTTACGGCAATAATAAGCCCTCGATACCCGTCCAAGAAACCACGTTGAATAAAATAAACTTTCGCAAACGCTAAAAGAGGATTCAGCAGGACTTTATTCCATCTAAATTTCTTTTCTTTTTTAAAATAAGATTGAGCGGAAAGTTTCGCGTATTTTACGGTTCGGTAAAAATGGTCTTCAAGGTTTTTGTAAGAATAGTGATATAAATCTCCTCTTAAATTCTTTTTTGACCCATTGATTTTTAAAATATCATGAGGGTTATATCCATCCCATTCTGGTTTAGCCGCTTTTTTTACAACTCTTAACTTCCAATCCGGCTGCCAGGTATGCTTTAAGAACCTTCCCATGTAAAAGGTCTTTCTGTTAATGAAATAACCGTCCGCTTCGGGTTTTCTGACCTTTTCAATAATTGACTTTTCTAATTCTGCAGAAACAACTTCATCACAATCCAATGATAAAACCCATTCTTCAGTGCATTTTTCAAGGGCTGAGTTTTTTTGAGCAATATGTCCTTTCCAGTCTTCCTCAAAAACCTTTGCACCATAATCTTTTGCAATTTCCCGTGTTTTATCCGTAGAATGTGCGTCCACAACCACAATTTCAGACGCAATGCTCTTAATACTACTTAAAGTCCGCGCAATATTATCCTCTTCATTACAAGAAATAAGTGAAACAGATAAAGGTAGTTTTTCCTTCATTCGCCAAAAATCAAACAGTTTAAAGTTAATAAATATTAGATGAAAAAGGTATCGGCATTTTTTTCTATTAAATCAAAACTAATATTGGAAGTCAAAGTTTTGTATTTTTTGCTCAATTTGTTAAATAATTATTTCAGTGATATACTTCGTTTATATGCCTCAAACCTTTAAAGAAGCGCTAAACAATAAAATTCTTGTTTGTGACGGGGCTATGGGGACTGCTCTTTATAGCAGGGGTATCTATATTAACCGATGCTTTGATGAATTGAACCTGTCTAACCCCGATTTAATCCGTGAAGTGCACCGGGAATATATAAAAAGTGGGGCTGACATTATAGAAACAAACAGTTTTGGAGCAAACCGGTTTAAACTTAAACGTTATGGATTGGATAACAAGATTTATGATATTAACAAAGCCAGCGCAGTTATCGCTAAAGATGAAGCTAGGGGGGGCGTCTTTGTCGCGGGCGCCATAGGGCCACTTGGAGAAGGAATTGAACCTTTAGGAAAACTTTCAAAGCTAAAGGCAAAAGAAGCATTCATTGAACAAGCTGAAGGATTGCTGGACGGCGGAGTGGACCTCTTTGTATTAGAGACTTTCTCCGATCTCAATGAACTCCACCAGGCTTATCTGGCTGTTCGAGAATTATGCACGAAAAATGCTATAGAAAAGCCTATCATAACGCAGATAACTTTTGAAGATGATGGAAATACTTTTTACGGTGTCTCCCCGGTAAGAACTGCAAAAGAAATGGAAAGCTGGGGATCGGACGCAGCAGGCGCAAACTGCAGCATAGGACCTCAGCCGATGCTTGAAAACATCCAGAAAATGGCTACGTCGTGTTCAATCCCTCTATCTGTTATGCCGAATGCCGGTCTTCCAAGAATAGTCGAAGGGCGACAAATATACCTAAGCACACCAGAATATTTTGCGACTTATGCAAAACGCTTTATTCGCAGCGGGGTCCGTATAGTTGGTGGCTGCTGCGGAACGACCGCAGAACACATCAAGCTGATCTGTTCTGCGGTGAAAGCGCTTTCACCATCCAGAATCGAAATAACTGAAACCACAAAAATTGATATAACTCATCAAACAATTACTCCTGTATTAACGGCGCAAAAAAGCGACCTTGCTAAAAAACTGTCCGACAATAAGTTTGTTGTATCTGTCGAACTTTTACCTCCGAAAGGATGTGACCCTTCAAAAGTTTTAGGAGCGGCTAAAAAATTAAAAGAAGCGGGAGTAGACAATTCCAATATTCCGGATGGACCAAGAGCCTCAGCAAGAATGAGTTCAATGTCCCTTGCAGGATTATTTTTGCGTGAAGTTGGAATTGAACCGATAATCCATTATACGTGCAGAGACAGAAACCTGTTAGGAATACAATCAGATATACTTGGCGCGGAAGCATCGGGAATCAAAAACATTCTTGCTGTTACAGGCGATCCTCCCAAGTTGGGGAATTATCCGGACGCAACTGCTGTTTATGATGTGGACGCTATAGGGCTTGTGAAACTGATTAGCAATTTAAATCATGGACTTGATGTCGCAAAAAACCCTATTGGAAAACCGGCCGGTATACATATCGGTGTGGGAGTAAACCCTGGAGCTATTAATATTGAAGAAGAGGAAAGACGATTCAGGCAAAAAGTAGAGGCAGGGGCTGAGTTTGTTCTCACACAGCCTGTTTTTGAAGATAAACTTTTCATTAATTTCTTAGAAAGAAATAAAGATTTTAATATTCCGATCCTCCTTGGAATTCTTCCTTTAACGTCTTACAAAAGTGCAGAGTTTTTACATAACGAAGTCCCGGGCATGAGCATCCCTGAAAATATTCGCAAAAGAATGAAAAAAGCAGATGCTGCCAATAAAGCCAAAGAAACAGGGATAGAAATAGCCAGAGATGCGCTTCTGAAAATGAAGGATAAGGCTAACGGTGCCTATATTATGGCGCCTGTTGGAGGGGTTGACACTGCGTTAAAAGTTCTGAAGGGTTTAATATAACAAGCAGGTACTCTTCATTGGGCGAATCTGCTAAACCACGCTGAGCGGGGCGAAGCTAAATCCAAGACGAGTTTTGATTCTGGATGCCCGATAAAAACATTCGGGCATGACAACGTGGAAGCATTCAGGAATGACAAGATAGGCATAGCCAATAGTGACCAGGCCCTGAGGACCAGGTTTTTTGTTTTTAAATAAACATGGGGTTTCAAGTCATTACACTTTAATTGTAATATCCCCGATACCAGTCGACAAATTTCCTAACACCATCCTCAATTGAAGTGGATGGTTTAAAGCCAACATCTTTTTCTAAATCATCCACATCCGCGTAAGTGGCAGGGACATCGCCCAATTGAATCGATAATAGTTTTTTTTCAGCTTTTTTGCCAAGACAATTTTCCAGTACTTCTATGAAATAGTTAAGCTCAACAGGATTATTGTTTCCAATGTTATACAATCTGTATGGAGCATAACTTGATGAAGTGTCAGGATTATCAGCTTTCCAGTTTGGATCAGGCTCCGGAGTTTTATCAATAACTCTAATAACTCCTTCTACAATGTCATCTATATAAGTAAAGTCTCTCTTCATATTTCCATGATTAAAAACATCTATCGGTTTTTCTTCCAATATAGCTTTTGTGAAAAGGAATAGCGCCATATCAGGGCGTCCCCAAGGACCATATACGGTAAAAAACCTAAGACCAGTGCATGGCAGCTTATATAAACTCGCATAGGTGTGTGCCATCAGTTCATTTGCCTTTTTAGTAGCTGCGTAAAGCGACATAGGATGATCGACATTTTGATGAACTGAAAAAGGCATTTTCGTATTGGCCCCGTAAACTGAACTCGAAGACGCAAAAAGCAGATGACTCACTTTGCTATGTCTGCACCCTTCCAGAATATTCATAAATCCAACAATATTGCAGTCTATATAAGGATGTGGATTGGTTAAAGAAAACCTTACCCCTGCTTGCGCAGCCATGTTCAGTACTACATCAAATTTTTCATCATGAAAAAGAGAGGCCATCGAATTTCTCTCTGCAATATCAATCCTGATAAACTTAAAGTTTTTTTCCTTTTCAATTTGTTTCAACCTATCCTGTTTGAGCGAAACATCATAGTAATCATTTAAATTATCCAGTCCGATAACTTGTATTCCGTTTTCCAAGAGTTTTTTGCAGAGATGAAAACCTATAAAACCGGCAGAACCTGTAACCAGTATTTTACTCATTTCTTTTCCCTCTGTATTACTAATTAGGAAACCGTCCAATTAGGTATTCCTTACCTAATTGTGATTGCGGCCCTGCCACGCTATATATTAGAATTCTCACGCCCTGCCATGTTTTTCACGAACCATCGAACAGTCTCATTCAACCCATTGGAAACATCACAGGCAGGAGCATACCCTAATAATTTTTTTGCCTTTGATATATCTGCTTCGGAATATCGGACATCACCCGTTCTGAAATCACCATAGTGCGGTTCAATTTTCGCTGTTTCCGGTTGAAATCGAATAAGACTGTTGCGGATCATTTCATACAACTCGTTTAGTGTGGTACTAACTCCACAGGCAATATTGTAAACCTGGTTGAGAGAATCAGGATTCTCTTCAAGGGCAGCACGAAGGTTAGCCTCGATAACATTCTCGATATAACAAAAATCCCTGCTGTTCTTACCGTCACCAAAGATGGTTGGAACAGTACCATTTGACAATTCTCCTATCCAACGCGGAATTACTGCTGCATAGGCTCCTTCAGGATCCTGTCTCGAGCCAAAAACATTAAAATACCTTAATCCTATACATTCCATATTATAAGTTTCAGCAAAAACACCTGCGTAAAGTTCGTTAACATGCTTTGTCGCTGCGTAGGGCGATAATGCTTTGCCAATAACGTCCTCTACCTTGGGTAAGTCAGAACTATCTCCATAAATTGCGGACGATCCCGCGTAAATAAAGCGCTTTACACCAGCATCTCGTGCAGCGACAAGCATATTTACAAATCCATCTACATTAGATTCATTGGTTGTGATTGGGTTTTTGATAGAAAATGGCACACTGCCAAGTGCTGCATGGTGTAAAACAAAATCGATACCAGAGCATCCCTTTCGACAATCATCTATATTTCTAATATCACCTTTAATGGAAGTGAAACGTTTCCATGCCTTTTCGCCAACCTGAGCCTGTACATCATCCAGATTTTTTTGATATCCTGCGGAGAAATTATCAAGCCCAATTACAGTTTGTCCAAGTCTCAACAGTTCTTCCAGCAGGTTGGAACCGATAAATCCGGCCACACCTGTAATGAGCCATTTTTTCGGATATTTCGACAAATTTTTTTTTATTTTATTTATTTCCATACAAAGCGTTTTAAGATAGCCTATAGCTTAGTAATTATCAACCTCATTAGAAAGAAATGTCAAACGAAAGTAGAAATGTCCTGTTGGGTTGACGTAGCTGTTGTCATTAATTGACTCTATTCATAGTTTGTATTACAATTTTCTAAAATTGTTTTTTTTTACAAAGTTTTATTCGCTGATTGGAGCGGTAGCTCCATTCTGGTTGTGGCCACTGGCCACGCTGTGTTAATTTAACCTTTATGAACGAGTTAAAGCTTAAACATAAAAAGCTTTTTAGCATTTTAGGGGAAATGAAAAAGGTTTTAGTGGCTTTTTCTGCTGGAGTAGACTCCACTTTTCTGCTCTGCAGCGCGAAAGAAGTCTTAGGTGAAAATGTCCTGGCGGTAACAGCCAGATCAGCGTCCTTTCCACAAAGAGAACTAAACGAATCCATTCGGCTTGCAAAAATATTGAAAGCTGATCATCTCTTAATTGATTCAGAAGAGTTGGAAGACGCAAATTACCGAAAAAATCCTCCTGATCGCTGTTACTATTGCAAAAGCGATCTGTTTTCCAAATTAAATAAAATTGCGGATGAGAAAAACATCGCTTATGTACTTGACGGAGCTAATTTGGACGACACAAGAGATTACAGACCCGGTTCTAGAGCGGCTGAAAACCTCAAAGTCAGAAGCCCTTTAAAAGATGCAGAACTAACGAAGGAAAACATCCGCTATTTATCGAAAGAAAAAAATCTTCCCACATGGAATAAAGCTTCTTTTGCCTGTCTTGCCTCACGTTTTCCTTACGGTACTACCATTACCGAAGGAAAACTATCAATCGTAGAGGAGGCAGAAAATATTTTGCATGACTTAGGATTTTCTCAATTCCGTTTGAGACATCATGATGATTTAGCCCGTATTGAGGTGTCGAAAGACCAGCTTCAGCTATTTTTAAATAATGGGATTTCAGAACAGATAATTGCGGAATTGAAAAGAATTGGTTATAAATATGTTACTGTTGATCTTGAAGGATACCGCTCCGGAAGCATGAATGACACTCTGAAAAAAGATCTATAGCGCAGATTTTTACGGAAAGCAGCTCAGCATTTGACAGGCATTTCATAAATTTTATATCTTCCCTTTCTTCGGCCTTATTGTTTTCCTTTCAATGTCCCCAAAAAGATTTTCTTTAATATAATGGCAGGTTCTGCATTCTCTGGTTTCTCTAAATTTTTTACTTTGATAGCGGCCTGTTTTATCCGCCACATGCGGAGCGGGGATTAAATCATTATGGACGTGACAACTCTGGCAGTATTCAAAAATTACCCTGTTATTTTCTACTTTTGAAAATTCACCTTCAAAGGCTCTTTGTAAAGAAGGGGTACTACAGGAAGCGATGATAACAATTAAAATAGCACTATAGGCAGATATCTTCAATAATCTCATTTATTAAATTCTGCCCTGCTTTATTTTCTCATAAGCGCCAAAAACTTTGCTTGAATAACGGGTTGGCAAATAGCCCCGGTTCAACATATTGTTGAGTCTTCTCGGTCCCTGATTATATGCCTCAAGTGCTAATTGCATATTCCCAAATTTACTTTCCATTTTACTCAGGTAATACGCGCCCATTTTTACATTTAATAACGGGTCATAGAGCGTTTTTTTCCCTTTCCATTGTAGCGCGGTTTCAGAAGCAATCTCCCTGGCGGTAAAAGGCATTAACTGCATTAAACCTCTTGCCCCTACATTTGAAACCGCCCAATTGTAAGCGGAACTTTCCGTCATTATCACTGCCACCAAAAGCATAGGATCATATCCCAATTTTTTACCTTCCTGGTGAATTACTCCTGCCGTCTGCTTCAATTGAGTTTTATTTAACCCGGTGCGATATTTAGAAAGGATATTAAGCACTTCCTTTTCTACCTCATTTTCTTTCAGCAGCCTTTTTTGCTCCAAGCTTTTTGCTATTCTGAAGAAATATTTCTCTTTTACATTCGAGAAAATTCTGTCATTCACCTGATAAGAAATAAAAGCAAGCGAAAGATTAGCAAAATAAAGAGAAATAAATGCTACTGACAGATTAAAAGTTAAATTTTTATAACTACCAAAAATATTCATACACTTCTCTTACTGGGTTTACGAAGATTGTTTGTTTTGAGGATGGAATGCTTCTTTTCAATAGGGTAATAATGACCCAAGTAAATTCATAAGTCAAGTGAAAAAAGAGATATTAACCACAATATATTGTGGTTTTTATTTTTAGGTACGCAATATGTAGAGCATTGGCAATTTTTTTACTTCACCAGCTTATCCAGTTCCCAATCCAATGGTAGCCGGACAACACCACCGTCCCTTCTTTCATAAAGCAGGTAATCTTTTTCAATTCCAAACTGAAAAAGGTCTCGAGTTATTTCAACGTCCTTAATACAATATTCAGTAATAAGGTCCATTTTCCCTTCTTTAAACCATTGCAGAGACTGAAGGCCGTCGGCGCTTTTTTCAACTTTTAAAGTTTTATTTGCCAGATGATTTAAGCTTAACCGGAAACCAAGCCGTTTTCTAATATCATCTAAAATATCAAAAGTTTTTAATTTTTTTAAATCCTCTGTGGTATAGGGTTGCAAAACCCCATAATCAAAATTCAGCAGGTTAAACCCGACGACTAAATCAGCAGATTTCAACTTTTCAATCAACTGTTCCATTTCTTCTTCAAGGTAAGAAGTAAATTTCTGATCAAGAGAATCATAGAGCACTGCAACAGCCACTTTCATTAAATGCAGGTTTTTCCATCCCCCTACTTCAGCCGCGCTTCTCTGAGTCTCGATATCAAAAAATAAAATTCGATAATCACGCTTGATTTTTTCTTCCGGTTCAATTTCCATAATTTTTTCCTTTGCAAATAAGTTTGTTTTTTCTTTTGTTGTTTTAAGTCTGGTTTTTCCTAAAAGAAGTTTAAGGAAGTCAAGAGCTCCCCGTTTGTCCAGAGGTTTGTTGCCTGAACCACATTTTGGAGAATGGATGCATGAAGGACAGCCCTCCTCGCATTTGCAGTCGATGATTAACTTTAGGGTGGCTTCTAAAAGTTCACTTATAACATCAAACCCCCGTTTTGCCAAACCCACTCCTCCCGGGTGACCATCATAAATAAAGATTGCTCCTTTTTTTACCTGGGGATGATCAGTATACGAAATACCACCGATATCATCTCTATCGCACAACACAAATAACGGGAACATTGCAATTGCCGCGTGTTCCACAGCGTGGATTGCACCCATGTAGTGATTTCCTTTATTTTCAATTTGTAATTTAATTGTGTCATCAATCTCAATCCAAAATCCCACTGTTTCAAATATCTGTTCCGGGAGGTTCAGTTCATGATGAGACAATAATTCATGCCCTGAAATTTTCCTTTTTTCATATCCCGTTACCTTGCTTGTAACTTTTAATCTTCCTTTTTTAAGAACAAAGTTCATGACCGGCTTTGATCCGAGCAAAGAGAGAATTTCCGTATCTTTTTCTTCTTTGGCCCTCGTAAAGTAGGATTCGTTTCTTTTTATGGCGTAAATATTTTTTTTATCCAGATCAAAACGGCTAATGACATACTGACTTCCCTTGTGGAGATATATAGCCCCTCTATGGCATTCAGTAAAAACGCGCCCGCCCGATACTTTTCCTATGACTTTGTTCGTACTGTCTTCAAAAATAGTAAAGCCCTCTCCAGCGGATCGGATATCCACTAGTCGATGCGGTCTTTTTCTTGAAGAGTACCAGGTTTTACTTTCCTCATCTGGTTGTAATTGTCCGCTCAATGACAATTGGTTCATGAGGTCCATATGTTCTTTTATATTAAATACCTGTTCATCAACATTTAAAGGAGATTCCGAAGCGGCGCATACCAGGTGCTGCTTAACTATTTCCGGGTTATCGGGGTCGAGTACGGCCCTTTCGAATCCTCTTTGAAAGAAGTCCGCCGGGTGACGCATAAAGTATTGGTCCAGAGCATCCTGCTGCGCAATGAGTATGATAAGATATTCTCTGCTACCTCGTCCTACTCTTCCCCCACGCTGCCATGTGTTAATCACGGTACCCGGGTAACCAACCAGCAAACAGGCATCCAGACCTCCGACGTCTATTCCCATTTCCAGGGCGCTGGTCGCAATAACACCTTGAAGCTCATTGGAAAAAAGTTTTGCCTCTATCTCCCTTCTTTCTTCCGGCAAAAATCCGGCACGGTATGAGCTGACTTTATTCCTTAATGAAACATCTGCCTGGCTAACCCACGTGTAAATCAGTTCAGTTGCCCTTCTCGACTTGGTAAATGCAATGATCTTAAAGCCGTCATTGCATAAAAACCTGAACAGTTTCGCTGCTTCAGTATATGCGCTTAAAACCGGGTTAAAAAACAGGAAGTGCCCTCCAGCGTTTGGAGCGCCGTTTTCTGTTATCGAAGTAAAAGGCAGCCCTGTGAGGGTTTCAGCAAATTGTGAAGGGTTGTCAATGGTTGCCGAGCAGGTGATAAAGGAGGGGTTGGATCCATAGAGAAGGCAAATACGACGAAGACGTCGCAATATCTGGGCAATATGGGATCCGAATACTCCCCTGTACGTATGCAATTCATCAATGATAATGTATTTCAGGTTTTTAAAAAAATCGGCCCAATTATGATGATATGCTAAAAAACCGAGATGAAGCATATCAGGGTTGCTAATAATAATGTGAGGATTGTTGTTCGCTATTTTCTTACGGACATGGGAAGGAGTATCTCCGTCATATATCTCCGCCTTAATATCTTTCCCTGATAAGTTGGAAGAGAAGTCCTTCAGGGTTTTCAACTGATCCTGTCCCAGGGCTTTTAAAGGGAATAAATAAAAAGCCCTTGTCTGATCATTCAATAAAACAGATTCAAAAACAGGGATATTGTACGCAAGAGTTTTTCCTGAAGAAGTTGGAGTGGAAAGGATTACATTCTTTCCGTTACGAACGGCTTTTATTGATTCATATTGATGTGAGTATAACTGGTCAATACCGATTTTTTTTAAAGCATCATTTACTTCTTTAGCCAGAAAACTTTCATTGCCGCAATGAGTCGCTTTTCTTTGAGGAATGATGTGATGGTGAGCAATGAGATTTCCAAAATCTTCAGAGTTTTCTAAAAGGTTGATGAAAGATGAAATTTTCATGGCAGTGAAGCTCCCCGACTAAAGGTCGGGGCTTCCGAGTATTGAATTTTATTTTTGTTTTAATAGCTGGCTTTCATCCCCGAGTAAAAGTCGGACCATTCAGCCAGCATACTCGTAAATCTTTCTATCATAAAACCATCACAAAATATATTAAATGTTAGGAAGTCATTATCTCCGGCAAAGGCGGAGATAATCACTCAATTTCATTTTCTTATGACAGGACCTTTGTTGATTAGAGCAAGGAAATGCTTGCACAGGTGTTTGAGGTCTTCGGAACAGAAGATATGAAGGACGTCGTGGTAATCATTGCAATAAATTATGTCAATAGGGAATGTTGATTCACTTACATCCGCATCTGTGGTAACGACTAATATTATTATTCTTGAACTATTGCAGGGATGTGGCAATAAGAAAGAGTACTCATTAATGCAATCATGCTTAGAATCTCTTGGCCTGCTATCGGCAAATGGTAAAGTATGGGATATAGCAAAGACTGCCGGATATTCTTTGAGAAAATCAGGCATTACAGTGCCTACCATAGACATAATCATTTCATCTATTGTAAAAGTATACGGGTGTACTCTTTTGCATCATGACAAACATTTTAAGCTTATTGCAAAAAAACTTGATATTTCACAATAGATTTTCTTGCCTGAGAGTAAATTAATATAATGCCCAGGAACCTTCCCTGTAGTATTGATCCAGGACAGGATTAAGTTCAGTATTGACCTCCAGATCTTCCTCTGAATCAAAAATTCCTTTTCCAAAGTGTGTCATAGAAATCATGGCGTCCTGGTTTAAAAATCGTGTAGGAATTTTATTAAAATCTAATTTCTGAACTTTTCCTTTAAGTTCTTTCTTGCCTATCAACTCATCACGCACCCCCAGGTTCCAGCCCCACTCGCCCATCGTTGGAATCTGGTTATGGTAAGGTAGTGCGGTAATGCCCACGGCTTCCATTGTTTTTATAATCGTTAGAAATGCTTTTTTTGTATAAATGGGACTGGTGCTCTGGGTAACCATCACGCCAAACTTAGTTAAATGGTTCTTACAGAGAGAGTAAAAGCCGCGAGAGTATAGCCGGGCTAATTGAATGGAGTTTGGGTCAGGCAGATCAATAATTATAACATCATATAAATCTTTACTCTTTTGCAAAAATTTATAGGCATCCTGGTTGACAATATGAACTTTTGAATTGCTCATAGCCTCTCCGTTTAGTTTTCGAAAGGCAGGATGAGTTTTGGCAAGGCCCGTCATTGCAGAATCGATATCCACTACAGTTATGTTTCTTACTTCTTTATGCTTCAATACCTCTCTTACTGCCAGGCCATCTCCCCCGCCTAAAATGAGCACGGACTTTGGCAACGGAGAAAGCAGCATGGCCGGCTGAACCAACGGTTCATGATATTTCTCTTCATCATAACTGCTGAACTGAACATGCCCGTTGAGATATAACCAGTGATAATCCTTCCACTGGGTTACCACAATTTTCTGGTATTTTGTTTGTTTTGAAAAAATAATCTTGTCCCGGTACCTGCTTTGTTCCCCATGAAGCATAATCGGTTTAACGAGGATAAGAAAAACAATCATGAACGCTGAAATCGCGGTGAAAGAATATTTCAGCAAACTCTTATATTTAATGAGGTGATGAAATTTCCACAAAAGAATGCCGGCTATGGAAAAGTTTATCATCCCTAATGCTACTGGCGTGTAGGTCAAGCCAAGTTTTGGCAGGGCGAAAAACGCGAATACCAATCCGCCCACTAATGCTCCGTAATAATCGTTTTCCATTACCGATGAAATATTTGTCCTCAGGCCTTCATACGAATCATTGATCCTTGTTACTAAAGGGATTTCCATACCGATGAGCAGGCCGATTATTAAAACAATTGTGTAGATGATCAAGCTGGTGTGGGTAGTATATGGGATAACAGAGTAGCTGATCGCAGCACATGTCGCGCAGAAAATAGACAGCAAGAATTCGATGCATATAAATCTATCCAGTAGATAGTTATGGATATGTTTGCTGATTCGGCTGCCAACACCCATTGCAAAAAGCATGAACGACAAGACAAGGGTCCACTGGAGAATAGGATTTCCAATAAGATAGCTTGCCAGAGTGGCTAATACAAATTCAGCCACAATCCCAGCAAAACCGGTTGCGAAGAGGCTTAATTTGAGATAACGGCTTGCGGTGATTTTAAATTGCGGATTTTGGATTGCGGATTTTGATGGCTGATATGTCATCGGCGTAGTATATCAGTTTGATTATAAAGCTGTCTATAAAGAGCCCTTCCAAATACTCACTTCAATTATTTGATGCCCCCTTAGCAAAGGGGCATTAAGGGGTTGTCATAACAAAATATAAAGTTTTTGAGGTACACCAAACTCATCCCCTGAAAAAGGAAAACTGCAACCTAAACCGGCCAGGGGCCTGAGCCACAATTCGGCAAAAAGAGCCGGATGAACGGTTTTTTTAAACCAGCCGAAGAGTTGAGTCCAGGGATGGCCGAAATGAAATATAACTTGCAAAATAAATTATTTATGAATAATATAACAATTAAATTTTGATACATATCAGTATTTTTAAAATTTTTTGGATATTTTATATTATTAATATACTTGATTTAATTGACAATAGCA
>CEQE01016503.1_pt1 | contig 14652 bp, 12 predicted proteins | sample 356201 | NCBI WGS metagenome assembly CEQE01 (sample SAMEA2619970, study PRJEB7988) | marine metagenome | biome: marine biome (ENVO:00000447); feature: mesopelagic zone (ENVO:00000213) & marine oxygen minimum zone (ENVO:01000065); material: "saline water (ENVO:00002010), including plankton...
TCTGGTTTAATTTGATTGAAATAAACACCCATCCCTTTTTCAAGACCCCCCAATCTACTTTTCTGAGGATATACTTCTATGTGCCAATGAAGTTGACGGGTAGTCTTCTTTTCAGAAGATAAATGGAATACAAGATTAAATGGTGGCGTATCAAGAGCTCTTGACATTCCTCCTAATGTGCATCTGAGAATCAAAGCTAGATCTGAAATTTCCTTTTGTGTGGATTTAAGAAAACTCGTTTTATGAGTCTTTGGTATTATCCAAAACTCGTAGCTTTGAGACGATGCCCACGGCGCTATTGCTGCAAAATTTTCTGTTGCTAGAATCTGCCTAGGTCCTCCAACTTCAACATTAATTACAGCACACATGGGACATATCCCTAGTTCATTCATTGATTTCTGAGCAGCTAAAGCTTCTTGCTCAATTATAGGCGGTAAACATGGTAACGTTATTATTTCAAGATGAGGATGATCATATTTTGCACTAGCCTCTTTACCTATGTTCATTACAACTGCTACATAGGAAACTTTTTTCTGACCATATAATCCTCTAACTTTATCTTGCATTGAAGTTAAGACATTTATCAATTGTTCGATTGACATGTTTGTGAAATCTTCATAATGATTAGGTGATGTGATCATAATATAGTGGTGACCATGTGAAGGTTCACTGTATAATGGTCGATCACTATATGCGCGTTCAGGTGTTGGTGTTACCGCAGGTTTATTGCTTGGAATGACTCTAATTATCCATCCTTTAACTGGGTCATCTTCTTCGTCACTCATTTTTATTAGTGCACCTTCTTTTTGAATTAGAACCATGTCTGCAGGTTTAGTTTTTTTTTCATTTCCTGGGCATAGAGAACATTTTGGTTCTATCGATTTTTTTTTCGCAATATGTTTATCTTCTTTTCTAAGTTTTGGTGGTTCGTTTTTTTCTGAAGATGTTAAAACTATTCTATTTGTAAAATAATCCTTCCGTAGTTCACCCAACTGAATATCTTTCCCCTTTAGCATGGTCAGTAGGTTTACCTATTTATAACTTGAAAAATAATTGTGTTTATATGCAGTTTTTTTGTAGTGGATAAACATCTATTATCCACATGTTCATTGCCTGCTTTTTTTTCACGTTTACCCCATGGGATAAACACTGAATATTGTGTGAACTATTTGATTAGAACTGATGCCCCTATAATCAAATTCCGTTTCTGTAACCCTATACGATATGATTCGTGCGACAGATCCATCTTTCTTGTCGATTTTAATAACGCCTAGTGAATCAGATAATGATCTTGTCTCAGAATATAATAGATTAATTTTTACTGATTCAATCTTCGCTATTAGAGATTAACTAACTTGTTTCATCATCCAGATGAGGCAATTTTTTTTCAGGTATGATGGAATAAAATTATTGACAATGATTGTTCACTTGGCAGTAAATCATTTTTGTTCAACTTGAATAAATTAAAAAAAACCTTTACTAAGTAATTGATTAACAAATGAGTAGATTAATGGGCATAATAGGAATATGGGTCGCTGGTTTCTCGTTAGGTTTCATAGGATATCTTGCTTATCCTGGAATTAGTCAAATGACGGTTTCAATAATACCATCATTGATGTCTCTTGACAGCCAAATCGTAGGTGCAATGGTGGCAGGAATGGCAAGTTCATTCATAACTGTTTTAGCTGTTACAATATGGGCTTATACTTCAAGACCTACGAATTCACTTTAAACTCAAAGATATTTCTCAGATTTGAAAGATATCTTCAGTAATTTGAATCAGATAGTCTCCATATAGTCACAAACATTGCGTGAAAGTGCTTTAATATGTTTATCAATATCTTTTCGCAATCTAAGTAAAAGATAAAAATATCTTTAATCCTAATCAGAGAACATATCATGGAGTTTAATTCTGATTTAATTAATAAAAAAGATGTCTTAGAAGCAAAGATAAAAAATCTTGAATTAACTAAATCACATTTACAGCATGATATTGCTAAAATTCAAGAAACACTTGCAACAGTAGGGTTAGAGAAGAAGGCTAAAAATTTAGAGGACGAAATCAATAACTTGAAAATGGTGAAAAAAAGATTAGAAAGAAAAGTGAAGAGCAGTGATTTACAACAAGAAAAAACTAATTCAAGCGTATCAAATAACTCGGATGTTCAGAAAAATGCTCAAAGACAACAATCCCCAGTGAGATACGGAACTTGGTCTAAATTACCTGTATCGTGAAAGTTTTGTGTGAAGCTCTTTTTTCTCATTTATTAATGCTGAAACCTCTCTTTCAAGTGCATCTACTTTTGCTTGTAAGCTAACAACATCTACTTCTTCTTTGAGTTTCGTATTCTCGTCTATGAGAGCAGTAATTCGTTTATTTAGTTGTGCATATTTATTGGCATCCACTATAGCTAGTTGTCTATTACCCACTACCGATGGAAATGTTGTTCCACATCTAAAACATTGGAATATACCAACCCCACGTTCATTGAAAACCCCAAAACGATTTGGTTCATCTAAAATTTTCCATGTTCTTGAAGGTTTCTTGTTATCTGTTTTACATTCTGGACACTGTACCAATTTCTATCTCAATATGATTAAAGATAGTTACCGAAAAAGATTACGGGAAGAAATATTAAGAAAATTCAAACTAAACAATATGATATCGCTTAATCATAATGGTTGAATCACTAATTTCAGAGATACTTGAATTATTAGATTATATACTGAAGAATGAAAATGGAATGTAAACGCAATGAAGATATAATTATGGGTCCATTAAATTGATTTATATTTTTAATGATGAATAAATTGTTTTTTCAGCATCATCATATCTTTTTAATAGCACTATTAATTATCGATTACATCTAAATTGTATGCAATATTTTTAACAGGTACAGCAGGAGCAGGAAAATCACTTCTAACTTCTATTTTGAAGACTTGGTATTCAGATAAAGGAGCAACAACAATAGCTGTAAACTTAGACCCTGGTGCTTTCAGTTTACCGTACACTCCAGATGTAGATGTAAAAGATCATATTGATCTCCCATCAATTATGGATTCATATCAGCTGGGACCAAATGGTGCACTGATATTTGCATCGGATATGATATCAACAAGGCTACCTGAGATTCAAGAACAAGTGGATACACTTAATCCAGATTATGCTATATTTGATACACCTGGACAAGTAGAGCTATTTGCCTATAGACAAAGTGGTCCATATTTCATAGAAAAATTTGTATGTGATGCAAAATGCAGTATATTTCTTTTTGATTCAACATTAGTATCAAATGCAATTAACTATGTTTCAATAGCACTTTTAGCAGCTTCTCTGAAGATGAGATTGAATGTACCGCAAATTGCAGCTTTATCAAAACGTGATATTGTTGGTGATCATTGGAAAAAATTGTTAGAATGGTCATCAGATTCATTAAAATTAGAAGAAGCATTATTTGAAGAAAAAAGGTGTACAGAATATGTACTTAGCAGTAATATACTGCGAAATCTTGTTAAGAGCGATTTTTATTATGAATTGATTCCATTTTCTTCTATAACTCAAGATGGGATCTTAGATCTCTCCGCAATGTTATCCCGCATCCTTAGTGGAGGAGAAGAAGCAAGTAATTAGTTTCTGATTTTTAATTAAAAAAAATTAGTAAACTTTACTTATTTTCAGGTTCGCCTTTTTGAGTAATTTCCCTAATTACCCCTGCTGCTACTGTAGATCCCATATCTCTCATTGCAAATCTCCCAAGTTCTGGAAATTCTTTGAATGTCTCTATACAAAGAGGTCTTAATGGTTGAATTCTAACTAAAGCAGCATCACCTGTTTTTACAGATTTGGGTTTTTCTTCCATTGGTTGACCAGTTCTTGGATCTAATTTGGAGATTATTTCGATGATTGTTCCAGCTGCTTGTGCAGTATGCGCATGAAGCACAGGTGTATATCCTGCAGCTAGAGCTGTTGGATGATAAACAACTATAATCTGAGCTATAAACTCTTTAGCTATCGTAGGTGGATTATCAGGTTTACCAATAACATCTCCACGTCGAATATCAGTTTTGGATATTCCCCTTAGATTGAAACCGATATTATCTCCAGCTTTAGCTTCTTGCATTGGTGTATGATGTGTTTCAATAGTTTTCAGTTCAGCTTTGACACCACTTGGCATTATTACAAGTGAATCGCCTACTTTCATATTCCCTGTTTCAACTCTGCCCACTGGAACAGTTCCTACACCTGTAATTGAAAAGACATCTTGAACAGGCAATCTTAGAGGTTTATCTAATCCTTTTGGTGGATCAATAAACTTATCAAGAGCCTCATAAAGTGTTGGTCCTGTATACCAATTCATATTTTCAGATTTTTTAACTAAATTGTCGCCTTTCCACCCCGAAGTTGGAATAAATGAAATTTTTGATGTATCATATCCAACTGCTTTAAGAAGAGTTTCAACCTCTGCTTTTACAATATCATACCGATCTTTACTCCAATTTACAATCCCATCATCCATTTTATTGATACATACAATAACCTGATTAACCCCTAGTGTTTTTGCTAAAAATGCATGCTCACGAGCTTGGCCACCTGCACCAACTGCAGTTTCGGATTCTCCTTTCTTTGCTGAAACCATTAAAACTGCTCCATCTGACTCTGAAGCTCCAGTAATCATGTTCTTAACGAAATCACGATGTCCCGGTGCATCAATTAGAGTATAGAAATATTTGTCAGTCTCAAATTTCTGGAAAGCTAGATCGATTGTAACACCTCTTTCACGTTCATCTTTCAAATTATCTAAAACCCAAGCATATTTCCAAGAATCACCCTTTCCTGTCTTTTCAGATTCCTTTGCGTACTCATCTACTTTTCTTTGGTCTACTACTCCTAGATCAAATAGAAAATGACCCATACCGGTTGATTTTCCGTGGTCTACATGACCTAATACTACTACGTTTAAATGAGGCTTGTCTGCCAATTATTTCATCTCTCCTTCACATCGAAAAGCAGGTAAATCATTATTTAAGCAATTCGCTTTAAAAAAATTTTTTAGTACAGAATTACCAATTTCTAGCATCTCCTTCCAACAGTCCACTGCCCATATGAATTCTATCGATATGTTTTGATAAATTTGTTTTTGTTTTGAATTTAGATCCACAATATTGACAGAGAAATTCCTTTTTCAGATCTTTTTCACTCATAATAATATTCCTCTGTCATAACCACCATATTTGGCATTTTATAATTTTCCGATATTAGCGAGATGCAATTGCAATTCGTTCTTGCTCATTCTTCTTTTTTACTGCATAGCTATTATTGTCATTATTTGATGCCAGAATAATTTCATCGGCTAATGTTTCTTCTATACTTCGTGGTGCAGAAAAAGCAGCTTCACGTACTCCTTCTGATATGAATCTTAGGGATAAATCAACTCTTCTTATTGGAGCAATATCTACAGATACGTGGTAAACTACACCTCCATATGCTATTCTTGTTGTATCCTCATTAGGTGCAGTATTCTCGATTGCTCTCACAAGAATCTGGATTGGATTTTCATTAGTTCTAAGTTGTATTATATTGAAAGCTGTCTCGACAATATTTAATCCTCTACTTTTCTTACCCCCCATTCTTCCTGTATTCTTGGCACCCCTACGACCAAAATGCATTATGTTATTGACAAGTCTCTCTACAATATTCACTGTAGCTTTCTGAAACTTTTGATGTTCGTGTCTACCCATAGAATTAGGAATTACCATAGGTATTAAAGAAATGGTGTTTTTTAATCCATGATCAATAATCTCAACGTTTTGTGAATCCCACTTTCTAAATAGCAGTATTTCTGATTCTTCATTATTAGGCGTCATCTTCTCGGCTTCTCCTTTCGTCCATATACAAGTTCTTTAAGTGAAACGTCATTTACTTTATAGACTCTCCATCTGACACCGGGAAGATCCCCCTTAGCCCCTCCTTGTGGACCTCCGATACCTTCAACAAATACTTCATCATGTTCATCAACATAGTTAAGAGCACCATCCCAAGGTAGAAACGTTGTGATTTGTTTACCATTTTTTACTAATTGAATTCTTACACATTTTCTAATAGCGGAATCTGGCTGTTTTGCTTCTATACCAACTTTCTCAAGAACAATTCCTCGAGCTTGAGATGAGCCTTCTAATGGATCCGACTTTTTATCAAGCATTAGAGTTCGACGTTTATAATAAATATCTGACCATCGCTGTTTTTGCCTTTTTTTCTTAAGCTGCCTTGCTGCAAATTCCCCAACTGGTGATTTTGATCTTCCCAAATCGTTCACATACTCTCCTTAAATTAACTTTAAAAGCTTGATGGTAGGATATAAATCATGTTTTAGTCACTATATGTATATTTGATATTTGAAAGTATCTTCGTGCCAAGAATCTTGCTTTCTCAGCATTTTTTCCATTTCGCCCTACAATTACACCTTTTCGATTATGGTCAACCATTACTACCGCTATTGTACTACCATCAGCTTTCTTACTCAACCGAATATCAGTAATAAATTTGGAATTCAATGCATTGATAATAAAATTTTTTGGGTCTTCAGAATATTCAACTAACTCTACTTCTTTTCCCACCATTTTTTGAGTCTTCAGAATAGACGCACCATTTTTTCCGATAGCAAGTCCCATTTCACCTTTATTAATAATGAATATTACTCTATCTAATTTATCATCAATTACACAATCTCTAGCTGTAGCACCAGTTATATTCTGAAATAAAGAGATAAGCCCTAATTCATCTGAAGTTAGTTTGATTATTTCAGGCATTCAATTTTCTCCGCATTTTATAATTCGTGTCTATTTGATCCAAATACTTCAATTTAAATTTAACAATTTATCAATGCAGAAATGTTTGCATCACCAGTAGATTTCACTGAAATTGAGGATACTTTGAATGGTTTACCACAAATATGTCCGAGCGTCATCGATGAACCTGAATAAGCTATTGTTGGAACTGATGATTTCTTGCATGATTTTTCTATTTTAGAGATAGTCAATTCACTAAGATTATCGGAATATACCAATAATTTGACATTTTTTAATGATTTCATTGATTCCTTTAACCCTATTTCGTATTTTCCATTTTTCACAATAGCTTTCATGGTTTTTCGAAACATTTTTTCATCAATATTAGTCAAAGATCATCCTTCCATGAAAATATCGATCATTCCTGTACCAAGTGGAATAGGAAGACCCACTATAACATTTTCTGTCACACCCTTTAGACGTTCTAACTCACCTTTTATAGCAGCAGAAGCGATTGTTGGCACAGTTATTTCGAATGCAGCTCTTGCAAGTACACTAATTTTTTTTCCAGCGATACCATGTCTACCTATTGATTGAACAATTCCTTTTGATGTCATGAGATCTGCGAGTAATAATATATGTCGAATATCCACTTCAAGACCTTGTTCTTCTAAGGTGTTAATAATCTCGTTTACCATTGACTTCCGAGCTGCTTCTATACCTAATGTTGTTGCAATCTCAGTTATACTGTTAGTATTTGTTCTTTTTAAGTCCACACCATTTACTTTTAAGGTCTTGGCTAGGTTGGATCCTGTAGTTTGAATAAACCATTCGTCATTTTCTTTTGTTACAGTGATTCTTGTTACTCCTGGGATACCTTTTACACGAATATTCAATAATTTATTCTTCAGAGCGAATAGAGTTGCGAGGTCTGCGTCCTCCAACGTCACAATAACTGTATTGGTTTCAGCATCCACGTCTACAATTCGTTTCCCTGTTTTTAAAGCAGAACTTACTTTCTCAATATCAGTTTTCCTTTCAGCTAATTTCTCAGCACTAAGAGTAATTCTGACTCCCTGTTCATATTCTATTTCGGTATAATCTACAAGATTTGAGACCTTGGTAAATAGGATTTCTCTGGCTACTTCAAGTGCCTTTTCTTTAGAAATTCGATGTGTATTGTCCAGATATACATTCATTGATGGTGTTGCAGGTTGTTTTCGTGCATCCACTAACTCTATTAATCTGGGTAAACCCAATGTAACGTCTTGTTCTTTAACACCTGCAAAGTGGAATGTTCTTAAGGTCATTTGAGTACCTGGTTCACCTATTGATTGAGCAGCCACTATTCCACTTGCCTCACCTGGTTCAACGGTTGCTTTTACGATAAGGTCACGTGTTTTATTAATTATTTTTAATATTGCCTTCTTGGATAATGTAGTTGACTTGAAAGTGTCGCTTAATATTTGTAACATTTTTGGATTGAATTTATTGTCATACTTCTTTAAAATGGAGTCCACATCAACTTTTTCATTTACAGCACCTTCAAGAAGAGATTCAGTATCTGCAATGCGCTGTACATTTACAGCTTTTCCATGGTCACTTTTTGCAGGGTCAATACCATCTTCACCATAAAGGAACTGGATTAAATGTCCAACAGGGTCTCTAACGGTTTTATCATATTCGACTTTTATATGTTCTAGAGCATTAATTAGACGCCTCTGCATATATCCACTCTGTTGAGTTCTAACAGCAGTATCAACAAGTCCTTCACGACCTCCCATTGCATGAAAGAAAAATTCTGTAGGATTTAATCCTACACGATAATTAGATTTTACGAATCCTCTGGAATCAGGTGAATTATCGTCTCGTTTAAAATGCGTTAAAGCTCTATTTTGATATCCTGTTTTGATTCTTTTACCTCTCACAGATTGTTGGCCAAGTGCAGCAGTCATTTGACCTACATTCAAGCTTGACCCTCTTGCACCTGTTCTAGCCATAATCATTCCTGCATTTTTCATATCAAAGTTGCGATCTGCTATTCTCCCAGCTTTATCTCTAGCTGTTGCAAGATCATTCATTATTGAGAATTCTAATACTTCATCTGCTGAGAGACCCCTTGCTAGAGGAAGAGTTCCTTTTTCATAAAGGTCTATGTGATTTGCAACACTCTGATATGCATTTTTCATCTCTGAAGAAATATCATTTTGCGCTTTAGGGGTAAGTTCTAGTTCATTGTACCCATAAGAAAAACCATACCTTGTGATAAAAGCTCGAAGCATAGACAGTGTGGAATTAAGAAATTCACGTGATCTACCTGCACCATAATCTTTGGCTATCCGATGAAGAATACTATCAGGTTCTTCAGCTCCTATAGCTGCTCTATCAATTATACCTTCTTTTATTTCTCCATTTTTAATCAGTACATCTTTATCTTTTGGATTTTTTGAGCCTTGGTTCCATTTAGATGACATTACATAATTGAAATCATCAGGAAGTACTAGCGAGAATAGTTGATGACCTGTGTAAAGAGGTTTAGGTGTTGTCACTTTAGGTTTTGGGAGAGCACCACTATATCCTGCAGCTAAGGCTAGATCAGTAAACATATTCTTCGGTAATAAAGTATCTTCCTTTGTTAATAGATAAGCAGCTGTGATGAAATCTCTAATTGCCCCAATAATTGGACCTCCATAACGAGGAGAAAGTATCTGATCCTCAACCTTCATTAAGGTTATTGCTTCTGATCTTGCTTCTTCACTTTGTGGTATGTGAATATTCATTTCATCTCCATCAAAGTCTGCATTATATGGAGGACACACAGCAGGATGCAGTCTAAATGTTTTATCCGGAAGAACCTTTACAAAATGACCCATAATAGACATACGGTGAAGTGAAGGTTGTCTGTTAAATATCGCTATGTCCCCATCTTTAAGATGTCTTTCAACAATAAAACCAGTAGACAATGAATCTGCAATTAGTGTTCTATCGGTTACGTAATCAAGCCTAATCTTTACTCCATCTTGTCTTGTAATATAATTAGCACCAGGATGTTCATCCGGTCCTTTGATTATTGCTTTTTTGAGCATGTCTATATTCCAAGAAGATACCTTTTCAGAGATAGTTAGTTTCTTTGCGATATTCAATGGAACTCCAACTTGAGCAATATCAAGATTTGGGTCAGGTGAGATTACGGTTCTACCTGAGAAGTCTACTCGTTTCCCGGATAAACTTCCTCTAAACCTTCCTTCTTTTCCTTTAAGTCTTTGACTAAGTGTCTTTAATGGTCTACCAGATCTATGATGGGCTTGGGGTATACCTGACACTTCATTATCGAAGAAGGTCGTAACATGATATTGAAGCAAATCCACAAGGTCTTGAACTATGAGAGGTGGAGTTCCTGAATCCTTACTTTCTTTTACTCTCTGATTAACACGTAAAATATCAACTACTTTATGTGTAAGGTCATCTTCGGACCTAATACCAGATTCCAGCGTTATTGAAGGCCTGACAGACACAGGTGGGACAGGCAAAACTTGAAGTATAAACCACTCTGGTCTTGTAGATTTTGGATCATATCGCAATAGCTTCAAATCTTCATCTTGCAGACGTTCCAGCCTCTCCCGTATTGCAACTGGAAGCAAACGTGTTGCACCTCCATCTTCTGTTATTTCATGAAAAATAGTAGGTTTTGTGAAATCAATATCGAACTGAATCTTATCACAATGTGGACATTCTTTTATTTTCTTGGACTTGAGGATTATTTCTTTTGCTACTTCATCCTGTAAGGTAGGTGCAAAGGTTTTTTGATCTTCAAGCTTTAACCTATATTCATCAAGCTCATCATCAGTCAGGCGTAACCTACCACAAGCTCTACAAGTAGATATTAGAAGCTTGTGAATATTATTAACAAATGCAATATGTAATACTGATTCGGCTAATTCAACATGGCCAAAGTGCCCAGGACATCTGGTTGCCGTATTTCCACAAGTACCACATTTCTGACCTGGTTCAAGTGTTCCGAGGCGGCTATCCATTAATCCTCCTTGAACAGCCATACCGTCCTCATCATAGGTTTCTGGGGCTGTTATCTCAACGACTGAGTATTTCCTCACTTCACTAGGAGAAAAAACTGCAAATAATATTCCACCTACAGATTTAATGGATTCTTCAAAAGACAATTTTTATCACTTCCTTCCATTAGACCTTTGCCTTAATCTTTAATCTAGGAGTTATGTTCAGACTCATCATTTCTTGGAGAAGAAGTTTAAACGCATATGCTACAACCACAGTGGATATCTTTGATGGATCTCCACAAATCCTACATACATATCTATGCTGTTTAGTATCATAATAAGCTATCAATCCACACTCTTCACACACATAAAGCTCAGCCTTATCAGCCTCATCCAATAACCTATCTTTGAGAACCATCGAGGCACCATAAGATATGAGACAATCACGCTCCATTTCTCCGAATCGAAGACCACCACCTCTAGCTCTACCTTCAGTTGGTTGTTTGGTCAACATTTGAACCTGTCCACGTGCTCTAGCATGAATCTTATCTGTAACCATATGATGTAATTTTTGATAATATACCACACCTATGTAAACATCCACCATGTACTTTCGTCCTGTAATTCCATCATACATCACTTCCCTTCCAGTTTCTCTGAAACCATGTGATTTGAGCTCTTTCTTGAGATCATCTGGATTTTCTCCAACAAAGGCTGTACCATCAGTTTGTCGTCCTCGCATCGAAGCAGTTTTGCCTGCTAGTGATTCTATGAATTGACCAACAGTCATCCGTGAAGGGAAAGCATGTGGATTAATGATTACATCTGGAACAATTCCGTCTTCAGTATAAGGCATATCCTCTTGATTAACAGTAAGTCCAATGACTCCTTTTTGACCATGCCGTGAAGCAAATTTATCACCTATTTCAGGTATTCGCATATCTCTTATTCTAATCGTATATGAATGACCACCTTCTAAACTCTCAGTAACGAATACCGAGTCCACTACTCCTGATTCAGTTGGCCTTACTGCAGATGATGTATCTCTACGGTAAGGACCTTTAACTTCAAACTCCCTATATTCCTCCATAAATCTAGGTGGACTTGTTCGTCCAATAACAACATCACCACCACCAACCACGGATTCATGCGATATAACACCGTCAGGTTCGAGTAGTCGATAATATTTTTCTCCCCGGTACCCACGAATATTGTCTTCAGCAGAAGGTATCTCAAAATTATCTTTCATACCTCCTGGATATTGTTTTGCTTCCGCCTTATAGCTTCTATAAAAGAAGGACCTAGCTAATCCTCTTTGTATTGATGATTTATTCATAACAATAGCGTCCTCAATGTTGTAGCCCTCATAGGAAAGTACTGCCACAACACAATTTTGACCATTGGGGCGCTCATTTAACCTAAGTAAGTCTGTGAGTTGTGTCGTAACAAGTGGAGATTGTGGATATACCAAAAGATGTTCACGGACAGAGGTAGTGACAGGATAAGTGGGAGTCGAAAACCCTAGAGACTGTTTGGCCATAGCGGATTCATAGGTGTTTCGTGGAGATTGATTATGTTCAGGATAAGGTATTACGGAACCTGCTACACCAAGCATTGAAGGAGTGAAAATCTCAAGATGAGTATGTTCATTATTCAAATCTGAATATTCCATAGATATATACGCATTCTCTTCCTCATTTGCATCTATTAGCTCTATTAATCCATCCATGAGTAAATCACGCCAATTGTTTTCTCCTTGGATTATTTTTTCAATTTTTTCAACTGATAGCAAAGGTTTGCCGTTCTTGACAACAATTAATGGTCGAATAACTCTTCCAGCCGATGTAGAAACATACACTCTATGTGAGGCTTTTTTGGCAGGTGGCGGAAAATAAGCTATACCAACATGTGGATGTATTCCTGATTTGCGTCGAATATCTCTAAATTCTGAAACTAACTGTTTTCCATCGCTATGGAAACCCATAAACCAACCGTTAAGAAATATTTTACAGTCATCAGCCTTCATATCTTCCCTTTTCTCTCTCGTACTAATAACACCCAACTCTGTGAGTCGTTCAATTACATCATCTATAGGTGAGTTTACTGAGATCATTGCAGATAAGGCAATATTTTTCACAAGTCCACAATTAGCACCTTCTGGGGTTTCTGTGGGACATATTCTCCCAAAGTGAGTTGCATGAAGGTCTCTTGCTTCGAAATTGGGTTGAGTTCTGCTTAAAGGAGATTGAATTCTTCTCAGGTGGCTGGTTGTTGAGAGAAAATTGGTTCGGTCTAGTAGTTGGGTTACACCTACCTTTCCTCTTCCCCAATTACCAGTTGCTATAGAATTTGCTAGTTTATCTTTGATTATTCCTGGTCGTATCGCAGCTCCAACTACATTTATTCCTCTGCGTTGTCCTGTCCTTTCTAATTGGTATTTAAGATCTCTAACTAAATTTCTAAAGGATGTTCTAAAGAGATCAGCGAGCATTTGTCCGGCAAACTTTATCATTTTATTTCCATAATGATCTTTATCATCAGGTGTAACCAAACCTAACTTTAATTCAAGTAATTTACATACAGCCTCACCAATGAACATTGCCTTGTCAAATCTATTTTCCTCTTTTCTACCTAAATGAGGTAAGAGACCCCAGTCTAGAACAGATAGAGCCTTACGAACTCTAAATTCGTCTGGCATTCCATGAGCAACTCTGTTTCCAATATATACTAAAGCATCATCAGTTGTTGGAGTTTCACTTGATTTTTCAAACGAGACTTCAAGAAGATCCTGTATTTCAGGTCTGAGAGAAATTGTATCCGCAATCTCTTTATCCGTTTGCAGTCCCAAAGTACGTAAAACTGTAACAAATGGTAGATCCACTGGTGAGCTAGGAAGCTTAACGTTTACTGCCCCGTCTTGCTTAAGTGTTATTTCGAGTTTAGACCGGTATCCAACTATAGATGAGTATATCCTCGATTTGAATGTAGTAGTAGTACCTGTTTTCTCAATATCCACCAATACTTTGTTTGGTGATAAATCCTCTAAACCAACTATGACTCTTTCTGAACCATGTACTATGAAATATCCACCTGGATCATGACGATCTTCACCTCTTTCGATTAGCTGTTCTTCATTGTAACCATTTAACGCACATAGTTTTGATTTCACCATAACAGGAAGTTCACCAATATGTTGTCGTTGCATATCGGTAGCACTACCTTTTTCTTCCATCACCATTTCGAGGTATAATGGTGCACTATAAGTTAAAGCACGTAATCTTGCTTCTAATGGAAGGATATTACTTACAGATCCGTCTATTTCCACTACACGAGGTTTACCAATAGTTAATTTACCGAATTTGACTCTATAGGGATTTCCTAAAGCTTCGATTTCAAGTCCATTGATCTCATCAATTATGCTCTGAAGTCCTGTTTCAATAAGTTCATTATACGAATTAAGATGCTGGCGTGCAACTTCTTCAGTTTCTAACATATTTTTGATTATGGGCCAAGCATCGTATTTTTTAACTTGTACTGCCAATTTTTATCCCATCACCACATATCTGTAATATTCAGATATCCCTGCAGTCGGGCTTTCTCTTGTAATTTTAACCATATCACCAGGTTTGGCACCTATTTGTCTAATAACTGGGTCAGAGAACAAGATTTGTGGAAATTGGTCCTGTAAGGCATTGTATCGTTTAATTAATTCTGCTTTCTCTTTTTCCGCCATTATTTCGTGTTTAGGTACGTAAATATGTTCTAGAGGATTAAGAATAATCTTTTCTTCTTCTTTTTTTGCTTTTGCTTTAGCTGCCTTAGCTGCCTTAACTTCCTTAGCTTTAGCTGCCTT
>CEQE01324467.1_pt1 | contig 14616 bp, 10 predicted proteins | sample 356201 | NCBI WGS metagenome assembly CEQE01 (sample SAMEA2619970, study PRJEB7988) | marine metagenome | biome: marine biome (ENVO:00000447); feature: mesopelagic zone (ENVO:00000213) & marine oxygen minimum zone (ENVO:01000065); material: "saline water (ENVO:00002010), including plankton...
ACCATGGCAGTTTACTAACCGCTAGGTGGGATTACCGGACGGATACATTCATTGTACTTTTTCTATATTCTTCAAAAAACGGTCTTGAAATTTTTCCACCATAACTACAAATGGGGTTATTGGCTGTATACCAGTCTGCGCATCTAAACGCCACGTAATTAAATACAGGCTTAGCACTATCTAAAACTATGTTCTTAGTCAATCGAGATATTTGCTCTAACACAACTAAAGATTCATCGAGCGCTTGCTCTCTTAGTTTAATTTTTTCACTCGTATATTGTTGGTCCAATGAACTTTGTAGGTCTACTGGCGTCATCGCATTTTGATTAACGAACCGATAGGATTTGAGGGTCGCAAAAAAAACAATGTCATGTGGTTGAATCAAATCCTCCAACTCGCTTAACCACCACTTCATTTTCTCTGCACAAGGTCCACCATTCGATAATATTGGTTCTTTTAAATTTGTGACGCCACAACCTCCTTCAGAGCTTAATACCACTTTGTATTTTGTTTTATCGGAAAAATCCTTTAGCAGCTTTCCGTAAGCGCCTGCATGGGAGTCTCCGATTACGAAAATAGTAGGTTTGCTTTCCGATTTGAGATCTTGAGTATGGCTTGAAATACTCTCTTGGCGCGTATAAGGCGACCAAATACTTTTATCTGCTGTATTACTGACACTTAACGTTGGCTGAAGTGACAATCCTTTGAAAGTTATAGAAGCCATGATACAAATCAATAGACAGCTGACCAGTACTGTGCGTTTTGCTTTCATTGCTTTTATGAAAGGAACTTTAGAAACTCGCTTTTCAATGATCTCATAGGAAAACAGGCTTAATAAATATGTGAGAGCCAATGCAGTGAGAATTTCTACTAAACTGTCAAGTCCAACGCTCCAGCGATAGAAAACGAAAACAGGCCAATGCCAAAGGTACATCGAATAAGATAGTTTACCAATATGGACAAGCGGTACTGACGAAAATATGTAATGCCCCAAACCTTTCTCTCGTAAAACAATTGCGTTTATGAGAATCAAAGTACCACTTACGGACAAAAGCGCCCAAGGGAAAGGGAAATGAGACTTATCTGAAAAAAGAGCGCCTAATGAAACGAGAATGCCACCTACTAGAAAGCTGTTCAGCACATTCTTTTTGATCGGAGAACTTTTCTTATTTTCAAAATGAATAATGCTTAGGATACAACCTGCTGATAGTTCCCAAAAGCGGCTCGGCAACAAATAATAAGACATACTAGCATTCGAATTGCTGATATAAATCGAATACAAAAATGAGGCAGAAAAAAGTAAAAGGATTAAACGTTTACTGCGCCTCATAAGGTAACTAAAAAGAACTAACGGAAAAATAAGATAAAACTGCTCCTCTACGCCAAGACTCCATGTATGAACAAACGGGTTGAAGTCTGTAGACGGTGAAAAATAAGATGAGCCGTTGAAAGCTAGGAAAAAATTACTCAATCCAAAAAATGCAAATATTGCTGTAAGGTCAATGTCTCTACTAACGAAGAATTTGGGTAGAAAAAAAGTCACTATTATTGATGTGGTTATCAGAAGAAAAAGAAGTGCAGGATAAATACGAACAAATCGACGCTTATAGAATTCCCACAAAAACTCACTTAGGTTTGTAGGTGCTCTACTGAGCAATGAAAGGGTCACCACATAACCAGAAATAACAAAAAATACATCTACCCCACTAAAACCACCTGGGAGCCAACTGGCGTCCAGGTGAAAGACTATCACAGTTAGGACCGCGAAAGCTCTTAGCCCATCTATCCCACGAATATACTGCGTCATAAAACTGCCTAATCCTCTAGTGTTTTGTGCTATTCCCAATCGCGGGAATTTAAATCAAAAAGATCTAATCTTGTAAATTCAAAGAATTAATGACATCCGCATATTGCTCTGCCACGCGTTCCCAACTATAGCCAGCTGATTGCTCTATCGGCTTATTTTTCCAATCTTCGCTTAGTGCTTTTGAAACACAGTTTGAATATTCATTCGGGTTAGTAACATCACAAACCAGTCCAGCGTGTCCTATTAAGACTCTTCTCATAGCGTCATCAGTAGCGACAACTGGAAGCCCACTCGCCATTGCTTCTAAGTAAACCCTACCAAAAGGCTCATCGACTGAAGGCAGTGTAAATACATCAGCTGACCTATACACCTTGGGAATATCTGCAAAATCAACTTTTACTATTTTAAAGCGCCCCTTTCCTAGCTTTTCCTCACAAAGATCGGCAAAAAATTGAACGTCAGGACCGTCACCACAAATTAATAAAGAAACATCGTTTAATTGACTTACAGCCTCAATAGCCAAGTCGATACGCTTGTGATTTTGTTTGTTCAACGCACCTACCGTAAGAACGACTTTTCCATTCAAACCATGGTCAAATTTCTCGCCTTCTGGGCTAAATTTACCTAAATTCACACCGTTAGGGATTATCTCTACCCTTTGTTTAGGAGCAATTGAATGGACATAGGCTTTCGTTTCTTCATTAAATACAACTAAGCAGTCAGGTTTAAATTTCAAGTTCCGACGTAAGACCTTACCATTTGAAACCATTCCAGCCCTTTCGGTGTAGAGGATAGGTGTTTTGAACAGCTTTCTTATAACTACTGCAACTGCAAGCCCACCATAATCATTGTTGGGATAAATAACGTCACACCGCTTAAAAATTAAATAAGGGGTGTAAGTCAAAAAACTTGTAATAGATTCAATGAGTAAGGAAGGGTTGGACACAAATCTAGTTAAAAACCAATCTACTATTTTATTTCGCTGTGCTTTTTTTACTTTTCCCCTTGGAATACAAGGAATTACAACGCTGAGCTCACTACACTTGGATGAGCTTAATAACTTAACATCAAAAAACTTTGCGAGGTGCTCTGCCATCTCATAAGCACTTAATTGCGATCCACCGCTCGACGAAAACCCAGCTTCGGGGTGGATAACTGCTACTTTTTTCTTCATACAATGTCCATTTAATTGTGCCTTTCATCATTGCGGCGCATGGTTTTACTGATTTAAACGCTGCTAGGCTCACTTCAAGATAAAAAAACACAAAGCGTAAACGTTTTAAATTTAACTTAAGCAATTTAAGTTCCGCTTTTTCACAACTCTCAGTATCCTATTCAATGATTGCTTTTTATGAACCTTATTTCGCTAAAGATCTTTACCTAATACTTGCGACGTATACCAGATATCACTACCCTTTTACTTGCAGTCCTTCTTTTCACTTATCATTTCTCTACCATTTTTTAAGGACGTAACATGAATTCTCGAATTTCTGCGGGCTCCATTTGGCTAATATTCGCTAGCGCATTCTTAATCGTTTCATGCACGAGCAGTTCTCATAAACGCGAAGCCACAACATATGCCATTCAACCAGGCGAAAAGCTAAACACTTATTTGCTGGCTAACAACGCTCAACCAGACAATATCAATGATCTCCTACTTAAATATGACGGTTCAAAAAAAGCTAAACGTCACATAAAGCTATATCGCAACGAGATTGCCGAGTTATTTACCAAAAAAGTTTTGGATATTACTCCTTCAACTAATAGCGACGAGATAAAGTTGCGTTTGCAATCGATTACTACAGAAGAGTCTACCGCGCTATTTTCACTCTACCCTATCGATACAGCAAAATGGATGAAACTCATTTCCATACATTCAGAATTATCTGAAAATGAAGTTTACGAATCAGCAATTGCCGCAGGTTTAGATCCTTCTATTGTTTTCAAAGCCTCAGCAGCGGGTTTCGAGGACACCGTTACTCCCTTAATTAACTCCATCGGAATAGTTATCTACGGGCAAGACGAAACTAGCACCGCTACTGTTCGTTTCAGAGCAGACGATGAAATGCGCTGGCAGAAAGGCTTGAACTTATCATGGGAACCAGTTTACGGTTCTTTCGCTGGCAGCATTGTGTACCTAAATGCAGACACGACCTACCATATTGAAGTTCAAATTACCGACCCAAATGGTGAACAACAAGAGCATGTTTTTCAAACCAAAACTAAACCAAATTCACCGCCAATTGATCCAGAAAAAGTTTACTACTTATCTGATATTTACTCAGGAGGTCAACTTGATCTAGAGGCACTTAATATAAGCGGTAGTGCTGATGGATATGCAAAAATCATTGGAGACGGTCAAGTTATAGAGGCTTCTAGTGATGATCTGGCCGCTGTGAATATTGGTGCGCAATCATATGTTATGCTTGAGAACTTGACGATAAAGGGCGGCCAGCGCTACGGCATTTTTGCGAAAAAGGCGCACCATATATGGATTAAAGGCTGCAATGTATCAGAATTCGGTCGTGAAGCAGTAGATATTCGCGATGGATTAGCCTATGCAAGCCCTACAACGAACTCTCCTATCAACTACGACTCTGGCATCTATTTAGAGCGAAGCGGTATTGCTGTGATTGAAGAGTGCGAAGTACACAGCCCAAACTTAGGTGCCAATAGCTGGCAAGTTGGGCACCCAAAAGGTGCAAATGCACTTCAAGTATGGGCATATCATGATAGCGATGCTTACAGAGGCGAGTTTATTGTTAGAAACAATCGCTTCTATGGTGCCCCGAACCATAGATTTAATGATGTTATAGAAGGTCGAAAGAATTTTGAAAGACGCGGAGGATTCGTAAGAAACTCGGCTATTTATAATAATTATTTGGCCTATGCTAATGATGACCTGATAGAAATAGATGGCGGTCAACAAAATGTCTTGGTGTATGGAAACGAAATGGAGCAAGGATATGCTGGAATCAGCATCGCCCCAAATATGCTAGGCCCAAGTTATATTTTTCATAACCACATTCACAACCTAGGCGATGAAACAGGCAAAGAGTGGACCGCAATTAAAGCTGGCGGCCTAATCTCTAAACCTGCGGGAAGAACTTTTATATTCGAGAATGTATTGGATGTCGATCGCAACGGTATTGCAGCATCTAAAGTCAATAACGACACTACATTTTGGATTACTTCTCAAAACAATATTATTTTTACCAAAAACACAGGTTATGCCGTCGGCTATTGTATTTTTGACAAGGAAAAATACATAGGTAGTGCAAGCACAAATGACCTGTGCTTTAACGAAAACACTATCGACTCGAGATATGAGTTTAATACTAATAATTTAACGGAACATGCAGAGTCGGATAACATCGCGTATATCACTTCATTAAAAGAAAATGCATCCCCTTCTCTAACTATCTCAGAAGAATTCATTATTCCAAATTTTTCTTCGCCTTTTATTTTGCAGGCTACTGTTAAAGCGGCTCCAAAGGAGTGGTATTTAAATGCGAGCGAAACAGACTTCACGAACTTCCCAAAGCAATACAGATACGGTGATACTATTTTAGTAAAAGCCAACACCGTAATGCTTACTGGAAACAATTGGCAAGTGCTTCCTTTAAAGTACACTCTGACTAAAAATTCAGTTTTAAAACTTAATTTAAGCGTAGAAGGGAAACCTGAAGTTGTTGGAGTTGGCTTTGAAACCGACACGCAATTGAACAGCTCGAGAATAGTTAAATTTCATGGAACACAGGCTTGGGGGATAAGAGGTGAGGATTACTTTAACGGAGAGTCGGGCTCCATATCATTCCCCATTGGGAAGTACATAACGGGAAAAGTAAATTACCTAGTTCTAGCTTTAGATAACGATAACATTGAAAGCTGGCGCAACAGAGACAAAGTTACGTTCGAAGACATTAGACTTGTAGAGGCCTCGTTAAATGAAAAATGATTAAACAATGGCTCGAAGTATACTCCAGCAAAACTTACTCAACTAATACTTTGAATACGTGTTCTCAGATGTACTTCCCAAAAAAGTTTAGCGGGAATGTTTTGAGGCCAATGAAGTATACTTTTTTTCTCTCTATTACTTTACTTTTAATCGCACAGAGCAAAGCTTTTAATACAAAGTTTCGCTCTGCAAGAATTAATATAGATTCAGATTCAGAGTAAGTAATAGTTTTTTTATTAGACGTTAATTGTTCAATAAAACAATCTATTCCATTTAACTTTTGTCCCCTTAGCTTTTTCAATTGAAGGGGCTCAAACTTGTTACTAGTCGTTAATTCATAACCGAGCTTTTGAAGAATTTTTCCGCAAACAGCCTCTAGTTGTGTAATAAGCTCCTGCGAGAGGCTGGTTTTCCATTTTCCGATATTTGATGTGGTTATACTGCCCCGAATATCCTCTTTCCAAGGCTCGTTATTAGTGGTTATATCGTCAGCACTCTCTCGGTTTATCACCCTACTGTCGAAACGCTCATGAATGAAATCGAATACTTTTTTAAGTTCATTGTCGCAGTCTCTAACTAACATTTCATAGCTGACAAACAATACTCTATCGATTTCTTTATACTCGTCAACCTTTTCGAACCAAGAGGAGATAAGTGCTGCGTTTTCTAGAATAGAGTTAGACGCCCATGGAAGCTTTGGAATTGAAGATGCGCTATCCCGTAAATCTCTGTGAATTAGTATCACTTTTGCGTCAGGAAAATAATTCAGAATTTCAGAAACGTACTGTAGATGGTTGGGAGTTTTTTCAAGCCATCGTCGCTCTGAGTTACCATTACCTTTTTGAGAGACTATTGACTCTAACATAGCGCCCACAGATGGAGACCGTTCTGATAAAAAATCATGAAGATCCTGAGTGCTTTTACCATACAACTCCAACACGCTCTGACCTGACAGCGTCAGCTTTTTATGCATTAAAGCAATTGCTTTATCGGGCCATTCATCTTCTTTTAGCGCCCTTTTTAACTCAGCTGAGCCCAAACCTATTTTATTGAAAAACTGCGTTTCAGCTCCTGAATAGATATTTTTGTGAGAAGCAACAAATGACGTAAGTAGTGTTGTACCTGACCTAGGCGCACCCACGATGAAAATAGGATTTGTACTTTTCGATTGGAATTTCACAATTGCTCACTTTCAAAATGATTTAATATTAAAGCTGCAAAATTTACACCAAGCTTACATTCACCTAAATTACGATAAAGTTCTTGCAAAAGAACCATCTCATCTTTGGAGAGACTTTGCTTATAGTTATCAGCACAGTATTACAATTTAAGGAAATAATAGGAAGGTAAAACAAAAACGCCACTCTAAAAGAGTGGCGTCTTAATCGTCGAGAAGCAATGTAGCGCTACTATCTTCTTCTTACAGTAGCCATACCCATAAGCACTAAAGCAAACATAAGAATTGTTGAAGGCGCACTCACCTGCGTAACATTAGAACCAGGTACAGACAGAATCGAGATATCATCCAAACCTGTTCCTGATAGAACTGTTGTAGCTTGACCATTGCCGTCAAACGAAAGGAAACTATAACCGTCTATTCCCGAGAAAGAACCAAATACGATATCAAGTCCCCAAAAATCGCCCAAGAAATTTGAAAAAACCAAACCATCAGTTTTTCCAGCAACATATGTAAACTTAACGTTTGTGCCGGTAGCCGTAGAAACTACAGGATCACGATCGCCTGGATCATCTACGAAGACAACTTCACCATTGTTTCCGTTAATGTCAAAGACGATGTTACCAGCCTGACCAGATGGGCCACCGAAAATCATGTATAGACCAAGGTTATCCATGTCATCAAGAGCGAAGAAAGCTACGAGCTCGTTTGCTTTTTCAAAGCCAGTATTAGCGCTCCAATTAGTAAAGTTATAAAAAGACTCAAAAGATTCGTTAATTTTTAGTGCATTGACTTCTTGCGAGCCATTCAACGTAATGATTGATGCATTTGCGTAAACACTACTTGCTAGAATCACTAAAGCCGCGACAGCTTTTGCTAGTATATTTTTCATTACTTCCCCAAAAAAAATAATATCACTAATTAAATTAAGCTAGACACGCTTACTACCGTCTGGATAAAAGCAAACAACGTGCCAAATATAAAAACCTTAAAATTCAATGACTTGAAATTACAAGCTCTATCACTGTAAAGTAATTTGACATTAGTTTTTTGCTTTCTTAAAAAGCATCGATGTTAACTCTTTTGAGGTAGCCACCGCAAACTTACCAAAGAATAAAAACAAAACCAAAACGAAAGTAACGCCGCCCAATGCAACTAAGCCGACCAAAAGAAAAATATCATTGGATAAATAGGTCGCCAAGCGTTCTTTTATCAAAATTAAAAACGTAAACATTGAGAGAGACGCAAAAATGGAAGGAAATATGGCTTTGAACAAATCCGTCTTCGATATGCGTATATGCCTATCAACTATCCATAACCTCACTGGAAGTAAAACGAAAGCGCTGACAACAACGCTTATAAGCATTATTTTTACACCAAACCAAATAGTTGCACCCGCTACAAACACACTACTTACAATATTTAACAATGTTAAGTTAAACGCTTCTTTAGTCTTTCCATTGGCAATGAGTAAGTTAGGCAAAAACCAAGCTACTACACTCGGGATCATTCCGAATGCGGAAATGGTCATGAACTCTGCGCTTGGAGCAAACTTCTCTCCAAAAGCCACGGTAATAAAAGGATCTGCAATAGCCGCAAGCCCTAGAAAAATAGGAAGAACGATAATTGCAGTAATTGATACCATTTTTACGTAAAGCCCGCCTAATTTTGTTTTGTCTTCAACTCTAGAAAAGCTGGGAACAACCATCGTATTTATTGAACTCATTGTCACTTGATTAATAACTAACTCGCCCTTATGTGCAGCAGCCAACAGAGCAAAGCTAGCAGGCCCTAAAACAATACCCGTAAACAAGTTACTCGCCTTTCTGTGAAGAAAGTTCATGACGGTCATACCAAACAAGGGAAGGCAAAATCGAATGAGCTCTTTATTGTCATCTCTATTGAAATGGAAGTAAGGCTTAAATTTTGCCACATAAATTAGAAGTAAATATTGAATAACCGCATTTACTAATTTTCCGATAATTAACGCCCAAAGCCCATAACCAATTTCTGCTAAAATGACTATAGTGGTCGCGGATATAAGTGTTGCACAAAACTTAGCCACACCCATTTGTTTATTCTTGAATTCTCTCAATAATTTGCCACTCACAACTACCTGCAAACTGGTAACCAAGGTAATAGGAGCTAAGCTCGCGACGACCCATGCGGCTAATTCTGAGTAGGAGTAATAAGCTATTGGAGCACCGATACCGAGAATACCGATAACTACAACCAACCCCATTCCTGCGACGAATGTCATAGTGCTTGCTGCGTATCTATCTTCCCATTTATCTCGCTGCACAAGGTTTTGATTCACGCCCGCATTCACAAGCGTGTTTGCAAATTCGATGAATAGAAAACAGAATCCTGCTAAACCAAATTCCTCTAAAGTTAGAACGCGAGCAAGATATGCGTAAACCAAAAAATCAACTACATTGATTCCTGTTCTTGTAAGTGATGTCCAAATACTACCTTTAGTAGCTTTTTTCTTAAGCGACATTTAATTTCTCAATTGTGAATACGGAAGGGAACTTTTAGGTAACGTAACTAAGATCTATTTGCTTCTTTTCCTAGTTGAAGCAACATAAACTCACTCAAGCTTGTGAAAAAAATTAGTAATAGCAGCCAGATTAAGCCCGTTTTGCGTTTTCCTGAAAACCCTGAGTGCAGCCACGTTTTCTTTGTGCGACCTAAGAACATTTTTAATAAACCTATGCAAAATCTAAGCTTTCGCTTAAATCCTGCCTTAGAGAGCTCTGCGTCCCAAGTCCCGCCTACCACTCGCTTGCGCTTAACAATTAACTCTGATTTATTCCTAGATGGGTGAAGAACTTCTGCTTTTTCTGAATAGACAACTTTTCCACCAGAACTAACGACACGTCGACTGAATTCAACGTCGCCGCCTGACTTAAGTTTTTCATTGAACCCACCGTGCTTCTTAATCAGGGACATCGAGCAAAATAAGTTCGCTGTTATACATTCACCTTTTTTCGCATTCTGTTCTTGCTTCATAGAGAACATATTTTCAAAATCTAGTGCATTTTGCTCGGTGTGTTTCGAAGAGTCAGAAAAAAACGACACTTTACCCGCAACGATGATGTCGTCTTGCTGTTCATTCCAACATTCCAGCAAACTTGTTAACCAATCGCTCGAAACCAAACAATCAGAATCCGTAAAAGCAACGTAATCGCCAGACGCGACTCGTAAGCCCTCGTTTCTTGCTGCGTAAGAACCCGGTGTCAAACATTGAAGTAAACAAAACGTTTCTGTTTCAATTTCTTTTACACGCTCTTGTAAAAATTCGTAAGTCCCATCCGTTGAACCATTGTCAATAATAATGACTTCATAACTTTCTCGTGGGTAATTGATACTTCTTAGTCGGTCAATACACTGACCTACCCTGCCAATATCATTGTAAACGGGAACAAGAACACTTATTTTCGGAGCGATTATTGAAACATTGTTATTTGAATTCATTCCATTTTTCTCTTTAAGTCTAAGCACCAGCGAGAATTACCTTCCAAGCATCGACGACTTTGTCTTCTCCGTAGTGAGAGAGCACCTCTTTCAGAACTTTGTATTTGGGCACATATATCTCTTCTAATGTTCTCTCAGAGATGCCTTTAATATCTATAAGATGTACGAATGAGTGATGTTTGCTTTTCTCCCTTCCGAACTCACTTTCATTAGTCAGAATGTTACACCCCTCTCCAATAGCATGATAGAAAGAGCCGGAGCTAATCATGGTGCCATCAGAATGGGGCAATAGGACAAACTTAGAAGCTTCCAACAACTCATTAAGCTCTTCTCCAGAAAGAAATCTATTATCCCATGCAACTTTAAGTCCTCGTTTGCTAATGATAGATTCGAGTTCCTCTTTGTAGACGGGATCTGAACATTTACCTGCGATCTTGAGTGGGAGAGAAACGGGCCACTCATTTAAAACAAGGTGCAAATTCTTGTAAGGTTTTATTCCACCGAAAAACAAAACATCGTTCGTAGCTTTTGACTCACCACATTGCATATGTTTTACCAGCTTTTCATCAGACTTGTATAAGGGATGAACTAGTGACGGAGACTTAAAGTAGCTTTCAAGTGAAACTGGGGGAATTCCCAATAGACCAAACAAACGACAAAGAAATGTAAAGCGCTTGGTACTGCCCGAACTGTTGTGAGGCTTAAAGTTATGCTTTATCCAGACAACTTTTTTGGCAAAGAATTTTGAAAAAACGACTAGAGCAATCATTTTAAAAAAATACTGTATCGCCGTTTTATATGACCTGCCATAAACTCTATCCTCAACCCAATTGAGAATCACCACGGCTTTCCTAGGCGAAGCAAGCATATATTTTACAAAAGCTAAATCTGTTGGCTGCACATCATAGCCAATCTTATTTAACGCATTTTTATTTAGCTCCAAGAATTCATTTTGACTCCTTGGTGGATACATAAAAGCTTTTTTTACATCTTGTTGGGTCATTTCACGTTTTTCCAGTTTTGTTCCGTCATTAAGCTTTTTTGTTCCATATATTGAATCTAAATTGACATAGGTTTCTTTAAGATTTTTCTTCTCATCGCTCGATAAAAAAAGCTAGAAGTTGCACGAATGCCCGAAAGCTTGACCGATAACAATAGCCACCTTACTTTGCCTTTTTTGTACTTTAGCGAAAATAACACTTGCTCACTTACACGCTTTTTAAACCAATAATCACCAAGAAAGCTCTTATGTTTATTTGCAGACGCAAGCCGTGGAATGATATCTCTAGGCTCAATATTTCTGAGCTTTGCTCCAATTCCATCAGCATTTTGAAAACGATATAAAAACAGCCCTTTCGAAATATTTCTGAAATCTACACCTCCCAAAAACAGCCTGACAAACATGTCCCAATCTTGTCCATTGCTCAGGGATTCGTCAAAATGCAGATTTTCGATCACTTCTTTTTTGCAGCTAAAGCCAGACATCCCGCAATAAGTGTTACCACGTAATAATGAAGCTTCAGTTACCCTCACATCTTTATTAACCACCAAGACACTTTCCTTCCCTAATTGCTTGAAGCCTGTTACCACCGCGTCTGCTCCGAGCTCATATTGCTTTGAAATTTCACTAAGGTAATCAGGCAACCAAACATCGTCATCATCTAAGAAAGCAATTACCGTCCCAGAACTTTCTTTGATTCCAATATTTCTCGCCCGGTTAGCACCACTCTTATTTTCTAAACGTAGGAATTGCGCATTTACATCTTTTATAGCGTTATAAGCCTCTTGGTAAGAGACCTCTGAACAATCGTCTATGATTAAAATTTCTTTTGGTTGAAGTTCTTGTGAAACTATACCTGCCAGCGCTTCTACTAAAAATGCTGGTCTGTTACATGTGGTAATTACAACTGAGATGTCCAACTAGATTCCCTTCTAACTGCATGGATATAGGCTTTTAATTTGGCGCTAAAATATCAAATTTTTAGCGTGTCCCAAAGTAATTTCCGAAATACTCTCCCAATTGTATTTTTGCAGGAACACTTCTCTATCAAGACTTAAGTTTAAATTTGAAAAGGTAGACAGCTTTTTAGCCAACTCATTGACATTTCCGACACCGAAGTAACAGTCGCTTGGAGCTTCAATGTCCACATTCGGAGCAATATCACTTAATAAAACGTCACAGCCAGCACTTATTGCTTCTAGCGCTACAATAGGTAATCCTTCATGATAAGACGGCAAAACAAATACCGAAGCATGCTGATATAGTGCTTTTAACTCATCTCCTGATCGTCTTCCTGCGAACACAACGTTTGAACTGGCCGACATTCTCAGTTTTTTAGAATAGTCGTCTTGATGGTCGGCATCTCCTACTATAAAAAGCTTGGTAGACGTACTAGATTCTTTAAAAGCCTCAACTAAGTCGTGAAACCCTTTTTCAGGTACTAGCCGTCCTACAGCTAAAACGTAATTCTGTGACTCTATATCCAAATCTTTAGGTAAGTAACTGCTGCTAAGTTTTCCGGTTAAGGTTGGTAACATTCCGTTGGGCACAAAACTAATTTTTTCAGCGTGTTCTGGGAATGAAACCTTAAGAGCCTCACTTAAGCTTCGCCCAACAACTAAAATTTTATTTCCATACACAATCCCCATTTTTTCACCAAACCGAAGCACCTTTTTCGCAAACGGGCTCCATTTCTGCCTGTCGTAATCTGCACCATGGTGAGTAACCATGACTTTCATGCCAAGCAGGCGAGCTAGAGGCGTAAAAATAGCGGGGCCTACAGCGTGCAAATGCACGATATCGGGCCTCACAAATAGTCTTGCGTAAATAATTGCGATAAACGTATGAAGAAATGTTTCTAGTAATTTGTGTCTTAATGCCCAAACGCTAATAACTTCAACACCTTCAAAGTTAAATCGCTTTTCTTTCACATAAGGCGACCGAGCAAGCACAGTCACTTTAGCTCCTTGCTTTACCATTTTAGGGTAAAGCTGTTGGCAATGAGACTCTATCCCCCCCATAACATCAGGAATACCTCTTAAGCCAATTGCGCAAATCTTCATAGACTAATCCGTAGTTGTTAATAGTGCTAGTTGGGTTCTAAAACTGTACCGTGCTTTTGCAGGAGCCGTATTTCCGAGAGATACCCCTATCAAAATTGCGAAGAATATAAGCCCTTCTATATTCCATAAGGGCATCGTAGCTAGGTTCATTGTCAGAAAACCAATTAAAGATAATGGTAAAATTTTTGATAATCGCTTGTCTTTCACACCAGCTGTGACCATCAAGGAATACGAGCAAAGAAACAAAAACGATAACAATCCTATGTATCCGTATTCGTAAAAATAAGACACGTATGTGTTATGAGCATAGTGTTTAAAAACACCATTCCACGATTCAGGCCCATAACCTATTAATTGTCTAAGTAAGTCTGAGTTTGTAAGCGCATTAATGTATTGGCTCCACAAGTAAACTCTAGAAGACATAATATCTTTCTCAGCCTCACTGAAATACGCAGGAGCTTTGAATATTAAGTCTAAATTTGATGCCAATGTCCCAACGTCGGCAAAACGTTCTCTTAACGTAAACGAAAGCGCAACAAATACAAAAATGAGAAACATAGACACCACAGTCAAAACTGGCGCCTTTTGTGAAGGTTTTAATCTTTGTTCAACCAATGAGTAGTAGAACACGGCCGCAATGGGCAAGATTGTAAGGATTGCTGTTCTATAATTCACCAATATAAGGAGAAAAACTGCAACGGTGAATAGTGAGGTTCGAAACTTAATAGCGTTTCTCTCAGTTAGTCCTAGAACAAAAATAAAACTCACAATTATCATTGAGAATGCGGCTTCATGATTGTATCCACCGATATAGCTCGCTGAACCATCATTTTCTGTTGCTTTCACCTCGCCTAATGCAATAGACAACACTTGCATCACAACGGGCATAAAAAAACACACTAATAATTTTTTAAATGTGACACTGTGACCTTGAGCTCTAACTGATAAGAAAATGGCTCCAGTAAGAACAAGGAAATAACACCATTTTACTAAGACATTGATGGTTCCTGGAATTTGCATATTCACAAAACCACTCACAGCAATGGCCAAAAACAGAAAATAAAAGGGGAGTAACTTCCTTAAAGTAAAAACAGCAAACGGCAGGAAGAAAAGCCCTAACCCAGCAACAGAAAT
>CEQE01070769.1_pt1 | contig 14586 bp, 15 predicted proteins | sample 356201 | NCBI WGS metagenome assembly CEQE01 (sample SAMEA2619970, study PRJEB7988) | marine metagenome | biome: marine biome (ENVO:00000447); feature: mesopelagic zone (ENVO:00000213) & marine oxygen minimum zone (ENVO:01000065); material: "saline water (ENVO:00002010), including plankton...
TGGAGAGGCGTCAGGTGATATCCGATAAGCCCCATATCATGAAACAGGGGCATCCAGCTTAAGGTAAGGTCATTTCTATTCATTTTAATACCGGCCTCAATTCCATGCAAATTGGACAGTATGTTTTTATGTGAAAGCATTACTCCTTTGGGCTGGCCGGTACTCCCGGATGAAAACTGGATAAATGCTGTGTTCGTCGGCTGTGCTTCATGAAAGGATGTTGCAGGTTGCTCCTGTTGAATACCTGGTAAAGTCCGTAAATTATCTTCAGGAATTAAGCAGACATACCGTGATTTTTCTTTTTCTCGATCAACGAGATTTGAGGATACCAATACAATAGGTTCTCCAAGTGTCTTCCAAATGCTTTGCAGTTTTTCCAGCGCGGGGCTAAGACTGTTTAACGACAATGGTGCTGCCAGAGGGGCGGGGATGATCCCTCCGAGCAGGCATCCCCAGAATGCGGGAATAAATTCTTCATTGCGGGTTAGCGACAAAATAACTTTATCTCCCGCTTTCAAACCCAATTGATAAAGTCCCGCCAACACACACGCGGCTTCTTTTAAAAGCTGCGGATAGGTTTGAAACTTTACTGAACCGTCTTTCTGGATATAACCTATTCCTTGTTTTGAAGCCTGGTTTGCGGTATGTTGTAACATTTCTGGAAGCGTCATGCCGTTTGTCGTATACTTTTTTTTAAACATGTTGGGGTGATAATCGTAAAGATTTTATATTATACAATTTTGTTATAGAAAAAAAGGATGGTGGTACTGCCAGAATTTTAACCGAACTGATGGCTGGATATTTTTCAGTCAGCTTTAAGGACAAATATGACCCTCTAATTTACACAATAAACTGGTTTAAAGCTGTCCATAAAAGATCTTTAAATTACCCTAAACTGAGGGTTTTAACAAGCGTTTGTCAAAAGGTGATGTTTGTTGTCCATAAAACACTAATACATTGTGAAGATTGCTATTAATATAGAGCACTTTTCAGCGAATAAAGGTGGAGCGGAACGATACGCGTCAGGATTAGCCAAATCCTTAGCTGATAAAGGGCACGAACTGCATATCCTTGCCTGTTCCTGGTATGATGGCTGCGAAAAAGAATTTTGCTGTCACAAAATCCCGAAGTCTCTTTTCAGAACTTTCAGGGATCTGAGGTTTGCGCGTGCCAGTCAGAAAGAATTGCAAAAAGAGAAATACGATCTTTGTCTTTCTTTTACCCGTTCCATTAACCCCGGATTTTACTTGCCGCACGGGGGAGTCCATAGAGCTTACCTTAAAAGGGAGCTTCAATCTCATTCAAATCCGCTGATAAAAGTTTTTAAGTTCCTTGTAAATATAACCAGCCTGCGTCACTTTCTGATAAAACGACTTGAGGGTAAGGTTTTTAGTAATCCCAACCTGATTGTGGTGGCCATATCTAAAATGGTTAAAGAGGATATTCTTTCTTTTTACTCTTTTCCTGAAAAAAATATAAAAGTTATTTATAACGGAGTAGATCTGGAAATGTTTAACCCGGATCAAAATAAAAAAGCAGAGCGGGGAATCAGAAGCCGGTATAACATTGACAATAAAACTTTGCTTATATTGTTCGTTGCTAATAATTTCCGTTTGAAAGGGCTCACAAACCTTGTCAATGCCGCAGGGCTTATGAAAAAAAAGATGAAAAATTTTCATGTGCTAATCCTTGGGAGTGACAATAAACTTCCCTACGAAATACTATCTGGCAGACTTGGTTGCAGAAGGAACTTTACATTTATTGGAAAAACCAGTGAGGTGGAAAAGTTTTATGCGTCTGCAGATGTTTTGGCTCAACCAACTTTCTATGATGCCTGCTCACTTGTAACACTAGAATCTATGGCTTCTGGACTGCCTGTTGTTACCAGTAGTCAGAACGGGGCATCCGAACTTATTGAGAACGGGGTAGATGGATTTGTTCTTGAAGATACTCAGGATTACGCTTTGCTGTCTCAAAAACTGATGCTTTTTTCTGACAAGAATCTCAAAGAAGGGATGGGAAAAAACGCGCGTAAAAAAATTGAAAAATATTCCCTGCAGCGAAACAGTCAGGAAATGCTTGCCCTATGTGAAGAGGCTTGCATTATGAAAACAGCTCTTTAATATTTTCATACTCTTTCCAGCGTCTATGTATCCACAAATATTGTTCAGGGTATTTGCGGACAATATATTCAATTTTTTTGTGAATTTCTTCAGTAATACGGTAGATTTCCTGCTTTTCACTTTTGTAATCCTTTAGGGGCCATATTGGATCACAGACAAAGCCCTCAAAATGGGCGCCATCTGCTTTTCGACAGCATGCCACCACAACAATTGGTCTCTGGTAGGTTACGGCAAGTACTGCTGGTATAGGTGTAGTATTAGCTTTACGGCCAAAAAAATTAACGGCGATTCCTTTCATTGTTCCCTGGTCGGGAAGAATTCCTATGGATTTTCCTTTGCGTAGAGTATTTTTAAGGGTAAACAGGGCATTTTTTTTTGGAATAATAACCTGGCCGCTTACAGCACGATCCTTAAATATCATGTTTTCCAGGTATGTATTATCGAGAGGCCTTACCACAATAGCGAGAGGAATGCCTACAATTGAACTGGCGTATGGAAGAAGTTCCCAGTTTCCAATGTGCGGGGTAACAAATATGCAACCCTTGGATTCATCATGGATCTTTTTTGCTTTTTGAAAAAGCTCTTTAATGTCTTCGGTTATCTGAATAGAGCTTTGAAAACCAGCAGTTCCTTTCGATTTAAATCGATACTTTAAAATTTCAGAAAGCATAAGAAAAAAGGAATAAAAGCTTTGAACAGCAATTTGCTTGATTTCCTTTTCATTTTTTTGGCCGTTAAATGCGTTTCGTATATTATCAATTGCTATATGACGACGGCTCGGAACTATAAGATAAAGCAAATGGCCAAGGAAATAACTTAATACAATCATAACCTTGAAGGGCACAACACGGGAGAAAAGTATTAACGAACATACCAGTAAGTATTCGCAAAAATGAATAAACTTTCCTCTTCTTCGTTTCTTTTTTTTCTTCTTTTTCATTAAATTTCTACAATTACTGAAGTTGACTGCCCGGCTATTCCGTAGCTAATAGATAAAAAACGATCTTTTTCACATGATTGATGGGAGCTTGAAATGTTTAATTTAGAAAATTCCTTTTCTGTCTTTTCAAAATTTAATGTGGCGGGAATAATTCTATCTTTCACTGCTTTTAACCCCAAAATAATTTCTGCCACATCACTTGCCGCTCCTATATGCCCCGTATATGATTTCAGTCCGCAAATCGGTATTTCAGGCTCCTTATTCCCAAAAATTTCCATCACAGAACTTAGTTCTGAGGCGTCCCCTTTTTTAGTACCGCTTCCATGCAGGCTAATAAAAGCAAGATCATTCATGTCACAGTCAACCTCGTCCATAATCATTTCAATATTTCTTTTAATGACCTTTGGTGGAACAGTTAAGCCCGGGTCGTGTGAAGGTTCAAAACAGTTTTCAAATTCACATAATTTCCCAAGTATCTCCGCGTTTCGATGATTTGCTGCATCAGCTGACTCTAAAAGAATGGCAGCGCCGCCTTCTCCTGTTATAAAACCATCTCTATTTCTATCAAAAGGTTTGAATGAAGAGATTCCATCTTTGCATTTTGATAGTATACCTAAGCCATGCAGTTCCTGAAGAGGCACTTCAGTTATCCAATTTCCGCATCCAACCACTAACGCGATATCTGCCTCGTTCTGTGCTATGCTTCTGTGTGCCAATTCGAGAGCATCCATGCCGCCGGGAGAAAGAGACGCCAGACTTGTATTTGGACCCATAAACTCAAAATAAGCGGATAAAAAGCTGAACAAATTGTTTGAAATCGACTCAAGAAGAAAAAAGGGGTTAACCTTATTCAAGGCTGAACTATTTAATTTTTCGAAATCCATCTTCTGCCATTTTCCGTCCGTCCCATCCTTTATTGCAGGGTACATGAAATGACAGTCAACTTGAGTAAAATCTCCAGAAGCAATGTATAAAGCGCGTCGCTCAGGAGGAACATCTGAAACATTAATTTTAGAATGAGTGAGAGCTTCACATGCAGAACTGAACCCAAGCAAAGATCCACGGTTCAGGAACTTCATCTGGCTTAAGAGCTTAGGGTGAATGTTTTCCGGGATATCAAACTCTGCTACTTTACCGTAATATTGTAAATATTCCGGTAGCCCATCTTCAGGGAAATAAGTTATCCCGGTTTTCATGGCCTTCAGGTTTTCCCAATTCTCCTTAACATTTTTTCCGAGAGGCGTAACAAGCCCCATTCCTGTAACTACAACTTCTCTGCCAGACATAATTTTGAATAAGTTTTATGGAGTACTAGGAAAGATTAAGTTTTTAAGTTGAGCTTCCTGGTTAAAACTTGAAAGAATCTCTTTTGTTCATCGGTATTTTCTATTTCTGAAAAAGAGATTATTTTACCCTCGAATTCCGACTTGATTATCTTTTTTCCACCAACAGTCCCGATTCCTTTATAAGTTTTTACTGAAGAGTTTGGTTTAGCCATAGCTTCCATTACCAGTTCAACCTGGTCCCCGGGATATGCAAAGCCATAAAAATTGGATTTGATAACCTTATTTATTAAAAACCAGTTGTTAAAATCAGAGGATGCTGCCTCAAGCCAGCCCGCAAGCTGAACTAATGCTTCCAATAATAGTACTCCTGGCATGATCGGGTTTTTTGGAAAATGGAATTCAAGGAAATCTTCACTCATTGTTACATTTTTAATTCCCTTAATTTTTTCTCCAGATTTCCATTCTGTAATATGATCAATTAATAAGTAACGCATAAATAATATTTTCGATTTAAGAATGTTGATTGACGAATGAAAGGAACACCATTTATAAATTGCAAGCTTAAATCTAAAATCGTATATCGTCAATCGTAAATTGGTTGCGGTTCTGCCGCGTCACGCTATACTCAAGCCTCCATCAATGGAAATTGCCTGGCCGGTAATGTAATTTGACTTTTCAGAGGCAAGGAACAATACAAGGTTTGCAATCTCAACGGGTTCTCCAAATCTTCCAACCGGAATGTTTTGAAGAATTTCCTCGCCTACTTTCTTTCTGATGCGTTTACTCATTGCAGTTAAAATCATTCCCGGTAGAACAGCGTTTACTTGAATACCCTTTTTCGCAAGCTCAACAGCGCATGCTCTTGTAAAAGAAATCAAACCTCCCTTTGCAGCCGCATAATTAGTCTGTCCACGGCCGCCTTTTATAGCGCCTATAGAAGCGATATTTATTATCTTCCCATGGTGATTAAGCATCATCATTTCTGCCGCGTATTTGGTACAGAGAAATGCTCCTCTTAAATTAACATCCTGCACCGCATTCCAATCTGAAAGTTTCATGCTTAATAACAAGCTATCTTTAATAATTCCAGCATTATTGACAAGGATGTCTAATTGATTAAACTTTTTTTTAATAAAATCGAAAAGGGCAGTGACTTCCTTGCTGTTTGAAACATCGGCTTTAAAAACATCAGCTTCATTGCCAAAAGAGGAGATTTCTTTTTTAAGTATTTCCGCGCTATTCCTTGATTTATTGTAATTGATAATAAGTTTTGCGCCGGCATTAGAAAGAAGCAGACTAATATCCCCTCCAATGCCTCTTGCTCCCCCTGTAACCAGGGCTACTTTACCTGATAAATCCAATTTCATTTTTTAAACCAAGATATATTTCTTAAGAACAACCGTGGCGTTCTGTCCGCCAAATCCAAATGAATTGGATATCGCGGCCCTGACGCGCCTCTTTCTTTTCCCATTACTCACATAATCCAGATCGCATTTAGGATCAGGATTGGTAATATTTATAGTAGGATGAATTTCATCTCTCTGAACACTTAAAGTCGTAAACACAAATTCAGGTCCACCAGAAGCGGCTATAAAATGCCCTATAAGAGATTTGCTGGAGCTTATGGATATCCTTTTGGCATTTTGCTTAAAAACCTTTTTAATTGCAAGTGTTTCTGCGGAATCATTCAATTTTGTACTTGTACCATGAGCATTAATATAATCTATCTCATTAATCTTCATGTGACCGTCTTTCAGGGCGGATTTGATTGATTGCTCAGCGCCGTTTCCTTCAGGATGTGGGGCCGTGACCTGAAAAGCGTCCATGGAGGAGCCATAACCCGCAACTTCCGCGTATATCTTCGCTCCTCTTTTAAGCGCATGAGACTCTTCCTCAAGAATTGCTGTACCTGCACCCTCGCCCATTACAAGTCCGGATCTTTTTCTGTCAAAAGGACGGCAAAGTTCGTGAGGCTTGGAAGAAGAAACACATGCTGCCTGAAGTAGAACAAAAAAGACAAGTCCTATTGGATTTATCATAGAATCTGCTCCACCCGCAACCATAAGATCAGCATCGCCTCTTTGAATTGTTTTGTATGCTATGCCTATGGCTTGTGTGGCTGACGCGCAGGCCGACGTTATCGTATAGTTGGCTCCTTTTAAATTAAACTTTCGGGCAATTAAAGAGGCAGCTCTATTGGAATTGTTTCTTACAATAGATTCTTTGTGTGCATTGTCATATTTTTTACCGAATTGATCACAATCGAACTCCCCATTCTTGTTCATAAAATTTTGCACATCTTCCAATCTGGTAATCCCAAGCCCGGCGGCAAAAGCAACTCCAAAACGGTTACTATATTTATTGTCTTGATTAACACCGGCATCATTAAGAGCTGACTTTGCCGCCCATAACCCAAACAATGTTCTCCTCTCGCCTTCGCATGACACATACTCCTTAAACTCTTCTTTTATCTTATTCCAATTTTCTTCTTTTATCTCTCCAACAGCCTGGACAGGTGACTTTTCAGTGCCGGGATAAGCAAGCCGGCTAATACCGGACTCACCGGCAAGCGCCTTGTCCCAATTTTCCTCAACATCAAGACCAAGTGGTGTCGCCAATCCAAGTCCTGTAATAACGACCCTTTTTTTAGGAGCCATATAATTTTATGTTCTATTGAAAAAGTAAGGTATTAAAAATCTGTTACTGCCACACGGAATGCTGTGTTTAGAGCAATCATAACCTCTTCCGTGCTTAGATTATTTGGCTGAGTCGATAGTTTACTTCCTTTAAGTTTATTGAGGAGGTGGCCGACACGTTTTTTCATCGAATGCTTTGAATAAAATTCTTTCCAAATCCAGCGAAGACCATCGTCTAATTCCTGAGAGGTCATATTCTTTGTAGTAAATGTGGAATTCTGGCCATTGAATTTTGTAGAGTCTTTCTCAAATATCCGGTTTTCCGCTTTTAACTGCTCGTGGAATTTAGATCCATCTACAGGGAAAATAGCTGAAAAAAGAGCTAAATCAAGTTTATTTTTCTCGCAAAACATTAGCGTTTGATGAAAAATATCACTGGTGTCTTGTTCGAAGCCAAACATAAAAGATCCATAAACACCTATCCCATGCTTATGAATATTTTCAATAAGTCCCGGGAACTTCTGAGGGTCCATCCAATTTTTATCTACATTATCCAGATTTTTTGAATTGAGTGTTTCAAAACCGGTAAAGAGAAACTTGCAGCCGCTTTCAGCACAAAGCTTCAGCAATTCATCATCATTAGCCCCGTTTATCGAAAATTGTCCAGACCATGCAATGTTATGAGGGATTAAAGCTTTAAATAATTCCTTTGCGTATTTTTTGTTAATGGCAATATTATCATCTACAAAAAAAATCATTTTGTCTGAACATTCGCGAATTTGGCGGACCACATCACTTATTGGTCTATGGCGTAAAGTACCTTCATAAAATTTTGTAACGCTACAAAAATCACAGTGAAAAGGACACCCGCGGCTTGTTTCAATATGGTAACACTCTTCATTTCCAAACCATTTTTTTGAAACAAAAGGAACATTGCTCAAATCAATATAGGTACTTGCCTTATAGCGTCTTTTGAGTTTTCCCGATCTAAAATCTTCTAAAAGAGTTTTCCATACATTTTCTGCTTCACCGATAACAATGCTATCCACGTGATCTTCTGCTTTATGGGGCCAAAGGCTAACAAAAAAGCCACCCATGACTACAGGCACGCCCCGTGAGCGAAACTTTTTTGCAATGTCAAAAGCTCTTCCTGAAAGATGAAGCATGGAAGTTATACCAACAAGGTCCACCTCCTGCTCGTATGGAATATCTTTATGGTTTTCATCCAAGATAACCACGGAATCCTCTTCAGGGGTAAGCGAAGCCAATATACTCAACGCCAGAGGTGTTGATGCCATAAACCTTACCGAAGCTTGGCCTCGGCCAACGTTTTTTGGATTGATGAGAAGAATCTTCATTCTTTACACATGAATTTTAGGAGTGCATGAGGCAAAACCGAAAAGTAAATTTCTATGATTTTTTCAGTCCGCTGTAATAGTTGAATAATTTTTCTAACTCCCCTGAACTAACTTTATGAAAATGGCTGTAAATGATTCGGTCCATTGAGGCAATTGTTTTACCATCCACTAAAATCTTTGCTTTGCCAAGCGAGTCTCTGCTTGAGGTAGAAATAATTTCTCCCTGAATCTCTGCTTTAAAACCCGGCCTTAAATTGTAAGAAATATTTACGTTTTCCACTAAAGACATAATCGCGGAGAGTTTGAAATCATTAGTGTAAATGATCAACCAACCAAGAAGCTGTGCCATAGCCTCAATAAAAATCACTCCTGGAACAAAAGCAACTTTACTGAAGTGACTTCTGAGAAATTCTTCTGAAAGAGAAAAGGTTTTAATTCCGGTTATGGATTTTCCTTTCTCTATATGAGTTACGTTATCGTAATATAAAAATCGCATATTTTTTAACCGCAGAGAAGGCAGAGGCTCTTTCCTTTTGCAGTAAATTTATTTTGGTTGCGGTTTTGCTGTATTAGACCACAGCCTCAATTATCAAAGAAACACATTGTCCTTCATAACATTGGCAGTTTACCATAATTTTTTTTAGAATTACTTTCATTGGAGATTTATTGACGAGATTGAACTTGATATTTTTATCAGAAAGTACGGAATTAAGAGTTGGAGGGATTTCACCATTTTTTAGCATATAAATTCCTAAAACAGTATCAGCTGCGGCTGCGCCTGCCAGTAAATGACCTAAAGCGCCTTTTGAAGAATATACATTAACTTTATCTATACAATCTGAAAAAACCCGGTGTATTGCTTCAATCTCATTTTTATCCCCAATAGATGTACCATCACCATGAACAATGATTGCGTCAATGTCCGATGGCTCAATCCCTGCTTTGTCAATTGCTTCTTTCATGGCATGAGAGATAGCTCTTGACGTAGGACCTGAAAATTCTTCTTCGCACTCAAAAGCGAAGCCGTAACCAGCAATGCTGGCCAGAGACTGGACACCCCGTTTATTTGCGGACGAACGCGACTCCAGAGTCAGCATGCCGCAGCCTTCCCCTAAAATAGTCCCATTCCTGTTTGCGGCAAAGGGACGACATAACATTTCACTGTCTTTCTCCGATGTGTTCAATATTTTAAAAAGATGCGCACGCGCAAGGCTTAAAGGAGAAACTTTTTCGCTGACACCGCCCGCAAGAACTGCCTTTGCTCTTTTATCACGAATGGCATTCATGCCTTCGATAATAGCCTGCGCTCCAGAGTCGGAGTGCGGAGAAAACACTGCGTTTTCACCTTTGAGGTTTAACCTGATTGCTACCTGGCAGAATGTTATATTGTTCAGCATTGAAAGAGGCCACAAGGGATATATCTCCTGGTATCCACCTGAATAAAACAAGCTGTAATCAAGATTGCATTCAGAATCCAATGATTTCTTAACTGACGGCATAAGATCCCCAACCTTATAATCAACCATCCCCATACCGGCAAAAAAACCGATGTCTTTTCCTTTAAGAGGTCTTTTGTCCAGGCTGGCTCGCATGAATGCGTCACGAGCGCATTTCAGAAGCATATAGGAATGTTTATCCATTATCCGGGCGTCCCTTGGATGAACATCCAAGGAAGAATGGTCAAGACCCTTTACCTGGGCGGCAACCCGGCATTGAAAGCCTTTTGCGTCAAAATCTTTTATTGGCAGGGTTCCGTGCTTTCCTGAAAGTAACGCATCCCATGTTTCAGATGCAGTAAGGCCCAGGGAAGATACCAATGCAACTCCGGTAACAACAACACTCTCATCCTCATTCTTCATATTCGCCTAAGCATAAGCACGAGTTCTGACCCCCAAAACCAAAGGAATTTGAGATCGCTTTCCGGTGTATTTTACTTCTTGCCTCATTCGGCACATAATCAAGATCACACTTTGGATCAGGATGATCATAATTAATGGTAGGCAAAAGGATTGAACGGTTTATACCTATAAGCGTTAAGATAAACTCTATAGCGCCTGCCGCGGCAATCGTATGTCCCAACATTGATTTATTGGAATATACCGGAATATCTTTTACCTTTTCTCCGAACACCTCTTTGATTGCCCGGGTTTCTGTCAAATCATTTTGCTGAGTGGATGTTCCATGCGCGTTAATGCAATCAATGTTATCGGGGCTAACAGAAGCGTCTTCCAAAGCACTTCTCATGGCTATTTTGGCTCCCTCACCTTTGGGGTGTGTATCAGTAATTCTATACGCATCCGCGGAAGAGCCGTACCCCAAAAGTTCGCCTAATATTGGAATACCCCTTGACCTGGCATGTTCTAATTCTTCTAAAATAACAACTCCGGCACCTTCAGACAATACAAATCCATTTCTTCTCCTGTCGAAAGGTCTGGAAGCTGTTTGAGGTGTTTTATATTTTTCCGTCAAAGCCTTTAGCAGAACAAATCCCATAAGACCAGTAAAATCCAGAGTAGCCTCACCGCCTCCCGCGATCATAACATTGCATTTACCTTCCTGAATTACTTTATATGCCTCTCCAATCGCCTGTGATCCAGCCGCGCATGCGGATACGAGGGAAAAATTATGTCCTTTGCAGTTAAATAACATTGAAAGGAGAGACGTCGCTACATCAGGTTTTCTGCAAAAAAATTTAAGATACGAATACCCGCCTGCCTGCGTCAGTTTTTTCATATCCCAATTTCCGTTCCCGTCATAAAACCTGTGCAGGAACATCATGTCTTCTACTTTGGGATTGTCTCCGTGGGTGCCGATTGAAACGCCGATTTTTTCGCGGTTTGTTACTTCCTTGAGTTTTGCCTGTTGTGCGGCTTCAAGAGTTGCAACTCGTAATAATTTGAGCGCGCGGGAAGAAAATTTTTCCAGCCTTTGTGCCTGACTATGTTCACTCTTGTTAGTCAGCCACTCGTTATCAACTTCTCCACCTATTTGGCAGGGCAGTCCTTTAGTTTCAAAAGAGGAGATGAAATCAATTCCGGAAAGGCCATTACTCGCGTTTTCAAATGTTTCTTTGGTATTTTTTCCTAAAGGAGTGATCATTCCGTAGCCGGTAATCACGACCCTGCGTTTAGAAGATGTTTTTTTCTTTCTGGACATTTTCCAACCATTCTTTAATTAAATCATCTCCATTAGCAAAAACAGCAAATTCTCCGCATGATCCGCATTTAATGCGTGTTTTTTTATCTAATTGCCATGTTGAATTACCGCACGTGCATTTTTCAGGAAGGGAATTGAGGATATCCATAACACCGCTTGCGATTGATTGGACCGTGATTAAGGCAGGCACTTCATCAACATCCACACCGGGGTTCAAATCAGGAAGATCATCTTCAAACCGTGCCTTCAGGAGTTCGATAGCTTTGTCAGTCAGTTGATTGTTTTCATCAATAGCAGAGCCCTCACCAAACATCTCTTCAATATGTTCAAGGATAAAATGACGCGCCATTTTAATCCCGAAGCTCTGTTCCAGCCTGTAATTGATATCAAGAAAATCCAGGGATTCAGCGCCTATATCATTTATCAGAGAACTTTCAGGTTTAATAGTTTCTTCCTTAGCGCTTAGCGTTTCAATGATAGCTTTTTTCATCTCATCAATAACTATTTGCTCAGAAATGAAATTTTGTTTCATAATTCCTCCTAAAAATTTTATCTATAAAGTCTGTTGCTGAGCCCTTTATCAACAACAATAGTCTGTCCATGCATTCCCCTGCTTGCCGTATCGCATAAAAATAATACTACATCCGCTATTTCATCCGGTTTCACAAAGAGATCATCCGGTATTTTATTTACCTCTTCCATGTATTGTCTCAATACTTTAAAAGAGTCTGTTTTAACAAGGCCCGCGCAAATACCATTAACAGAAATTTTTTTATCTTTAAGACTCTCTGCACAGTCTCTTACAACACTTTCCATGGCGGCTTTCATGCTTCCGAGGGGATAGGATTGATTGTAAAAGCGGCTTCCAAGACTTGAGATAAAGATCACCTTACCTCCGGATTTTTCCAGTAGCGGAAGCGCTTCCTGAATACAGAAGATGTTTCCCATGTAATTAGTCTCGACCAACTGCCTGAGTTCCCGCTCAAAAAGTTTTTCAATGGGTTTAAAAGGAGCTTTTGCGGCATTCAAAATAAGAAAATCCAGTCTGCCGCATTTTTCATTCGTTCCGTTCAACAATGCCTTAACAGACTCTTTTTTAGAAATATCAGCCTGAATAAAAAATGCTTTGCGACCCATTTGATTAATCTCATTGCATAAAGTCTCTCCCTGTTTTTGAGACGCGCCACCGGATTTACGGTAATTTATAATAACATCCGCGCCTGATAAAGCGAATTTTTTAGCAATTGCGCTCCCTATGCCGCGGGAACTGCCGGTTATTAAAGCAACTTTATTTTTAAATAAAACATTACTCATAGGTTTTATGGCATGTCGGTTTTTTGATTTCTGCCATCCCTGGCCTCAACCCTTCGGGCGGCTTTCCTCCGGAAACCGTCCAATTTTATCTTCCTGATAAAATTGTGATTTGGGCAAAGCTGAGCTGAGCTCTGCCATCCCTGGCCTCAACCCTTCGGACGGCTTTCCTTCGGAAACCGTCCAATTCGGTTTCCTACCGAATTGTCTCTACGAACTCCGCAATTTCAAGAAACTTTATACTATAAAAGTTTAAATTAATAAGGTCAATTAATTTATTTTTTTCGTGCTTTTCGCGTGTTTCGTGGGTAATAATTAATATAGTTGCGGCAATGTTACGCTTAGTATATAAGGGGCTAACTGTATTATAGTAGACTGTAAAGAGAATGATAAATCTTAAAGACAAAGTTGCTGTTGTAACCGGCGCTGCCAATGTAAAGGGGAGGGCGGTCTGCAAAGCTCTGGCAAATAACAAGGCAAAAGTTGTTATTCACTACTTTAAAAATCAAAAAGGGGCAGAGTTTCTTCTGAATGAGATTAAAAAAGAGGAAGGGGAAGCGTTTGTTTGTCAGGCTGATATCAGGAACCGGAAAGAAGTGAAAAACTTATTTGAAAAAGTAACAGCCAAATATGGTTCGGTAAATGTACTGGTTAATAACGCTCATGAGAAAATCAAAAGAAATTCTTTTGTAGACACATCATGGGAAGAGCACCAGATGCAAATAGATGTAATAACAAGAGGGAGTTATTACTGCATTCAGGAATCCTTGAAGGCAATGTTGAAAAACAATGAAGGTTCAATAATTAATATACTGAACACTCAGGTTAACATGCCGGTAAAAGGCTACAGCAGCTTTACAACCGCGATGGCTTCGATGGTCGGAATGACCCGGAATCTTGCGAAGGAAGTGGGGAATAATGGTGTGCGGGTAAATATGATTGCCCCGGGGTTCATTGTCGGCAAAAAATCAGAACACGCCCCTTTTTTTGTTCAGGAGAAAATCATTGAGCAGACCCCTCTCAAAAGACTTGCCACTCCGGAAGACGTTGCCAATGCGGTACTTTTTTTAGCCTCAAACCTTTCCGGTTTTGTTACCGGCGGATATCTTGTAGTAGATGGCGGTATGGTCATGCTTTAGGATGTAAAATTTCTCAACAAGTGCATGTCATAGCTGATGGTTGATTAAATATAGAGTTTAACGGCAACCGCCTACTTTAACCCCAAAAATTTTCTGATATGTTTTGCCAAGAGGTTATCGATTTCTTTGTGTCTCGGAACAGGTTGCTTTTTGCCGGTATTAGGATTTACATAAATATCATGATTTGCTCCCGCCCGTAATAAAATACATCCATCTCTTACAAGTTGCCGGACAAACTCTTTTCGCTTCATATTGAAATTTCTTTGATTTCATATTTTTCGGGAACTTCATCCATTGCCATCAGAAGGTATGCGTCTTTAATATTTTCTTCTAATTCTTCTAAAGTCTCTCCCTGAGTCATTATTTCGGGATGATCGAGAAGTTTCCCCAGCCAGAAATCCTCCCCCTTCCAGTAAATCATAGTCATTTTTGTTTTTATGGTCATTCATTCTCCCTTCCTATAGTTTATATCACGGTGTTAATATAGCTAATAAAATTAGAGATTTCAAGACATCTACTTCTCTATTCTAACAGTATGCCACTCCGAAAGACGTTGCCAATGCGGTACTTTTTTTAGCCTCAAACCTTTTCGGTTTTGTTACCGGCGGATATCTTGTAGTAGATGGCGGTATGGTCA
>CEQE01105840.1_pt1 | contig 14522 bp, 14 predicted proteins | sample 356201 | NCBI WGS metagenome assembly CEQE01 (sample SAMEA2619970, study PRJEB7988) | marine metagenome | biome: marine biome (ENVO:00000447); feature: mesopelagic zone (ENVO:00000213) & marine oxygen minimum zone (ENVO:01000065); material: "saline water (ENVO:00002010), including plankton...
GATGCCGAACAGCGTGTCCTCGTGTCACGCAGGCACGCACACAGTCACCAGGGAAAGCTCTGGGAATTTCCGGGTGGTAAACTGGAGGCTGGCGAATCTATCCAGGCGGGACTCGAACGCGAGTTCAGGGAAGAACTGGGCCTGCAACTTCACCGATATTTTCCCGTAAAGAAAATCCTGTATCAATATCCCGAGAAAACCGTGTTGCTGGATGTGTGGCAGATCGCCGAATACAGCGGCACCGCGGTGGGTCTGGAAGGGCAGGCTGTACAATGGCGGAGCATTGCAGCTCTCGACCAGGCAGATTTTCCACCGGCCGATGTGCCGATAATTCGACTACTAAACTTGCCCCGGGAGATTGCCATCACACCACCGCTGGGCAATGAATCGCAGTTGCCAGGACTGATTGCAGCTTATGTAGCGCAGCGAGTGCAGGTGATCCAGTTCCGGCAACATCAATTGGATCCTGCAAGCTACCGGCAATGGTTTGAATTGGCGAACGACATCTGCACTGGCCACGGGGTGAAGTTGATATTCAACTACGACCCGAAAATATACGCCACTCTGGCAAAACAGGCTGCTTTTCATGCCAGTAGTGTGCGACTCATGGAGTTGAATGCACGCCCTGTAGCCGAAGATTTACTCTTTAGTGCATCCTGCCACAACCAACATGAATTGCTACATGCCGAGAGACTAAACGCAGACTTTGCTTTGCTCTCACCGGTCAAGCCAACCGACAAATACCCGCCGGGCCATTGCCTCGATTGGGCCGGCTTCGAGGAGTTGGCAGGTCAGGTCAGTTTACCGGTTTATGCGTTGGGAGGAATGAGACGCTCTGATATCGACACCGCATGCCAGCACGGAGCCAGGGGCATAGCAGGAATCCGCTGTTTCCTTCCCGGATAGCCGCTTTGGCTTATAAGCAGATAGCAGCTCTTGTTTAGGGAATAAATCCATAATAGCCAGCAAGCTACTGATATAGAAAGATTTAACAGAAATCAAAAAACCCAAATTTCATGCATTTGTGATAAAGTATTTACCCAAAGCGCAGATACAGCACTGTGGATGTATGAAAAGCACTAATTTCACCGCGATACTGGTTTTCTGTGATGCGGTTCACTGAGATTTAGGCTAACTTATTGAAAATATGGGGTTTTAAAGCAGCATTCTGGCGAAGTCTATGAAACGCGCGTACCGATACCGAATCTCTTTACTGCTACTTCTGCTGATCAGTCCCACCGCACCGTTCAGCAGTACGTTTCTGTATGCCGATTTCGCTATTCTCGTGGATTACGCTGACCTTCCAATTGACAATGGCTGCGATAGTAGGTGGTGCACCGGGTTCGCCTCCTGTATCAGGCAATCAACTATTCGATTGTGAGTCTTTCGAGCCACCAGAAATAGCGGGTGTGGCTGAGGGCGTTGCCACCTATTCGGAGACATCGGGAATCCTGGATGTTGCCAGCGTTAACTTGAATAACGAACAGCTCGCGGTACGTCTGGAGTATATCGAGGGTACGGATCCCTGGATATTCGAAACCCTGTCCATGGGGGCTGTTCAATCCGGACCGTCTGAATCCACGATTTCTGCACTAGACGGTGGGCCCATTGTCGAACCCTCCCAGGACTTTATTCCACTATGTCACGGATGGGTGATGATTGGTGACGCGACTCGCAACCGGGTAGTCGAGCGGAATCTAATCAGTGGAGAGACCGGCGAGACCTATAGTTTTAATACGGCTCCGAACCAGTTTACCCTGGATGAGGCGAACGACAGGGTGTTCATGACTGTGCATCCTGAATCTGAGCGACTCTACCAGCTCGATTTGCTCACCGGAGACATCGCACATTTTCCGATCTCCCAAACTCTCACTGGTGACCCGGGATTCTCCCACACCTATCGTTGGGCATTGAGAGATATTTCATTGGGAGAAGATGGCAACGTCTTCGCGATTATGTTCGACAGCGTCGGACACGATCCTGAAAATGGTGTGCCTTACTCCGATTCGAAGCTCTGGTTAGGACTGATGGATAACACGGGCAATTTCCTGTTCGATAGTCTTCCTTTGGAAGAACCTATTCGGGTCGAGTATGACCCGGTTCTCGATCATCTGTTCCTGGCCAATGTCAGCAACCTGGCTACCTTTAATTTCGATCCCCTTACTAACGTACTTAGCTTCGTGCAGGGTACGGACATTCCGGTCGGATCGAATTGTACTGATTTCGATATCTCGCCTGATGGCACACGACTGGCCTACACCTGTCCTGCCGGCAATTACGGAGAGGATGATTTTAGCATCGCCGACATGAATCCAGAAAGTTACTACGATGTTGATGGTGAGTGGTTCCTCAACAGTTCGCCGCTCAGCGCAACCTTCAATGCAGACGGAACCCTGTTAATCGCAACCGATAATAAGCGACTGTATTTCTTCGACGTAGTGACTCACCTGATTCTCGAAGATTTCGAACTCGGTCTGCTGGAAGGTGAGAATATCAGCAAGATCCGACTGTCACGGGATGGCGAATTACTCTATGTCTTCCTGGGTAATGAAATTCACGATGAGAGCAGCAAGTTTTACTGGATGTCGATGCCCGATATCACCGGAACGCCGTTGTAACAACCCTGTTACTGTATCGGCTCCAGACCTTCATCATCGGATGGAAAGACAGGATCTCCCGGAATACTGTGCTTTTCGGTAGCCCATTCCCCGAAGTCGATCAATTTACAGCGTTTGCTGCAGAATGGCCGGTACTCGTTTTCTTCTGTCCAGGCCATGGATTTCTGACAGCTTGGGCAGCTAACGGTTTTCTTAGCCTGACTCATTAGCCAATTCCAGGTATTTATTGTGCAGTGTCGCCACCGCAGAGTTTAATCGCCCCAGTGACTGTTCATTATCCAGTACGTCATCGGCATGTTGCAGTCTGGTTTGTCGACTGATCTGGGAATCGATTATCGCCCTGATGGTTGACTCGTCGCCACCGTCTCGAGCCAGGGTTCTTGCTAATTGATTCGATTCGCTCACATCCACTACCAACACACGATCCACCAGTTTTTTCTGATCAGTCTCCAGCAGCAACGGCGAAACTAACAGGCAATACAGCGATTTACAATTGGCAATTCTTGATTGCATGCACTGGCCAATCAGTGGGTGGAGCAGTCCTTCCAACCAGTCTTTTTCTTGCGGCTGGGAAAAAACAATGTGACGAAGTTGGCTCCTGTCCAGGTTGCCCGTCTGCAGCAGAATTGAGCTTCCAAAATGTTGCGCGATTGAGTCCAGAGCAGCAGATCCTGGCTCCACAACATCCCGTGCGATAAGGTCGGCATCCACCAGGCAGACACCCAGTGCCTGGAAATACTCCGCCACGGTTGATTTACCGCTGCCGATTCCTCCAGTAAGACCAACTACGAACATGAGTGCGGCAGCCTAGCCAACCACAGTGTTGAGATAAAATGAATTGAGCTGCGAACCCCAGATCAACATGATAAAGCCAGCACCGGCCAGAAAAGGCCCGAAGGGCATCGGTACCGATTTATCTCTCCCCGTAGCCACTATCATGACCAGTCCCAGCACGGCTCCCACCAGCGACGACAGAATGATGATCGGCAGTAGGCTCCGCCACCCCATCCAGGCGCCCAGTGCAGCCAGCAACTTGAAATCTCCATAGCCCATGCCTTCCTTACCGGTGGCGAGCTTGAATATCCAGTAGATACTCCACAGCACCAGATAACCGGCGATCGCGCCAATCACAGCATCCCGCAGGCTGACGCCAAATCCCAGATCGACAGCATTAACCAGCAGTCCCAGCCATAACAAAGGGATTGTTATGTCATCCGGCAATAGTTGGTGATCAAAATCGATAAGCGTCAGTACCACCAGACACCAGGCCAGCAGCAACACGGCTAATGTCAGCCAGGTGGCGCCAAAGGTATAGGCCACCAGCCCGGAGATAACACCATTGATGAATTCAACGGATGGGTAACGCAGGGAAATTTTGGTCTTGCAGTCTGAGCACTTGCCGCCCAGGAACAGGTAGCTGAATACCGGCACATTCTCCCAGGGTCTTATCTTGTGGTTGCAGTTCGGGCAGTGAGAGTCAGGCTTGCGTAAGTTGAAGACTTCAAATTTTGCGGAAGAGGCGTTGTTGTCGGGGAGGGAGTTCTCGATCTCCAGATACTTGCAACACTGTTGTTTCCAGTCTCTTTGCAACATGATCGGCATTCGATACACGACCACATTCAGAAAACTGCCTACCAGCATTCCCAGGATGACACAGACTGTAATGAGTATAGGCGTGCTCGTCGAGAGTAATTCGAATATTGCCATTCAGGAATGGGTGCTACATAACCGCGCCAAGTTGGAAGATTGGCAAGTACATAGCAATCATCAAGCCACCCACCAGGACACCCAGGACTGCCATGATCATCGGTTCCATAAGGGCCGTCAGACCGTCTACAGCATTATCCACTTCCGCCTCATAGAACACGGCACACTTGTCCAGCATCGAATCCAGAGCACCGGACTCCTCGCCAATCCCCACCATCTGGGTAATCATGACTGGGAACAAGGTGGTATTCTTGATAGCGAAGTTCAGTTGCTGGCCGGTGGTCACATTGTCCTTAATCTTGCGAGTGGCCGTGGCATAGACAATGTTGCCGGTAGCTCCAGCTACAGACTCCAGTGCGTCCACCAGTTGCACACCTGCAGAGAAGGTGGTGGCAAGGGTGCGGGTAAAGTGCGCATAGCACGAGCTATTCAGTATGGGTCCTACAATCGGCAACTTAAGCGACATTCTTTCTATGGTTTGTGCAAAGGCTGGCGATCTGATGCGGGCTTCCTTAAAAATGAAACCAAACACTGCCAGGCCGATTAGCGCTTTCCACCAATGAGCGATCGCAAGATCGGAGAGGTTGAGTACTATCAGGGTAAAGGCTGGCAATTCTGCGCCGAAGCTCGAAAATGTTTCCGCAAACTGCGGTACAACTTTCACCAGCAAGATTCCTGTCACGATGATAGCCACCGCTACGACACCGATCGGGTAATTCATAGCTTTCTTGATTTTGGCCTTCAGGGCTTCAGATTTTTCTTTATAGGTTGCGAGTCTGTCGAGCATCGTCTCTAGCGCACCGGATTGCTCACCGGCGTCCACCAGGTTGCAAAACAGGTCGTCAAAGTAACGTGGGTGTTTACGAATACAATCGGCGAAATTATTACCAGCGGCTACGTCATCGCGAATTAGCATAACTAGCTCGCGCATGGAGGGGTTCTCCAGAGATTCACCGACAATTTCGAAGGACTGAACCAGGGGGATGCCTGATTTCATCATAGTCGCCAGCTGACGAGTGAACACGGCGATGTCGACAGGTTTAATCTTTTGCTTCTTCTTCCCAAATATTTCCTTCGACTTCTTCTTGACCCTGGTAGGATTGACACCTTGCTTGCGAAGCTGGGCCTTGACGAGCGCCTGAGAGCTGCCCTGTATATCACCCTTAGTCTTATTACCGTTCTTATCGGTACCCTGCCATAAGTAAATATTTTGTACGGCTTCAGTTGCCATAGCTCACCTCAGCGAATTTTCGGGCGTGTTAAATAGGACTCGAACAACTATACCATGTCCCACAAAAATATCCATTAAGTCAACCTGTTAGCTTCTTCCAGGCTGGTCAGCCCAGCCCCTGCCTTCAGCAATGCCGATTGTCTAAGATTGTCAAAACCCTCGGACTGGGCTTGATCTGCAATCTGTATCGAATTTCCACCTTGCATGATAATCCGAGATAGGCAGTCAGTAATGGGAACTACTTCATAAATTCCGATTCTGCCTCTCTAGCCGTCATTGCACCGGTTACATCCGACTGCTTTGTACAGCTTCAGTTGGTCGATCATGCCAGGCCTAAAACCCTCTTCTATCAATACTTTTTCGGGAATTTCCATGATTTCTTTACAATGATTGCAGAGCCGGCGAAGTAGTCGCTGAGCGATGATTAAGCTCAGTGAAGTTGCCAGGTTGAAAGCTGGAATTCCCATATTTTGCAGCCTGGTGATGGTTTCCGCCGCGCTGGTAGAGTGCAGAGTAGAGAGCACCAGGTGACCGGTTTGAGCCGCTCGAATTGCGATTTCGGCAGTCTCCAGATCCCGAATCTCGCCTACCATTACTACATCCGGATCCTGGCGCAGGAAGGCCCGTAAGGCAGCTGCAAAATCTAATCCTACTTTGTTATTGACAGCTAGTTGGTTAATGCCTTCCAGATTGATCTCCACTGGATCTTCTGCTGCTGAGATATTGCGTTCGACGGTATTTAGAATATTTAATCCGGAATACAGCGAGACAGTCTTACCACTCCCCGTTGGTCCGGTAACCAGAACCAGACCCTGACTCAATTGCAGTGACCTGAGAAATTGCTGTTTCTGATTTTCTTCAAAACCGAGCAAGTCAATTCCCATCTGTGCGGTCGATGGATCGAGTAATCGCAATACGATTTTCTCACCCCAAAGTGTCGGCAGGGTATTAACCCGGAAATCGACGGCACGCGAGTTGGAGAGTTTTAACTTGATGCGACCATCCTGAGGGATGCGACGTTCAGCAATATCCATCTGAGACATTATCTTCAACCTCGAAGTGATACGGCTTGCAAAACTAATGGAGGGACTAACTACTTGTTGGAGAATGCCGTCCATACGAAAGCGAATTCGGTAGACTTTTTCATAGGGCTCGATGTGTATGTCCGATGCTTCTTTCTTGATGGCATTCAGTAACATGCCATTAACGAATCGTACAATAGGAGCCTCATCGGCTGCCGTTGTCGTCTTCGACTGATGTTCAGCGGTTACTACAGTGCCGGGTGACTGAAGCAGATTTTTTCCCAGCCCAATAAACTCGCTTGCAGTATGTTCTCGATTGTCTTCCAGGGCCAGGATTGCGTTGCTAAGCTTGTCTTCCTCGACTACCACAATCTCAATAGATAGACCGGTGTGAAACTTGATTTCATCCAGTGCAATTAGATTGGCGGAGTCTGACATGGCCAGGAACAGGGTTTTGCCCTTTTGCAACAAAGGTAGCACCTTGTGCTTTTTGATGAGTGAAGAATCTATCAACTTCTCGGGGTAGCGCTGTAAATCGTAGGCTTGTAGATCAAGCAATGGTAGGCCGAATTCACGAGTAGCCGCAGCTGCTATCGAGTACCCATCGAGCTGTTTACTGCTGATGAGCTGCGTGACGAAAGGTATGTTGCCTTTTGCCGCTAATGATATAGCAGCAATCGCCTGGGATCGATCGAGGAGCTTGTCGGAAACCAGTCTGCGAGCCAGACCTCCCATGCTTGCTGACACTGTAATGACACTCGCTGAGTTTAAATGGGCATAAGTGGATCCTATGATTATAGGTTAGGATTCTAGAACTGATCCAAAAATGACAATATTGCGCTAATTAGGAGCCATTCAATGAGTCGGTGGAAGGCATTTGCAATTCACTTTTCAATATCCCTGGCGGTATTCCTGGCACTGCTGGCTATTATTCTATTTGTCTGGTGCCCAGGGATCTTGTTCAGTATCGATGGGGGCTGGACTGGATTACGTATTATTATCGGAGTGGATCTGGTATTGGGACCCCTGTTGACCCTTATCGTGTTCCGGGCCGGTAAGCCCGGACTGAAATTTGACTTGACCTATATCGCGTCTGCCCAGGTTATTTGCATGGCGGCCGGGATGTGGATTGTCTATGAAGAGCGTCCTATTGCACTGGTACTGGCTTACGACACGATCTACAGCCTCGCGTCTCAGGAATACGAGGATTTAGGGAAGAGTCCGTCCGTACTGAATGACTATCCGGGAGCCTATCCCAAGTTGATCCATACCGAACTCCCTGAAAATCAAATTCAGGCGGATATAGTTTCAATCCGTAGCCAGTTTACCGGTGACCCGCTCTACATGCAGACTGAACGCTATCGCTCGCTGCCGGAGTCTGAGCAGGAGTTGATGGCAATATTTCGTAAAGAGGAGTCAGTGAGGGCAACGGTAAGCGAAGAGCTGCTGAACCAGTTACAGGAATCCTGCTCCTTTGCCCGTTTTATCTCGGCGGTGACCAGTGGTTACGTGTGTTTCGATCGGGACAGCAGGTCACTGGGTGCGTTCTATGATAACCAGTATGTCAGACCAGCAGAGCTTGTCGGGGAAGAGATTCCTTAGCAGTATCCGCCGACTACACAGCTACCACCGGTTACCCATTGTATCGGTGGGATCACACCCTGGGCAGCCAGGGTATAGGTGGTCCCCGCCAAATCGGTGCCGTCCGCCATCCAGGTCACGGTAATGACACCATTCACAACATCGATCCCATGTGTGCTGGTCGCCTGGGCCTGGATTGGCGGTATTCCATTGCTGCCCGCATCTACATCGTCCAGTGTGCCGAATCGATCGGAATGTGCCTGCACCAGAATGGCGGCTCGGTAGAAGCCTATCGCCAGAATCGCTTCTGAGAATCGGGCACGGTTGCGGTAGAGATCATAGGCAGGAAGGGCTACTGAGACGAGGATGCCGATAATGGCGGTGACGATCATCAGCTCTATCAGTGTAAAGCCTTTTTGCTTCTTCTGAATCATGGCTTAGACCTTGTGTAGCATCTGTGAGAGTTTAGTCGTCAGTTGTCGGTAGAGAGTAGCGATATTGTCAATTTAGAGTCAAGCCGGAAAGATCGAATTTTATTTGTCTTCTGAGGGATAGTCTGTATCTATTTGTTCTTGCTGCGCTTTCTTGTGGTTGTCTGGTTGGCAGCACTCGCCTTTCTAGGGGCTTAGATGCTGCTAATTCCAGATTAACTACACAGTCTTAGCAAAAACCATTAGCCAGACAGGTGCCACCTTCAGTCCACTGCACAGGAGGAGTTATACCGCCTGCTGTTAGTGTGTAGGTTACGCCAGCCATTGCCTCAGCAGATCCGCCAGAGGTAGCACGCCAAGTCATGGTGATTAAACCGTTTGCTACGGAAGATCCATGAACATCTGCCCCAGCAGTTACGTTAGCCGGAATACCCAATGCGGCTGCTTCGAGAGCGCCAGTATTAGCAGGACTACGAGTCTGGATAGCCAGTTCAACCGCAGTCTTGAGTGGTGTTACGGCCAGTACCAGTTCAGAGAACGCAGCACGGTTAGAGTAGTTCTGATATGCGGACAGAGCTACTGCAGCCAGGATTCCGATAATCGCAACAACGATCATCAATTCGATTAGGGTAAAACCTTTCTGTATTTTCTTCATTTGTCTATCTCCAGTTTCTATCAATTTCAATGAGTATGCTTGTCTGTTGTTGTAAGTGTAATGTCTAAAGTCGTACACGCTTGCCAGGTATACACCCCGAATTCTGCCAGTTCTTTTCAGGGTAGTTAGTGACAATAATTGTCACTTTGGAGCAATCTTTGCCGAATGGCTTTGCCGGGGCACGGTGTCGGGTTACCCGGCAAGCACTGACCTCATTATACTACGGATTCACTGGCCAGAGCCGCTAAATCAAAGATGGAAAACAAGCATTACTTGAGCTTTTTTAGTCGCCCCGCTGGTACTGAAGTCTATTTCGGGATTGGGCTGGCAGTGTTGGTTTTGCTCACCCTGGCACTCTATTGGCCCGGCATGACCAGCCCGTTGCTACTGGATGATATTTCGAATCTGAGACCCTTGGGCGAAAATGGGGGAGTGAACAGCCTGGAGACACTGCGGCAGTTTGTGTTTAGTAACAGCGCCGGACCCACCGGACGACCTGTGTCGATGCTGTCCTTTCTTATCGATGCCCAGGATTGGCCCCCCTACCCACCGGCCATGAAATACACCAACCTGATGATCCATTGCCTCTGCGGGCTTGCCATTTGCTGGTTCTGCTTTCTTCTGGCTCAACATCTGAACATGTCGCAAGCCCACAGCGGCCAGTTGGCATTGCTAGTCACCGCTTTGTGGTTACTGCACCCATTAAACACCAGTACCACACTCTACGTGATCCAACGGATGACGCAGCTCATGGCTCTGTTCGCCAGCCTCTCACTGGTGTGCTACTTGAGTGCCCGGCGGGTGATTGAGTATAGCCCGAGGGCTGCCACTGCATTGTTATGCCTCGCGCTGTTCCCCTTTGCACTACTATCACTACTCAGCAAGGAAAACGGGGCTCTGTTGTTGTTGCTAATCGTATCGATGGAGCTGTTATTTTTCTGGCAGCAGCCTCTAATCGGGCTTCATCGCTGGTGGTACAGGGTTGGTGTGTTGCTTCCGCTGCTGATAGTGGTTGCCTATCTCGCAGTTAGCGCACCGGACAGCCTGGTCTTATATGAAACGAGAGATTTTCATCTGGGAGAGCGATTACTGACGCAGACCCGGGTACTGTCGGCGTATCTATGGAAGATACTGGTGCCTACCGCATTCGGTAACGGGCTGTTTTATGACAATTTCGCGATTTCCAGAAGCCTGCTCGATCCTATAACGACTTTACCATCGTTGCTGTTTATCGCAGCGCTTCTCAGCAGTGCATTCATTTGGCGTCGTAAAATTCCCGTTTACAGCTTTGCCGTATTGTGGTTTTTTCCGATGCACCTGCTGGAATCCAGCTATATGCCCTTGGAGATTTACTTCGAGCATAGAAATTATCTGGCAATGGTGGGTCCAATATTTGCCGTCGCATGGTATTTCAGGCAAGGGCTATCCTCGAATATTGCCGAACATCTGAAACAATCCCTACGAATTCTTCTGGCTGTAATTGCCTTCCTGGCTGCCTGGTCGACCTGGGCTCTGACCAATCTGTGGAGTGAGGCGGCGGTACTTTACTCCTACTGGGCGGAACAGCGGCCCGATTCAATTCGTGCCCAACTAACTTATTCAGAATACCTCCGCGTAGTGGATTTGCCCGAAGCCGCCATGGAGCGGATTGAAATCGCGCGAAGCTACCATCCGAATGAGGTGACTGTACTACTGAATCAATGGAATTATGCCTGCGAGAGTGGCCTTACTGTTACGTATTCCCTGGCTGATATCTCAGCGAATCCTGATCTTGAATATTACAGAGACGATATCAACCATCATCTGCGCATCCTTCTGGAAAACTTGATCAGTCGAAGATGTGATTACCCAGATCTGCAGACCCTGGTCAAGCTGTTTACCCGCATCGGGGAATTTTCCCTCTCTACTCCCAGACGGTCCAGCTACCAAGTCTTTTTTTCGGATTTGTATGTATTTTATGGGATGCTGAACCAGGCTCTTATTAGTTTAACAAGGGCGTTTGAGCTCAATCCTGTGCCTCAGATCCCAATTCGTCAGGCAATACTCTCTGCCTCGGCTGGTAATTATGGTGAGTCCCTAGTATTTTTAGAGCGGGCCAAGCTAGCCGATCAATCTCGTAATCCATTGCTGCCTTCTGTTATGAGTGAAATCAGCAGGCTGGAAAATGACTTTCAGCGACTCGATGTGGCGAACTGATCCAAAATAGTAAATCATTATTTGTAAACATTATGAACTTATCCGTAGTAATTCCAGCCAAAAATGAAGCACAGAATCTCCAGCAATTCTTGCCTCGCTTGAAGGCTGTGATCGGTGAAGCCGAATGCATAGTGGTGAACGACGGTTCAACGGATGATACGCAACAAGTCTGTGAGGAAAATGGAGTCACGGTTATCTCCCATCCCTATAGCAAAGGGAATGGTGCCGCCATTAAAACCGGAGCCAAGATTGCAAATGGAGAGGTAATTGTGTTCCTGGATGGAGACGCGCAACATAAACCGGAGGATATACCGCAGCTGTTAAAGGAATTGGAGAAAGGCTATGACATGGTAGTTGGAGCCCGGGATAATAAATCCCAGGCAGACTCCTATCGTGCAATCGCCAATGGAATCTACAACAAGCTCGCAAGCACTATCACCGGGCATAAAATACAGGATCTGACTTCAGGATTTCGCACAGTCAAAGCAGAAAAATTTCGGGAATTTCTTTACTTATTACCAAATGGATTCTCATATCCCACCACCTGCACCATGGCCTTCTTCAGGGCCGGGTATTCAGTGGGCTACGTACCGATTCAGACTGAAACACGCTTGGGAGAGAGTCATATATCGTTGCTTAAGGATGGCATCCGATTCCTGGTTATAATTTTTAAGGTTGGATCTCTTTACTCACCGCTGAAAATCTTCCTGCCTACCTCCGCTGGATTCTTCTTCACTGGATTCGCATATTATATGTACACGTATACTACCCAGGGCAGGTTTACCAATATGAGTGCTGTGCTATTTATGACGGCTATTGTTGTATTCCTGATAGGCCTGGTGTCGGAACAGATTACTGTCCTCATCTATAAAGACAGTGATAGGAAATGATGAATTTACTTTTCGATTAGAGAAGAGCCCGATCGAGAGAAGAAGTACACGGCAAAGCACCCCGTGCAAAGATCATTCAACACACATAACAGGCGATAGGTAATAGCCACACTCAGCGCGATCTTGACGGGCAGATTAAGACTCAAAATTAGCACGATTACCGCTTCGCGTACGCCGACTCCTCCTGGCGCCCACAACGCAATGAAACCCGACAACATAGCCAGTGGAATAGCCGCGACAATCAACAATGAGTTTCTCGGCAAATCGAAAGCTATCACCGGATAGAAAAGCAGGCACAGCACCAACGATATCAGCAGCCAATGTATGAGGTAACTCAGCAGGCTGATGCCAAAAAATGTTCGGTGTATCGTGATTACCTCGGGTTCTATTTCTGCAGACAGCCTCTTAAGAAACAATTTACTCCATCTAAACACTCTTTGAATGATCGAGTCATAGCTCTTGATGATGTACGGGGAGCATACAACGAAGACCAGCAACGTGGCGATCGCTGTAACGCCAGAGAAGTAGGCCAGCAGCACGATAGTTCCTACGGCAATGCCGGAGTAAAATGTCAGAAACTGGTCGGCAACTAATAGATTTACAGCATCGCTTTTACTGTGCCCACGGCGCGTTAACAAATAACTCCGACCCACCAGACCCCAAATTTTTCCTGGTATATATTTTCCCATGAGTGTTACGCCGATATGAGATGTGCATTCCAGGAAACTGAATCTAATGCGCGTGTCCATCGAGAGTAAAAATTTCCAGGCCTGAATGAACAGCATAATTGATATGATCTGCAGCAGTACCGCCGGAAGCAAGAGTTCGCTTTCCAGGATCAGGCCGATGTCGGCCAAAGAATAAGAATTGACCAGAAATAGTGCCGCCACGCACAGACACATCATCAGTACAACGATAATTGTGGCTCGTATTAAACCCGCTTTGCTCTTCGAATCAATCATGCATATCCACTTGCACGATCGTCCACGGAGTAGGGCTTAGAACAGCTTTGATGTTTCCATGCTGGGCAAGTAGTTTGACCAGTGGCTTTTTTGACCAGTGGTTGATATGACCTGGCGTGTTCCCCCATTCTCTCCAATATTTTCCCCTCATAAAATTCAATATTCGCCACAGCGGCTCATTGGGTACAGAGATAATGACTGTTTGCCGGGCCACCCGAAATATTTCGGATAGGGCAAGATCGACGTTTTCGAGGTGTTCCAGTACTTCCAGAAGGAGTATGCAGTCGAACTCATCATCCGCGCGGTGCATCTCGTATGCAGATTCCTGTGACAGGGTTACGGGAAAACCGTTCTTGAGGAGCAGGTCTACCAGGCGTTGTTCAAATTCAGAAGCTTCCAGGTACTGATCCTGTATCAATTCGAGAATTCGTCGGGTGGAGATCCCGGGACCACAACCAAGCTCGAGAATGCGGGAGTCCTGGGGCAGGTCTTTTAGCAGTCGTCCTAAGGCGCTGAAGAACCCTTCCGTCAGCCACTTGGCGGCTGGATTCGGGTTCTGGTACTTTCCCATATAGAACTTCCATAGTTCTTCAGGTGTGGCAGTCTCTTTATCAAACGCCATTCATTTCTCCTGCCTTCAGCGCATGCCGCATTATAGGGGAGGCCTGGGAAAGGGTATAACGAATCTTGGGAAATTGGTGGGAGATTGCATTCTTCTGCGTGGTGTCGATTTGATTAAGCTCGGGTTCATTTGCAAGAAGTTATTCTGAAGCCACAACTTAAATGATTGAAATAAGTAACAAAAAATCACACACATGGCCGCGATCCGAGGGCTTAGACTTGATAAAGTGGTGTATGTGGTTTATGTTTACGCCGGTTTTAGTCGGAGCAAATCAGGGCATGATGATGCGGCACAGGAACAGTGTTTTTAGATAATCGAATCAGGGCAGTAGTATAGGACGACAGAGTTCTGCTACAGAGGAATGAATCATGAAAAATTCGGTAAAATTAGTAGGTTTTGTAAGTTTGCTGATGTGCTTGTTATCGGGACAGGCTGCTCTGGCGCAGCACAAGACAGTAAATGATGGCGTGTTTACCGAAGCTCAGGTCACCTCTGGAGAGGTGGTTTATGAAGCACAGTGTTCGACCTGCCACAACATGCGCTTCTATACGGATACCCTGAAATCCTGGAATAATCAACCGCTGCTCTATCTCTGGGAATCTATCAT
>CEQE01032085.1_pt1 | contig 14518 bp, 19 predicted proteins | sample 356201 | NCBI WGS metagenome assembly CEQE01 (sample SAMEA2619970, study PRJEB7988) | marine metagenome | biome: marine biome (ENVO:00000447); feature: mesopelagic zone (ENVO:00000213) & marine oxygen minimum zone (ENVO:01000065); material: "saline water (ENVO:00002010), including plankton...
GGTTTTTTTCCTGCAAGAGCAGCATCAAAGCTAAAGCCTGTGGATGCTTTGCGTTATGAATAAGATAGGTATCTCTGGTTCTTAATAAAAACGTTTTTAAATTGGTTATAGTTATCTTATACTAAAGGAGCGGAAATGGAATTAATAATTAATGGAGAAAAGAGAGAATTAGAATGTAACAATATTATAGATTTATTAGACTCTTTAAAATTAAATAATGATACTGTGGCTGTGGAATTGAATAAAAACGTTGTTCATAGAGAAAAATTTGATAATACAAAATTAAAAAATAATGATATTTTGGAGATAGTTAAGGTTGTTGGTGGTGGTTAATATATGAATGATGATAAATTAAAAATTGGTAAATTTAAGTTTAATTCAAGATTATTTATAGGCACTGGAAAGTATGAGAATTTTGAAATAATGAAAAAGGCTCATGAAGCTAGTGGAGCAGAAGTTGTTACTGTCGCAATAAGAAGAGTTGATTTAAGGGATAAGAGCAAAGAAAGCATGTTGAGTCATATTGATACAAACAAGATTACAATATTGCCTAATACTGCTGGATGTTTTACTGCAGAGGAAGCTATCAGGACGGCAAGGCTTGCACGCGAGGTTGGACTGCCAAACTGGATTAAGCTGGAAGTTATTGGTGATAAAAAAACACTGATGCCGGACAATGAAGAGACATTAAAGACCACAAAAGTTCTGGTTGAGGAGGGATTTACAGTTCTTGCCTATACAAATGATGATATTGTTTATGCAAAGAGGTTTGAGGAAGCTGGTGCTGGTGCTGTCATGCCCCTTGGAGCTCCAATCGGTTCTGGACAAGGGATATTAAATCCAAACAATATAAAAATTATTTTGGAAAATGCCCGCGTGCCAATAATTGTAGATGCTGGTGTTGGAACTGCTTCTGATTCAACTATTGCTATGGAGCTTGGTGCAGACGGGGTTTTATTAAATACTGGAGTCGCTCTGGCCAAAGATCCAGTTAAGATGGCTAGAGCCATGAAGCTTGCTGTTGAAAGTGGAAGAGATGCTTTTCTGGCTGGAAGGATTCCTAAGAAATTATATGCTTCTGCATCCAGCCCAACAGAAGGAGTTGTTAGATAAATGGACAAGCTTATTATTGCTGGCAGGATATTTGGAAGTTTTGGAATTGTCCTTTTTGCAAGTGCTTTAGTTGCATACAGATTTACTGAAATAATATGGTGGTATTGGATATTAATAGGTTTTGTTTTAATTGTTGCTGGAATATACTATCAGGAAAGTTCTAAGAGAGAATAAAATAAGGATATATAAAATGGTAAATGAATTATTGTGGATATTGCTTTTGATTTTTTGATTGTGTTTTTATTTTGAATTGCATATTATTTTGGATAAGTAAGTCCATTAATAAATTTGTTGGAAAATTAAATTCCAATACTTACCAATAATATTAAAAATAATAAAATATTTCTTTTTAGTATGGAAAATTTTGATTTTGATAATAAGCTGTATGTAATAACAGAAAGTGCTATTTCTAAAGGCAGGAGTAATGAGGAAGTTGTCAGGGAAGCTATAAAAGGCGGTGCAGAGATAATACAGTTAAGGGAAAAAGAATGGGATAAAGAGCAGATTAAAGAGGAAGCAGTGAAGCTGTTAAAAATTTGTAAAGAGAATAATGTTCTTTTTATTGTGAATGATTATATTGATGTTGCTATGGAAATTGGAGCTGATGGTGTTCATTTAGGACAAAGTGATATTTCATGTATGTCCATAGAAGAAGCAAGAGAAATTTGTAAGGATAAGCTGATTATTGGCTTGTCTACGCATAGTGTTGAGCAGGCTGTAGATGCTGACCAAGAGGATGTTGATTACATTGCGATAGGGCCGATATACAAAACAAGGACAAAAGATTTTACAGTAGGTGTTGAGATTATAAAGCCAGTATTGGATAATGTTCATAAACCAGTAATTGCAATAGGCGGAATAAATAAAAATAATATTAATGAGGTTTTAGGGCAAGGAGTTAGAAGTGTTGCAGTTATAAGTGCTGTTGTGGCTGCTGAGGATGTGAGGAAAGCTGCTTCTGAGTTGGTTGAGAAGATTAAGAAGGTTTAATTTTTATTATTAAATCTATCAATGTTGAAATCTTTTATTTCCGGGAGAATATTGCCATTTACAATCAGCTCTGTTATTGCTTTTGCTGTTATTGGTGCTAAAAGAATTCCATTTCTATGGTGGGCTGTTGCCAGGATTAGGTTTTCGATATTTGTTTTTCCTATGATTGGCAGTTGATCTTCTGCTAGAGGTCTGAAGCCTGACCATTTTTCTATTATTTTCAAGTCTTTTAGTTTTGGGATTATATTGGAGCAGTTTTTTAGTATGGAGTTTATGCCTTCTTCGGTATTTCTTTTTTCAAAACCAATATCTTCAACAGTTGAGCCTAAAATTATTGTATTGTCTTTTCTTGGAACTATGTAGCCACCTTTTCCAAGCACACTTGCAAAAATTACTTTTTTTAGAATCTCTTTATTGGCTTGTAAAGAAACTATTTGGCCACGAATTGGTTTGACTTTAAAATTTGGGATTAGTTCCTGGGATATTAGTGATGACCATGATCCAGCAGCATTAACAACAATATCTGCATTTAAAGTTCCATTATTTGTTTTTACACCATTAATTTTATTATTTTTAATCAAGTAATCCTTAACTTCGTAATTTTCAATTATTTTTACATTGTTTTTTTTATTGGATATAATTAAGGCTTCCATTAACTTTCTATTATTAACCTGCCCATCATTTTTAGTATACAATCCGGAAACTATATTTTCAGACAGTTTTGACTCAATTTTTCTTAATTCGCGGCCATTTAAGAATTCAATTTCGAAGCCATGCTTTTTCTGCCATTTGTAGTTTTGTTTAAAATGTAGCTCATGCCCTTCATTCAATGCAGGCCTTATCATTCCGCATTTTTGTAATTCGACATTAATTCCAGAAGCATTTTCAATATCTTTGCAAAAGTCTGCATACATATCTCTGCTTTTGATGCAGAAATCCATGAATTTTTCATAAAAATCAAATTCTGATTGTGCTGCAAGCATCCCGGCTGATGCGTATGATGCCTCTTCTCCTGCTTTGCTTTTTTCTAATACTATAATATCAAAATTATTTTTTTTCAGATAGTGGGAAATGCTCAGACCTATTATTCCTGCACCAATGATTATGGCCTTTTTCATAATTGAAGGTGTTATGCCAATATTTTTAAATGTTAACCTTTCAGCAAAAGACTCTAATTTTTATATGAGATTTCAGTAAGATATTTATATATGGGAAAAAACCAATAGATATGTGGTGGTATAGAAATGAAAAAATGTTTAGTGTTATTGGTGGTTTTGGCTTTAGCAGTGTTGTTGGTTTCTGGCTGCACAAAATCAAACCCATATCCAACAGGATATGCAACTGGTCAGCAAGGCCAGCAGCAGCAACCTTATGTAGGTGGAGGCTGCGGAGTAGCTCCTGTTTCTGACCTTGGAGAGCCTTTGCAAATTGAGCCAAGCGTAGCTGCATGATAAAATGGCTTTGAGCAAGGAAGAGGTTGGAAATATCAGGCATGAAACTCAGAAAACAGAATCCAACATAGAAAGAAACACAATAAAAAAACCAAAAAATAAGAAAAAAATACTTCTTGTTTCTATTGTTTCAGTTGTTTTTGTTTTGATTGTGGGAGGTATTGGTTTTAGTTATATAAATTCATTAAATCCAACTCCTTTGGATGATTTTGCACAATGCTTAACTGATAAAGGGGCTGTTATGTATGGTGCAAGTTGGTGCAAATATACTGATGCCCAAAAAGCAATGTTTGGAAACTCTATAAGGCTTATCGATTACAGAGATTTTACTGAAAATCCAGAAGTTAAAATAACACCTACATGGTTTGTTGATAAGCAGAAATATGAAAATGTGCAGTCTTTTGATAGGTTAGCTGCTGTTACTGGGTGTGTTATTTCTTAGCATTGATAAGTTTTTTAAAACAATAAATAATACTTATTCTTGTGCCAAGGTGGCAGAATCTGGCTATTGCGCTCGCCTCGAAAGCGAGTGTCCGCAAGGACTTCTCGGTTCAAATCCGGGCCTTGGCGTTAAGATTTATAAAGTTAAACCCATTATCTGCAATTATAAAGATGAAAAAACTCAATATTTTGCTTTTAATAATAATTCTGCTTATAATTATTTTTGGATTAGCTTTAATTTCAATTAATAGTTGTGAGAAAGGACAAAGCAAATGGAGTAAAGGAAAGCATTTTACAGGAAAAATGTATAGTTTTAAAGTCTCTCATGACAAAATGAATTTTGATTATCCAGCTAAGAAGGTCTCTGAAAGGTATGATAACAAATATTTTGATTATTTAGAAGGAATGCATAAGTCAAGAGATAAGACATTTATGAAAGGCAAGGTATTTCTAACAGAAAGTAAATAGTGCCGCTGGCGATATTTGAAATCACGACCTCTAGATAACCCGGTTTGAGGTATATCATCAGCTAAAAAGCTTCATAACTCAAATATATGAGTGTCGCTAAAATATGTTTCTAGCGCTCTAACCAGGCTGAGCTACAGCGGCATTAGTATAAAGAAAAATATAGTGTTTTAAAAAGATTGCTGTTAAATGTTTTTTAGCAACATATAAATACAACATAATTTATGAATGTGATATGTTAATTATAGGGTGCTCTAATGGGACGCATTTGGCTGGGAAGATAGCCGGAAAGTTGAAAGCTTCTTATTCTTTGCTGCAGGTAAAAAGATTTCCTGATGGTGAGATTAAAGTAAGATTTATGAGCAATGTCAGGGGCAAAGAGGTTGTTTTGGTTCAGTCTTTCTATGGGGCTATAAATGATTGTATTGTGGAAGTTATATTTGCTGCAGAAACTGCTAAAGATCTTGGGGCTAAAAAGGTCATTCTTGCTGCACCCTATTTTCCTTATTTAAGGCAGGACAAACGGTTTAAATCAGGCGGCTGTATAAGCATTGAGGTGATGGGCAGACTTATGAGCAGGTATTTTGATAAAGTGTTTATAATTGATTCGCATCTGCATAGAGAAGCAAAACTTTCTGATTTATTTTCTATCAAAGCAGAAAAATTAACTGCTAATCCTTTTATTGCTGATTACATACAAAAAAATATCAAGAAGCCTTTGATTGTAGGTCCTGACTGGGAAAGCCACAAATGGGCAAGAAAAGTTGCTGAAAAAATAAAATGTGGGTATGTTATTCTGCAAAAGAAAAGGTTTAGTGGGAGGAAGGTTAAGGTAACGTTGAACAAGAAGGTCAATGTTGATAATAAGAATATTGTTTTTGTTGATGACATAATAAGTACAGGAAATACAATATTGGAATCTGTAAAAAACCTTAGAAAATTGGGCGCAAAAAAATTTAATTGTATAGCTGTGCATGGAATTTTTGTTGAGAGGGCACTGGAAAAACTAAGAAAAGCGAATGTTAAGGTTGTTACTACAAATACAATACCGAATAAAGTTTCTAAGATTGATGTTTCCGGGTTGATAGCTAGAGCATTACAATAATTAATAATGATAATTTCGAATAATTTAAAATAACGAAATATATTTAAACTATTAGTCTAATATAATTAAATAAAATGGGTTTATTTGGGGGTTTTCAAAAGCATGTTCTCCGGAAAACAGAACAAGAACTTATTGCTAGTGAAATTAAGGTGCTTAATGAAATTAATGCTTTAATGAGAGAAAAAATTGAATATGAAAGAAAGATAAATGAGATTAGGAAACAATTAAGAAATGTAGAAATTGAGGAAAACAGGTCAGTTAAAAATCTCAGTTTGCAAGGTCAGCTTAAATGGATGAGAGGTGGTAACCCCTACCCCAAACAAAAAGATTTGCTGTATAATGCATGGGACAGTTATAGTAAACCACTTAAGGAAGTCGACCATAAAATTGGCAAATTAGCAAAAAAAATGTTTAAGATGGAATTTGAACAAGAAATTGATATGTTGAGGGGTGGTGTGAATGTTATTAAAAAAGAAGATCAAAAAAGGATAAAAATAGCATTAAAGCAAAGGCTCAATAAACTAAAAGGTTTAAAAATCAATAAAAAATAATTATAATTAATATGCCTTAGCAAAGTAAACCAAAAATTTTCCCTGTTTTCTGCAATGTATACAATTATTTATTTTCTTTGGCTGGTTTGGCGGGATTAATCTGGATGTTGCACCCTGTGTTTTGTCTTTGATTAAGTCTTCACATTCTACTTTGCCGCAGAAAAATGCCTTGACAAGCTTCCTGTTTTTTATTTTCTTTATAAAATCATTCCAGTCTTTTGCCTCTGTTATGTTTGAATCCAGGAATTTCTTTGCTTTTTGAAATAAACTTGTTTGTATGTCTTCTAAAGTGTCTTTTACTTTTTTATCTAATTGTGAAATTTTTACGAATTCTTTGTTGTTGTTATCTCTCCTTACTAAAACTACCTGATTTTTTGCAATATCCTTTGGCCCTATTTCTATTCTTAATGGGACTCCTTTTAACTCCCATTCATTGAATTTCCATCCGGGTGTGTAACTGTCCCGGTCATCCAGGATTGCATCATAATTCTTCAGCTTATTTTTAATCTCATTGGCTTTTTTGATTACTTTATCCTTATTTTCGCTTTTATAGATTGGCACAATTACAATTTGTGTTGATGCAATATTTGGAGGCAGAATTAGACCTTTATCATCGGAATGCACCATAACTAAGGCTCCTATTAACCTTGTGGAAAAACCCCAGGAGTTCTGCCATGGCAGATACTCGCGTTCATCTTTGCCCAAATATTTAATGCTGAAAGCTTTTGCAAAGTTCTGACCTAGATTATGGGAAGTCCCCATTTGCAAGGCTTTTCCGTCAGGCATTAATGCTTCCAAGGAGTATGTTGTTTTGGCTCCAGCAAATTTTTCTTTCTCTGTTTTTTTTCCTGCTAAAACAGGAATGGCTAACAGGTCTTCAGATAATTTTTTGTATTCATTAAGGTATAATAAGGCTTCTTTGTTGCATTCTTCCTCTGTTTCATAAACACAATGGCCTTCCTGCCATAAAAACTCGCGGGTTCTTAGGAATAGTTTTGTCTGTTTAACTTCCCATCTCAAAATATTACACCATTGGTTTATTCGCAATGGCAAATCGCGCCAGCTTCGTACCCATTTTCCATAAGAATCGTACATTATTGTTTCTGAAGTAGGTCTTATAGCATATCTAACACCTTCTTCTTTTTCTGATATCCACGCTAACTCTGGTTCAAAACCCTGGGCATGCTCTGCTTCTTTTTTGAAAAAAGCTTCTGGGACAAGTAAGGGAAAATAAGCATTTTTTACTCCTAGATTTTTTATTTTTTCATCAAAATAGTCCTGAATGCATTCCCAGATTGCATAGCCTCTTGGCCTTATAACCATGAAGCCCTTAATTACAGAATGCTCTGCAAGTTCTGATTTAATAACTACTTCATTATACCATTCAGAAAAATCATCTTCTTTTTTTACCGATATTCCAAGCTTTTCTTCTTTTTTTGGCATAAGACAGATTCTTTTCTTAGTGTATTTAAAGTTTTTGGGGGTAAATCCACAATATTTTTAAAATAGCACTGAACCACTGCTTTTATGAAAAAAATAATGGCATTTGGCTCTTTTGATGTGCTGCATAAGGGCCATGAGCATTATCTTAAGGAAGCGAAAAGTTATGGTGATTATTTAATTGTAGTTGTTGGCAGGGATGAGAATATTTTGAGGTTTAAGGGCAAAAAGCCAAAACATGATGATGAATATAGGTTAGAGCAAGTAAAGAAATTAAATTTTGTTGATAAAGCTGTTTTGGGGCATAAAGATAATGTTTTTGAGGTTTTAAATGAATTTAAGCCGGATGTTATATGTTTGGGTTATGACCAAAAAGTAGATGAGGAAAAGTTAAGGGAAGAGCTGAGGAAAAGAAATTTAAAAGCGGAAATTGTAAGGGCAAAACCGTACAAGGAGGATGTTTATAAGTCTTCAAAATTAGCCTAGTCTTTATTTCTAATCTTTTCTTCCTTATTAAGAATGCTTAGCTTATTTATTTTTATATGTCCACAATAATTGTCCTCAACAATTCTCTTAAAACTATCTATCTTTAATTTTTTGTCAAAAATCGGGCCGTCTAAAACTAGAGTGTCTGCATAACCACCTTCGAAACCAATGTGGAATTTGTAATTTGCTGAATCGCGCTTTAATTCATTAAAGTTTTCTTTTGTAAGCGTTCTTCCCAGCCAAGGCATTAAGCCGTCTGATGCAACTTGTGTTATCATGATTTCATAGCCTTTGTTAAGCATCTTCTCAATTATTAAATCGTGTTCTTCTCCTGCATGAGATGCAAAGACCTCTATACTTAACGGCCTTAAAGCATTTTGTATGCTTTTTAGTTGTGTTTCCTGTAAGCCGGTACCACCCAAAACAACTGCATTAACTGGTGCTGTTTTTTGCTTTTTTTCAACAATTTTTCTAACAATTTGAGCTTCTTTTTCTGGATCCGCAACAGTACATTTTTTTAGTATATGATGTATTTTAAGTATCTTTGCTAATTCTTTTGTATGCTCAACAGTCGCATAATGGAATAAATAACAATCAGTTCTAGTTGGTTTTATTGAAATTAAATATTTAATATCCCATCCTTTTTCTAGAGCATAGTCTATTGCAGAAGTGCTGTCTTTGCCTCCTGAATACATAATTGCGACTTTCATTTTATTATGGTATGTGTCAATTATTTATAAATCTTATGTTAAGCTATTTTTGGTCATTCTAAATTAAATTTCCACATTTATACGTTTCAAATCACTTTTTAATTTCTGAATATTTTTATACTGAATGGATTTTATTCCAAAAAATTTTGCAGTCTTAACAAACCCATGGATATCGTCAATGTATAATATATGGCTTGGAAATGTTTTTGCTTTTTTTAATGTAGATAAATAAATTAAAGGGTTTGGTTTTCTATGGCCTATTTTATAAGATAAAATAAAATCATCAAAAATGTCTAAAACCTTGTATTTTTCCTTGCAATATGTAAAATGAATTTCATCTGTGTTTGACAACAAAATGAGTTTGTAATTTTTCTTAAGTTTGTAAAGAAGTGCTTCCATATCCTTGTTAGGTCTAAAGCAGGAAGACCATATCTTTTTGAATTGGTTGAAGTTTAATTTTAGGTTTAGATTATTTTTAAAAATCATAAAAAGCTTAGTTGCACTTATTTTTCCCTTATCAAAAGCTTTATGAGCTATTGAATTAAGGAAGAAATGGTATATATATTCTTCACTCTTATCGCTAAATTTTGCCAGGCCTTGTGCAATTTTTTTATGGTTGACAAAGACTATTACATTGCCTAAATCACACAATATGGTTTTTATCATAAGGTTCAGTTTTTGTCTTATATTTAAAAAGGTTTTTAAATAAGATAATATTGGCAGATATTGATAATTAGTTTACAATGAAGTACAATGATATAAAAACCCAATAGAATATTCCCATTAAATTAAATTAATAATAAAACAACCATTAATAATTTTTCATTAAATAAATAAACAATTAAAAAAATAATATCAATGAATAAAAAATAATAATCAATAGAAATATAATTAAAAATGCAGAATAAAAATATAAAACAAGTTTATGATGTATTAGTTGCTGGAATAAGGGATTATTTCGATAAACATAAGTGCAAAAAAGCAGTTATTGGGTTGAGTGGTGGAATAGATTCTTCTGTAAGTGCGAAGCTTGTTGCAGATGCAATTGGAAAAGAAAATGTTAGAGCATTAATTATGCCGCTGAAAGGATTGAGCTCTGAAGAAAATATTCAGGATGCTGTTGAATTCTGCACATTAAATGGCATAGATTATTCCTTAGTGTATGTTAATGATTTTATTAAAGCATTTGAGAAATTAGAATGGGAGCAGAATAAGATTGCGGAAATGAATACTGCTTCAAGGATAAGGGCTGTTATACTGTATAATTATGCCAATACTCATAATTCCTTGGTCATTGGAACCTCTAATAAGACAGAGATATTGCTTGGTTATTTTACAAAATATGGTGATGGTGCTGTTGACATTGAAGTTATTGGGGATTTGCTCAAGACAGAAGAAAAAGAGCTTGCAAAGTTTTTAGGGATACCTGAGAAAATAATAAATAAAACACCAACAGCAGAGCTTTATCACGGGCAGACTGATGAAAAAGAGCTTGGAGCTTCGTATGATGTTATTGATAAAATATTGAAATTATATATTGATGGAAATTCTATGTTAAATATTATTGAGAAGGGTTTTGAAAAAGAAATTGTTGAGAATATTTTTTCCAGAATCGAAAAGAATAAGCATAAATTAGAGATGCCTAGTGTGATTAAGTTGTTCTAGTGGTATTGAATGTTCCATAATGTTCTTTTAAGCGATCTACTATTAACTTGTCTTCTTTTGTTTTAATAATTGTCTCTCCTGCATTAGCTCTGTTAATAACATCTGCGAGTTCATTATTTAAAGGCCCGAATTTAGGTTTGAGTCTATTTTCAATTCCAGGTTCTGGTATCTGGTGGGTTATAGGTATAGTCATAGATTCAGGTATACGGTAATATCCTGCTCCTGCTCGATTAATTTCAATTAGAAGTTCTTCAGGCAAATCATAATATGCCCTGCCAGTTTTCTTTGTCAACTTTTCGCTCCTTACACCAAGAATTCTTCCATAGTGATGTATGTTCATGGTAGTGGTTGCTCCTGTATCATTTTTTCCTACGAGTTTGAGATAACCTTGAAGATATTTTGCAGCAATTTTAAGAATATCAGCTTCAACATGTTCTAATTGCTCTAAACCTGGTATTGACATAGCCCTTAAAGCATTATCCTTATTAATAAAGATTTTTGATAAAAATATTCCTATCGGAATAGTTGTATATATGGATTTAATAAAATTTATAAACAGTATTCAATCTTTTTCTACTATGAAGCGAGGTTTATTCATTGGAAGGTTCCAGCCATTTCATCTTGGGCATTTGCAGGACATAAAGAATGCTTTGAAAGAGGTTGATGAGCTTGTTATAGGGGTTGGAAGCAGCAATGAAGAGCGCACAAAAGAAAATCCTTTTACTGTTGAGGAAAGGATAGAGATGATTGATTTAGTGCTGCCGGCTAATGATATAAGTGCGTATACTGTTTTTCCAATACCTGATTTTCATGATGATAGGAAATGGGTTGAGCATGTTGAAACTTTAGTTCCTAAATTTGATGTTGTGTACACTGGCAATAAATGGACAGAAAGTTGTTTTAAAAGAAAATATAAAATAAGAAAGGTTAAGATTTTGAAAGGCATTAGTGCAACAATTATAAGAAACAGAATTCTCAAGAATAAAGACTGGCAGAAATTGGTCCCAAAAGAGGTTGTTGAGTTTATTTCTAAGATTAAGGGTGTTGCAAGAGTTAAGAGGATTTGGAAGTAAGCCCTGAAATGAGATATTACTAGACTATTTATCGGTGTTTTTGAAAAGTATGGCCTGGAAAAGCACTTTGAAAAAAGATGATATTCTCTTTCTATTTAAGCCATTCTGCTAATGAAAAATATTCTCTTTCTATTTGTGTAAGTTCTACTAATTTCTTAAACAATTCATTTATTTCATTTATTAATTTTGATTCATGAGAAAGTTCTGCCATATCTCTTGCTATGGTCGCCATTACACCATTTTTAGTTTTGGATATCTCAATAACATTCTTACCGTTATAAAATAATGAATTTTTTTTAACTTTGGATAATTTTGAAGCCATTAAAATTTCTCTTTTTTCACGAATTTCATCATTATGAAACTCATTTCTTAATAGTTTTAACCTTTCTTCAATTTTTTTGCTCAACTCAAATCTTTTAATTGAAAGATTTGTAATCTTTTCCATAGTATACTTTGTTCCATCAATTGTTACTGGCATATTATCACATTTTAACTACCCTATACAGACTTCTATAAAAACTTTGCTTTTAAAATAAGCCCCGAAAGGGATTTGCACCCCTGGCCTGCAGTTTACGAAACTGCCGCTCTGCTAACTGAGCTATCGGGGCAGTAATTGTGAGATAACTATAGAATTACTTAATATTTTCTAAAATCTTTGCTTTGTCAGGAGTTTTTTTCTGGCATTCCTGGCATATTGTATGTTTTTTTCCTTTGTCGTCTTTTATATATGTGCCTAGTATCTTTCCCATGAATGTTGATTCTATTTCTTTACTGCAGATTTCGCATTTCATGTAGGTTGGTTATTATTCTGGTTATTTAAATGTATCTTACCTTATGGTTTTTCCTTAATCCGGATGTAAATCACAGCACCTATGGCTCCGATAAGGTTAGATACCATATCTAAAGATGTATTTTCATAACCTCCAACACCAGTTTCCGGAACTAAAACTGTTGCTGTAAATTCAATTATCTCGTTTAATGCTCCTGCTCCTAAGCCAGCCATCACAAGAACTATTGATAATGCTATCCATTTTTTATTGTCCTTTTTCAAAAGGGGTTTTAAAAGGTGGTAAAATACAATGGTTGTAACCCAAAACCCCACTATATGGACAAACTGGTCAAATTTGAAAATGTTATATGGATCTCCTACTATTGGGAAGATCATAAGCTGGTATAATTTTTGCCCTTGAATGAAAATACCCCCACCAGACATGTGCAATACCGACCATAAAGTAAGGCCCCAAAGAACGCCATTTGGATAGTTTATTTTTTTATTTGTGGATATTATGAGCAGAAGAAAAAAGACTATAACACCAATGTAAATCATAAATTCATAGTTTTTTCTGTTTAAAAAAATTATTGAGAAAATAATTAATGCGATGATGTTTACTGCCACTATAGGAATCTGCTCTTTTTTCAGATACATATAATTTTTTTAGGATGGGGGATATTTAAATGTATCTTTAGAGTGCTATGCTAAAAAGGCATAGCCCTAATATTTATAAATGCTATAAAAAATCTAATGCTTTATGAAACGTATTGCTGTTGTGGATAATGAGAAGCTAAAGGACAAGCAGAAAAACCTCTACATACAGAGTCTTTGCCCTGTTAACAGGTCCGGGGTAGAGTGCATCAGTGTCGCTAAAGATGGCTTCTTAAGCATAGATGAAAATACGTGCATCGGATGCGGGATTTGCGTAAAAGCAGCACCAAAAGCAATAAAAGTTGTAAATTTGCCTGAAATTCTTGATAAAAAACCAATCCACAGGTATGGTGAAAACAAGTTTGCACTGTATAATTTGCCAACACCATTATTTAGTAAGGTTGTGGGTATTTTGGGTGTTAATGGCATAGGAAAGAGTAGTGCTATAAGTATACTTGGGGGTTTGCTTAAACCTAATTTTGGTGATTTGGGAAAAAAAGCTGATTTTAAAGCAATAATTGATTTTTTTAAAGGGACAGAAACGCAGTTGTTTTTTGAAAAGGTTGAGGAAGGAGAAATTAATGTAAGCTACAAGCCGCAGCATGTTGACCTAATACCAAAAGCAAAGAAAGGCAAAGTTAAGGAGCTGCTGAAAAAAATCGATGAGAAAGGAAAATTAGAAGAAATAGCAAAAGAGCTTGAGATTGAGGATATACTGGATAATGATATTGATAAGATTTCTGGTGGTGAATTACAACGTGTTGCGATAGCTGCTACTGTTTTAAAAAATGCTAATCTGTATATTTTTGATGAGCCTACAAGCTATCTTGATATAAGGCAGAGAATTAATGTGAGCAAGTTTATCAGAAGTTTGTCAGATGAAAATACTGCTGTTATGGTTGTTGAGCATGATCTGATAGTTTTTGACTACATATCTGATTTAGCGCATATTATGTATGGTTCTGAGGATGTTTATGGCAGTGTTTCTGGTTTAAAGCCAGTAAAAAATGCAATTAATGTTTATTTAGGTGGTTATCTAAAGGAAGAGAATATCAGGTTTAGAGATAAAAAAGTGAAATTTGAGGCAAGAAAGCCTTTTTCAAAGAAAAAAGGAGAAGAACTTATTTCATGGTCTGGTTTAGGGAAAAAACTTGGGAAATTTTTATTGGAAACAGAGTCTGGCAGCATAAATAAAGGAGAAGTGATTGGAGTTTTGGGAGAAAATGGCATAGGAAAAACAACTTTTGTAAAAATATTGGCAAATGTAATTAAAAAAGATAAAGGGCAGTTAAGTAGCAATGTTAAAGTAAGTTACAAGCCTCAATATTTGGAATCTAGTGATGAGTTGGTTATGGTTGTTTTACAAGATGCAATAAAAAAATATGCTAACCAAGTAATTAATCCTTTAAATTTAAAATCTTTATTTGAAAAAAAATTAAATGAGCTTTCTGGAGGAGAATTACAAAAAGTGGCTATTGCTTATTGTTTAGGTAACGATTCAGATTTATTTCTTTTAGATGAACCTAGCGCTTACCTTGATGTTGAGCAGAGATTAATTGTTTCTAAAGTTATCAGGGATTTTGCAGAACTTCAAAATAAATCTGC
>CEQE01032002.1_pt1 | contig 14517 bp, 11 predicted proteins | sample 356201 | NCBI WGS metagenome assembly CEQE01 (sample SAMEA2619970, study PRJEB7988) | marine metagenome | biome: marine biome (ENVO:00000447); feature: mesopelagic zone (ENVO:00000213) & marine oxygen minimum zone (ENVO:01000065); material: "saline water (ENVO:00002010), including plankton...
AGTCGTCTTCACCATGTACGGGACCGTGCCGGACAGGTCGTACAGCCAGCCGAATACACGCTCGTGCTCCTCGGCGGATATCACGTCGTCGGTCTGGCCTCGACCCGTGGGCACCAGCATGAACACGTCCCAGAGCACGGCGCCGGACGCGACCAGCAGATCGGCTACCGCGGGCAAGTCGTCGACGGTCTGACGTGTGACGGTGGTGTTGACCTGGAACTCAAGGCCCACGTCACGAGCGTCAGCCATGCCTTGGAGCGTGCGCTCAAACGAACCGTCGACTCTGCGGAAGGCGTCGTGCGCCTCCGCCGTCGATCCGTCCAGACTCAGCGATATGCGGGATACGCCTAGATCCACGAGCCGCTGGAGCCGTTGTCGCGTCAGCAGCGCGGTCGCGGCGGGAGACACCGACATGGTGAGTCCGAGCTCGATGCCTCGCTCGACGAACTTGAACAGGTTCGGGTGCATGAACGGATCGCCGCCCGAGAGGACGACGATCGGCATGTGGTCGAATCTCGTCAGGTCTTCGAGGACTTTCATCGACTCTTCATCGGTGAGCTCCAGGGGGTGACGTTTCGGCTGAGCTTCGGCCCGACAGTGGATGCATGCCAGCGCGCAGGCTTGGGTGACCTCCCAGAAAACGACGACCGGGTCGCGGTCCATGTCCACCATGGGCGGACCGCCTCGTGCATGTCCTCGGCTATGTGTCGATATCAATGGCGACTCCTAGAACGGTCGGAACCTGAGTAATCGAGGTCTCCCGGCGCGTCGGGACTCAGGACGAACGGACAAAGTTGGTTTGATCCGTTCGTGGTGAGTTCAATCCGTTCGTGGTGAGTTTGTCGAACCACAGGCGTTCCCGAACACGATGCGGGTTGTGCGACCAATTGGGAGGCTCAAGCCGTTTGTGCAGCCAGATCGGCGATGCCCAACTCGGCTTCGGTTAGGTAGCACGCGGGGTCTTCCGCCCAGGTGTCTCCGGTGGAACTCTCGGCTCGCACTCGAAGGTTGCCGTTGCACAGGTCCACGAAGTTGCACTGGGAGCAGCGGCCTTTGAGCAGGCCCTTGCGATTGCGAAGCTGGTGCAGGAGCTCGACGTTGTCGTCCTGCCAGATCTCGCTGAACGGACGCTCCAACACGTTGCCGACCGTCGCCGTCCGCCAGAATTGGTCGGGATGGACGTCGCCGACGTTGTCGATGCAGGAGATGCCGCGACCGGAACTGTTGCCCTTGTTGCGACTGAGCAGGCGAGTCACCTCTTCCATGCGATCAGGCATGTTCTCTTTGACCCAATGATGTAGGTACACAGCGTCGGCGTGGTTGTCGACGGTCAGTATCTCAAGCTCCTTGCCCCGGTCGTGGAAGTCGATGGTGCGACGGAAGATCAGGTCCATTGCGTCTCGAGTTTCCTGGTGAGACAGGTCGAAGGGCAGCAGCTTGTTGCCGCGACCGGCGTAGGCCAGGTGATAGATGCAGACCCGATCGATGCCTTCCTGTTCGACCAGGTCGAAGATCGCGTCGAGGTCGGCTAGGTTGTGGCGGGTCAGCGTAAACCGCAGGCTCAGCCGAAAGTCCTCGGCCAGGGAGGCTCTGATTCCGGCCAACGCGTTGTCGAAGGCGCCCTTCTTGCCACGGAACTTGTCGTTGACCGTCTTGAGGCCGTCGATGCTGATTCCAACGTATGTGAGACCCGCTCGTTTCAATTCGGCGGCCACCTGAGGCGTGATCGCCGTCCCGTTGGTCGACAGTCCGGGCCGCAGGCCGCTTTCTTTCGCCCGCGTGATGAGGTCCATGATGTCGAACCGCATCAGAGGCTCGCCGCCGGAGAATAGCAGCACGGGTATCTGGTACTGGGCGAGGTCGTCGACCACGACTTCGGCTTGCTCATGCGTGAGCTCGCCTTCGAACGCCTGCTCCTTGGCCTCGGCGTAGCAGTGGAGGCAGTGTAGGTTGCAGGTGCGGGTGATGTTCCAGACCACGACGGGCTTGCCGTGGATCGAGCCCATGCGCGGTATCGAGTCGGCTCTGGTCGGGGCATCGCCGTAGCGAATGGCGTCGCCGGGGGCCGTCGTTCCGCACAAGAGTCTGCTCACGTTCAGCATGTTTTTCGATTCCTCCACCGCATCGTTTCAAATCGACTTTGCGTCGAGCATGCAGCCCACGCCCGACCTCGAAGAGGTTTACACCGGTAGTTTACCAGCTTTTGGCGTTCCACCGCCCAAGCGCATCGGGTCGAAAAGTGGCAAGACCATCCGATTTTGGCGAGAATTGACCGGCTTCAACGGCATTGCTACACTCCGCCCGACATGTCCGAAACGGATTGACTGCGTCAACGTTCTTTCCTTTTCGCGAAAGTAGAACAATCCGGGTGTCGCGAGAAAACAAGCCATTCAGCGCAAGGCGTCGGGGCAACCTACCGATGAACCAACGTCAACCGCACCCTTGGAGAACCCACAGATGTCTGACGCCGCCTCAATCCCTGGGCATGAGCGCCAACTTTTCGAAACATTGAAGGACGTCTCGCGCTCGTTCTACCTGACGATGCGAGTTCTGCCGCGAGAAATTCGCTACCCGATCGGCCTGGCATACGCGCTTGCCAGGGCTGCTGACACGATCTCCGACACAACAACGTTGGCGTCCGAGGCGCGGCTCGAACATTTGCTTCTGCTCAGGCGAGCAATCGAAAGCGACAACACTGCCTCGGTGAATTCCGTCGTCGAAGCGTTGATGGCTCAGGAGCCGTCGGATCGAGATCGGCGTCTGTTCGAGTTTCTGCCGGAAGCCTTGGAGTCGCTGGATTCGCTTGAACCAACCGACGCGACATGGGTGCGAGCGATCGTCGTCGCCCTCAGTCGAGGCATGGAGTTCGACCTGACGTACTTTCCAACCGAGTCCTCCGGTCAGATCAGGGCTCTGGCTGATTGGGAAGCTTTGGACGAGTACACCTACCTCGTCGCTGGCTGCGTCGGCGAGTTCTGGACTGCCGTCACGATGTTCCATGAACCCAAGCTCGCCCATTGGGACGGCCAACGAATGTCTCAGATCGGAGTGCGGTTCGGGAAGGCGTTGCAGCTAACCAACGTCTTGCGCGACGTGCCTTCAGATCTACGGATCGGACGCATCTACCTGCCCCAACCCGCGTTGATCGAAGCCGGTGTCACGCTGCCCGATCTGTTCGATCCACAGTCCGCGGAGGCAGCACGCGCCGCGCTAGTCGGAGGCATCCGCATCGCCCTCGACCACTACGCCGCCGCCTTCGAGTACTTCACGGCGATTCCAAGGAGCTGCGTCAGGTTGCGGTTGGCCGTCGCCTGGCCGATATTGATTGGCCTGGGGACTCTGCACGCGATTGCCTCGAATGCCGCATGGCTGGACCCAGCGCGACCATCGCGAGTCTCTCGCGGTTGGGTAAACCGGATGGTCGGCGTATCGGCGGTCGGCGTCCGTTCCAACAGCTTCATGCGCGCCTGGTTCCGCAGACTCAAGAGCCAGGTCGAGCGCGCGCTGTAGCGGTCGACTCAGAGTCGGGCGCGGGTGAGCCTCGCAGTTTGACCCTTTCCGCACGAACGCAATAGAATTGGCGCGGCGTCGGTGGACGCCGTTCGAATATCAACAACAGAGCTTCGGTCTGGAGGAGCACACGACATGAAGATCACGGAAGTGAAAGCCTATGTCACCATGCCGCCGGGCGTGCAGAACAACTACGTTTTCGTGAAGGTGTCCACGGACGAAGGCTTAGTCGGGTGGGGCGAGTCCAGCATCGGGGCGACCTCGGTTGCCGGTGTTGTCGAAGAGTTCGGCGATTCGATAATCGGCAAGGACCCGCATCGAATCGAAGAGCACTGGCAGCACATGTATCATCTGTATCACAATATTCGGGGCGGCCCGATCCAGATGGCGGCGATCAGCGGCATCGAGATCGCTCTGTGGGACATCAAAGGCCAGGCGTTGGGAGTTCCGGTGTACGAGCTCCTCGGCGGCGCGATGCGAGACAAGGTTTGGGCGTACGGCCGCTTCGACGGTCCGAGCCCGGAAGGCGCCGTTGAGAACGCCATGTCGTTCGTGGACCGAGGCTACACGGCCTTGAAGGGCGATCCGTTTGCGCATCAAGGCCAGTACACGACTGCGGAGTCCGAACGCAAAGCACTCGCGATAGTCGCCGCTGTACGCGACGCGGTCGGCGACGACGTGGAGCTGCTCATTGAGGTGCACGGGCGACTGACTCCAGCAGAGGCCATTCGGGTCGGCGAGGCGCTGGAGCCGTATCGGCCGTACTTCTACGAGGAGCCGATCCCGCCTCAGAACGTCGACGCTATGTTGAAAGTCGCCCAGGCCATCAACATTCCACTCGCGACGGGCGAGCGGATCTACACCAAGTGGGGATTCAAAGACCTGCTGGAGAAACAGGTCGTCTCAGTGGTGCAGCCGGACGTCTGCCACGCGGGCGGCATCAGCGAGCTCAAGAAGATCGCCGCCATGGCCGAGGTCTACTATGTTGGCTTCGCGCCCCACAATCCGTACGGGCCAGTGAACACGATGGCCGCCATCCACGTCGATGCCTGCACGCCAAACTTCCTGATCCAAGAGGGCGGACACGCACCTTGGTACGACTCAGTGCTGACGGAGCCGTTCCCAGCACAAGAGGGCGGATATTTCAACTTGCCAACAAAACCGGGAATCGGGCTGGCGTTAGACGAAGATGCGCTCAAAGAGCATCCGGCGGGCAGGGTGAATCTTCCGGGTGGTTATCGAGGCGGCTACCAGACCGAGTCACGTCAGCAGAGCCACTGGGTGTAGTCAGCAATACCGCGCGCAAAGACCCGCGGCGGAGGATGGAGACGGGCTTGGTCCTGAAGGTCGAAAGCACCTTCGGAAGCTGAAGGCGCGGTATTCAAGTAGAACTGCGAGGCCCACATCCTCAATGGATGACATCCGCGAAATATCAAATAGAGGAGCAACGATGAAGATAGCCAGTTTCGAAACAGGGGTCGTGGCCATACCGCGGGGCGAAGGCCCGCTTGGCGGAGGCCCGGGCATAACCACGGCATCGTTCGTGACGCTCAAACTTAGGACCGAGGACGGCATCGAGGGCATCGGATACGCGGGCTTCGCCAGCGGCGTCGTGACCAAGGCCCTGAAAGAGGCGGTGGATGGGCTGACCGAACAGACAATTGGCGCCGACCCGATGATGATCGAAGCGATCGGCGCCCGTTTGTATGTGGCTGGCGGCGGCGGAGCGCCTGCCGGATTGGTGACTCGGGCGATATCGGCCATCGACGTCGCGCTATGGGACGTCAAAGGCAAAGCCCTGGGACAACCGGTGTATCGGCTGCTGGGCGGATTCCGCGACCGCGTGCCCACGTACGCCAGCGGCTTCCTCTGGCGTCCATACACGTTGGACCAATTGGCCGAAACCGGCGCCGACCTCGTAGAGCAGGGCTTCAAGGCCATGAAGTTCCGCATGGGCGCTGAAGATTCGGCCGCCAAAGAAATCGCGCGGATGCGAGTATTGCGTGAGGCGGTCGGCGACGACATCGACCTGATGGTGGACATCAACCAGGGCTGGAACGTCAACCAGGCTATCTCGATCGGCCGGGAGATGACGAACTACAACCTGTTTTGGTTGGAGGACCCGGTGCATCATCAGGACTACTCCGGCATGGCCCGCATAGCGGACGCGTTGGACACGCCTATCGCATCGGGCGAATACCACTACGGCATCGTTCCCTTCAGACACATGCTCGAGCATCGCTCGATTGACATCGTGATGGCCGACCTGCTGCGAGCGGGAGGATTGACAGGGTGGATGAAGATAGCCCACATGGCTGAGGCCTACAACCTGCCCATCGTCAGCCATCTCGCGACCGAGGTCATGGCACACGCCGTAGCAGCGGCGCCGAACGGCCTCACGATCGAGCACATGCCGTGGACCTTCCAGCTATTCACCGAAGAACCGAGAGTCGAAAACGGCGAGATGGTTATGTCGGACAAACCCGGCTTAGGCGTCGAGTTCGACGAGGATGCGCTGGCGCGATACGCGGCGGACTGATCCGTCGCAGGACCCAGCCTACGTCAGGTCCGAGGCCCAGTAGTATTGGCCGTGGGTGTGGACCAGCGAGTGGGGGTCGGCTTCGAGGAGGGCCCCGAGGGTTGTTTCCGATACTGCGCGGGTTTCGTCGCCTTCGCGGTCGAGCGCCTGTTCGAGCGCTTGTTGCTCGGTCGGGAATGCCACCCAGCGTTCTCGGTCGTCTTTGAAGGCCCAGAGCGCCATGCCTTGATCGACTTCGGCGACCGGAATGCCGTCGGTGAAGGGCGTGATTCGTTCCGGTGTGGCGCCGTGCTCTCGTAGAAATTCGATGGCCGCGCCTCGCATCTCGCTCTTTTCCTCTGCTCGAAGACCGGTGATGTTGCGGCGCTGGGCGGGATCGTCAGCCAGGTCGTATAGCTCCGAACCGCGGCCCTGGGGTCCGACCAGCATGGCCGTATCGTCGCTCGTGACCGTGATGGACTCGACGATGCGTTCTGAGCCGGCCCAACCATCGAACAGGTGACCCACGGCCGGCTGCCGAGTTGCGCCTCCGACCATCGGCGGGAATCGACCGGAGAAAGCGTACCGCCTGGCGGAACCGGCGCCGCCGTCGACCATCGGCCAGAACGAGTGGCCCTCGGCCTGTCGCGGAATCGGCGCGCCTATCGCCTCTAGCACTGACGGCATGATGTCTTGAGGCTGAACCAGTCCGCTGACGGTGGCGCCCTCGCCGACACCCTCGGGGTGATGAACCATCAGCGGAATGCGGGTCGTGGTCTCGTACAAGGGGCCGAGTTGTCCCCCCGGCTTGCCTTCGAGGTTGTGTTCTCCGAAAAGGTGTCCGTGGTCGGTCGTCCAGATCACCAGCGTGTCTTGGAACAGGCCGAGTTTCTCCACCGTGTCGAATATGCGGCCAACCCAGCGGTCGACCAGCGTGACCTGTCCTGCGTACAGGGCGCGAACGTTTGCGAGCTCGTCCGGGCTCATGAAGTCCCACCGGCCGTACTGCGGGTAGATTATCCGGTCTCCCTCGTAGTCGGGGTCCGCGTAGAGTTGATGGTCGTACCAGGGCGGGTCGAACGGTTCGTGCGGATCCCACATGTCGATGCACAGGAAGAACGGGTCGAGGCTGTGGTTGGTCTCCAGCCAGTCCACCGCTTCCTGGGCGATCCGAGCGACTTTGTACTGTCTTTCGTGCCGCATCGATCCCTGGTTTCGCAGATAAAGCTTGAGGCCCTCCACGCTGCGAAGCTTGTGACGCTGGGCAGGCAACGGAGTGAGGATGTTCGGATCGGTGATGTACGGGTCGGCGTGCTGGCCGCGGACCCACCACCACGCGTCGAAGCCGCGGGTGTAGTCGTAGTTGTGATACCCGAGCTGCGGCGGGTCGTAGATCAGCATAGAGGTGTAACCGCGCGCGGACAGCATCTGGGCAAGCGTCTCGTCCTCGGGCCCCAGCGGCTCCCAACCTCGTGTGGGGAATCCGTAGCGTCCGACGTGCACGTCCCATCGATTGGGGATCGTGGGGTAGGACGCGATGTACGCCTGATCGAATATCGCCGAGCGCTGGGCGAACGCGTCGAGGTTCGGCGTTCTGATCCAAGTGTTGCCATAGGCGCCCAGATGGTCTCGGCGAAACGTGTCGTTGATGATGAGGATGACGTTCATGTTTGGCTTCCTAGTCCAGTGACGCCGGATCGTCCCGGCCGCGGTGTCCACTTTTCACCGGCGCCGTCAACCGGATCGTATCCGATGATGCGCTTTCCGGCGTCGATGTCCCATATGCCGAGGTCGTTTTTCGACATCCCATGCACGATCGCGAAACCGACCGAGGGCGGAGCGTCGATGGCGCGCTCCACGAGTTGCGCGGCGTCCCGGTGACTCAGCCACAGCGACAGCGCTGACGGATCGTACGTCGGGTCGTCAGGCGTCATGACCCAGCCGATTCGCAGGCAGATCACCGAGAGTCCGTGCTGGTCATGGAAGTAGCTGCCCAACGCCTCGCCGAATGCCTTGCTGACGCAGTAGTAGCTGTCGGGACGGATATCGCGGTCGTCGAGAAGCCGAAACGGTCTCCTGACTTCGTCCAGTCTGCCGTCGTAGATTGCTTTGTAGGGGTCCTGTTTCAACGGGTAGAATCCCACGACGTGGTTGGTGCTGGCCAAGATGACACGCTTCACGCCGGCCAACCTGGCAGCCTCGTAAACGTTTCGAGTCCCAATGATGTTGTTCTGAAACGTCGACTCCCATGGCGCATTGACCCTGGGATCGCCTCCGAGGTGCACCACGGTGTCTTGTCCTTCGAACGCCGGCATCAAAGCGTCGAGGTCGGAGATGTCCGCAACGTGAGAACCAGGCCAGTAGTGGGCGGTTCGATCCACACCCGTCAGGTCGTACTTGAAGCCAAGTTTGTTGCGGAGAATGCCCCCGATCTGCCCGGCGGCTCCGGTTACCAGAACCTTCTTCTTTTTCGACACTTATCGCCTCCACGTCCGGGTTGCGAGACACCGTCAGACGTGTCTCACGTCCCTTGCCCAATCCCATCTTCAGCTTCACTGTGGGGGCTGTTGCAGACCCCAGAATTCGGCCGCCGGTCGGTCCCGGCGTAACTTCCCAGGCAAGATCGGCGCCTCATGTGTTGGGCGGCATGTCCAATCCGTGGCCGTAGGATTGGATTGTGATGTATCATCGTGGCCGTCCCTGTGTACTTTCTCGCTGCGATCACGCCTGTCGGGACGCCACGACCAATATCACTACGACGAGCGGTATTATGATCATCCACAGGATGCGTCTCGGCGACAATGGACCGAACAAATAACTCACCTGGCGGCATTCGAAGTCGGCTGTCGCGACAGTATATCATTGAGTGTGTATGGATACTGACACCGCGGTTACGTTCAGGCTCGTCGCTCTCGACATAGACGGCACCATCAGGAGCGACGAGCATCCGATATCAGATCGGACCAGAGAAGTCATAGATCGTGTCCGCGAAGCCGGCGCCGCGGTGACGCTGGCGACTGGGCGGACGTTCAAGTCCGCTGTTCGCCAAACAGCGGAACTGAACATAACCACGCCAATTGCTACGTTCCAGGGGGCTCAGGTGTCCGAGCCGGTGTCCGGTGACGTGCTCTGGCACATGCCGTTGACCCAGCCGATGACCCGCACCGCTATCGCCGCCCTCGACGGGTGGGACGTTCAAGTGATGGGCTACCGGGGCGACGCGGTGTTCGTCTCCGAAATGACGGATTGGTCATCGGGATACGGGAAGCGCAACGGCGTCGAAGTCAACGAAGTCGGCGATCTGGCTGCGTATTCAGCCAACGAGATGACGAGGCTTGTCGCGAAGGGAGACGATGACGTGATCGAATCCCTGGAAACGGCGCTCCGGTCTCAGTTCGATTCGGATCTGTACGTGACCCGTTCGTTGTCCTACTTTTGCGAGATTTTGCACCCGGAGGGCGGCAAGGACAAGGCCTTGGACTGGCTATGTGGACATCTTGGCATAGAGACTCGGGCAACGCTGGTCTTCGGCAACGGGTACAACGACATTCCGATGCTCCAATGGGGCGGGCACAGCGTGGCGGTCGGAGGAGCGGTGCCGCAAGCGCTGGAGGCTGCCGACGTTGTGGCGCCGCCGATCGAAGAGGAAGGCGTGGCGCAGATCCTCGAAGACTTTTTGGACCGAGGCCTGATCGGATGAGTTCGAATACCGACCAACCTACCATCGTCGTTTTCGGCAGCATCAACATGGACCTTGTCGCGTCGGTGGCGAGAATGCCCGCGCCAGGCGAGACGATACTCGGGACCGAGTTCCGCACGACTCCAGGCGGGAAAGGAGCCAATCAAGCCGTAGCAGCCTCGCGACTGGGCGCCGCCGTCCGAATGGTGGGCAGAGTCGGCGCCGACCCGTTCGGTCCCACGCTGGTCGCGGGACTGCAATCGAACGGAATCGATGTTTCGGGAGTGCAAAAGGACCCCGAGAACTCCTCTGGAATCGCGATGATCTTGCTGGATTCGGCCAAGCAGAATTACATAGTCGCCGCCTACGGCGCGAACATGGCTTGCGACGACGCCCAACTCGACGCGTTGGACCGAGCGCTTGTCGATGCCGACGTGCTGTTGTTGCAGCTCGAAACCCCGCTGGAAGCGACGCTCGCGGCCGCCCTTCGTGCGAGGGCGGAGGGTGCGATGGTGATATGGGACCCCGCTCCGGCACGAGAACTTCCAGCCGAAGTCTTCGCGGAATGCGACGTCATGACGCCAAATCAGGTCGAGGCGGAGTTGTTGACGGGCATTCGAGTCACTGACGTCGAGTCCGCACGACTTGCGGTGGACGAGTTGTTGAATCGGGGCGTTGGCGCCGCAGTGGTGAAACTCGGCGCCGGCGGCGCGTACTTCGCGTCTGCAAACGCTCGCGGCCTCGTGCGTTCTTTCCAGGTTGAGGTGGTGGACACGGTGGCGGCAGGAGATGCGTTTGGCGGAGCACTCGGAGTGGCGCTGGCCCGAGGGCAGTCGCTGGAGGATGCGGTCAGGTATGGATGCGCAGCAGGGGCGATGGCCGTAACCAGGCACGGCGCCCAGGAAGCGATGCCTGCGCATGTCGAGGTTGCTGCGCTGCTTGCGTCTAGGGCGTAGCGCGCGATCGGTTGTTGGGGGCGCTGCCCTCCGATTCCGACCATGGCCGAATCCCGGCCGGCCAGAGTTGGCCCGCAATGAACGCCACTACAAGACATGGTCGTAGGGGAGGGTTTCAAACCCTCCAGCGTCCTTCGTGGACAAACAGCATTGAAATGCCAGAGAGCATGTTGTATGCACGTGGCGACCAATTACCTCCTCGAAATCAGCGAGAGGGTTTGAAACCCTCCTCTACGCTGTTCTGTCCGGTTGCTTGTGAATCTGAAACGGCACAGAAAAGCGGTTGAACCCTGACAAGAAGCTTCCTGCTCAGAAACAAACTGCGCCGCGGACGCCTCTCAGGCTGTGGCTTCCCGGGGCAATTGGGCGATCTCAGACACGCTGGTCAGTCCGTTCAGGCTCACCATCAGGGCGAGTTGCCGGTTGATGCTTCGAACGACGCCGGGGCCCTGGTAGATCAGGGCGGTCAGAAGTTGCACGGTGTCCGCGCCGGCTAGTAGTGCGTTCCAGGCGTCTCGGCCCGAGAACACGCCGCCGCAGGCGTTGATGGCAATTGAATTGCCCACGGCCGCTCGGGTGTCGCTGACCATCCGAAGCATGTCGCGATAGACCAACCTGCCGCTCAGACCGCCCACCCCGACGGCAAGCTGGGGTTCGCGCACTGGCCGCGTGTTGGCGATGGTCAACGCGTCGACGCCTTGGTCGACGCAGACGCCGGCCAATCCAAGCACAAGCTTTCTGGCGTCATCGTCGTCTCGACTGCCGCCGGCCTGCGGAAAAGGCGGCATCTTTACGAACAACGGGCGCTTGCGGTCGGCGTTCACGGCGGTCAACAGTTCGGTCAACGCCCCCATGTCGTGGAACGCGCGGAGTCCGGCGGTGTTCGGGGAGCTGATGTTCACCTCAATGGCAGATGCCAGCGGCTCCAGTTCTCGATGGCACGCTACGATCTCGCTGATCGTTTCGCCTGATACGCTGACGACCGCAGGAACGCGAGCAGGGCCGTTGCTCCCCGCGAGGCGCATCGTCGCATTTCCGACTCCCTTGCCCGGGAAACCGAGAGAGTTGACCAGCGACTCTTGTCGTTCGTATCTGAGAATCCTCGGGCTTGGGTTGCCGGTTCTTGGAGACAAGGTTACGGTGCCGCCGACCACGTAGCCGAAACCGAGCGCGGCCAGCGACTCGAGGCGCTCGCAGTCTTTGTCGTAGCCCGCCGCTAGCCCGATCGGACTCCGCATGTCGATTCCGGCCACGGTGGTTCTGAGTGAAAGGTGGGCGTACTCCAGATACGGCTCCAAGAGCTTCCAGACGGGCGTTAGCCGAAGCGCCTCATCCGCGAGCTTTTGGGCGGTCTCCGGGGGTAACCTGAACAGCAGCGGCCGAATCAGGTCTCGATAGGTGTTTGGGTTCAGCAACAACGCCATGATGTATCACCGGTGGAATGGAATTCAGGTTTCGACGCGAACCGAGTCGTCGTTCACAACGACGCGGGCCACGTGCGTTTGCAGGAAGTCGCGCCGAGAGTCGAAATCGAGGTCGTCCCAGCTCTGCAAGGTTTCGTCGGCGTCGACGGGATTCTGGGCTCGCTGGGCGGACGCCCGTGTGCTGTCGAGTTCTCCGAGGTACTGGGCCAGCACGTCGATGTCGGTGGCGCCACGTGCCGTGCGACGCATCGCCTGCACGAAACGTCGCTCCGCTTGTCGCACCCGCTCTTCCCAGGACGATTGGAGATCAGGCTTTTCGTCATCGGTTGGCTCGGACTCGATGCCGGCCGATTTGGCCTGGAGAACGAGACCGATCTGAGAAACCACCGCGCCTTCCAGCATCGGCGCGCGCCAAGTGTGGTAGCCGCAGACGCTCTGGTTGTTTCTGGATTGGCACTGGTAGTATCGGTACACGCCCCGTTGGCGTTTGCCGTCCTTATTTCGCCAGGACTGGCGTCGGGTGACTCCCATCATCTTGTTGCCGCAATAGCCGCACTGCGCGAGTCCGGACAACAGAAACGGTTCCGCGCTGGAGATGCGCCCAACGGGCTTTCGCGACCGGGTTGTGTCCTGAGCTTCACGGTAAACCTGTGGTGGGATAATGGGTTGGTGCGCCTTAGGCAATCTCAGGCCGAACCGCGAGTACGTGCCCATGTAGGCAGGGTTTCTGAGCATGTCCCGGATGCTGACCATGTTCCATTTGCCGCCGCGACGAGTCTTGATTTCACGCTCGTTCAGTTGTTGGACGATGAGCCGCAGCCCCAAACCGTCTTTGATGTACAGCCTGAAGATCAGTTCGACTACCGGCGCCTCATCTTTGACTATCGCGAGACTGCCGTCGTCGCCGTTGCGGTAGCCGAACGGGGGCCTGCCTAATCCTTTTCCTCGGAGGGCACGGGCCTGCATCGACTCCTTGATCTTGGCGCTGCGGGTCTTCGAGATGCCTGTGACGCCCAGGATGTGGAACGCGTTCTGGAGTGGATCCGGGTACTCTTCGTCGTCACAGGTGATTTTGGCCCCGATGCCTTCCAGTTCCAGAAATGACCGGGCAACCGACTCGAGGTCGGCGCCAATGTGGCCTGCGCTCGGGATGACTATGAGGAAATTGGTGCCTGAGTCCCCGATGTATTCGACCATCTCTTTGTACCGGGGGTAAGCGTCGGATCCCGATGCGTTCAGGTCGCCGAACGTCTTAACGGGCTGATGGAAGAAGAGATCGCAGTACTCGTTGAAGGCTTCTTCGAACTCGAGCTGGGACGGCACGGGCTCAGATTGCGATGGAGGAGCGTTGGTCCGAAAGTATCCGATGGCTTGCATAGGTCTGTTAGTTGACCACCAGGATCCGGCTGCAGCTACCGCATTGGACGATGTTTTGGTTGGAGCGGATCGCCTGCAACTCGGACCGCGCCAGAGCTATTCGGCACCCCTGGCAGGTGTCCCGCTCCACGAGCGCCACGGCTTGTCCTCCACGCATCTTCGCGACCGTGTCGTATGTTGCCATCGCTATTGGCGGGTACTCGACGACCATGTCTTCCCTCCGCTCATGCAGCAGTGGAAGTTCGGCCGTCAAAGTCTCCCGAGACGCCTGAAGCTCGACGAGCTCTTCCTCCCTGTGGGAATTGATCGACTCGAACTTTGCCTGCGCCCGATCCTTGTTTTCCTGCGTCTCGTCGGTGTCGACCATGATGGTCAGCAATGTGTCTTCCTGTTCCGAGTGTTGCTGTTGCAGTGCCGCCTTTTCGTCTTCGATGGCCTCCAGCTCTCGAGGGTTGGTTATCATGCCGCTGTAGACACGAGTATCTATGGCGGCCAATCGTTGTTCGGTTTGTTGAACGGCGCCCTCGGCCAAGCGGCCCGCGGGTCCGAGTTCGCCAAGTTTGGTTTCGAGTCCTGCCAGCAAGTTCTTGGCGGCGATTCGTTCGGAATCGTCGGCCAGTTTGCCGTTCACGTCCGCCAATTCTTGCTCGTGACTCTGGATGTCCCAGTCCAGCAGTTGGAGATCGTAAAGCTGTCTAACAGAGAACATGGCCGGACGCTCTTTCAGTTTTCGTTACAGTTGGCTTCACATTGTAAACGATATGCAGGCCTTCCGCGTTGGGAAAAACCGGTCTCGGAATGGCAACATGCGGCGCTATCGAAATGCATCGTATCCATTGGCTGGCGCCAAACAGGCAGCGAGGAGAACTTCGGCCAATGGGCGCCTCGGTTGGACGGAAACGTCACGTGTCCGTTAAGGCCGAATCATCATCAACGATTGGAAAAGCGTCGCCTGCCGATGAGCGATCAAACAGCGAAACTGGCCATTCGAGAGTTGGTCGAGTCGATGCCTGTTTAAGTGGTGGCGTCCATGCATTTGATGTAGTATGGAAC
>CEQE01060423.1_pt1 | contig 14505 bp, 9 predicted proteins | sample 356201 | NCBI WGS metagenome assembly CEQE01 (sample SAMEA2619970, study PRJEB7988) | marine metagenome | biome: marine biome (ENVO:00000447); feature: mesopelagic zone (ENVO:00000213) & marine oxygen minimum zone (ENVO:01000065); material: "saline water (ENVO:00002010), including plankton...
GCCTTGATAGCTTTGAGGGACAGCAGTCTCGGGCCGCAGGGCGCCGAGTGCTTGGTTGCTGACGGTTGTTGAGGCGCGGTGGCCGGCTTCGGCCAGGGCATGACGAAGTGCTGAGACGATCAAGCCGCGCACCAGACCCGCATCCTGAAAGCGCACTTCGGTTTTGGCCGGATGAACATTGACGTCGAGGCTTTCGGTTGGGATATCCAAAAACAGCGCCAGCAAAGGATGCCGGTCATGAGCGAGAAAATCACGATAGGCCCCTCTGGCCGCGCCAAACAACAATTTATCCTTCACCGGGCGGCCATTGACGAACAGAAACTGCAAGGCCGCATTGCCGCGGCTGAGGGTCGGCAGACCGATATGGCCACTGAGATGCAGGCCTTCCCGTTCGGCATCAATGGCCAGGGCATTGGCGGCAAACTCATTGCCCATAATCGCGTCCAGCCTATCCAGCCGGGCGCTGAGCATGTCGCCTTGGGCCTGCGGCAGCTTCAGCATGGTGCGGGAGCCATCCCCGACCGTAAAAGCAATATCCGGGTGCGCCATGGCGAGCCGTTTGATCGCATCCAAGGCATGGGAATTTTCAGTCTTCGGCGTTTTCAGAAATTTCAGCCGCGCCGGGGTGGCGTAAAACAAATCGCGCACTTCAATTGTCGTGCCTTGGCTGAGTGCTGCCGGGGAAGGTTCGGATTTTTCACCGCCCTCAATGGCCACCAGCCAGGCGCTATCGGCGTCATGCACGCGGCTGGTGATGCTCATCCGGCTGACCGAACCAATGGAAGGCAGTGCCTCGCCTCTAAATCCCAAAGTGTGAATGTTTTCGAGATCATCATCCGGCAATTTCGAAGTGGCGTGACGTTCGACAGCAAGTGTTAATTCTTCAGGACTCATGCCGCAGCCGTCATCGGTGACCGATATAAATGTCCGGCCGCCATCACGGATAATGACATCAATGCGTTTGGCCCCGGCATCAATACTGTTTTCGACCAGTTCCTTGATTGCAGAGGCTGGCCGTTCAACCACCTCACCGGCGGCGATACGGTTGACGGTGGTCGATGGCAGCAAGCGGATTGTCATCAGCCAGACTCACCGCTGAGAAAACTTTTAGCCAGGATTTTACCCTCTTCGACCGCTGGCTGGTCGAAGGCATTGATGCCGAGCAAATCCGCCGCAATGATTGTTTCCAGCATAAAATGCATCAACAGGGCGCCCAGACTATGCTCGTCTAGGGTCTCGATTGAAATAATACGGGTTGGGCAGTTATGGCGGATCAGAGTTTCCGCCGTCGCTTGTTGCTCGGCAGCCATCAAATCGCCCATGCGCTTGCCGGCGATAAAAGCCAAATCCGGATCAGCGGCGAGATCAGTTGGCACCAAGCCGCCGCTATTTGCTTGATCGGCAAACAGCAGGGTAAAAAATTTATCCCGCGGCCCATCAAGATAAAGTTGCAGCTGGCTATGTTGATCGACGGTGCCGAGGGCGCGTACGGGCGTTGTACCGTGGCCATCTTTGCCGAGACTTTCGGCCCAGAGCTGGCGATACCAAAAGCCAAAACAGGCCAGGCGGTCAAGATACGGCATCAGCACCGTGGTGTTTATGGCGTGCTCGTGGGCAAGGGCAACATTTATGACCGCTCCTTGAGCCGGCGCACAATCTGCCGCCGAGCCACCATCTAATATTGGCTTAAGCACGCTCTTAGCACCTTGCCGAATTTGGTAGGCATCGACACCGGCTATCAACGCTGGCAATAGGCCAACCACGGAAAGCGCCGAATAACGGCCGCCGACACCGGGATCGTGGTCGATGATTTCCAGCGCCCAACTTTCGGCGAGGCGGCGCAGCGCCCGATCACCCGGCTCGGTGATAACGGCAAAATGGTTTTTGATCTGGGCTTGGTCCAGCTGATGGCGAAAAATATCGAGGCAATAGAGAAATTGGGTCAAGGTTTCTGCCGTGCCGCCTGATTTCGAGATCACAATAAAACCGGTGCGTTCCGGAGTGACGTTTTGAAACAACCGATCAAAGCTATCGGCATCAATGTTATCCATAAAATGCAGGTGCGGCCGATTGGGACCGGCCGGAGGTGCCAATTCGCAAATCGACTGTCCGCCAAGACTGGAGCCACCGGTGCCTAGGATGACGACATCATCGAAGTTTTCGCTGTAGCGTTCCGCGAGGGGTTCAATTTTTTCGAGGTCAGTAGTCTTTTCAGGTAATTCTAATAGCGCCAGGCTGCCGGATTTATGGTGCTCGCGGATTGAGGCGAGGGCTTTATCGGCTGAGCGCAAAAAACGCCGATAGGTTTCATCCTCAAGACCGTTCGAGCCAATCGAGCCCACAAAGCAGGCGCTGATATCGTGGGTGTAGTAACTTTCAGACAAAATTTGCAATCCCCGGAGAAACCTTGAATATCCTCGGCAGCAAATACCACTGCGGCAGCCAAGGAACAAAGAATAGCAAAGTTACGGTAATTCAGAAACACCCAAAGACAATTATTGCGGCGTCGAGGTGACACCTTTCGGTTGGCCGACAATCACCATCGTAATTTTAGCCGGATCAAGCAATTTGGCGGCGACCCGATTGACGTCCTCGAGGGTCACGGCTTCTATGTAGCCGTTGCGTTTTTTGATATAGCTGAGGCCTAATTTTTCCAATTGAATGGCCGTGATCATACGGGCAATACGTCCGCTTGATGAAAACCTGAGCGGGTAGGAGCCGGTGAGGTAGGTTTTGGCATCCTTTAATTCAGTTTGGGTCAATCCGCTCTTGTTCATTTTGCTCCACTCGTCACGCAGCACCTTAACGGTTTCACCGGTTCTGGCATTGGCCGTGCCGGCACCGCCGATAATAATACCCGCGTGATCAAGCGGGGCGAGATAGCTATAGGCAGAATAGGCGAGGCCTCGTTTTTCCCGCACTTCTTCGTAAAGCCGGCTTTCAAAGCCGCCCCCACCCAAAACATAATTCATCACATAAGCCGGAAAAAAATCCGGGTGATCGCGCTTAATGCCGGGCTGGGCAAAAGTGATGATACTCTGTGGGATCGCTTTATCGACGACAATGGTCTGCTTTTTGTCATCCGGTGATATCTCTGGGACGTCCCATGGGCTGGCCTTTTCCGGCAGCGCGCCAAAGGTTTGATCAAGTTGCTGCTTTAAATCCGCCGCAGTGATGTCGCCAACCACGCTGACAACGAGATTATCGCGGGCAAAACGTTGGGCGACAAAAAATCTGAGATCGGCGAGTTTGATGATCTGAACGCTTTCTTCGGTGCCGTTGCTGGGCCGCCCGTAGGGGTGACCGGGAAACAGTTTGGTAAATAACGTCCTGCGCGCTATACGCCGGGGGTTTTCTGACTGGCGGCGAATATTGGCGATGATTTGGCTCCGGATACGCTCAACCGGCTCCGAATCAAACCGCGGTTTGGTAAGCGCCAGCCGCAATAAATTAAACGCCGTTACTTGGTTTTTCTTTAAAGTTCGCATCGAGCCTGAAAAACTATCGAGCCGGGAATTAAAGCTCAGAGATATCGCTAAATCTTCCAGTTTTTGCTGAAATTCCTGGCTTTTAATGTCGCCGGCGCCTTCATCCAAGGTGGCCGAAATTAGATTCGCCAGCCCTTCCTTACCCACCGGGTCAAGCGCCGAGCCACCGCGAAAGGCAATGTTGACGGTAATAATCGGATTGGTGTGATCTTCGACGAGCCAGGCTTTGATACCTTTGCCGGAGGTTACTTCTTTAATCTCGATTGCCACTGCTGCTTGAGCGGCGATAAGAATAAGTGCTGCTGACAGGATTGCGATAAAACTTTTACTCATCTGCTCAGCTTCCATTTCTTTTCTTCGGTAACAACAGCCCGGTAATACTGTTCTTCTCGATCAGAACGGCTTTGGCGGCTTGATTAAGCTGCTCGGCGGTGACTTTGCCAATGCGCTCCGGCCATTCCTCGACATCGGCAATGGTTTGACCGGCGGCGAGGGCTGAACCGATCACCCGTGCGCCACCGCCGACGGAATCCCGGGCGTAGATGGCTTCCGCCAGCATCGTGTTCTTGGCGCGGGCAACGTTTGATGCCGTCACGCCGTTTTCGAGTAGCAGTGTGATCTCCTTATCGAGCGCAGCTTCCAAATCTTCGATTGAGACACCGGGGCGGGGGCTGGCAAAAAAGCCGAAACTCGAGGGCCCCATATTGTCGCCATCATAAAAAGCGCCGGCAGAGACGGCGAGGTTTTGCTTCACCACCAAAGACCGGTAAAGCGTGCTGGTCGTGCCGCCGCCGAATACTTGCGCTAAAACTTCCAAAGGATAGACATGTTTACTCTCACCAAATTGCAGGCTTGGCGCCAAATAGCGGCGTCTTATGCTGGGTTGGCGCACCCGGCGATCCCGTAAAGTTACCCGGATGGCAGCGTTATGGGGCGGCTCCTCGGTACGCAGGCGTTTACTCGGTTTACCGGCAGGAATAACGCCATAAATTTTTTCTGCCAATGGCCGCAGTTGCTTGGCAGTGATGTCGCCAGCGACCACCAATATTGCATTATTGGGGCGATACCACTTGTCATAGAATTTCTTAAGATCTGCCTTTGTCAGGCCGCGAATTTCGTGTTCCCAGCCAATCACCGGATCATGGTAGGGGTAGTTCAAAAACATCGCCGCATTCATTTGTTCACCCAGCTTGGCACCGGGTGAATTGTCGGTCCGGGAACGGCGCTCTTCCAGCACAACTTGGCGTTCCGGCTCGATCTGATTGTCTTCAAAAATGAGATTGCGCATCCGGTCAGCTTCCAGCTTCATCACAGTTTCAAGACGGTCGACCGAGATGCTTTGGTGATAGCCGGTATAGTCATGCGAGGTGAAGGCATTATCCCGCCCGCCGTTGCGGGCGACAATTTTAGAAAACTCACCGGATTTCAAGGTTTTGGTTTTCTTAAACATGAGGTGCTCGAAAAAATGCGCGATGCCCGATTTGCCGCGCGGCTCGTCGGCAGCACCGACTTTGTACCACACCATATGGCGCACAATCGGCGCACGATGGTTTGAGATAACCACCACCTGCATGCCGTTTTTTAAGGTGAATGTTTCCGGATTAAAAACACCGGCCTGGACGAATTGGGGTGCTGTCAAAAAGAGCACTGCCGTCAAAGCTGCCTGTTTAACAACTGCTTTTTTGAAATAATTCATAAAAATAGTCATTCCTCGCCTGCAAAGTCATATGCGTCAATAATGTATAGGTATGAACGCCAATAGAGCACCATTCCGGCGCAGTTTTAAGAACTAAATTTAATATAGACCAGCGGGCGCAATATTACAGGTGCCTCGCGTGAAAATCGCATGAAAGTGAAGGTCTATTTAAAGACGTCTTCCAACAGCGCTTTGCTTTTACGCTTGATGGTTGGAACCTCGCCTCGATTGAGCGGCCTGCCGAGCGCTTGATTTTCGCGGATGCGTTTGGCTTCTTTTGTGGCATCGACCGTTGTGCCGAATTGGTTCGGTGATTGCCAGAAGGCAATTTTATCAGTGATTGTAATACTTTCCTGAGCAAGTACGGCAGTTTCTTTGGCGACTTGCAGCCGGATTGATGGGTCGGCATTGGTGGCACCGGTTAATTGCAGAACCGATCTCTCACCCGGGCTCAGCCGCGAAGTATCGTCAGCGCTGCCCACTTGACGAGGTTGAGAACGTCGCCCGGTGCCGATCGCCTGAATAGCACGATCGCGCGGGTTAACGGCCTGCGGACGTTCAGCGCCAGGGGTCGGTGGTTTTAAGCCATATTCTGGTGGCAGGCTTAAGGGTGCGCGCTGGTAGACGGCGAATTCATCCGGTGCGTCCTTGGTCTGGCCAAGAGCCCGCTTAGCGCCTTCGCAACCGCTCAATAAGAGGACGGCTGCGAGGATGGCAAATAGTGGATAAATTTTCTTATTCATATCTTTTTTCATGAGCATAGTAGGTATTTTAGCACGCTTCCTATTGGTCTTCAATTTTTGTCTGTTTGGGCTTGGGAGAAAATAGCGAATCGAAAATCAAAAATATGGCGCCGACGGTAATGCAGCTATCAGCGACGTTAAAGGCGGGCCAATGATGCGCATCAATGTAAAAATCAAGAAAATCGACAACCGCGCCGTGGAGGCCGCGATCAATCACATTGCCCAGCGCCCCGCCGATAATGAGACCAAGTCCACCCGCCATGCGCTTGTTTTCCGCCTTGCGCAGCCAAAAAAACAGGAAAACGACAATAACAAGCGCCAATAGTGATAGGAGCAGCGCATTTAAATTGTTGTTATTGTTGAATAATCCGAAGCTTACCCCGTTATTCCAGGTCAGCAGCAAATTGAAAAATGGTGTGATCGGAATAACCCGGGGCGGCACCATGATGCCTTCCAGAATCCACCATTTCGTCGCTTGATCCAGCACGATTACGAGGGCGGCAATAAGGCCTCCAAAGCGGGCAAATGGCGACAATCCTAAGCACTCCCAATCAACATTATCCGTCCTTATTCCGCTGCTACCGGAAAACTATCCGCGGCATCGGCACAGCGTCCGCAAACCTCTTCATGGCCTGAAATTGTGCCAACTTCCGGCAAAACTTTGTAACAGCGCACGCATTTTTCACCTTCGGCCAAATTTGGCTGGACACCGACACCGGGGACATCGTCGACCGAGAAAGCGTCGTCCGGCACGTCGCCTTCGGTAAGCTGAGCGTCTGAGGTGATGGCAATTTCGGCTAAATCCAACCCGTCCAGTGCGGCGATGAAATCAGCGGTGGCAAAAATGGCGGGGTTCGCCTGCAGCGATGAGCCAATGCGTTTCTCGGCCCGCTCGATTTCCAGCGCGCCGGTGACGACGCGGCGGAGATCACGAATTTTCTCCCATTTTGTCGCCAGCTCGTCATTTTTCCAGGTTTTGGGAATGTCCGGGAATAAACGCAAATGGACGCTGTCATTGTCGTCGGGGAAACGCGCCAGCCAGGCTTCTTCGGCGGTAAAGCAAATAAACGGTGCAAACCAGGCGGTCAGGCAATTAAACAACTGATCTAATACTGTCCGCGCTGCCCGGCGCGCTATCGCGTCGGCGCTATCGCAATAGAGCGCGTCTTTGCGGATATCGAGATAAAAGGCCGATAAATCAACCGCACAGAAAGTGTGCAATTCGGTAAACAGCGAGTGAAATTCAAATTTCTCGCAAGCTTGTCTGATCATCGCATCCAGTTCGTAAATCCGGTGCAGCACCCAGCGATCAAGCTCCGGCATTTCATTGACCGGCAGTTTTTCGGCATCGTCGAAGCCGTTCAGATTGCCGAGCAAAAAGCGCAACGTATTGCGCAAGCGCCGGTAAATATCCGAATGGTGTTTGACGATTTCCTTGCCAATCCTGAGGTCATCCGAGTAATCCGAACCAACCACCCAAAGGCGGAGAATATCAGCACCGTGTTGTTCAACGACTTCCTGCGGCGCCGTGATGTTGCCGAGCGATTTCGACATTTTTTGCCCGTCTTCCGCCATCACAAAGCCATGGGTTAAAACCGCCTCATAAGGCGCCCGGCCGCGGGTGCCGCAACTTTCAAGCAGTGACGAATGGAACCAGCCGCGGTGTTGGTCGGTACCTTCGAGATAAAGCGAGGCCGGCCATTGCAGATCGTCGCGCTGCTCCAGCACGAAGGAATGGGTCGAGCCGGAATCGAACCAGACATCGAGAATATCGTCGATTTTTTCGTACTCATCCGGATTGTAGGAATCGCTCAAGAACCGCGCCGCATCTGAAGCGAACCAGGCATCAGCCCCTTCGGCTTCAACAGCTTCAACAATGCGGTCCAACACTGCCTGATCGCGCAGTACCTCACCACTTTCTTTATGGACAAAGACCGTGATGGGTACGCCCCAGGCGCGCTGGCGGGATACACACCAATCGGGCCGCTCAGCGATCATACCGTGCAGACGGTTGCGGCCGGAAGCCGGATAAAAGGCTGTGTCTTTAATCGCGCGCAACGCTTTATCGCGTAGATTATCGCTATCCATACTGATGAACCACTGCGGCGTGTTGCGGAAAATCAGCGGTGCCTTGGAACGCCACGAATGCGGATAGGAGTGATTGATCTTACCGTTGGCTAAAAGCGCGTTCGCTTCTTTCATCGCCTCAATAACGACATCATCGGCTTTGAAGACATGGACGCCGGCAAACAGCGGCACATGCTTGAAGTAAAGGCCGTCACCGCCGACCGTATCCGGCACGGCAATGCCATTGGCGATCCCTAACTCCCAGTCATCAGCACCATGCCCGGGCGCAATATGGACAAAGCCGGAGCCGGTATCCATCTCAACAAAATCAGCCGCCAGCAATGGCACCTCAAAATCATAGCCTTGGCCGTTGAACGGATGCTGGCAGATGGTGCCGGCGAGATCGCTGCCTTTGAAGGTAGCGGCGATTTCGTGCGCGGTGATGCCAGTTGTTTCAACCACTTGGCCGATCAGCGCTTCGGCAATGATTATTTCATCGCCCGCTTTGGTTTGCCATTTTTCCTGCGCTTCGTCGCTAACTTCGGTGATTTTTAAGCGGACATAGCTGTCATCGGCGCTGAAAGCGATCGCCCGGTTGCCGGGGATGGTCCAGGGCGTCGTTGTCCAGATAACAACATCCGCGCCTTTTGCGGTTTCGGATTTTGAGGCCTCGGTGACGGGAAAGCGGACAAAAATCGTATTTGAAGTATGGTCGTGATACTCGATCTCAGCTTCGGCGAGGGCAGTTTTTTCGACCACAGACCACATCACCGGCTTGGCGCCCCGATAAAGGCTGCCATTCATGAGAAATTTGCCCAGTTCGCGCACAATCTGCGCTTCGGCTGCATAGGTCATGGTGGTGTAGGGGTTGTCCCAATCGCCCTCAATGCCGAGGCGTTTAAATTCATCACGTTGAATATCAATCCAATGCTCGGCGAAATCGCGGCATTCCTGACGAAATTCGACAATCGGCACGTCGTCTTTATTGTCGCCTTTTTTGCGGTATTTTTCCTCGATCTTCCATTCGATCGGCAGACCGTGGCAATCCCATCCCGGTACATAATTGGAATCCTTACCGAGCATCTGTTGCGAACGCACAATGACGTCTTTGAGAATTTTATTGAGCGCGTGGCCAATATGGAGATTGCCATTAGCGTAAGGCGGGCCATCGTGGAGGATGAATTTCTCACGTCCTTTAGCGTCTTCTCTCAGCCGCTGATAAAGATCGAGCCGGTCCCAGCGCTCCAGCAATTCCGGTTCGCGTTTGCTTAATCCGGCTTTCATCGGAAAGTCGGTTTTGGGTAAATATACGGTGTTTTTATAATCAACACTCATTTCAATTCTCTCTACATATGCTCTTCAGCTAGAATGATTTCAGCTTCAGAGCAATCTTTCTTAATTTGCGCCTTCAGCTCATCAACGCCGTCAAATTTCTGTTCCGGCCTGATAAATTTTAGCAAGGCGACGCGCAAATGGGCACCGTAAATATCTTGGTCAAAGTTAAACAAATGAGCTTCAAGGACGCAATTTTTGCCATCAAAGGTGGGTCTATAGCCCAAATTTGCGACGCCGTCATGCCAAACCGTATCCGGTCCCCGATCTATTCCAGCCCGGATGGCATAAACGCCAATTGCGGGCCTGGCATTTGTATCCAGTTCGATGTTGGCAGTGGGAAATCCGATTGTCCGGCCACGTCGATCGCCTTCGCTAACCCGGCCTTCAATTTCAAACCAGCGCCCCAGTAATCCGGCCGCCAAATTGGGTTTGGCATCGGCCAAATATTGGCGGATTCGGGTTGACGAAATAATCTCGCCTTCGTCGTCCAGGACCTCTTCAATCCCATTGGTGATAAAGCCAAGCTGGTCGCCCATTTCGCGCAACAACGCCGTATTGCCGGCGCCTTTGTGGCCAAATGAGAAATTAAAGCCGGAAACGACATAAGAGGCATCGAACCCGCCGACCAGCACCTGCTCTACAAAATCCGCCGCCGTAATCTTTGCCAGCTCCGCATCAAAATGAAGCACGACCAGGAACTCGACCCCCATATCTTCGATATGACGGGCCTTGGTGTGAAACGGCGTTATCCGGAACGGCGGCTCAACTTTGTTAAAAACCATGCGCGGATGGGGCTCGAAGGTCAAAACTCCCCACGGCACCCCTTGTTCGTGAGAGTATTTGCCCGCTTGGTTGATCACTTCGCGGTGACCCCGGTGAACGCCGTCAAAGTTACCGATGGCGATAGCGCCACGGCGGTGATCTTCCGGCAGGTCATCGTAATGTCGGTAAATGCGCATGCGGCGAGGAAATTGTCAGCGCAACCCTTATGGGTCAAGTACAAATTAGCGATAATCCAAGGAATATCCTTAAGCGAGATTTCCAAGCCGGCCTGTCGAATATTGTCAAGTAGGCCTATCGTCGTTAACCTGTTTATAATATTGAACATTTATCATTCCTGGCGTGACTCTTGGGCGCGGCCTTTGGCGCTGGATTTTTTACACTGACATGTTGGCAAAACGAAAATTGATTGATGAATATAAGCAGTAAAATTTTTGGTGCCGTTCTTGTTATTCTCATCTTTGCTTTGGCGGCATTCTCCGGTCGGGTCTATTTAGACCAGCAGGCTGCCAAGAAAGATCTTGCTGATTTGGAAAAACGCCTCGGCGAGGTCAGCGCCAACGAAAAAGAAACCGCCAAAGAAGTCGCCCGTATGCTCGGCGAATTTGAAAACATCAAAAGAAAGCAGGAGATTGAGGCTGCCCTCAGTTCAGGAGCGCCGCCAAAATTTCAATTGCCACTCGGCTGCACGCCAGGTGTTGATTGCTGGATTTTCAATTATGTCGATGCCAATGGTGCTGCCGATCAACACGAGGATTATACCTGCGGCAATCTTACTTATGACAAACATAAAGGCGTTGATTTTGCGGTCCGAGATTTGGCGGCGATGAAGACCGGGGTGCCGGTATTCGTCGCTGCTCCCGGGCAGGTCGTCGGTGTCCGGGATGGCATGCCGGATGTTAATTTCAAGAAAGTTGCGCCCGAGATATTTAAGCGCCGCGAGTGTGGTAACGGCGTGCGGATATCTCATGGCGGCAATTGGTTTACCCAATACTGCCATATGAAAAAGAGCAGTATTATTGTCAAAAAAGGTGACCGCGTTGAAGCGGGCAAGGCCATCGGCTTTGTTGGATTATCTGGAAAAACCGAATTTCCGCATTTGCATTTTCAAGTCAGCAAAGGAAAGCAAATTGTCGATCCTTTTATTGGCACCAAACGCAGCGAACAATGCGGTGCGGGTGAAGATCCATTGTGGGACGAAACCACGGCCGCCATGCTTTCTTATCAAAATTCGGTGATTTACAACGGTGGTTTTAATGATCAACGGCCGCTCGCTGACGGCATCCACCGCGGGCTTTACAAAAAAAGTACGTTATTTAAAAGCTCGTTGAAATTATTCTTATGGTTTGCCATTCGCAACACCAAGATTGGTGATGAAGTAGTTTTGCGCTTGCTCGGACCCGATGGCAAGGAAATCGGGGCAGCCAAAAATACGATTAAAAAAGCCGAGGCGAGAGGTATTCAGATTTTGGACGTCACCAGCAAAGGCGCCTGGCCGGTGGGCAATTATCGCGGTGAGATAACGCTCACGCGCGAACGCATTATCGGCGCCCAAACGTTTCAGGCGCGGCGGCGCATTTCGATCAAATAGTCCCAGATGACATCAAAAAGTTCATCACTCGTGCAAACAATTGAACAAGCTGTCGAGGCTCACAATTCGGGCGATCTGAATGGTGCCGCGGAAATCTGCCGGGCGATCCTTAAAAGTAAGCCGCAAGATTTAGCCGCGTTGCATTTATTGGCAGTTGTGATGAGCGATGCCGGGCTTAATGAGCAGGCGGTTGGTTTTTTTGAAAGCGCCTTGGCGCTCGGTGGGCCGGATAGCGCCATTTTGCATAATTACGGCGTTGCCTTGCAGGCGCTCGGCCAATTAGATCAAGCGGCCCGGGCCTTTCGCCACGCTGCCGAAGCTGCACCTTTACGAACCGATAGCTGGTATAATTTGGGTGAAACCGAATTGCTGCGGGATAATCCGGCGGCGGCGATACTGGCCTTTGAAAAAGTACTTGAGCAAAATCCAGGCAGCACCGAGGCGCGCAATAATTTAAGTATTTCTTTAAGAAAAGACGGGCGCTCAGAAGATGCTTTAAAAATACTTCAAGCAATTGTCACCTCAGATCCAAAAGATGCAGCAGTACAGAATAATCTCGGCATTACTTTAACCGAGCTGAACCAATTTGAAGAGGCCAAACGGGCCTTTCAAGCGGCATTGGCCGTTGAAGCTGACTATGCCGATGCGCACTACAATTTGGGTAACGTTTATTTAGCTGAACATGATTATGAGGCGGCGGCCGAATGTTATCTGAAGAACCGCGAATTAGCGCCTGACAACGGATCAGCGGCCTATCATTTGGCGATTTGCCGGCAGAAACAAAAAAACTACGAAACGGCGCTGGCGCTGTTAAATCAGCTGATTGATGCCGAGGATAATTTATCGCTGGCCCTCGGCGGGCGGGCCAATGTGCGCCGCGACATGGGCCAATTTGACGAAGCTTTGGCTGATTTCGATACGGCACTGGCGCTATCGCCGGATGATAAGGCTTTGCTCGGTAATAAGGCGCTGACGCTGAAGCACGCCGGTCAATTGGCCGCCGCCATTTCAACCTACCGCGACGCCTTGAAAATCGATCCGAAAAGCGAACAGCTGCATTCTAATTTAGCCCAGGCGCTGCTGCTGGATGGGCAGTTCGAAGAGGGCTGGCGGGAATTTGAACATCGGCTGCAAACACCCAGCCTGTTGACGAAACGAAATTCTTTGCCGGGAGCTGAGTGGCAGGGGGAGGTGCTTGGTGGCAAACATCTATTGTTATGGTGCGAGCAGGGGCTCGGCGATACGATACAATTTATTCGCTACGTAAACCCGGTGGTCGGGCAGGCAGGGCAAGTGACGTTGATGTGTCCGGATCCGCTGGTTCGCCTGTTCCAAAGCTATGTATCAGAATGCGTAATTGTAAGTGAAAGCGAAACGCCGCCGGATGCAGATTTTAATGCGCCGTTGATGAGCCTGCCTCATTTGTTGCAACAGCCTGACATAGCTAGGAACGAGGCCTATCTTTCGGCTGAGCCCGATTTGGCGGCTCATTGGGTCGAAAAGCTGGGCGAGGTAGAAAAACCGCGCATCGGCATCGCCTGGCAAGGCAATCCGAACTACGAAGCCGATCATCAACGTTCCATCCCGATTGGCAGCCTTGATCCTCTGTTGACCCTGCCGAACTATCAATTTGTCAGCCTGCAAAAAGACCTTGGCCGGGAGCAGTTGGCCGGTACGGCAGGAAATTTAATCGATTGGGGTGATGATTTAGATCGCAATGCAGCCTTCATCGATAGTGCGGCCATTATGACCAGTCTTGATCTCGTGATTACCAGCGACACGGCCATTCCGCATCTGGCGGGGGCGCTTGGCAGGCCAGTGTGGTTAATGCTGCCGAAAACGCCGGATTGGCGCTGGCTGTTAGGCCGTGCCGATAGCCCGTGGTATCCGGGCATGCGGATTTTTCGTCAAGCCGCCGCCAATGACTGGCCAAGTGTGGTTGATCAAGTGATAGAAGCGTTGGCTCAAGAGAGTTTTTTCTGATGCCCCCAGACGACCATCAAAATACCAAGGCAAATAAAGCCGGCACCCAAGACATGATAGAGACGCAAAGTCTCGCCTAAAAAAATGATCGCCAAACCGGCGCCAAAAACCGGAATTAGATTAACAAAAATCGCTGAGCGATTGACGCCAACCACCGAGATAGCTGCGTTCCACAAATAAACCGGGATCAAAGACGTAACAATTGCCAGCGCCGCGACCCAAAAGACCGTCAGCAAATCAAATGGCATTGGCATGTAGGTGACCGTTTCATAAATATAGAGCGGCAGAATTTCCAGGCAGCCGGCCATTGTCACGGCGAACATCATAACCGTGAGGCCAAGTTCATGCGGGAGGGTGCGGAGCGTGTTGGCGTAAGAGCCGTAGCCGATAATGGCGACGAACATAAGGAGATCACCAGGATTGAATTCCAGGGCTTGGAGAATGGCAAAATCGGCGCGTGAAACCATCACGACAATGCCGACACCACCAGCAATGATGCCAAGTGTTTGAATTAGCGTTAGCTTATCTCTGAAAATAATCCAGGCAATGAGGGCGGTTGTCAGTGGCTGTCCCGCATTGACCAGGGAAACATTGGTTGCCGTAGTGAAATTAACCGATACCATCGAGAGCGTTGAGGAGCCGATCATAAAGAGACCCATCGCAAAAATCGGTTTCCAAAGTTTAAAAACCAGATGGCCTTCTTTTTTCCATTGCGGGATAACCCACGGCAGCAGGCAGAGCGCAGCGATGAACCAGCGCCAAAAAGTAACGCCAATTGGGGGAGTAACTTCGTATATGCCACGCCCGATAACGATGCCGATC
>CEQE01143087.1_pt1 | contig 14505 bp, 13 predicted proteins | sample 356201 | NCBI WGS metagenome assembly CEQE01 (sample SAMEA2619970, study PRJEB7988) | marine metagenome | biome: marine biome (ENVO:00000447); feature: mesopelagic zone (ENVO:00000213) & marine oxygen minimum zone (ENVO:01000065); material: "saline water (ENVO:00002010), including plankton...
TATGGAGAATGCGACTGCGCTTGACGCACTGATACGAGAAATAGGAGTCGAGGCGCTGGCGCAATTCCAGGCCGGACAGGGCGGTCTGATCGAGGACGTCGTCAAACCTATTGAGCGACTACGTGACCTTGTGCCGACCTTGTTTGACCACGATCTCGTGGACATTCTTGGAGGAATTCGAGCCCTGAGCCAACTGGACACGCGACTGGTACCGTTCACAATCGTGTCAACTGCCCGTAAGCTGGGCGAAGAAGCTGCAAAACCCATTCCGATGATGCTCTAGTCCAGGTTGCGCGACTGTCGAGCATCTTGGGTTGCGCCGCGGACGCTGTCGAGCAGGCTTGGGCGGCGATACACACCGAGGGTACCCTAACAATTGATTCCGCTCTGCTGGTTGGTAATAGGCGCATTACGATCCAGCTAAGTTCGTCAACCACTGTCGCACCTTTCACAAACAAACTCGCCTCTATCAATGCTATATACGAAGAACTGGCGGGCCTTGCAAATGTGTCTACAACAGAATATCCGTTGCGAATCGTGAAGATCGAATCGGGTAGCCTGTTGATTGACGTCCTCGGATACCCGAGGATTATCGAAATCATCAAGACCTGGATTGAACAAGTGGTGGCGTGTTTTTGGCGTAACTTCACTACTGAAGGCAAGATTGAAAGTATCCTTGACGCCCGGAATAAACTCAGCGAAGCGGGAATCCAGACGGTGGATGCCGATGGAGCGCTTGAAAAAGCATTGTTCGGGATCGCCCACGGTTACAATAGACTGTTGATCGGAGAGGCTACGGTCATGGTCGATGGCGAGACGCATTCAATTGGGGAGCAGTATCGGGAACGCTATTTAGAGGAAGCCCGTATTCTGTCCCTGCCGAGCGGCGAGGCGGACGACGAGGGTCCTGGCTCCGTGGATGATTCCGAGTGATCGGCCGTGATGGTCGGATCCTGTGGACCACGGTTGGGTAGTTCTTAACAAACGTAAAAGGGGCGACAACCTGACGACCGATCTGAGCGAGGAGATGGTGACAGGTGGGGCGGTTTGGCGGCTCGGGTGACTGAAAACGTAGAAGGCACGTCGGCTCAATGGCGGGCGCTGGGTTTTCTGGCGCTGGCTGAGTTGCTGGGAATGACGCTGTGGTTCAGCGCGTCCGCCGTCGTTCCGACGCTTGAGCAGGAGTGGGGTCTGTCGTCGGGGGGCGTTGGATGGCTGACCAGCTCGGTGCAGATCGGGTTCGTGGTGGGCACGTTTGTCGCAGCATTCCTGAACCTGCCAGACATCGTCAGCAGTCGACGCCTGTTGGCTGCATCGGCTCTCCTCGGGGCGGTGTCCAACGCGGCGTTCGCGGTGTTGGCGAACGACCTGTGGGTGGGCATCCCGTTGAGATTTCTCACCGGCGTGTTTCTTGCGGGCGTTTACCCTCCGGGGATGAAGCTGGCCGCGACGTGGTCGCTGCGCTATCGCGGTGTCGCCGTTGGGTTGCTCGTTGGCGCACTGACCATCGGATCGGCCTCGCCACATCTGGTTCGGTCTCTAACCGATATTCCGTGGCGTCAAGTGGTGCTGCTGTCGTCTGTGCTGTCAGTCGCGGGTGGCGCTATCGTGCTAACGTTCGTGCGTGAAGGACCTTTTTCGTCGGCGCCAGCCCCATTCGACCCTCGAATGGTGTTCCGTCTGCTGGCTGAGCGAGGGACGAGGTTGGCGAACCTTGGCTACCTCGGACACATGTGGGAGCTCTACGCTATGTGGACCTGGGTTCCCGTGTTTCTCGTCGGAGCGCTGGAGGCCCAGGGGCGGGCGGCCTCGCTCGCCGGCGTTGTCGCATTTAGCGTGATCGCTGTCGGGGGACTCGGGAGCATCGCGGGAGGGGTGCTGGCCGATCGATTAGGCCGGACCGCCGTGACGTCTGCAGCAATGGTCGTCAGCGGGACATCGGCGCTGACCGCTGCGCTGCTGTTCGACGCCTCGCTGTGGCTGTTGACGCCGGTGCTTTTGGTCTGGGGATTCACTGTGGTTGCGGACTCGGCTCAATTCTCAGCGGCGATCACTGAGCTCAGCCCGCCGCAGTACGTCGGAACGTCTCTGACGATGCAGACGGCGATGGGGTTTCTGCTGACTCTGTTCTCGATACAACTCGTGCCGTTCGTGGTGGACTCGACCGGCTGGTCGTTGGCGTTCGCCATGCTGGCGCTCGGGCCTGTTGTCGGCGTCGCGGCGATGCTTCGGCTCCGGTCGTTGCCGGAGTCGATCAGACTGGCCGGAGGCAGGCGGTGAGGGTTATCGGGACGTGCTCGGAGTTGTTCGGCTGACCCGCGTTTGGTGGACCTGGAAGGCCGCCACGAGGAAGATGACGAAGACGAACATCGACGCGCCTATCAGAACCGGAGCGGCGGCGCTTTCTGTGATGTCGCGTCCTTTGCCCGCCACGGCCGGACCGATTGCCATGGCGACGTAGTACCACGTGTAGAACAACCCCAGTCCTGGCCCGCGGTTTTCAGGGCTCAAGGCTTGAGCAGACATCGCCATGATGGCGCCGGCGCCGCCGATGCCCAGACCGAAGGCCACCACGAAGGCAATGGGGACGTCAACGACGGACATCAGCGCCAGCGTCGTGCCTGACGCGACCGCACTGACAATGGCGATCGCGTTGGGCCGTCCGGTTCGCTCCGCCAACAAACCGCCAAGCGGCACCGAAAACACTGTCACCCACATGCCGATGCTGACCAACGATGCCGCGCCGGCCGCCGACATGCCTCGATCCGCGAGCAGATCAGGGCTGAAGCTAAAGAATAGCGCGAACCCCACGTTGAACACCCCCCACGTCATTCCCGCGATCGACGCACCGATCAGCTCACGTCGCGGTAAGGCGAAGAGAGCAGGCCGACTGTGCTGGACCGCGGCATGGCCTGGAGGCGGCCGGTATACGGACACCAGCGCCGCCATGGCGAGGAAGCTTACGCCGGATGTCGCCGCCATCACCCATGTCCACGAGTACGCCTCCGCCAGCGCGCTCTGAGTCAACAGCCCCAGGGCGATCCCAGTTGGCCACGTGGTGAGCATGATTCCAAGGCCGATGCGGATCTCCCGACCGGCGAACCAGTCCGTGACCATCTTGGTGATCACGACGTTGAACAGCACGCCTCCGACGCCGCTGGTCAATCGGCCGACGAATAACAAGCTGTAGTTGTCGGCGATGCTCATGACGGCTCCGCCGGCGCCCATGAGCGCGAGGCCGTAGCCCGCCGTTCGTCGGTCCCCGAATCGCGCGGTCAGGACGCCGCTTGGGAGAGCGATGACGGCGCCGGGCAGCATGTAGAGACCGATCAATGTGCCGATCTGCGCGTAGCTGACGCCCAGGTCGTCGATGAGGAACGGTGATGCCGAGGCGACCGACTGGAACTGGTACCCCATGACCACACGCGTGAGGCACAGGACGCCCAGGATTGTCCAGCGGTTTGCGATGTCAACCTCCCTTGGATCCTGAGTCACAGATACGGTGCACAAATCTCAAATCAAGCGGAAACGTCGGGGTGGTTCGACAGGCTCACCACGAACGGAAAAACCTTTGCTCCGTTCGGCCTGAGTCCCGACGCATCGTGATCCCGGCATTGTCGGGACTTGTCGAAGGCTCGCGACACTATCATACGAACTTCTGACTCAGGACATTGGATGGACCGCCTAGAGATCAGGCTTCGGTACGTTCGATCTTGACGGCTCGGCCGGTCGAAGCGGATTCGATGATGGCGCTGGTCACCCGAACCACGCTGAGACCGTCCTCGCCGGAAGCGTGAAACTCGCGTTCGCCGGCAACCGCTCGGTTGAACGCCTCGATCTGGAGCCGGTACAGTTCGAGCGGCTCTTCCGGGTAGGACTCGGCCAGCTCGACGGTTTCACTGGTCACGTCTAGGTTTCCGGTCTGGGCCTCCCAGACCGTGCCCCTCAAAGCGATGCGGCCGTCGCTGCCGTAGATCATCGCGTCGTTCTCGGTGTCGGGCATCCGGCGACCCACGGTGATGCTGCCCAGCGTCCCGTCGTCGAATCGCAGTGCGATCGCGGCGGCCTGTTCGAGAGGTCTCTCCGGCGTTTGACCGTCGGTCAGCGCCGACACTTCGACAATTGAGTGTCCGGTCAGATACTGGAGAAGGTCTATTACGTGTACGCCCGTGCCCATGAGCGTCGATGCGCCGCCGATCATGGCCGGGTCTCCCCACCACGCGCTGAGCCCGGTTCGAGCCGGAGGCTGCACCGCGCCGCGCTGGCCCAGGCACCACTGACCTTGGATCATCGAAGGGACGCCGACCACCCCATGCTCCATGAGCTCGCGCGCTTTGACATGACCGAGGTGAAAACGCAGGTGAAAGCCGACGCCGAGTTTGACGTTGTTGTCACGAGCCGCACGGACCATGTCGGTCGCCTGCTGCACGCTGACCGCCATTGGTTTCTCTACCAGCATGTGCTTGCCAGCTTGCGCTGCCGCGATGGTGTGCTCGGCGTGAAGCGAATTCGGCGACGAAATGAAGACCGCATCGACGTCAGGGTCGCCGAGCAGCGTGTCCAACGAATCATATGCGCCGACGATGTCGTGTTTGTCGGCGAACGCCTTCGCGCGACCGATGTCGCGGCTGTAGACGGCGGCTATGCGGGTGTCCGCCGCGAGCTTCATCGCCGGCGCGACCTTCACGTCCGGGTGACGTCCGGTGCTGATGATCCCCCATCCAACGCTCAATCGAGAACCTCCGGGCCGTCTACAACTCCCATGGGCGTTCTTGGGCGAGCCTCTGGAAGTTTTCGTCATTGTAGTACTTGCCCGGCGAGACGTTTTCCTTTTGGATCAGGGCTTTGATGTACTCCTCGGCCTGTTCGTGTTCCTCGACCCAGTCGATGACCTCTTCGGCGATGGAAGCCGCGACGACGACCACGCCGTCATCGTCGCCGACGATGAGATCGCCCGGACGGACCGCCGCGCCGCCGCATTGGATCGTTGCGTTCGCCTCATATGGCCAGACGTCCGGAACGCCGACGGCTCCGGTCCGTCCGCCCGCGAACAGCGTGTAGCCGTACTCTTTCACCGCGTCCAGGTCTCGGATGGCGCCGTCGGTCACGAGGCCTTCGGCGCCGGTCATTTTGAGCTGAAGCAGCTTGACGTCGCCGCCGATTGACGCCCAGGATTTGCCCAAGGCGTCCATAACCATGACGTGACCGGGCTCGCAGGACCCCATCGCCACGTACTCGGGCGAATCGGCGCCTAGCGCCTGAGTCTCGCGCTGGATGTCGCGTCTGGGCGGAACGAAACGCAACGTCTTGGCTCGGCCAACCAGATGTCGGCCGGGCGTGAACGGCGTTACGCCTCGCATGAAGCACGGCTCGTATCCCTGGCGCAGCACGCCTCCGTAGACGGTGGCCACAGCGACTTTTCGATAGCGAGAGATGATCTGGTCGGATATTCGGTCTGCTGACATTGTGCAACTCCTGGTCACTTCGATCGGCGCGCCAGGATTCTATCACGGTCCGTTGAGAACGCCGGTGGTCGTCTTCGTTGACTTTGAAGTAGACTTGGCGCGAAGAGTTCGACCTGAGCGAGAGAGGCAAGGGACGAAAGAGACGGAAGGCAGCTCGGCGGAACTCGTAGCCGCCATCGTATAGATCCTTTGGATTGCGGGCCAGTTTTCTCGGGGAGCGACCAATGAAGATCACCGACGTCAAACCCATTCCTACTCAGCCCACTGAGTACTCACGGCGCTCAAGTCGAACATGGACATTCGTTCGTATCGACACGGACGAGGACGTCACGGGCTTCGGCGAGGCAACCAACTACCCGGGCGGCGGCAGCCTGGTCGTCGCCAGCACTATCAACCTGGTGCGCGAGGCGTTGATCGGCGAAGACCCGTTCGACATCGATCGGCTCTGGCACAAGATCTTTCGGCGCTACACGTACCTGGGCAGCCGTGGACTGGTGACCGCGGTGATAAGCGGCATCGACATAGCGCTATGGGACATCAAGGGCAAGGCGTTGGGCAAACCCGTCCACGACATCCTGGGCGGTCGGTTCCGGGACTCGATCGCACTATACGCCAACGGCTGGTTCACGGGCTGCGAGACCCCGGAGGACTTCGCCCGAGCTGCCGCAGAAACCGTGGCCGCCGGATACTCAGCCATCAAGTTCGACCCGTTCACGCACGAGATGGAACCGTTTCACACGGGCTACGTCTCGGGGCAGATTTCCGCCGAGGGCGAAGACCTTGGGATGGCGAAAGTGGAGGCGGTTCGCGACGCCGTCGGGATGAACGTCGACGTGTTGATCGACGCTCACGGCCACTACAACGTCCCGACCGCGATTCGCATCGGCAACAGGCTGGCCGAATTCGAAGTCGGCTGGTACGAGGAACCGGTGCCTCCGGAGAGTTACGAGGCGTTGGCCCAGGTTCGGCAGAACGTCGCGGCGCCTATCTGCGTCGGAGAGCGTCTGTTCACTCGCTACGACTTCGTGCCGATCTTCGAGAAACGGCTGGCCGATTACATCATGCCCGACGTAGTCTGGACCGGCGGCATCAGCGAGTTGCGCAAGATCGCCACCATGGCGGAGGCGTACTACATCCCGGTAAGTCCTCACAACGCCATGGGATCGATCCAGATAGTCGCTGGGGCCCACACGATGATGACCGTCCCCAACTTCTATCGTCTGGAGTTCAGCCTGGCCGCCCTCGAAGGCTACAACGCGGTCCTGGACAAGCCGCTGGACATCCGAGACGGCGCCCTGCACCTGCCGTCGGGGCCGGGCCTCGGCTTCGATCTGGACCTCGAGTTCCTCGAGGCGAATCCGGACCCAATCTGGGCCGGGTGAGGATCGAGCGTCCTAGGCATCGTCCCTAGCCGAGTGAAGCCCTGATTTCTTCTCCCCGGTCGTAAGCCGGGCGCTCCATCGGGTGACGCTTGCCATCGCTGATGTGCGTGGGCCGCCAGTGGATGACGTACCGAGCGATAAACGGCGCCCAACCCATCTCGTTCTGCTGGACGACGTGGAAGAGCTCGTGCCCCAGCAGAACGATGCCCGATTTCGATTCGAGATCGTTCGCTCTGGGCGTGAGGTGGACCTTCCCGTTAATCGTCACTGCGGCCTGACCCGTTAGTCCGAACAACCAGCCGACGATCGAGCCGCGCACCACGACGACCCGGCGCGGCAGGTCGGGGCCGTACCAACGGCTCAGGATCTCCGCCGTTTCTTCGGCGACCTGTACCGGTTTCGACATGTGCGCCTCCATGACAACACGTTGCCATCGCTGTGGGGTGATTGTATCGCATTAACTTGCCGGGACTACATGGCGGCGGCGTACAGATTGAAGGTCTTGTCAACGCGCTTCTGCGACCCACTGAGGTGGGTGTATCCTGAGATGCGGTGGGCGGAAGGTGAACGGAGACAAGCGCCAACCCAGAACCGCACTCGCCGATCAAAATCGAAAACTGGAGGCATGTCGTTGACACGAAACGATGGACGCAGCGCCGACGAGCTCAGGTCGGTGAGCATCGAGCTCGGCGCGCAGGAGTATGCAGAGGGGTCGGTTTTGATTTCGACCGGGAGCACGCGGGTCTTGTGTGCGGTGTCCGTTGAGAACCGAGTGCCTCCGTTCTTGCGTGGACAAGGCAAGGGTTGGATCACGGCCGAGTACGCGATGCTTCCACGATCGACCCACACTCGGACGGGACGCGAGTCCCGCACACGCGGTCGGACGCACGAGATTCAGCGGTTGATAGGCCGGTCGTTGAGGGCCGTGGTGGATATGGAAGCGCTCGGCGAGCGGACGCTGACCGTCGACTGCGACGTGTTGCAGGCCGACGGCGGTACGCGGACCGCGGCCATCACCGGAGCGTACGTGGCGTTGAACCAAGCGCTGGCTGGATTGCGAGCGCAGGGCAGCATAGCGGAGGTCCCACTCAACGCGGCTGTGGCCGCCACGAGCGTCGGCATTATCGACGGGCGTGTCCTGTTGGACCTTTGCTACGAGGAAGATTACCGCGCCGAGGTCGATTTCAACGTCGTCATGACCGACGTGGGCGAGTTCGTGGAAGTGCAGGGCACCGCCGAGCACGACCCGTTCACGAGGGCGCAACTTGACGACTTGCTGGCGATGGCCGGGAAGGGGATCGAGGAGCTGTTCGAAATCCAGCTTCAGGCGATACGCGAGTTGTAGCTTTTTGCCTGCTTTTTCAAGCCGTTCAGACGCGAAGTTTGGCGCGTCGAGGTCCTTCGACGGGCTCAGGAAGAACGTATGGGATTGCGTTTTGGTCAGCGACCAGAGTCTTCTCGTCCCCGGTCTCAAGAAGCACGGCCAGGTGTCCTTTCGTGTGGCCAGGTGTTGCGATCACCGAGACGCCTTCGGTCACCAGATCGCCGTCCGAGACCGGCTCGGTTTTCATCTTCGCAAGCATTTCGGCCGCGTACCAGGCTGCACTGGTGTTGCCTCGCGCCGGGTTGTGCGCGTAGTCGAGTTCGGTAGGATGGACCAGGATGCGGGCGTTGGTGAACAGGTCGGTGTTCTGGCAATGGTCCCAGTGCAGGTGCGAGAGGATGACAACGTCGATGTCGCCGCGCTCGATCCCTCGTGCCGTGAGCGCGCCGACGCGCAAGCCGCGCCTGGACGCCGGCCCTGTGTCGATCAGGATGTTCTCGCCGCCGGCATTCAGCAACGAAATCGTCGATCATCCGAGGCCGTCCTGGTCTGTCGTGAATGCAAATCCGTAGGTCAGGCCGTCAAGATTCGCCATGCCCGCGTTCCTTCGACAGGGCCTTTGAGCGATCGTCCATGGAGCGGGTGAAAAGCCGTTTCCGGCAGTCGACGCTGCGGGTCGGAGGTTTGCCGGAGATGTAGAGCTCGGAAACTCACGACCACTAGCTGGATGAATTCCTCGTCTGACGAGGCCTGCTCCGACGGCCGGTTCTGCCCCGGCCTTGGTCTTGCCAGAAGTACACGGCTCCGCCGACCCGTCTGACCACGAGCTTCTGCCCAGCCAACGCCGCCGCCGAGCCAAGTCTCCGCCTGATCGCCGCGGTCGTTTCGCCATCATCGGCTCGAAGCACTCCGGCGATGCCATCGCGAAGTTGCTCAATATAGCCGAGATACTCCCTGACGATTTCTCCACGTTTCCCGGTCAGATTGGTTTGAGTAACAGCCTCGTTAATAGCCACAATCTGGAAGTCCGGCATCATCCACTCCTCCCAACGTTCTTAATACATCATATGCTGAACTCACGGCGCGACACAACAATTTCGAAGTTTCGCTCCGCATCTTGAGATCGACTGTCACTTGATTCCGTATGTCTCGGATTAAGCGCGACGGAACCGGTGAATCCTGCGTTTCAATCCAAGATCATTTCCACCGTCGTTTGTGCATTCGGACAACCTCGGACTTGACGTTGGGTGTCGCCGTCGCCATCGGCCGACACGAGCCAACGCGAATGTCGAGGCGCGGCGAAATCATTGTTTCTCCGTCAAGAACTAAGAACAATTGGTCTAAATTGCCTAAGGCTTTGCCTGACAGAAGGCGGTCTCAAATGGTAGAATCAAGTCTGGCAGCGCCAAGCACTGTTCCCTCTCCTCGCCTATCAGTGGCTCCCGCAGGGTCGCTGCCGCCTTGATGCGAGAAGCCGCTCGGGGCGCCCTGTAGCCGGCATGTAGACGCAACATCGGAGGCCCACGGAGAATATGCCGCTAGAGAACATCGTTGTACAGGGCGCGCGCGAGCACAATCTCAAGAACGTCGACGTAACGATCCCGCGCAACAAACTGGTGGTCATAACCGGGGTGTCAGGCTCCGGAAAGAGTTCGCTTGCATTCGACACGATCTACGCCGAGGGCCAGCGGCGGTATGTCGAGTCACTGTCCGCGTACGCTCGGCAGTTCCTGGGGCGGATGGACAAGCCCGACGTCGACTACATCGGCGGGTTGTCGCCTGCGATCTCCATCGACCAAAAAGGCGTCTCCCACAACCCCCGTTCGACCGTTGGGACGGTCACTGAGATTTACGACTACCTTCGGTTGCTGTACGCCAGGGTGGGCAGGCCCCACTGCTTCAAGTGCGGACGGCCCGTTGAACGCCAGACCGTCCAGCAGATCGTCGATGCAGTCACGTCGTTGCCCGATGGCGACCGCATCCAGATCATGGCCCCGATGGTCCGTCGTCGCAAGGGCGAGCACAAAGAAGTCTTCGAACAGGCTCGCACCGCGGGATTCGTCAGGGTGCGCGTCAACGGCGAAACCCACGACCTGTCCGAAACCTTCGACCTGGACAAGAAGAAGTGGCACACGATCGAGATCGTCGTGGATCGTCTGGTCACTGGCGACGGCGCAGAACCGACCAGGGTGGCCGACTCCGTCGAAGCCGCTTTGAAAATGGCGGACGGGACCGTGCTCATCGACGTAATCGACGGAGACGAGCTGCTGTTCTCCGAGCAGTTCGCCTGTGTTCACTGCAACATCGGCCTGGGCGAGTTGGAGCCGCGAACCTTCAGCTTCAACAACCCACACGGCGCCTGCCAAACCTGCACCGGTCTGGGCTACAAGCTTGAGATCGATCCTGATCTCGTGGTCCCCGACAAAAACATGAGCATCGCCGAGGGGGGCGTCCAAGCCTGGGCGCGCACGGGTTCAATTTCGCCCTGGTATCTCAGCCAGCTCTCTTCGCTGGCGGAGGCGTACGAGTTTTCGACTGACTCACCTATCAAGGATCTGACGAAGCAGCAGCTCGACGTCGTCTACTACGGCACGAAGGGCAAGAACATCAAAGTGACTCACCATACGAAGCGCGGTAGAACCTATAGATGGTCCACTAGCTTCGAGGGGGTTATCAACAATCTGGAACGCCGCTACCGCGACACCGAGTCCGACTACATTCGCAAAGAGATCGATCGGTACATGGCGGCGAGGCCGTGTGCAAAGTGCAGCGGCGACAAGCTCCGACCCGAAGCCCTGGCGGTGACCATCGGCGGCATCAACGTGATGGAGATGACCGACAAGTCGATCTCAGCCGCCCTCGAGTGGGTTCATGTCATACGCGGCCAGACTCCGTCAACCAACGGCGTGTCGCCCGACGACATACTCACCGAACGCGAGAGGACGATTGCGAACCAGATTCTGAAGGAGATCGAAGCCCGGCTGCGGTTTCTGTTGAACATCGGGTTGGACTACCTGACGCTGTCCCGCACCGCATCGACACTGAGCGGCGGCGAAGCGCAGCGCATACGCCTGGCGACACAGATCGGCTCCGGCCTCATGGGCGTTCTGTACGTGTGCGACGAACCGTCGATCGGCCTGCACCCCGCGGACGATCACCGGCTCATCACAACGCTGAAAGGCCTCCGCGACCTGGGCAACACCGTGATCATCGTCGAGCACGACGAGGCGATCATGCGGTCGGCCGACCACATCGTCGACCTTGGCCCCGGAGCGGGCGAGCACGGCGGCAGGATCGTTGCCACCGGACCGGTCGAGACGATCATCAACTCGCCCGAGTCCATCACGGGACAGTACCTGGGCGGCACGAGAAAAATCGAGGTCCCCGAGACGCGACGCCCCGGCAACGGCAAGCAGATCGTGGTCAAGGGCGCCCGACAGAACAACCTCAAAGATGTCGATGTCAGCATCCCACTCGGGAGACTGGTCTGCATCACCGGCGTGTCGGGGTCGGGAAAGAGCACGCTGATCTACGAGATCCTATACAAGAAGCTTGCCCAGATCTTCTATCGATCCAGAGACCGACCCGGCGATTCGGACGGCATCGACGGGATCGAGCACGTCGACAAGGTCGTCAACATCGACCAGTCGCCAATCGGCCGCACGCCGCGCAGCAATCCGGCCACGTACACGGGGACGTTCACGCCCATCAGGGAACTCTTCGCGACGGTGCCCGACGCCAGGACCCGCGGCTACAAGCCGGGCAGGTTCTCCTTCAATGTAAAAGGAGGCCGATGCGAGGCATGCTCCGGAGACGGCCACATCAACATCGAAATGCAGTTCCTGCCTGACGTGGTGGTGCCGTGCGAAATCTGCGACGGAAAACGTTACAACCGCGAAGCCCTGGAGATCAGGTTCAAAGATAAGAACATCGCTGAAGTGCTGAGCATGACGGTTACCGAGGCGTTGGACTTCTTCGAGAACATCCCTCGCGTCCGGAACAAACTCCAGACGATGCAGGACGTCGGTCTCGGCTACATCCGGTTAGGCCAGCCCGCCACGCATCTGAGCGGAGGCGAAGCCCAGCGAGTGAAGCTGTCTACCGAGCTCTCGAAACGCGCCACGGGGCAGACTCTCTACATCCTGGACGAGCCGACAACCGGCCTGTCGTTCGAAGACTGTGCGCACTTGATGCGGGTGCTGCACAGATTGGTCGACGCCGGAAACAGCGTCGTGCTGATCGAGCACCACCTGGATCTGATCAAGAGCGCCGACTGGATCGTCGACCTGGGCCCGGGCGCCGGAGACAAAGGCGGCGAGGTCATCGCCGAGGGCACGCCGGAGCACCTGACAGGGATCGAAGGCTCCTCCACCGGCGACTACTTGCGGGACATCCTCCCGAAAGCAGCCGAGGCGGCGGAAGTTCCGGCTGCGGACTAGTTCGGAGATTCGCGCACGGAAGTGTCCTCGTTCAACAAATGGTGCGCGCGCTCCGTCAGGTTGCCAATCAGTGTCGTCGCGTCTTGCACCGCAGTTTGAAGGTCACTCGTTGATTCCTGCGACGGGAGCAATCGAGCCAGAAATTCGGCCATTCTGATACTTGCAAAGGTCAGATAGTAGCAGGTGACTAGGAAGAACCATTCTTCATAGTGTGGACCGAGCCTGACGGTGTCGGACCCCGAGAGAATCATGCTGTTTGCAACGCGATTGCGCGGATGCGCGAACGTGCTCAAAAACCCATACGGCCCTTCTGTGCCTTCTGGGTAGTTGTCCTGCCACCATTCAGCGAGTGGTTGGTCTAGCCTTCGAGCCATTCTTGCGAAACTTGGCATCCGGTCCTGACCATGAAGGAATAATGTGGCAGTCGTAGGCTGCGTTACACAGTCCATGCACACCAACCAACTCTCATAAACCGATCGAATCAACGTCAGAGCTTGGAGGTTGTACCCTACAGTCAGAAGGTGGAAACCCCATTTCAAGTCGTTGAATGAACGATTGGTCAAAAGCAGCCAAACCTGCTCGGATTCGTTGTCGGCAGTCCGAGTCAAAGAGTCGATTTCACGGAAGCATGCGAGATATGCGTTGAGCATGGACTCGACGACCGCCAGTTCGGATCGATGGTGATCCAATGTCAGACGTTGCACGTCGGCTTCGACTTGATCCAAATTCGGAATTACCATGACATGCCCCTAGGATAAGATTAAACGCAATCGAACAAATGTACTCCAAGTGTATGATACCCAATGACTCCTGTCGAACGCATCCTCAATTTTGTTGACCTCGCGGGGTCTTGCTGATGAAGAAGAAATTCGACTGCGTCGAGATGATGCATCGTGGAGCCGAACAGTTACGAAAAAGAATCGGACACTTGAGCCGCGATGAGCAGCTGGAGTTCCGGGAATCCCAGAACCAAGCATTGAGGGCACGCCAAAACCGGCCACCCGGAGCTGAACCAACTGATTCAGACTCCATTTGATGTTCTCAGCCAAGACTTTCGACCAAGCTGAATTTCCAGTTAGTCGCACTTCGCCGGAATTCGTGCCATGCCCAGGATCGGATCAATACTCCTCGCTCACTAAACGCTCTGGTTGGCTGGTTGGATTGAATGGAACCGCCCCCCGGTCGCGCCGCTGAACCAAGACCGCTACCAGGATTGCCAACATTGCCTGACGACTACGATACTCGCACTGCCTCCGTTGCAGGCGACACGCCCAAGCGCGTCATCGTGCTGGGCACGTCTGGCGCCGGCAAGACGCGGCTGGCCATCGATCTGGCGCGGACGCTGGGCGTGCCGCACGTCGAGTTCGACGCGCTGAGGCATGGGCCCAACTGGACCGAGACGCCGGACGACGAGTTCCGTGAGCTGATCGCTGAGGCGTTGAACGGCGACCAGTGGGTGGCGGACGGCAACTACAGCGTTGCTCGCGAGGTCGCTTGGCCCAGGGCCACGACCCTGGTGTGGCTGGACTACCCGTTCCCGATTATCTTGTGGCGATTGACCCTTCGTATCTTCAGGCGAGCGGTCTTTCGTGTCGAGCTCTGGAACGGCAACCGAGAGCGCCTGCGGGATCATTTCTTCACCAGAGAATCGTTATGGTTGTGGGTGGTGAAGACTCACTGGCGACGAAGAAGGCAGTTTCGCAAACTGTTTCAGGAGCCGCGATTCGCTCACCTGGAGGTGGTGCACCATCGCTCGCCCCGGGCGGCCAAGGCATGGCTCCGAAGGGTGGCCGATGAAAGCAGAACCGGCGCCGAGTCCGAAGCAGACGGCGTCAGGTCGGACTGACCTATCGCCGGACCCTCAAGCGCCAGCTGCGCTTGTTTCCTGTTGTTGT